>Ga0068714_10005289_pt1 | contig 13786 bp, 9 predicted proteins | sample MTBNYHSulfiMetaG_FD_62988 | JGI IMG/M metagenome (GOLD analysis project Ga0068714, IMG submission 62988) | Enrichment culture microbial communities from rom New York Harbor, USA that are MTBE-degrading - MTBE-NYH (New York Harbor Sulfidogenic)... | ecosystem: Environmental > Aquatic > Marine >... | reverse complement strand
TCCCAGTACGGCGCGCTCGGCTGGAGATACCGCGTCTGGGAGTCCGCCGCGCTTGCGGCGGGCCAGCACACCATCGAGATCCGCGTGCTCGGCACGAAGGAGGCAGCCTCCACCAACACGATCATCGTGGTGGACGGGTTTGATGTGAAGCCCTAGAAGGGGTTCGCGCCTGCGCGGTCATGGACGCGTGTCGGGCGCTCGTGAGATTCTACGCAGGGCGCCCGAGTACGGTGCGCCCTGCGTGTTGCGTACGCACCCTGTGAGGATGGAGGGTCCCACTTCAATGAAAGCTATGGTTCCAGCGGCTGGCCTGGGCACGCGATTCTTGCCGGCAACTAAGGAGCAGCCCAAAGAGATGCTCCCGGTGGTTGGGAAGCCGGTCATTCAGTACGTGGTGGAAGAGGCCGTTGCTGCGGGCGTGAACGACATCCTCATGATCACCGGACGTGGCAAGCGCGCTATCGAAGATCACTTCGATCGTTCGCACGAGCTGGAGTCTCTGCTCGAGCGTGCAGGCAATACCGAGAAGCTGCGCGAGGTGTGTGCGATCTCCGAACTCGCCAATGTCTTCTATGTCAGGCAGGGCCGTCCGCGCGGCCTGGGACACGCCGTGATGTGCGGCGCGCAGCACATGGGAAACGAGCCGTTCTTCCTGATGCTCGGCGACGTCATAGTCCCGAACGGGGAGTGTCTGCCAAGGCTCAAAGCTGCCTACGAGCGCTTTGGTGCGTCGGTCATTGCTGTTGCCGAGGTGGAGCCCGATCAAGTGAGCCGCTTCGGGGTCATCGCGGGCGAGGAGATCGAGCCGGGGCTGTGGCGGTTGACTGATCTCGTGGAGAAGCCCTCAGTTGCCGAGGCACCCAGCAATCTCGCCATCTTTGGCCGCTATCTGCTCACCCCAAAGGTGTTTGAAGTGCTGCCGCACATAGCGCCGGGACGGGGCGGCGAGATCCAGCTCACGGACGCGTTGCGCGAAGTCCTGAAGACCGAAGATATCTACGCGATCAAGACGAGTACGGGCGGGTTCGACACAGGTACCATTCTGTCATGGCTTGAGACGAATATTACACTGGCGCTGGCGAGTCCCGAATATGGGGCCGCATTGCGGGAGAGTCTTCAGCGGTTGATGGAGCAGAGATAGGCATGGCGTCCGTTCCCGGACGACTGCGTGGTTCGAAGGATTGGGGTGGAGCTGTGCCAAGACGGGTGTTTGACAGGATTGTCTGCTCTGTAGCGGCGCTGGCGTTGGGGGTTTCGTTTGTCCCTGTCGCGGTGCCGTCAGCGGCATATGCTTGGACCGGCTTGGATAGAGGCGCGGTTGTGCTGCAGCCGACTCCAGACAAGACGTCCGTTGACGCTTCGCTCAGCGTATCCGGAGACTCGTCGGTCAGGTCGCATGGGCCTCTTGCAGGCCAGTCGACTGGCGCCTCACAGCGCGGCTACGTCGACGGTGAAGTGCTGGTGAAGTTCAAGACGGGCGTTATGGGGACTACTGCTGCTCTAGCTGCCTACCGGGCGGTGGGCGCCACGAAGATCGTGTCTCTCGATGCAGTCGAAGGACTGGAGCTCGCGAAGCTCGATCCTGGAGTCAGTGTCGAGACCGCAGTCAAGGCGTTCGAAGCTATGCCGAACGTGGAGTACGCGCAGCCGAACTACATCGTCAACGCGATAACGGTCGTCCCGAATGATGGATTCTTCGAGCAGCTCTGGGGTCTGAATAACATTGGTCCGTGGTGGGGCCCGGTTGACGCTGACATCGATGCACCCGAGGCATGGGACTTCATGACCGGCTCATCCGACGTAGTTGTGGCCGTTATAGACACAGGTATTGACTACAGGCACCCCGACCTCGTGAACAACCTATGGGTGAATGCAGGGGAACTCAACGGCGTCGACGGTTTCGATGATGACGGCAATGGCTATTCTGACGACATCTATGGCTACGACTTCGTGAACGAAGACGGTGATCCCTACGATGACAACGGCCATGGCACGCACTGCGCCGGAACCATTGGCGCTGAAGGCAACAACGCTCTTGGCGTGGTTGGCGTCAATTGGGACGTATCGATCATGTCGGTCAAAGTGGCGGATGCCGACGGCAATATTGCTGACGCAGACATCATTCAGGCCATTGGATACATTGACGCGATGGGCATCGACATCTGCAGTTGTTCTTGGGGTGGACAGGACGCGTTTGACAAGGCGACGAGTGACGCCATCGCTGGCAGTGAGGCCCTGTTTGTATTCGCGGCTGGCAACGACTCAGCCGACAATGACGTGACGCCCTACTATCCGGCGGGCTACGAACTGCCGAATGTGATCGCGGTCGGCGCAAGCACGGCGACGGACACCGTGGCAAGCTTCTCCAACTACGGTGCGACCACTGTGGACGTCTTTGCGCCCGGTGACGGCATCATGAGCACCGTGCCCTTTGGCGGTTTCGACTGGATTGTCCCAAATGACGTCACGTGGTCCGATGGTTTCTCAAGTCTCGGCAACTGGTACAACGAGAGTGGGACATGGCGATGGGCCCTGTCCTCGGCAAGATTCGTGTCATCTCCAACCAGCCTGTCGCGTGTCAACTACGCCGACAACGAGGCTTCATTCATTGATTCGGCATACGCTGTCAGTCTCGCAGGAACCGCGAATCCCTCGCTATCCTTCCAGCTGAACTGCAACACGGAGAGTGGCTACGATTTCGTGCTGGTCGGTGTCTACGACCCCTCAATCGTGGATGATCCTGGTACCCCCCAGAACGAACAGTGGCCGACTCTTGGCCAGTACAGCGGGTACTCCAGCGGATGGGTGCAGTGTGCGGTTGATCTGTCTCCATATGCGGGCGACAGCGTGTATCCGTGGTTTGGACTAGTCAGCGATGAAGGCGTTTCTGGGGGCTACGTCTACATAGACGATGCCAAGATCACCCGTTCTGCGTGTACTCCCGTCTACAGCAGTGCCTACGCCACTTGGAGCGGCACTTCGATGGCAGCGCCACACGTTGCAGGACTCGCCGCATTGCTTCTGGCGCGCAATCCAGGCCTTACGTCTGAGGAGATGAAGGCCGACATCATGAGCGCAGTGGATGTCAAGGCTGCGTTCTCGGGTCTGTGCGTTAGCAATGGACGCATCAATGCCTGGAACGCCCTTGCGGCAGACAATGCTGCACCAATCGCTGTGCACGACGAATATGAGACCCTGAAGAACGGGACGCTGACTGTCGCAGCACCCGGTGTTCTCGCCAATGATAGCGATTCGAATGGGGACACTCTTCGCGCTTCTGTGGTCAATAATCCGGCGCACGGCACTCTTGTGATGGGCGCCGACGGTTCGTTCGCCTACACGCCCACGCCTGGGTGGTCGGGTACCGACCACTTCGACTACCTCGCGTGCGATGCTGAGGCGGAGTCGCAGCCGACGGCAGCGACGATCACAGTTGTTGATGGTGCTCTGATCGAAGACAACGCCGCAGGCGTGACCTTCGACCGCTTCGTCCCCTCGGCAGGCGCGGCCTACTCGGGCGGCACCTACACCTACGGCCGCTGGACGGGCACCAGGATCGAGAGCCGCTTCACGGGCACCAAGATCGCCTGGTACGGGCCCAAGCAGCCTTCCTACGGCAAGGCCGATGTCTACATAGACGGCGTCTACAAGGCGACCGTTGACTGCTACGCGCCCTCCAGCAGCGCGACGGTCTCCGCGAAGCTCTGGGAAAGCGCGACCCTGGGCGCCGGCGCGCACACGGTCTCTATCCGCCTGACGGGCGCCAAGAACGCGGCATCTGTCGGCTACATCGTCGTGGTCGACAAGCTTGTGGTCACGGGCAGCGGGGCGGCCAACCCCCAGGCGCGCGCCAACGAGAGCGCCGGGACCTTCAGCGGCGCCTGGATTCCCACGGCGAGCACCACCTACACGGACGGCACCTACCGCTACAGCCGCTGGGCAGGAGCCAAGATCAGCTACACCTTCACCGGCACGAAGGTCGCCTGGATCGGCCCGCGCTGCTGGAACTACGGCCGCGCTGACGTCTACATCGACGGCGTCAAGAAGGCCACCGTCTCCCAGTACGGCGCGCTCGGCTGGAGATACCGCGTCTGGGAGTCCGCCGCGCTTGCGGCGGGCCAGCACACGATCGAGATCCGCGTGCTCGGCACGAAAGAGGCCGCATCCACCAACACGATCATCGTGGTGGACGGGTTTGATGTGAAGCCGTAAGGGAACGTGAAAGAACTCGTACTACTGGACGCCGGCCTACACGGGTCGGCGTCCGGCATTCTGCAGGCAGCCACGTTCCACGATGCTTGTGAGTCTGCTAGCGCCGTGATTTCAGTCCAAGTCGGCTGCGAACTGCCGGGACGTAGGAGCGGGCGGCGGCGAGGAGCGCGCTTCTGTCGGTGCGTGTGAGGAGAAGCCACTGCGACGGGCGGGCCTTTGTGTTCCGTGCGAAGAGCCACATTGTGGCGATTGAACTCGCGCTGTACGAGAGCGTGGAGGACAGAGCCGCACCGATGGCGCCGCCGGCGGCGTCCGGAAAGAGGCCGCCGCAATAGGGGATCAAGAGAACATTCAGGGCGAGGTTTGCCGCCATCGCCCAGAACGACACCCACGGATAGAGCAGCCCCTTCGAGGCGAGATTGGCGCTGAGTATTCGCGCGATGCCGATCATCCAGATGCCAGGGAGCAGGAGGAGGAACGGCGTGAAGGCGAGGCCGAATGCCGGGAAGAAGAGCGCGATGATCGGTCTGATGAGCAGGCCGGCCGCGATGCAGATGAGCAGCATGAAGGCGGCGGTCACCCGGCCGCTGAGCAGCGTGAGGGTGTCGGCGTCAGCGGCAGTGGACTGGAGGTTCTTGGAGAGGAGCGAGCCGGCGAGTGCGTTTGGCGCGTACCACATGAGCTCTGCGAATGTCACGGCGATTGAGTAGATGCCTACCGGGCCGGTTCCCGCGAGATAGCCAAGCACGATTATGTCCTGGCGGTAGCTGAGGAAGCCCGTGACGTTTGAGAGATACGCCTTGCCCGAGTAGGAGGCCGACTCGCGCAGTGCAAGCAGCTTCACGCTCAGCCGCTTGGTGTAGCGGGCCATGAGGCGGCGGGAGTTGAGCGCCAGGGCGAGGATCGCCGAGAGAAGCGTTGCCGCCGTGGCGGTGGCCACGTTCAGCTCGCCGAGCAGGTACGTGCCGCCAATGACCGCGATCGAGATGATCGTCCCAGCCATCTGCGTGCGCGCAAGCGCCTTCATCTCGCCGAGACCGGTGTTGATCCCTGCAACGAACTGGTTGGCGAGGGTGGCCGGGAGGATCGCGCAGGCGAGGATTGCCGCGGCAAGCGGGATGCCCTCAACAACCTTCCAGGGGCCGATCGTGAACAACAGCACGGCCGGGATGCCGATCAGGCCCAGAACTGCTGACACCGCGAGTGAGTTCCCCAGCACCTCGGAAACGCCGTGTTTCCGGGTCCCCACAAAGTACGTGTTCGCCGAGGCGATGCCGAGATTCAGCACAGCCATCAGCACGGCTGGGACCTGCAGCACCTCGGTCAGCACGCCCTTCGTCTCAACGCCAAGGGTGTTCGCAATGACCACGCTGGCGACAAAGCCCACACCGAGGCGGAATACCTGCGCGATGAGTGAGTACGCCGATGCCGAGCCAAGGCGAACCTTGGACGGGCCGGGGGCACTCTGAGCGGTATCGTCCGGCACGGGCTGTGGTCCCTTTCCTGAAGCTGCGCGGTCGCGGATGGTTGCAGCGACCGGTCTCACGATGTTGCGTCTACAGTAGCCGTGTCGGCGGTCCTGTGACAGCCCCGCGCGGCCGGTGTTACCGCTCTGGGGTTACCCCTCTGGAGCGGGTTGCACGCTCTCGGCCCCACCGGGCTCCAGGCCGAGCAGTACTTCAAGCAGCCGCGCGAGCCGCCGGTCCTGATCGAACTCCCGGACGGCCCACTCGCGCCCCGCGAGGTTGAGCGGGATGCCGCCCGAGGCGTGCTGGGCTCGCAGATCGCGCAGGGCCGCAACGAGCGCCTCTCCGTCGGCGTAGGGCACGTGGATCGTGTGGGGGAGCGGGCGCGAGTAGATGACCGGACGTCCGGCGAGCAGGCCTTCGGCCACAGTGGCGCCAACGGCGTCGTGCTCCACGAGGCGGACGACGACGCTTGCGTCGGCATATGCGAACGACATGTCCTTCACGTAGCCGAGGAACTCGACGTTCGCCGGGATGTCCACGAGGTTCGTCTTGTGGCCCCCGGCGATGCGGAAACGGACGTCGGGCAGGGCCCGGGCGGCGGAGAAGAGGGCGGGCAGGCAGTAGAAGTCGCGGCGGCCATCGGGGACGTAGCTAAGGACGGTCATCGCGGCGGGCATCGGGTTTGTCTCGGCCGGTGGCTCGAGTGAGAAGCCGGGGAACGGGACGGTCTCTGCCTTGATGCCGATCTCGGCGAGTTCAGTGGTGAGGTGGTGCGCGCCGGCGATGTTTCGGCAGGCGCGGACGGCGGCGAGGTCGGCGAGCAGCGTTCGGGTGGGCGGGACTTCGCCTGCAACGCGGGCGCAGGCGCGCATGACGTCCGTGCCGATCCAGTAGATGAACGTGGTGAGCTCCGGGCGCAGCCGGTGCAGCATCATCCAGACTCGCGCGAGGCGCCAGCGCAGGCGAGGAGGTCCGGCAACCCGGACGACGACATCGCAGCGCAGCAGCAATAGGACCCGTGCGAGCTTCTCGCGCAGCGTGATGGCGGGCTGATAGGTGCATCGGACGAGCGCCGGGTAGCGGGCGTTCAGGTCATCGGCAAGGAGTCTGGCCCAGGCCGGTTCACCGATGAACAGGATGTGTACGCGGCTCACAGCAACTCCGGCGGCCGGGGGCGGTCAGGGGATGGCACGCGCCAACGATACAACAGATGGACTCAGCCGAGCAGGGTATCGAGCAGGTGGGTGAATCGGCGCTCGGAGTCAAACTCGGCAAGCGCGTAGCGCCGGGCCTCGAGATCGGGCTCCAGCGTGCCAGCGCGCGCGAGCGCGTCCAGGGCCTGCAGTTCCCGGATGAGCGCAGGGGCGTCGCCAAACGGCACGCGGCGCGTGTGGGGGACCTGGTTGGTGGTGATGACGTGACGGCCAAAGAGCATGGCCTCGGCCACCGTGGCGCCGATCGAGTCGTGCTCGGTGGTGCGGACGAGCACGCTCACGGAGCCGAGGAGCGCCGGGACATCGTCAACGTGCCCAAGGAAACGGACGTTCTCGGGCGCGGTGACGTGCTCCGGGCCGAAGCCGCCCATGACGAGGAAGTCGATGTCAGGCAGGGCGCGGGCGGCCTCGAGAATCTGGGGTCCGCCGTAGAAGTCGAAGCGGCGGTCCGGGAGGTAGGTGAGGACGCGGGTGGTTGGAGGGAGTGGCGGCAGTGGGTCCGGGACGGCGAGCGGGCGGAGTGGGAAGGGGACGGCGGCGGCATCGATGCCTGCAGCGGCGAGCTCGTCGCGGAGCACGATGGACCCGGCGATGCTGGTTGCGCGGGAGATCGCGGCACGGTCCTTGTCCGTGACGGTGCCACTGGCGATGTCGGTGAGGAGGCGCTGCACGTCGGTGCCGATCCAATAGATGAAGGAGCCGCGGCCGGGGACGCGGTGGCAGATGATGTCCCACACGCGGTCCTTGCGCGACTGCAGGGACGGTGCGTACCCAACCCGGCAGACGATGGTGGCCGAGAGCAGGGCGCGGATCAGGCGCGTGGGCGTGGCGTCGGCGGTGTACGCGCCGAGCGCAGTCGTGCGCACGCGGTCCGGAAAGCGGGCGGCAAGGCCCTCGGCGAGATAGCGCGTCCAGTTGCCGTCGCCGTAGAAGAGGACGTGCGGTACGTGCGACATCACGTGTGCCTCCGGCGTTGGCGTGGTCCTTGCGTGCGCGGCCAGGTGCCACGCGGTCGGTGCTTCCCTATGATATGACATGCGTGGGCCCAAGCGGCGCATCAAGTGGCAAGGCGGGTTCGCGCTATAGTGCATCTGCAGACAATCGCGGCGTTGCGGTCCGGACGGACGCGCGCTGCATGAACAACCGGTGAGGAGGAGTGCGCCATGAGCGGTGAGGCACATGCGGACGCGCAGGGCGCACTGAATGGCGGTGCGCCCTGCGCGGATGCGCTCGATCGGACGTCACTCGATGTGGCGGTGATCGCTCGCGGCGATCTGCTGCACGACTCGCGCGTGCAGAAGGAAGTCCGCTCGCTCGGCGACAGCGGGGCGCGCGTGGGGGCTGTTGGGATTGCTACCGCGCGATGCGCCGCCGGACGCGGTGATGAGCCGTGGGGCACGGTCATCCGAGTGGAGACGCGCGTGAGGCCGCCGAAACAGACTGACCGCGGTGCCGCCATAGGGCGGGCAGCGCAGGCGCACACCGCCGCGGCGTCTGCGAGCGCTCCGGCGGCATCCGCCCAGGCCGCCCCCCCGCCCGCACCCGCACCCACGCCCGAACCCGCCCCCGCCCTCGCCACCCGCAGCCCGTACGCGGGCCTCGTTGGCGACCTCAGGCACTGGGCGGGGCGGATGCGCGAGAATGCGCTCGTGGCGAGGGCCGCCGAGCCGCTGCGCCCGCGCGTGGTCGTCGCGTGCGACCTGAGCATGCTCTACGCCGGTTACCTTCTGAAACGCCGCTGCGGTGCGCGTCTCATCTACGATGCGCACGAGCTCTGGGTGGACTCGCACTCCGGTGCCTCGCGCTTCTTCCGATGGCTCTACACCGCCACCGAGCGGCGGCTGATCCGCTCGGCGGACGCGGTCATGACCGTGAACGACGCGCTGGCCGACGAGCTTGTGCGCCGCTATCGCATCGCCCGGCCGCTCGTGGTTATGAACGGACCGGACCGATGTCTCGAGAGCACCTCTGCGGGCGGGCCGCTGCGCACGCTCTTCCAGGGACAGTTTGGCGCCAACCGGGGCCTGTACGAACTCGTCCGCGCACTGGCCGAGACCGGCGATGCCGTTGCGCTCACGCTGCAGGGCTTTGGCGGCATTGAAGCCGAGTTGCACTCGCTCGTGCGCGATCTCGGGCTGGAGCACCGCGTCGCCTTTGCGCCGCCGTGCGACCCGGCGGAGACCGTGGTGGCGGCCGCCAGACACGACGTGGGCGTCATCGGCTACCGGCCAACCACCACGAATCTCGCGCTGAGCTCGCCGGTGAAGCTCTTCGACTACCTCGGCGCCGGGCTCGCGATCCTCTCGACCGATCTGCCGGTGATTCGCCAGATCGCAGGCGAGGAGGCCGCGACCTACCTGAGCGAGCCGGATGCGGCGAGTCTTGCGGCCGCACTGCGCGAGTTGGCGGCGGACCCGGAGCGCGTGAGCCGCATGAAGGCCGCATCGCACGCGCGCTGTGCCGACATGCTCTGGGACGTCCAGGCGCGCCCGCTTGTGGAGCTGGTCTGCGGCTGGCTCGCGCGAGAACGGGAGGCGTGATCATGCGCATCGCGATGCTCGTGTTAAACGACATGACCGCCGATGCGCGTGTGACGCGCGAGGCGCGCACGCTTGTGTCGGCGGGGCATGAGGTGGACGTCCTGGCGCTCTGCGCGGGGGGGCAGCCGGAGCTTGAGTCCGCGGACGGCTTCGCGATCCGCCGCGCCGCCGAGTTCACGAGAGCGCCGCTTTCGCGCCCGCTCGCCAAGCTGCGGGAGCGCCGGGAGCGCGACCGCGCGCTCGGCGAGGCGCTGATGGCGCTCGCGCCGGACGTCGTCCACTGTCACGACACGAACACGCTTGAGGTTGGCGCAGCTGCGGCCTCGGCGCTCGGCGTGCCGTACATCTACGACGCGCACGAACTCTACCCTGACTCTCTGATGCAGCGGCGCTTCCAGCGCTCATGGCCGGTGCAACAGCATCTCAGAAGCCTCGAGCGGCGTCTGGTCCCGCGCGCCGCCGCCGTGATCACCGTCTGCACGGGTCTTGCCGACGTCCTGCGCCGCCGCTACGGCGTTTCGGCCACGGTGGTTGCCAACTGCCCGGATCTCGCGACGATCGGGTCGCGCGAGGTGCTGCGCGCGCGGCTCGGCATCCCGGCCGGGCAGGCGATCGTCCTCTACCAGGGAGGGCTGCAGCCCGGCCGCGCGATCGACGAACTCGTGGAGGCGATTGCACGCACGCCGCGTGCCACACTCGTAGTCCAGGGGCGCGGCGAGTACGAGCCCGCGATGCGCTCGCGGGTTGCCGCGCTGGGCATCGGGGATCGTGTCATCTTCATGGGCGCCGTGCCCTACAACGACCTCTTCGCCCTCACATGCGGTGCCGACATCGGCACGGTCTGCCTCGACGGCGTCACGCTCAATCATCAGCTCGCCTGGCCGAACCGCGTCTTCATGTACTTCATGGCGGGCGTGCCGGTGCTGGGCACTGACCTGCAGGGACTTCGTGAGCTGGTCAGGCCGCCCGAGACCGGCGTGCTCGTGCCGCCACGGGACTCAGCCGCGATCGCGGACGCACTCGGCGCGCTCATTGAGGACGCGCCCGCCCGTGCGCGGATGGGTGCGTTGGGGCGCGCGCTTGCCGAAGGGGAGTACAACTGGAACACGCAGTCGCGTCGGCTGCTCGAGGTCTACGACGGGTTGGCTGGATAGATGCGACTACTCTTCATCACGTACGAGTTCCCGCCCAAGGGCGGCCCGGGCGTTCAACGCCCGCTCGCAACGGCCCGCTACCTGGCCGAGGCAGGGTGGGACGTCACGGTCCTCACGGTTGCCGATCCGCCAACATCACTGCGCGATGATGCGCTGCTGGCGGGGCTGCCCGAGGCCGTGCGCGTGGAGCGGGCCTGGTCCGTGGAGCCGACCCGGGTGGTGCAGGCGGTCCGCAGGGTGGGGTCCCGGCTGGGATCCGGGCGGATGGGGGCCTTCGTTCGCCGCCTACGGAATGGGCTTGCTTCGGTCCCCGTCAGCCCGGATCCCAGCCGCGCGGCCGAGCAGGAGGAGTGCGGGGCCGGGGGGATCGCGGGTGGCGGCCCGGCATCGGCGCCGGTCTCGCGGGGGTACACACGGCTTTCGCCGGGGGCGATCCGGGCGGTGCAGGCGTTGTTTGTGCCGGATGAGAAGTACTGGTGGACGCCGTTTGCGGTGCGTCTGGGAAAGCGGCTGCATCGCGAGGCGGCGTTTGACTGCATTCTGGCCTCCGGGCCGCCGTTCACGGCGCTCGGCGTGGCGCGGCGCCTGTCGCGCGCGTGCGGCATCCCGTGGGTGGCGGACCTGCGCGATCCGATCACGGACGGGTGCTTCTTCCGTCCGCTGACACCGCTTCATCGCTCGCTCATGTACGCGTTTGAGCGTCGCGTGCTGCGCTCGGCGGCGCGCGTCATCACCGTGACCGAGGGCATGCGCGAGGCGATCGGCCAGCGGCTGCCAGACGTTCTTGCCAAGGTGAAGACGATCACGAACGGGTTCGACCAGCGCGTATTTGCCGGTCCGGCTCCCGTGTCGCCTGCTGACTTTGAGCTGGCCTACGTGGGCACGTTCCAGCGCCCGATTTCTCCCGAGGTCCTGCTCACCGCGTTCGCCGAGGCGCGCACGCGCAACCCGGCGTTTTCGGCGCGCGCGCGGATCGCGTTCATCGGCGCCCGTGACGCGGCAACTGACGCGGCGGTTGCGGCAAGCGGCCTCGCGGACGTTGTGCAGCGCACGGGTTTCGTGCCGCACCGTCAGGCGATCGAGCGCATGCGCGCGGCGAGCGTTCTGCTGCTCTTCCTCGGCAGCGGTCCCGAGAACCGTCTCAACCTGAGCGGCAAGCTTCCCGAGTACCTGGGCGCCGACAGGCCGGTGCTTGCGCTCGTGCCCCCCGACGGCGTGGCCGCCGACGTGGTCCGACGCTCCGGCGCCGGCTGGGTCCTCGCCCCCGATGACGTGGAGGGCACAACGGCCGCGCTCCTCGAGGCGTTCGCCGCATGGCAGACCGGAACCTTGCCCCGGCCCGACCCGGCCGTGGTTGCCTCCTTTGAACGCTCTCGTCTGGTTGCCGAGACGGGTCAGCTGCTGACGGCCGTGGTTGCCGAGTCTCGAGCGGGTTCGGGACCGGGTGCGGAATCGCGATCCAGTGCGAAGTCAGAATCGAGCAGGCGATGAGACCCGAGCGCGCGATCCGAGTCCTGCTGGTTGCTGCGGCAAACGCGACAACCGGCGGGGGTGAGCGCCACGTGGCGGATCTCATCCGCTGCCTTCCGGCCGCCGGGATCGAGACGGGTCTCGCGTGCCCGCCGGGTGGCGATCTCACGGCGCTTGCGGACAGCCTCGGCCTGCCGGTCTACCCGGCCGAAATCAGCGGTGCGCCAACGCCCGCTTCGCAGGCCGCCCTCCGCCACGCGATGGCCTCCTTCGCCCCCGACATCGTGCATGCGCACGGCTCGCGCGCCGCGCTCCACGTCCGGCTTGCCGATCGGCTCGCAAGGACGCGCTGCGTCTACACCGTCCACGGCATCCACGTCGACAAGGCGCCGTTGCCCCGCCGCATCATGCTCACCGCCGCCGAACGGTTCCTTCGGCCGCGCACGGCCGCGTTCATCACCGTGTGCGAATCTGACCTTCGCCGTGGCGCCCGACTGCGCATTATCGACCCGGCCCGCGCAACGGCTATCCACAACGGCATAGAGATGCTCGGTGATGGCGCCGAACCCGTCCAATCGCCCGTCACATCCGCCTCCCTCCGCGCCGAGGCTGACATCTCGGCCGACGCCCCCCTGGTGCTCGCCATCGGCCGCCTGTGCGAGCCCAAAGACCATGCGACGCTTTTGCGCGCGTGGGCGATCGTTCAACGGGAGACCCCTGCGGCGCGCCTCGCCATCATCGGCTCTGGTCCGCTGCGAGCCTCGCTCGATGCGCTCTCGGCGTCCCTCGGCATCGGGCCTGCGGTGCGCTTCTTGCCGCCGCGGCCGGACGTCGCCACGGCATACCGCGAGGCGGACGCCTTCGTCCTGTCATCGCGATGGGAGGGCTTCCCGTATGTCGTGCTCGAGGCGATGTCGCACGGCCTTCCGGTGGTGGCCACGAGCGTGGACGGGATCCCTGAGGCGATCGAGGACGGCGTGAGCGGGCTGCTGGTACCGCCGCACGACCCTGCAGCGCTCGCCGCGGCACTCGTGACGGTCCTGCGCGACTCCGCGCTCGCGAGCGCGCTCGGTCATGTGGCGCGCGAGCGCGTGGCGCGCGAGTTCTCGCTCGCCGTGATGGTGGCCGCCACGGCGTCGGTGTACGAGAAGACGATCGCTGCATCCGGCGGGGCGCCATCTGCCGGGTGATCTCCCTCCCGGATGGCGTCTCTACGACAATGGCGTCCCTTCAGTGGCCGACCGGTCACGCGTGGTCTATAGTCAGATTCTCGTCCAGTCTTGTGGCGCAAGCCGGACAGTCAGCCGTCAGACGATGGGAGATCCGTGCGCCAACTGCGCGATAGCACCATCCTGTTCGTATCGGGCCACTCGGGCCCCACGCTCTCGCGCATCGAGCGCCGCTGCCTGCCGGTGATGGAAGCGCTCGTCGCCGAGGGTGTCACGGTCCTGCTGGTTGCCATGCCGCACGGCGCCATCGTCAAACCCGCGCGCGCGGCCGGCGTAACGATCGCCCCCTACAAAGTGGACCGCTTCAACGTTCTCATCACGCGCAACCGTTTGCGTGCGTACCTCAAGCGCTATGCCCCGCAGGTGGCGCTCGGCATCGGCTATTACGCCGACATCCCGCTGCGCCTCGCCGCGCGCAGCCTCCCGGTCAAGGTAGTCTCCGTGACGCACTGCGGCGCCTGGCCGATGCGTGGCTTTGGCCCCATCAACACCGCCTTC
>Ga0068714_10005288_pt1 | contig 13786 bp, 15 predicted proteins | sample MTBNYHSulfiMetaG_FD_62988 | JGI IMG/M metagenome (GOLD analysis project Ga0068714, IMG submission 62988) | Enrichment culture microbial communities from rom New York Harbor, USA that are MTBE-degrading - MTBE-NYH (New York Harbor Sulfidogenic)... | ecosystem: Environmental > Aquatic > Marine >... | reverse complement strand
CGCGAATATCAAGAAAGGCCATCTTACCCATAGAACGCTTGGACATAATGCGGCCAGCCAGTGATATGTCCTGAGAGCTATCCCCTTGCTGCTCAAAAAGAGTTACCGCCTCTCGAACAGTGTGGCTGGGATGATAGGAATGGGGATAAGGGTCTATGCCGCGAGCCCGGATTCTGCTCAGGCTATCCAGCCGCTGTTCAGTTATGCGTTCTAATCTTGAGGTCATAAAAAATCAAAACTTAAACATCAAAACTCAAAATTACAAGGCAAAATTCAAAACTTACTTTTTGCTATCCCCACTAATCTCCAAGATTTCCTTAGCTTCCTCTGCCAGACGCTTGGGCACCATTACTTTCACCTCCCCTAACCCATCGATTGTAATCCCGTACACCAGACCAGCGCTCTCGTAGCTCAGGAGAACTGGTATACCTTCGCTCTCCAGCCGTCCCTTGATTATTTGCGCTTCCATGTACCTGGCAGTGTACACGGTAACCAATCGTTCCCTTGCAGACATAGTTCGGGTCTTCGTTTATTTTAGCAGAAACTATTGGATTATTGCTAAAAGGATTGACATTGTATAAAATTCGCCCTGTTGCCCAAAAAACTCTATCACAAATCTAAAATTCTAAAGGAGGGAAGATGATTTGAACGCGCTTGGAAGACATCTGCTACTAGAACTAAAAATATGCAATGAGGAGGTGCTGGATGACTTGAGTTTTCTCAAAGGTTGTCTTAACGAAGCTGCCATTCAAAGTGGCGCTACCGTAGTGGGCGAGTCCTTTTATCACTTCTCCCCTTGCGGAGTGAGCGGAGTGGTCAATATCGCTGAGTCACATATTGCCATTCATACCTGGCCGGAATACCGGTACGCTGCCGTAGACGTCTTTACCTGTGGAAACGATGTAGACCCGGAAAAGGCTGCCAGGTGGATAACAGAGAAGCTGGGGTCCAAGAATCACTCCCTAATCGAGCTTCGCAGGGGGATTATGGAGGATAGCCAGGTCGGGTGTGCAAAATGAAAGATAGCGACCCTGATAAACATAGATGGTTCTCTGACTATATAAGTCCTGACCTCACTATGCTGCATAGCATTAAGGAGAGGATATATTCAGGGCGAAGTAAGTTTCAGTCCATCGATATTGTCAACACGGGCAGCTTCGGCGTCTGTCTCGTTCTCGATGGCAAGATTCAATCCAGCGAGGCAGATGAATTTATTTATCATGAAGCACTGGTGCACCCAGCTATGCTTACCCATCCCCAGCCAGAGAAGGTATTTATCGCTGGGGGAGGTGAGGGTGCGACCTTGAGGGAAGTCCTGGCGCATAAGACGGTAAAAAGGGCTGTCATGGTAGATATTGATGAAGAGGTTGTAAGCCTTTGTCGCCGCTTCTTGCCCTCCTGGCACCAAAATGCATTCGATGACCCCAGGGCAGAGCTTCATTTCGTCGACGCCAGAAAATACCTGGCTGAAAGTAGCGACAAATTCGATGTCATCATCATTGACCTGGCTGACCCTTTAGAGCAGGGGCCAGCACGCTTGCTATACACCCGGGAATTCTACCAAATAGTCGAACAAAAGCTAGGGCCCGCTGGCATTATGTCAGTGCAGGCTGAATCTGCTGAATGGACGAACTTAGATAATTTCATCGCTATTGCCAATACCTTGAGAAACGTTTTCCCGATAGCCCGCCCCTACCAGGTCCATGTACCTTCCTTTCTGGGCTTATGGGGCTTTGTCGCGGCTTCTCAAAGTCTTGACCCCTCTGAATTGACTCCGGAGGAAATTGATACCAGAATTTCAACAAGAATATCAAAAAAGCTAAAATCCTATGATGGCCTTACCCATCAAGCCATGTTTACCATCCCCAAGCATATTCGCCAGCAGTTAGCTGCAAGCAAAAGAATCATCACCGACAAACAACCTATCTCCGCCTATTGACTTGCCCGCACAAATTACTTCCCAGCCGTTTCTAAAATCTTTTTCTAATTCCAACTAAAAAGTAGCTGCTCACCCTGATGACATTATCAGGCCTTCGCTTTCCGTGCACCTCAATCCTCCGGACTTTTTTCTTCTTCCTCGTCGCAACTTGCCACTAGCTCTTCTCCTTTTGTGAGATACAGCTGGCTTGTGCTTGATTTCACACATGGCACTATTTTCCCACCACAATGAGGGCAAAGCATCCCAGTAGTTTGTCTCGAAGTAGAGATGATGCTGACAATTCCTACGACCGCCAGCGCTATTCCTACGCCCATCACCACCCACCAAACTGCTTCCCCGAAGTCTGGCCTCCTTAGAAAAACGCCCAGGACTATCAGCGCAGCACCCAGCACCACCCACACCAGCACGGTTAGCATATCATATCTTTTATATGTCATTCTGCCACCTCCTATTCTAGACTATAACAGAGTAGCATCTATCGCCTGCGTTGTCTAGCCTCCACCAGCTTCTCCAAAGACCTGGGCACAGGACCACGATTGCCATATAATCAAGTATTCCTCCTCGGGACCATAGCTAAAAGTCCTCTCATCAGGGGTGGTTACCGAACCTCGAGAGGTGTTGGGGATGGTGAGAGCATATTATGGCGCTGCCTCGATGTGGTTCAATTTGGCAAGCTTGATCTCAATGCTTGCGGAGACCATGGTGCGGTCGTCCTTAAGCCCTACCAGTCGCCGACCTCGCACTGCCCGGCGCTATTCAAGCCCATGGCGACAACGCTGCCGTTGAACGAAAGCCCTACTGTGTGACCAAGGCCTGCGGCAACCCGGGTGATGTCCGTCCAGCCGCCGACATCGCACTGCCCGCAGCTGTTATATCCCGTGGCGACCACAGTGCCGTCGGACTTAACTCCTACTGTGTGCAAGCTGCCTGCGGCTACTTGAGTGATGTCCGTCCAGCCGCCGACATCGCACTGCCCGAAGCCATCATATCCAACGGCAACCACGGTTCCGTCGGACTTGAGCCCCACCGTGTGACTGTAGCCTGCGGCGACCTGGATAATGTCCGTCCAGCCGCCGACCTCGCACTGACCATCATAGTTCAATCCCGTGGCGACCACAGTGCCGTCGGACTTAACCCCCACCGTGTGACCGTAGCCTGCAGCGACCTGGGTGATGCCCTTCCAGCTGCCCACATCGCACTGACCGGCGCTGTTCCAACCCGTGGCGACCACGGTGCCGTCCATCTTAACCCCCACCGTATGACCGTAGCCTGCAGCGACCTGGGTGATGCCCATCCAGCGGCGAGTTTCGCACTGCCTGTAGAAGTTCCATCCCCTGGTGACCACCGTGCCGTCAGCCTTAAGCCCTACCGTGTGTAAGTAGCCCGCCGCGACACCGATGATGTTCGTCCAGCCGTCGACATCGCACTGATAGTAGGAGTTCAAGCCCACTGCGACTGCAGTGCCGTCAGGCTTAATCCCCACCGTGTGTTGCTCGCCGCAGGCGAAGTGGATGATAGGGTATTCAGGAGCTCCAAGTGGAGAAGGAGACTGAGAACAGCCTACCATCCCGGCAACTAAGGCTACCACAACCAAAGAGATGATAACTCTTGCCAAGTATAATAATTTACTCATGCTTTTTCTCCTTTGTGCATCTTAATTTCATACTATATCAACCCCCTCGCACAGTCAAGATTACTATGGTACCAGTACTAAAGGATTGTCGTTCATTCGAGATTACCTACGAAAGCTTGGATAACATTAGCGGCACCCATGTTAGCTGAACCGATGTTCCGAATATCTATGCCTTTCCTCATGTGAGACACAATGTAGGCTGTAGGGATGGAGCCTGAAAGATACCACTGTCATTAGTGCATCAAGCCTGATATGTCTATCGGGGCTCTTGCTCGGGATAACGAAGGGGTGACCAGCACTGAGCGATTCAAAAGTTCATAGAGATATCAGAAGAAAAACCCCGGAGCTGTGGAAACTCCAATTACATGGTTTAAAGACTAGCCTCCACCAGTTTCTCCAAAGACTTAGGCACAGGATCACGATTGTGCACAATAGGGTGGAGATAAGTTCGGGTGCTCCATCTCACATCATAAGCATCGCGCGCAAAGTAATCACTTGGTAAGGTGTCCCCTTAATATTTAATTTTCATCCCATGGAAACGACTCATCGTAGTAATAGGAGTCATTGAAGCCCAGAATAATCTCATAATCACGGAGCAGTTTGAAATCGGCTAGACTGTAGTCCTTGAAGCGGCGCCCTGGGGGAAAGGTCTGAGTTCCAGCCTGGGGTTCTATCGCCCGCCATTCTCCGTCAAGATACCAATTCTCTATCAGGAAGGCATGTCCGTACCCCTCATTATCAACACCAACGGCGACATATATCTGCTCTTCACTAATGCCATAGGCTCTGAGGAGGGTACACAGTAGAATGGCGAAGTCCTCGCAGTCCCCGGCGCGCAGGGACATCGTTTCCTCCGGAGTTTGCCAGTACTCGTCAACACCCCACTGCTCTTCATCAGTCTTGTACTCGATATTAGCAGCAACCCAGTCTCGGATGGCGTTAAAGCCATCCTGGGTAGGTTGGTCGGGGGGGTCACCTTCGTAAGGAGGGTCAATGTCTTGTAAACATTCTACAATGCATGGGCTATCAGGCGTGATAAAATCCTTGAATTTCTCCTTATCCCACGAAGACCAATCGTCACCAGTCGTGCCGGGGTAGTAACCGACGCAGCTCAACCCGGGCACGATGAGTAAGCAAAGCGCCGCTCCACAGACTACAAGCATCAGGAAGTACTTTTTCATACACAAGCCCCGCTCATTTCGAGTAATATTTTGCCTCTTCTCAAAATCCAAATATAGTTTGCCATACACCTTATCAGTCCGGCAGGTACAGATTTTAGAAAAACTCACCCGTTGCGGATATTGAGCTTTGGTTCCTGTATCCGCAACGGGTAAATTCGGCAATAATCAATTACTAATTACATGGTTTAAAGGCTAGCCTCCAAAGTGTCAGTGTTTATATCCTGCTTTGTGGTTTTGTTGCTTTCCACTACTACGTCGGATACGAAACCCAGTACCTCTCCAAAATCCGCGCCGTTATATCCGGCGATAGCCAGGTCGTAAGTTCCGGCAGCCAGTAAGGGTATTGTGTAACGGCCGTCGTCACACATCTTCCCGCTGTTGACTGCATTGGGAAATCTGGATGCCGGATACACCGGCTCATCGTCTTCCGTGTCAGCCCAGGTTCCATCTGCGTAGGCAAAGACCATTATGTCCGCGTAGGTAGAATTATTTGCAATTGAACCAGAGATGCGCCCAGCTTCATTATTGACTACCAACCTGATCGTTGGCCATAAGATGTAGTGAGAACTTGCCAGATGGACAGCCTTACGAACATCAAAGTCGGCAGTAACCTCCACAGTCCCATTGATAGGCACTACAAATTCTCCTACCGCCTTATAACCTGTCGTATTACCACTGGGGACGAAGAGAGTCTCGATAGAGTTATCGGCAAATTCGATATAGCAGCTCGGATTGCTCGCATTCTGCCCCATTACTGGAGCATCGAGCATAAAGCGGATTTGATTGTAATGCCCGCCAGGTAATACCAAGTCACCTAATAAAGTGGAATTTCCCCCGGTTAACTCCAACAAGTTATATGTTTTGGGGCCTTCAAATTCTTCGCACGTTATCCACTGGTCGTTTATATGATATTGGATTTCATTAATGGTGATATAAACTCCTGTAACGTTTTCAGCATCTATCGGCGCATCGGAAAGATAGAGTTCCAAGGTCCCTGTTCCTGATGCTTCTCCACAACTTACTCCCGACGCAGCCAGCACCGCCAGAATAACCACAATTGCCAATACAAATTTTTTCATTCTTGTCCTCCTTTGTAGCAGTTTAGTTCTTCCAAAATCCAGATATACGCTACCATACTGATAATAAAATCTTCTTCATATTTGTCTTCCTTATCTTTTACAGTCAACTCCTTTCCCTTTAGTGAGAGTGTGTTTTCTATTTACGTCTCTAAGTTGCACCATATCCGTTCTGCTGCCATACATCAGCAGGAACACCCTGCTCAGGGGGCGTTGTTCCATCTGGTCCCCATTGTTCCTGCTCCCGTATTCTTTCCTCCACCCTTTCTTGTATCCTTCCCGGTATAACTGGCGGTTGAGGAACCTCAACACCCCACTGCTCTAATTCCTGTACTCTCCTTTGATGACGTATTTGCAAATTAGCCATCACTCTTTCTATGGCGGGTTGGGCTTGTTCTGGTACCTTATCCCAGACCCCTGCTAGCACTTCCAAGTGCTTGGAGGTCGCCACGGCAACAAGCTCTTCCACCTCGGTTATGTTCAAGCCTGTCTCCTGGACAATTTGGGAAATCTCTTCATTAAAATCGGCCATAGCCTCGAACTGCTGAAGGGCAATTTGCACTGCCTCGGCATTCTGGACCCTAGCCCTGACCCTGTTCAACCTTCCTTCCATAGCGGCCAAGTTGATCTGAGCTCCCATTATAGTGTTATTCTTGGCCAGAGCCGCCAGGGCATAAAAATACCCCATCTGTGATACGTTTCTGGCGTGTGCTATGGCTGCCTTTGCTTCGCCCGGCACGATATCCCAGACCTCGTCAAGTACCAAGAGATGTCTTGCCGTAGCCTCGGCCACCCGTGCTGTTATATTTCCTGTTGCCGGTTCTCCATCGCCGGCCCGATCCATCATGGTCAGCGCCATATTCAAGGCATAACCATATTTCTCCACGGCCAGGTCCAGATCCTGCGGACGCCCTTTTTCAGCCAGGGCTTCCATCTCTCCCATTCGCCGTTCGGCGAAGCTCAGTGCTCGTTCTGCCCTAGCAGCATCGTCTCGCACCAGCATCATTCCCGCTTGCTCGGTAGCGAGTTTTACCGAGTAGAGGGCATCCCCGGGCAAACTATCCTGTGCGGCATAAACTGTGCCCGCGCCCAGAGCAGAGAGAGCTAATACAATTACAAGAATGACACTTGCCATGCTCATGCTAAACCTCTTTATGTAGGGTATCGGCTTTACCTGACTATCATAACGAGACCATGGCCATTTTGTTATGGCCCGCCTGCCATGAATCTGGTCCATAAGCCAGACTCGAGCCTTTACTTTAAAGGCGGAAGATGGCTTTACATCCGGCGGCTCTCGAATTTCAAGAGCAATCCTCAGTAGCGGCTCCAGTTGCTCACGCACAGACGGATACCTGTCCAGGCAGCCCTCGATGCTAGACCTGCCCGCCTTGATGTCCTCAATACACTGGACAAGTATGTCTTCAAACTTCTTCAACTCTGTTTCTTCTCCCTTTCTAGAACATTACGGAGCAGGAACCTTCACTGCCCCACTTCGGCAAGTCCCGCTTCCGCACTTTCCTGTATCCATTGCTCTACTCGCTCCCGTATCGTTGCCGGTATGGTTGCCAGTCCAGAAACCTGAAGCCCGAGTTGCTCCCGCACCTGAATCGCCCTTTGATAGCATTTTAGTGCTTCCACCATTGCCCTTGCTATAGCTGGTTTAGCCTCTTCCGGCACCATATCATAGAGCCCATTCAATATAGAGAGGTGCTGTGCTGTAACCTCGGCCACGAGCACTGCTATGTCTCCTGCAACTGATCCTCCCTTATTGACAGCCTCCTCCATTCTGGCCAGTGTCACATTCAGAGCGTAACAATACTTTTCCACGGCGATGCCTAAGTCCTCCGGACGTCCCTCTTCATTCAGGGCTAGCATCTCCCTCACCCGTTTGTCGGCGAAGTTCAGGGCTCGTTCTGCCCTGGAAACATCGTCTCCCCGTAACATCATTGTTACCCCCTCGGCACCCAGCTTTACGGAGTAGAGAGCGTCACCGGGCAGACTATCCTGGGCGGCGTAAGCAGTGCCCCCCAGGGCGGAAAGAGTCAGTACAATTGCCAGAATAACTGCTACCTTTTTCATATCAACTTCCTTCTCTGTGGTATTGTCTTTATCTGATTGTTATAACGAAAGCAAGGTCATTTTGTTACAGTCCCCTTCGCCATGAACCGGCTCCATAAGCCGCAACCGGGCCCCCGCCCTTAAGGTGGAAAGGAGGCTTGACGCCCCGTGGTTCCCGAATAGCAATCTTCAGCAGCGGTTCTAATTGCCCACGCATAGACGGATACCTGTCCAGACAATCCTCGATGCTAGACCTGTCTACCTTGATGTCCTCAATATACTTAACGAATATATCTTCAAACTTCTTCAACTCTGTTTCTTCTCCCTTTCCAGGATATTACGGAGTTTGACCAGTGCCCGGTGCAGGATAACCCTGATATTTCCCTCTTTTTTCTTCAAGAGAGAGGCGATTTCACTGAACTCGAAACCTTCTATGAAACGCAGAATGACCACCTGCTGCTCGTCGCTGCCTAGCTGCAAAATCGCCCTCCGCAAACGTTGCTGCTCGAAACTGACTTCGGTTGCCCGCTCGGGGCTCGATGCTGGATCGCTAGCCAGAACTTCGGCTTCGAGATATGCCTTGTCTTTTTTAGTCCGGTAAAAATCTACCACCAGGTTGTGGCTGACGGTCATCAGCCAGGCAACAAATGGGCTTGCCGTTTTTTTGTATCTGTGGATGGCCTGCCAGGCCTTGAGGAAGACTTGCTGGGTCAAGTCCTCAGCGTCTTGTTCATTGCCTACCCGGTAATAAATGTGTCTGTAAACCCTGTCGACATGCATGTCATACAGCCTCCCGAAAGCCTCGGCATCGTGACCGACAGCTCTCTGGACCAACATAGCCTCATCTGATGTTTGTCCTTCAGAACGGTTTTGGTTCAATCCTTTCCCCTTTTAACGAACAGGCCACTCAAATGTTACAGCAATCCTATTATCCCACGGCTTTCGTTGGAGTCTGTAGATAAATATGCCATGCCGGAGAGAGTACAATCAAGTCTGAAACGGTCGAATACGCAATACGTACTACAGAGTTAACTCTATTCTTCTTTGCGGCTCATCACTACGAGATCAAGGAAATTAACCGCAGTAATCCCAGTGCGTAGGGAGTGGCAGTTGAGAATATCGCTAACCCCGTCTTAGACCTGCCAGCTCAGAAAGGGATGGGTCTGGCCGGTAACGATATTCCAGATATACGCAGGGTTGGTCTGGCCAGAAGCGACTTCAATTATGTTCCACCCCTCTGTTGAGAATGTGGCGATGTCGTTCATTTCCGCCGTGGTCTTGCCCGTTCCCCCGTCACTCTCGTTCATTCCGGAAGCGTCAGTATCCCAGAAGGAATTGCTCACGGTGCCCCAATTCGATCCCACCAGACCGCCAACAAACGAGTAACCAGTCACACTACCGCTCGCATAGGAATTGCTCACAATGCCTAGGGAATCATTATCCCCCACCAGGCCGCCGACATACCATTCACCAGTCACGCTGCCGATGGAATAGGAGTTGCTCACGGTGCCCTGATTATCTCCTACCAGACCCCCGACGTAGTCATCTCCGATCACGCCACTGGTGGAAAAAGACTTGGTAACAACTCCTCCTAAATTGCCTCCCACCAGACCTCCAACTGCCCACTCCCCAGTCACGTTGCCAACCGAATAGGAGTTACTCACTGTACCATAGGAATCACTACATCCCACCAAACCACCAATGTCCCAATGGCCAGTCACATCAGCGGCGGAATAAGAATTGCTCACACCGCCTGAATTACCTCCGACCAAACCACCAATGCAGTCCTCGCCACTCAGAGTGCCGCCCGAATAAGAGTTGCTCACATCGCCCCAATTTTTTCCCACCAGGCAACCAACTGCCCACTCGCCTGTCACATCGGCGTTCAGCACCTTGACATTCTGGATAACCCCTCCCACATCAACAGCACCGAAAAGCCCCACTGAATATTCGTCAGGACGGTTAATAAACATACCACTAATCTCATAACCCTGCCCGTTGAAACTCCCTGTAAATGGGTCATCAGAAGTCCCAATCGGCTGCCAACCCTTTCCTTGATTGGCTGCTCCGCTGGCGAGCTCTCCATAACCAGCAGTGGTGGAATCGAGGTTGTTCATCAGAAGGTAATGGCCGCCCAAATTATCTCTGATCGCATACAGGTCATACCAATTCCATATTTCTGAATAGGCAGGTGCAGACTCACACCCAATCATCCCTGCCAGCAAGGCTATGGTAATCAACAAGATGCAAAGCCGTGCGAGGCAATCGTGTTTCGTCCGCCCGCGTACTACTTCCATGTTCCACCTTGCGACATCTTGCTTCTTCTAAAATAATAGTTGGCAGCTTCTATGATGCCACTCTGCACTGCAACGCGGTTTGGCGCCGTAATCCGACAGTCATTCATCAGAAGTTTGTAGATAACTATGCCACGCCAGAGAAAGCACAATCAAGTTTGAAGTTGCCGAATATACATTATAGACGATTGTTCAGCCGGGACTATTTTTGAAAGCTCGGATAATACACGACTGATGGCATCATTTTACTTTCTTCCGATGTCTATCGTATATCATATCTTTCATGACGCCTTTAGACAGGACTTGCTTAATACCGGACAGATTGCGAATTAGCATGAAACCGTCAATAACCAAGGCATAGCGTACCAGAGCCAGCGAGCCTTCCAACAACCAGACAAACAGAGGTAACAAGGCAAATCCAACAAGTATGGCAGCCAAAAACTTACGGGTAGTAAAGAACGGAATAGCTACTACTGCCAGCGTAACAAGTATTGACTCGGGGGCTAGCACGAGAAAGATACCTATAATGGTGGCTGAACCTCGGCCACCCCGGAAACGTGCGAACACTGGGAAATTATGCCCTACCAGAGCCGCAAAACCAGTCCCAAAGACCCAGAGTTCCGGAATATCTAGAGCCTGGGCAATGAGCATAGCGCCCGCCCCTTTCGCGATATCAATGAGACCGACAAAAATGCCTTCATGAGTACCAATTTCGCGCATGACATTAGCGCCACCCATGTTACGTGAACCGACGTTCCGAATGTCTATGCCTTTCCTTATGCGAGACACAATGTAGGCTGTAGGAATGGAACCTAAAAGATACCCGATGATTATGCTTAGAATACCTGGTAGCAGCATGCCTTCACCCAGCTAGGTGGCGGATTGTCTGTCTCCAAGCACGCTAACGAGAATGAGACCAGGCCCTGTGTGCGTGCCTATAACGGGGCTTGCACGCGAGAGGTAAATAGGGACTTGAGGATACTTTGAGTGAAGCCTCCGGACTAACTTGTTGGCCTCATCTAAGTCAGTGGCGTACTCCACAGCTAACCCTTCAACGTTGCTAAAGCCCGCGGCAAAGTTGTACAGGTGGTCTATCGCCTTAGTACGGGAGCGTTCCCGGGCACAGGGATACGTCTCGCCATCCTTAAGGCCGATGATCGGGTTTACCTTGAGTAATGAACCGAGAAAGGCTTGCGCTTTGCCGATGCGCCCGCCGCGTTCCAGGTATTCCAGGGTATCAAAGGCAGCACGCATATCTACCCGCTTCATGGTGTGACGGGCTACATCCAGCACTTCATCAAGGCTAGCCCCACTTTGGGCTGCTTTGGCAGCAGCAATTGCTATGAAACCCTGTGCCATAACCCCCCATTGCGAGTCCAGGACCTCTACACGACATCGCTTCTTCATCAACCCGGCGGCTTGTAACGCCACCTGATAGGTGGCACTGAGCTTGGAAGTCAAACAGATAACCACGATCTCGTTTGTTTTTTCGGCAAGCTTATCGTAGGCATCGGCAAAAGCCGCTGGTGTCGGCACAGATGTCGCAGGCAAAACCTTGCTGGTCTTCAGCTTTCCATAGAACTGGTCAGGACTCAGGTCGATACCATCGCGGTAGAGGTCTGTACCAAAGCGAACAACGAGCGGAACTACGGTGATCCCGAACTCCTCAGCTACCTGAGGAGGCAGGTCAGCAACACTATCAGTCACTATAGCTACATTAGGCACGGATATTATCCTCTCCTCCACCAAACAACCCTGGCAATATCATTATTGCGGCCACACGCGACTAGAATAGTCCGGGCCGTCTGTAGATGTAATACTGCTTGCTCATAAATTAAGCGAGGAACTGAAATCAAACTGGGGCGGGCTACCAGGGCAAAAGGAGCCATTAGTCCAGCTACGATGATTATCTCCAGTCAGTTAATTCGGCCTTTGCCAGCATGCTTCCAAGTGCTACCAACCATAGCGAAAAAGCAATTCCCACGCCTAAAACCCACCAGCTTAACGTATCCTCCTGCTGGATATCCCCTATGACCATTTTGGACAATAAATAAAGAAGACCAATCCCAGCCGCTGCTAGCATAGAGTGTGCCACTACACGCCAGCCCTTTCGTGTTAGAAACTTCTTTATAATCATCGCTCCCTCCTTGCCCTTCTATTGATATTATACTCCATGGAGAACATCCTGAAAAGTGGGGGAAGTTGCTCATTTCAAAATTGACAGGCCATGGTTCGAGGGATAGGATTCAATAGACAGAGAAAATCAAGACAGAAATGAGAATCCGATGCAGGCTGAGTTGATATACAATCCTTCCGGTGGCCAGGTGGTCGTCAGACACGAACTTGATAATGTGGTTGCCTTTTTGAACAGCTACGGGTGGTCTGTCACCTTACGAGAAACCAGCAAGCCATTGGAAGCGACCGAACTAGCCCGCCATGCTGTCAATAGAGATGCTAGGGTAGTCATTGCCGCCGGTGGCGATGGCACCGTCAACGAGGTAGCAAATGGACTGGTGAACACTGATGTAGCGCTGGGGGTGCTTCCTGTGGGAACGACCAACGCATGGGCATTACAGATGGGCATCCCGGCCCTAAACCCTATGCTTCCAGGCATACAAGCGGTCAAGCTGATTGCTGCTCTGGAGGAAAGAATTGCACGTCCATTACCTGCCAGCTACTATCGAAAGGTGCTGTTGGATGCTGCTCGAGTGCTCGTAGAAGGACAAACCGTTGCCGTCGATATGGGCGAGCTTTCCGGTCGCCACTTTCTAATGTGGGCAGGTATGGGATTTGATGCCGCTATCGCCCAAAGCATACCGCCGAAAGAAAAAAGGGTATTAGGTTCCTGGGCATACGTGCTCCCGGCAATCGAGTCAGCTTATAGATACTCCGGTACTGATGTTTGTCTCAATCTGGACGGAAAGGTCGTAAAGGTCAGCACGCCGCTAATTGTTGTCAGCAATATTCAACTTTACGGGGGCATGATAGCGATTGGGGCTAAGGCCTGTGTGAACGACGCCAGGTTGGACGTGTGTATTTTCAAGGGAGGCGGTTTCTTGACTTTTGTGCAGCAAGCTGCAAAGGTGTTCGTACATAAACATCTCCAGGACCCGAAGGTAGAGTACTACCAATGCCGTGAAATAGCTGTCGAGTCAGCGCGCCCATTGCCAGTTCATGTAGACGGTGAGCCTTTTGCCAGTACCCCGGTCGCCATTCATACCGTGCCCTCATCGCTAAAGGTGATAGTGCCGAAGACAGCGCCGGCTAACTTATTTAGCGCACTAATCTGACCTGCTCTTCGTAAATGAGTTCTAATCCCCTTTGTTGGAGTCTACGGGACAGTCCGAACTTTTGTTTGAGAAGAGAAGCCTGATTCCAGAGGTACAGTGGATTATCCTTTATTTGTGGATATCTCCATGGAAAACGTTGCCTGGCCATTTGCTCAGGTTAAAACTATCCCTCTATCTATTCAACTCCCCTGAAGATGTTTGCAGAATTCTGACAACTTTATTAATATTCCGCATAGAACCAAGAGGGATCTTTCGTGGGCATTACGGACAAGAAAACAGAATTGAATTATATCCTCTCATAAGGAATGAGCAATG
>Ga0068714_10005287_pt1 | contig 13788 bp, 13 predicted proteins | sample MTBNYHSulfiMetaG_FD_62988 | JGI IMG/M metagenome (GOLD analysis project Ga0068714, IMG submission 62988) | Enrichment culture microbial communities from rom New York Harbor, USA that are MTBE-degrading - MTBE-NYH (New York Harbor Sulfidogenic)... | ecosystem: Environmental > Aquatic > Marine >... | reverse complement strand
CTGCATAGCCCTCACCTGTTCAGTGAATTGACAACAGGAAACACTATCGCAGACTTTGCACACATTATCAACTAGTTACGAACCTATTCCTAATAAAATGATATTCGTCGTTTCACGGATTCAGGTATTACCAAAGATGCGCTTTCTACCCGGACGTATCGGCAAGCCGGAGGATGAACTCAAGCCTTATCAGGCCGTTGAACAAGGCGATCTGCGGCGCTGGGCTTCGTTATTCGTCACTCCGGTGTATTGTATGTGGGCCTCATTCCTCAGGATTCGCCCCACGCCTTCGGTCACGCCTTTGGGGTGACTTGCATCTCATCCTTTTGCATCGGCCTGCCCGCATTACGGTTTTTCTGCGGGCTGTTATTGGAACACGGGGGTTCGTTTTGGGCTGATAGGTGGATTGGTTTGGTGTCAGAACTCGGAGATTGAAAGCAGACTTTACGAAGGCAAGAACAGCACCGCGCTCCGCCCGACGGGCCATATCGTGCATGTGGCCGTTTGTTGCAGACGAAATGCGCGCTTGCTGAGGCTGCGGCTGTGTGCCTCAATCGGGCTGTGCCGGTGCCCGCTCCAGGGTGCCGGAAAGACGGTGGCTAAGCCGCTTCGCGGCCTCGACGGCTCCCTGCCATGCGGGATAGGCCCGGGGCAGATACGCCAGGATTCGATTATCCATCCAGTAATAGACGTCCCGGGCACGGAAAGAGTCCACCCGGTAAGGATAGGTGCGCGCCAGCGAAGACAGGTGTACGGACGCTTCCCGGGAAAAGTGGGTGTCGGAAGGCAGGCGCCGCCTGCGCGATGATATATCTATGGGCATCCACCGATACCGGAAGGTGTCCAGGAGGCCCGGACGGGCAGCGTTTTCTTCAAGATGTTCCATGACGTGGGCGTACCACGGCTCGGTGAGAAAATAATGGGGATCCGCCGGGGCCGAACCCGTTATGGATCGGCTCCTCCGGACATAGTGAAAAAGCACCTCCGGAACGTCCACCGCCGCCTTCGCATGAATCAGTACCTTGACCTTGAACTCCACATCCTCACCGTAGCGTACGCCTTCACTGAAGCGGAGTCCGTTATCCATAATCAGTCGACGGGAAGTCAGAATGCTTCCCAGATGAAAGATACGGCGTCTCCGGAAGTACGGGAAAAGCACCTCCTGCCCGGTGAACATGGGATCCGTGGCGTTCGTCTCCATGGCGTGGGTTGCGATCTTCTCAAGAGCCTCTCCACGCCGGACGAATTCGTCGAACGAACAAAACACGGTCTCGGCTCCGTGCTTCACGGCGGCCGCGTGCAGCGTTTGCAGGCAGGTCGGCTCGATCCCATCGTCGGAGTCCAAGAAAAAGAGGTACGCGCCCCGGGCGAGCCGGATACCCGTGTTCCGGGCGTGGGAAACGCCTCGGTTCCCCCCGCTCCGGACGACCCGGAAGGAGAAGTCGCCCCGATGCTCCGCCAGGAACCGTTCCGCCGTGTCCGCGGTTCCATCCGTGGAGCCGTCGTCCACCACGATGACTTCGAAGCCCTTCAGGGTCTGTGCGACCACGCAGGAAAGGGTGTCCTCGATGAAAAGGGCCGAGTTGTAGGCGGGTATAACGACGGATACGGGGATGGTCACGTTCGCCTCCCTGAGTTTTTTCTCGGCGTGGTCCATACTCGGTACAGGACCCCGCCCCGTGAACGCGGAGCGGCGCCGAGGTTCGTCGACACCCTGTAATCCAGGAAGAACAAGCCGATGGTTCCTTTTTAACCCGTGGCTCAACCGTATTTCAGGCAGGCCGATGCAAAACGATGCGATGCAAGCCACGCCTTGGGCGTGAGGGTAAATGGCGTTTTTCAACGGCCTGAGGGTTGGATCATGCGCCGTCACGGGCGCCATACGGCGTTGGATTCGGCGTCTTTGGGCCCCCCCCGTTTCGGATTCCGGCTTCCGGTCTATACTCGATTCGGCCGTCTTGTCAATTCAGGGATACAGGATTGGATTCCGTGCGCCTCCCCGGCGTCGATCCATCTCGGGGCATGGGGCGGGCCGGTGCAGGACGGCATAGCGGGGCGCGTTGCGGCACAAACAGGCGGCCCAATCCTGGCCGACGAGGGCGGCATGCCTTGAAGTCAAGCGAATTCAACCGAAACCGCCGGATCGGCCGCAAGCGGGGAGGATCGTCCGCATCGCTATCGGCTCCGGAATGGTCTCGTGACATCGCTCCCGCGGTGTCACGATGGATTGCGCGGCCCTCTGCGCCGTCTTCATACCTTCCATGAGAGAGAGGTAGTGCACACGGCGTCCCGCCGGGGTTGCCAAGTGCGGACGTTTCAGTGTACCCTCCCACGGTAAGCGCAAGGAAAGGGGACGGAAAGGTATGCGAATAGTACGGACGTTGTTGAGTATGATGGGGGTGCTGGTGTTCGCTTTCGCATCCGTAATGCAGGCGAACGCCGCGGATCGGACTCCCTTGACCCTTTTCACGGAAGCGTATCCGCCGCTGAACTTCATGGAAGGCGGCGAAATCACGGGTTGCGCGACGGAAGTGGTGCGGGAGATTCTTCGAAGAACCGGCGATGCCGGAGAGATCCGACTGGTTTCCTGGGAAGAGGGCTATAAGGCGGTGTCGGAACAACCGAACACGGCGTTGTACTCCACGGCCATGACCGCCGAGCGAAAGAACCGTTTCCAATGGGTGGGCCCCATCGGTGTGTTGGACACGAATTTCTATGCGCGCCGGGGTTCCGGAATCGGGATAGCCACCCTGGATGATGCAAGAAAAGTCGGTGCGATTTCCGTGGTGACGGACTATTACAGCGAGCAGGAACTCCGAAAGGAAGAGTTCGCGAACCTGCGGGCGTTTGCCGATGAGGAAACCGTCCTCCGGAAGATGCTCGACGGCGAAACGCAGATGTTTGTCGGCGGCAATGTGGTGATGCCGGCGCTGTTGGAAAAAGCGGGCGCCAAGGCGGAGGATGTGGAGGCTGTCTTTACGCTGTCCACGGATCTCACCTATGTGGCCTTTTCCCAAGCCGTGCCGGCGGCCGTGGTGGACCGCTGGCAGCGGACGTTGAACGAAATGAAAACCGACGGAACCTTCCGTAGAATCTACGCGAAGTGGCTTCCCGCCGAGACGCCGCCCGGTATTCTGCAACTGGTGACCGAGGAATATCCGCCCGTCACCTTTATGAAGGATGGAAAACCGGCCGGATTCGTGACGGACATGGTTCGGGAAATCGCGGCCCGCCGGGGTGTGGCCGAGCCTATCCGTTTGACCTCCTGGAAGAACGCCTACCAAATGGCTCGGATCCATCCCAATGTCGTTCTGTTCAGCGCCGAGAGAACCCCCGAGCGGGAGAACCTGTTTCAATGGGTGGGCCCGGTGGGTAAGAACAGCGCGATTCTGTACGCCAAGCGGGGCTCCGGCATCCGTCTGAACACCCTGGAAGAAGCCAAAACACTCGACGCCATCGCCACCACCACGAACTGGTTCACCGAGCAGTACCTGAAAGCGAAAGGATTCGGCAACCTGATCAGTTCCCCCGAGCCGGCCGAAGGGGTCCAAAAGCTCATAAGGGGCGATGTGCAACTTTCCATCTTTACGGACATCACGATCCCGGAGATCGTGCGTAACGCCGGATTCCGCATGGAGGATCTGGAGCCCGTTTTGACCGTGACCCAAACCGAGTTCTATATCGCATTGTCCCTGGGTACGCCGGAGGAAGTGGTGCGGGCCTGGCAGGCGAGCCTGGATGAACTGAAAAAAGACGGCGCCTTCGAAACCATCTATCGCCGTTATCTGCCCCACGCGGATTTGGGTGATTTGTTGTAGCAGACTGTCGAAAAACGCCATCTGCGGTAACGCCTTTGGCGTGACGCTTCACCCTTGGTCATTGCGGCGTACTGCACAGGCGCGCCGCATTCCTCAGAATTCGCGCGAGCTGCATCTCATCGTGTTGCACCAGCCTGCCCGCCTTGCGGGTTATCAACGGGCCGGCAGCAGTCAGGGAACTTATGCCGAGGCTTTTCTTTTCAACGACGGTCCCGAATGGTGCGAGGATGCATGACTTCCGACCTGCACACGGTGAGGATCACCGGCCGTGCCGAACGTGTCCGAATGGTGAATTGGGAATCACTGCGGCGTCGCACCGTCTTTGACGATCCGTCGCGGGATGGAGTACGTGTTTCGTGGAACCACCGGTCCGGTAACCATCGCCAGAGAGGAGGAAGTTCCGATGATCAAGATCAGTGTGTTGTATCCGCATGAGGAAGGCAAGAAGTTCGACATGGAGTATTACTGCAAAAATCACATACCCATGGTTCAAGGGAAGTTGGGCGCCGCGCTGAAGGGAGTGGCCGTAGAACAGGGGTTGGGAGGCGCAAAGCCGGGATCCCCCCCGAAGTACATTGCCATGGGGCATCTGTATTTCGACTCCATCGAGGCGTTTCAGGGAGCATTCGGGCCGCACACGGACGCCATTATGCGCGATATTCCCAACTATACGGACGTCCAGCCCACGATTCAGATCAGTGAAGTGAAGATTTAGGCTTTTGGGAACCGGGATGCGGCCCGTGCTACCGCGCATGGCGGGCCGCCGGTTTTTGCGGAACGGCGGCCGCGTCCTTCGGGAGCCCTAACAGACCGTTGATACACCGTATTGCGGGCAGGCCGGTCAAGAACGATGAGATGCGAGGCGGGCGAATCCTGTGGATTGAGGCGTACAACCAGTACGCCGGAATGACGCCTGTCTGCGTGAGACGCACAGGCAGAAAGGATGAAGCCCAACGACGCAGATCGCGTTTTTCAACGGCCCGCTTAAGTATGGATCGGAGCCGTGCAGTGAACGCACGCCCTCGGGAGAGATCTCGGGGGCGTTTTTCGTGGATATGGGAGAGATGGGAGAGAAGAACGGACAAGTAGGGAGGGAAGAGCGAGCGGTTCGGTGAACGCGGGGTTTTCCTTGGCGCGCCCGGCATGATTCGAACATGCGACCTACGGATTCGTAGTCCGGCGCTCTATCCACTGAGCTACGGGCGCGTGACGAATTCTTATAACGTAGACGACTTCTTGAATCAAGAACAAGTTTGGCGTGAAGGAGATGCTATTCCGCTTCTCACGCCGTCCGGTCCCGGTATCGGGGGGCTGGAACGCCGCGGATCTCCGAGGAGCGGTTTGATCCAAGGCGTTTCGCCGGCAAAAGGGACCCGATTCCTTGGACCGACCCGCGATTCGGGACCATCACGCCCCCCGGGACCACCCGGATGAGGGACGCCCCGTTGCCCGAAATCGAACACGCATCCCTCAAACAGGTTCCCTCTCCATAGGCAGGCCCTTTACAAGGAATCGGAGAAAGGCTATAAGTCCTCCCGGACGGCGCGACGAAGGGCTGTGCAATCCCGTCCGCTGTTTTTTTCCCCTGTCTTCGAGGGGGGGCGACTCCTCTTTTCCTCTCCGTTTCATCCGGGAGCTTCCTGGAAAGCGAGCGCGTATCGGGGTCGGGTCATTTTCATGAATCCATTTTCGCAGCCGCTTGAGGCCGGGCAAGACCGGGTCCTCGCCGGAGACATCGGAGGGACCAAGGTCCATCTGGGCGTATTTTCCACCAATGGTTCGCGGCTGACACCGCACCGGGTGGAAACCCACTTCGTGGATCGGTACTCGAGCTTCGAACAGGTGTTGGAAACCTTCATGGCGGGAGAGGCGGAGTCCCTGGACCGATGCTGCCTGGGAGTCGCAGGCCCCGTGGTGAGAGGAAAATGCTTCACTACGAACCTACCGTGGGTGATCAGTGAAAACGATATCCGGAAACGCTTCGGGCTGTCCCGGGTGCGGCTCGTCAATGACCTGGTGGCCATGGCCGATTCGCTGGACGTGCTGGAAGAAGACGACATCTGGGTCATCAACCGGGGAATCGAGCAACCCCAGGCGAGCCGGGGACTCATCGCGGCGGGGACCGGCTTGGGTGAGGCCTACCTGTTCTGGAACGGGGCCGGATACACGGCGCTTCCATCCGAGGGCGGGCACGCGGATTTCGCCCCGAACAACCCGCTCCAGGCGGAGTTGTGGCATTACCTCCACAAGCGGTTTGGTCACGTGAGCCTGGAGCGGATTCTTTCCGGGCCGGGACTTCTCAATGTCTACCGATTTCTGAAAGATACCCGGAAGGCGCCGGAACTGGACCGTGTGGCCCGGCGGTTCGAACAGGAGTCTCCCGCCCAGGTCATTTCCGAGGCCGCGTTGGCCAAAGAGTGCGCCCTGTGCCAGGCCGCACTGGATATATTCACCTATGTGTATGGAGCGGAGGCGGGGAACCTGGCCCTGCGAGGGTTTTGCCTGGGAGGCGTTTACCTGGGCGGAGGCATTGCGCCCAAGATCCTGGATAAGCTCAAAGAACCGCTGTTCATGAAAGCGTTTGTGGCCAAGGGGAGACTCACGAGTTTCCTGTCCAAAGTCCCGGTCAAGATCATTCTGAACGATCGGGCCGCGCTGTACGGGGCCGCGGCTCGAGCACTTACCTTATAGGGCCGTTGAAAAATGCGATCTGCGGTGTTGGGCTTCATCCTTTGTCAGTGCGGCGTACCGTACGTAAGCTTTATTCCTCAGGATTCATCCGCTTATCATCTCATCGTTTTGCACCGCCCTGTTAAGAGGGACGGACAATGCGGCTTGGGGTGAGTACCGCGTCCGTGCCTGGAAGTACACATAGGATCCGGGGGGTACCGTTTATGTAACGGATTCGATGCCGCGCACGGCCGCGGCCCCCTTCGCTGCGGTGGGAGCCCGGTCCGGGAGACAAGCGAATCGGGACCTCCGGAACACCCTCCGGCCGGCGGGTGAACGACCATCCGTTCCCATATCGCGGATTCCGGCGGGAATGGGCGTGCATGGGTCCGTGGCAATGATACGGAAGAAACGCGGCGTGACGAATACGTGGTAAGATTTTTGCTTACCCTAAAACGGAACAACCTGCTTCCAGTTCTCTCTCTCCTTCCGAAGCCCCGATTCTCTCTGTCGGGGCTTCTTTTTTTCCGGAGTGACGGCGTTGAAACGTTCCGTGCGGGTTCCGGGTTTCCCCGCAACCAGCAGGGCCTGATCCGTTTCGAGGCCTTCACCGGAAAAACGGATCCAGGACCGGCGCGAGTCGCCAGGTCTTTTTCTCCCATGTCCATTGTTCCGTGTGGGATACCTCGTGCAGCTTTCCTTCCCGCTCCCGGTAGAACTGCGTGCGCACGCGCACGGTTCCCCGGCGGCCCGATGGATCCGTTTCCAGGTTCAGGATCTCGTAGTCGACGATGCGGAGCCGCATGGCCTCCAGTTCTTTGCTACGGCGCTGAAATGCGTCCCGGGAAGTCTCGCCCACGAAATGTTCCGCCCGGTGGTATTCGCCCCACTTGAGTGCGTCGTGGTAGGCCGCCGCGGAAGACTGCAACCGGTCGGGACGCGGACTCGCGCATCCCGGTGCTATGAGGAGAAGAACGATTGCCGTGCGGAAAAGCGGATGGGTGATATTTGAAACAGATTTCATGAACCCCCCTGGCAGTCTGTTGGAGGACAGGATCGGCGGCGGAGCGGTCCGAGACGATGACGTGGAAGCCGCGTGAATCGTGACAAACAAGCCGTCGATCCCGCGCGCTCCGGATCGGATCTTGACCGGTGCGCCGCAGCAGGGTGTGGGTAGGTGTCGAAGTTCGAACGGCTGCATCCTGCCGGGCCGGGGCCGGTGCATTTAGGAAGAAGGGGCGAAAACCCGACATCCCTCCCCTTCGGGAGCCGCTCTCCGGGGAGAAACAGCGCGCTCCAATGGAGCGGAGGGGGGAACCACAAAATCCGCTTGCCCCGAACGGAGGAAGCCTGTCGGATTAGCGGTGGAAATCTCCGCCTGGAAAGCGCCTAATGCATGGAGTCTCGGCTGCGGACGTGTTCCATGGCCGCCTCCAGGATGTCCTCGGCCTTGGGATAGGCCTGGTGAATCTCCTGTACCGCGTTGTGAAACTCACTGATGGTCCAGTGAGGCATTCGCTCCAGCGTGTCTATGAGTTCAAAAAGCTTGCCCTTGTGCTGGTTGGGGAAAGATACGGCATCCAATCCCTCATCGCTGACCACGTGCAGGACGATGCGGTCCTGCCGATCCAGATCCTGAAGGATGCTCTTACCCGTGCGCCCCGTTCCGAAATCGCCGTGGAAATTGAACGGAGCCGCATAGCAGAAGGAGCCCGCCCTGAGGGAAAAGAAGAAAACTCCCAGCCGCTCCTGAACCATGACTATATGTGGAAACAACAGAATTTCGGAGGGATGGACGAATCGTTCTTCCCGGACGACCAGGGTTAACTCGGGAATCCCGCTCGGGCTTACCAAATGGGATACGGTCATATACCCCGGGGGAGCCTCCAGCATGAACTTGAGTATGTCCGGTACCGCGCCGCTCATGAGCACACGCCTCTTGTCGGAACAGATTCACCGGAGAAAAAAACCCCTATCGAAGCCGCGGGGCAGTCCAGCCTCGATAGGGAAATTCCGGGCTAAACCGGGTTCATCCCCTTCTCATCCACTATCATCGCATTCGCAGTCGTTCGAACGCCCGGCAGGTTGCTTTGTATCCGAGAAGATCCCTGAAGTCAAGACCCCTGGTCAGTAAAAAACGCACCCGACGCGGGTCGCTCCGGGTGCGGATTCCCGCCGGCCTTTCTCCATTTTCGGGTTCCAATGGGGCGCGTTTTGCTATATTAAAAAGATCCCCATTGGACGGACAAGATATTCCAGGGAACGAAACGGGCCGCTCTTCACCGATCCGAGACCACGGTTGGCGCCGAAGGCGAATCCGGAAACGGCCGGCGGTTTATCGAGGCGCCGCAACGGCGCGAGCGGATCCGTTCCAAGTATATGCAGGAGGCGCCATGCCGAAATTATCCGTAAATGTGGATCATGTGGCCACGGTGCGGCAGGCCAGAAAAGGGTTCGAACCGGATCCGGTCACGGCTGCATCGCTGGCCGAACTTGCCGGGGCCGACGGTATTATCGCCCACTTGCGGGAGGACCGGAGGCACATTCAGGACCGGGATATCCACCTGTTGAGACAGGTGGTGACGTCCAAGTTCAATCTGGAAATGGCCGCAACGGAGGAAATGATCCGGATTGCCGTGGAACTGAAGCCGGACCTGGTGACTCTGGTTCCCGAGAAACGCGAGGAGTTGACCACGGAGGGGGGACTGGACGTGCGGTCCCGGCTGGAGTACATACGAGAGGTGATCTCGCGGTTGAAAGCCGGAGCAGTTCGGGTAAGTCTGTTCGTGGATCCTACGCCGGAGCAGGTGGCGGCCGCCCGGGAAGTCGGGGCGGACCTCGTGGAACTACACACGGGGACCTATGCGGAAGCCCAGGGAGAAGACGAAGCCCGCCGGCGTTTCGAGGAATTGGTGACTTCCGCCTGTGAAGCCCGTGGGTACGGATTGGGTGTCGCCGTGGGGCACGGCCTCACGTACAGGAACGTGAAACGGTTCCGGGGCGTGGCGGAAATCGAGGAATACAGCATCGGGCACTCCATCGTTTCCCGTGCGGTCCTGGTGGGCATGAAACAGGCCGTTCGTGAGATGATCCGGCTGATCAACGGGTGAACGGATCATGATCATCGGAGTCGGTGTGGATTTGGTGCAGATCTCCAGGATCCGGCGGGTGGAAGACCGCTGGAAGGAGCGGTTTCGGAAGCGCGTGTTTACGGAAGCCGAAATCCGCCTGTGCGCGGCCCGACCTCGTCCCGCCGCCGCCTTCGCCATGAGGTTCGCGGCCAAGGAGGCCGCGTCCAAGGCCCTGGGGACGGGATTCCGGCAGGGAGTCGCCTGGCGCGACATCGAAGTGACTCACAACGAACACGGGAAGCCCGGGTTGAACCTGTACGGCAAAGCGGCCCGCGTGGCTCACAGCTTGGGCGTTAACCGCTTGCACGTCAGTATGTCCGACGACGGCGCCTACGCGGTGGCCATGGTGGTTCTGGAGGCCTAATATGCTGCTGGTTACGGCGGACCAGATGCGGAATCTGGACAGGAGGACCATCCAGGAAGCCGGGGTGCCGGGCGCCGTTCTCATGGAGAACGCCGGACGCACCGCATACCAGGTGATTTTTCAGGAATACGGTCCGTTCCGCGGGAAGCGCATCGTGGTGTTCTCGGGACCCGGCAACAACGGCGGCGATGGATTTGTTCTGGCGAGGTACTTTCATCAGGGCGGGGCTCACGTCCGGGTGTTCCTGGTTGGCGATGCCGAACGGGTTTCAGGGGACGCCCGCGTCAATCTGGACATCTGCAAGAATATGGATATCCCCGTCCGGGAAGTTCGCTCGGAGGAGGACGAGGCTTTCCAAATCCACAATGAATCCGGAATCCGCTTGATGGTGGACGCCTTGTTGGGGACCGGTTTGAACTCCGACATTCGAGGGTTGTACCGAAGAGCCGTTCAGACGATGAACGCGGCATCGGCACCGGTGGTGGCGGTGGATATTCCGTCGGGACTCGATTCGAACCGGGGAATTATACTGGGCGAGGCGGTGCGGGCGGATCTTACCGTAACCTTCGGCCTTCCCAAGATTGGACAGGTTTTGTATCCGGGGCGGGAACATGTGGGACGTCTGGTGCTCGTGGACATCTCCATACCGAATCGTTTCATTGAAGAAGAGCGTATCGAGCAAGCCCTGCTTACTCCGCAGACGGTTCAAGCGCCTCCCCCGAGAGCGGCGGACGCCCACAAGGGTCATGCGGGCAGGCTGTTCGTACTGGCCGGAGCACCCGGTAAGACGGGAGCCGCAGCCCTGACGAGCCTGGCCGCGGTTCGGGCCGGGGCGGGTCTGGTCACGTTGGGCGTCCCCCGAAGCCTGAATCCCATCCTGGAGGCCAAGATCACGGAACCCATGACTTGGCCGCTTCCGGAAACGGATGACCGGACCTTGAGCCTGCAAGCCTTTCCGGAGATCCTGAAACAGCTTGAAGGTCAATCCGCGTTGGCGTTGGGACCCGGCTTGTCCACGCATTCGGAAACCGTGGACTTGGTGCTCCGATTGGTGGAGGCCTGTCCCGTACCCGCCGTACTGGACGCCGACGCGCTCAACGCCGTGAGCCGGGATCCCGGCGTGTTGAACAAAGCACGGGTTCCGCTCATTCTTACGCCTCATCCCGGAGAGATGGCCCGTCTCGCCGGTGGGTCCATACAGGATATCCAGAACGACCGTCTGGGCGTCGCGAGGCGGTTTGCCCTAACACACCACGTGGTGCTCGTGCTCAAGGGCGCCCGAACCTTGGTGGCGTTTCCGGACGGTAGCGCGTTCGTGAATACCACGGGAAATCCCGGTTTGGCCGGCGGGGGTACGGGGGATGTGCTCACGGGGATCATTGCCGCTTTTCTGGCCCGGGGTATGACGGCGGGGGAAGCGGCCAAGAGCGGAGTGTATCTGCACGGTCTGGCGGGGGATTACTGCCGCCGCAGCCTGGGTCCCGTGGGATACCTGGCCGGGGATCTGTGCGATGTGCTTCCCCGGTGTCTTTCCGGCCTGGACGGCCTTCCTGCGGAACCGGCCTCCTCGATTCCCTTAACCGCGCCGGTGCCTTGAGAACGACGCAAAGATGGGGTGAGACGGGCATGGGTGAACAGGGGGACTCCAAGGGGTATACGTACAAGGCGGTGTGGGTTTCTCCTTCCGCCGAGGAAACGGAGCGATTGGGAGAAGGTCTGGGTCGATGTCTCGGAGCCGGCGACGTGCTGGCCTTGAGCGGGGATCTGGGAGGCGGAAAGACCACATTTACCCGTGGGGTGGCGCGAGGCCTGGACGTTCCCGAAAAAGTGCCCGTACAGAGCCCGACGTTCACCCTGATTCACGAGTATCCGGGCCGAATCCCCATGCACCATTTGGATTTGTATCGTCTGGAACCGGGTCCGGCTCTGGAAGAACTGGGAATGGAGGAGTATCTTTACCCGGACGGCGTCAGCGTCATAGAATGGGCCGAGAAGTTGGGCTCCGAGATGCCCGAGGGGGCGCTTCGCGTGCTCTTTCTGTATTTGGATGAGGGGGCGCGGCGCATCGAATGCTCCGGGACGGGAGCGCGTGTGCGAAGGCTGCTAGATGCCCTGTCGCGATGGATGCCTCCTGGAAGCCGGGAGGTGAGCCGGTCGGGGACATCGGGGGACGAGGAGGGATCCCGTTGAGTGGGGCGCGGGATTTTGGAAGAAGCGTGCGTGGATCCTATCAGCGTTGAAAAACGCGATCTGCGTCGTTGGGCTTCATCCTTCGTCATTGCGGCGTACCGGATGTACGCCTCATTCCTCAGGATCCGCCCGCCTTGCATCTCATCGTTTTTGACCGGCCTGCCCGCAATACTGTTTATCAACGGGCTGTAAGGAAGCGGCATTGCAGAGGAGGAACAGGATTTGGCTTTGATTGTGCAAAAATTCGGTGGGAGTTCCGTTGCCGATCTGGAGAAGATCCGAAATGTGGCTCAGAAGGTACTGGCAAGCCGGCGGGCCGGAAATCGGATGGTGGTGGTGCTGTCGGCCATGCAGGGGGAGACGGACCGACTGATTCAGTTGGCCCAATCCATGACTCCGGACGTGGACACCCGGGAATTAGACTGTCTGCTGGCCACCGGCGAGCAGACCACGGTTTCTCTGACGGCCATGTGCCTGATATCCATGGGGCAGCCGGCCGTATCCCTGTTGGGTTTCCAGGCGGGGATTCAGACGGACGACGTGTATGGAAAGGCGCGCATCGAAGACGTGGACACCACACGGCTCCGGCGGGAACTGGACCTGGGAAAAATCGTGGTGGTGGCCGGCTTTCAGGGGCTGGATTCCCATTCCAACGTGACCACGCTGGGGCGAGGGGGTTCGGATACGACGGCGGTGGCCCTGGCGGCGGCTTTGAAAGCGGACGTCTGTGAAATTTACACGGATGTGACGGGCGTGTTCACCACGGATCCCAACGTGGAGCACAGGGCTCGTAAACTGTCCAAAATAAGCTACGATGAAATGATGGAAATGGCCAGCCTGGGAGCCAAGGTGCTCGAGATTCGATCCGTAGAGTATGCCAGGAACTACGAAGTGCCGCTTCATGTGCGGAGTACGTTCTCCGATGAAGAAGGGACCATGGTGATGAAGGAGGATGAGGAGATGGAGAAGCAAGTGGTGTCCGGAGTGGCGTACAACAAGAATGAAGCCAGGGTCACCATCACCAAGGTTCCGGACAAGCCGGGGATAGCCTACAGGATTCTCAAACCGGTTTCGGACGCCAATATCGTGGTGGATATGATCATTCAGAATACCCGGGCGGAGGCCATGACGGATTTAACGTTCACGGTTCCGAGGAAGGATTTCAAGAGAACCATGGACCTGGTCCAGGGGGTGGCGCGGGAAATCGGAGCGGAGCGGGTGATGGGAGACGCGAACATCGCCAAAGTTTCCATTGTGGGCGTAGGCATGCGGAACCATCCGGGTGTGGCCTGCACCATGTTCGGTGCGTTGGCCGCGGAGAACATCAACATCATGTTGATCAGTACCAGTGAGATCAAGATCTCCTGTCTGATCGACGAAAAGTACACCGAGTTGGCGGTGAGGACGTTACACAGGACTTTCGGATTGGATCGGGGAGCGGAATCGGAGAACACGGCTCATCCGGAATAAACGGGCCGCCGGAAACGCATCTTTGAGGAGGCTGTTGAAAAACGCGATCTGCTGTGTTGCGCTTCATCCTTCGTCATTGCGGCGTACTGTATGTACGCCTCATTCCTCAGGATTCGCGCGCCTTGCATCTCATCGTTTTTGAACA
>Ga0068714_10005286_pt1 | contig 13790 bp, 9 predicted proteins | sample MTBNYHSulfiMetaG_FD_62988 | JGI IMG/M metagenome (GOLD analysis project Ga0068714, IMG submission 62988) | Enrichment culture microbial communities from rom New York Harbor, USA that are MTBE-degrading - MTBE-NYH (New York Harbor Sulfidogenic)... | ecosystem: Environmental > Aquatic > Marine >... | reverse complement strand
GCCTTGTCGTTGGCGGTGGTCACGACCGGCAGGCCCTCCGGGATGCCGGTCGCCGCCGCGCAGTCCGGCGTGACGAACCCCGCGATGTCGCCCGGCATCTGGAGCTCGACGAGCAGGTCGCGCGTCACGTTGTACCGCGCGAACAGCGCGGGGTCCCACTGCCAGCTGTCGGTGTCGATCGGCCACTGCAGGAGGATGTTGTTGGCCGCGCTGTCGCGGAGCTCGCCGGTGAAGCGATGGGTCATGTAGCCGGACGATGTCGTCGCGTAGGCAAGATCGGGGTCGTCGGGGATGTACGGCTGGTAGGCGCGGGTGTCCATCCAGCTCATCACCGGCTGGAGCAGCGACCCATCCGCCTTGAGGAACGCTTTGCAGCAGCGGATGGTGCACAGGCCGACCCCGAGGATGTCGGCCGGGTCGCCGGGGAAGGCGGTCATGGCCTCGCGGCTGGCGGCGACGATGGACTCCCACAGGTCGTCGTCGGGGTGCTCGACGATGCCGGGCTCGGGCCGGCTCGTGGGCCTGAGGACACGCCGGCCCTGGCAGACGACGTTGCCCTCGAGGTCGTAGACGACGACCTTGGAGCTCTGCGTGCCGCCGTCGACGCCGATGAGGTACTTGCCGGTCATGGGTGCTCCTCCGTCCGCGTCGCTCAACGGACCAGGTAGCCGCCGTCCACGACGAGGACGTGGCCGTTGACGTAGTCGGACGCGCGACTGGCGAGGAAGACGACGGTGCCCATCAGGTCGGCGGGGTCGCCCCAGCGTGCGGCCGGGATGTGCTCGAGCACGCGCCGGTTGGTCTCGGGGTCGCTGCGCGTCTGCGTCGTGATCTCGGTCGCGTAGTACCCGGGGGCGATGGCGTTGACCTGGATGTTGTGCTCGGCGAGCTCGTCGCAGTAGGCCTTCGTGAACCCAGCGAGGCCGTGCTTGGTGGCCGCGTACGCTGAAGACCAGCGGCCGCCGAGGTAGGAGAAGAGCGAGCAGATGTTGATGATCTTGCCGCGGCGCTGCGGGACCATGCGCTGTGCCGCCTCGTAGCTCATCTCGAACGCTGCGGTGAGATTGACGGCGAGCGTCGCGTCCCAGGGCCGCCGGTCGAACTCGAGCACCCCGGCCAGGGGGCAGACGCCGGCGCTGTTGACGAGGATGTCGACGGAGCCCAGGCGCTCGACGCAGGCGGCGACGATCTGCGCAGGCACGCCGGGCGCCGTGATGTCGGTGGTCAGCGACTCGTAACGCACGCCCTCGGCCTCGACCAGCGCCCTGGTCGCGCCGTCGTCGTCGACGATACTCGGCGCGAAGACGTCAGCGCCGGCCTTGGCCAGCGCCAGGGTGAAGGCCTGGCCGAGCCCGGTGTTGCCGCCGGTCACGATGGCATGCCTGCCCTTCAGGGAGAAGAGTTCCATCGTGAAGTCGGTGATGTCCATCGCTGCCGTCTCCCTCGCTTGGGGCCGGCCGGCGCGCGGGGCAGCCGGCCAGTCGCTCAGTGCTTGTCGGTGACCCGCGCCCGGCGCGGTGCGCCCAGAGTCGGGCCTCCCGCAGTATTCGACCAGATGTTCGTCAAGTCAATCAGACGAGAGAACATTATGCAGGCATGAGACCCGGGCAGAGACAATTCGTCTCCTGTGTGCGTGCGAACCGCGGAGGTCGCGCCGCTCGCGGGTCGCCGGCGGTGTCGTGCCGCCCCTCGACCGACGTCACTCCGGCGCCAGCTCGGCGGGGAACCCGGGCGCGCGCAGGTCGGTGCCGACCGCCTCCTCGAGCATCTTCACGACCATCGGGGACTGCGCCTCGCCGCCGTACATCGCCCGGGCGCGGGCGAAGATCTGCTCGGTCAGGCCGGCGAGCTCGAGCGGCACCCCGAACTCGCGACCCATCATGTGGGCGAAGTGGAGGTCCTTGCGCACCAGGTCCATGGTGAAGTTGATGTTGTAGCTGCCGTTGAGGACGAGCTGGCCCTCGGTCTCGTGGACGAAGCTGTTGCCGGAGCTGGCCTTGATGACGTCCCAGGCGAGCTTGAGGTCGATACCGCCGCGCTTCGCCAGCATGAGGGCTTCGCCGTCGGCGACGAGGTGGATGAAGGCGAGCATGTTGGTGATGACCTTGATCACCGACGCCTGGCCGAGCGGGCCGATGTAGAAGACCCGGCCGCCCATCGCGTCGAAGGCCGGGAGGTGCTTCTCGAAGACCGCCTCGTCGCCGCCCACGAGCACGGTGATCATGCCGGCGGCGGCGCGATGCACGCCGCCGGTCACCGGCGACTCGAGGGTGGCGACACCGCGCTCGGCCGCCAGGGCGCCGAGGCGCTGCAGTTCGTGCGCGTCGTTGGTGCTCATGTCGATCCAGGTGCCGCCGGGGGCGAGGCCGGCGAGGATGCCGTGCTCGCCCTCGACGGTCGCGGCGACGATCTCGGGTGAAGGCAGGCAGGTGATGACCGTGTCGGAGGCGCGGGCGACCGCCTCGGCGGAGTCGGCCCACGCGGCGCCGCCCTCGAGCAGCTCTGCGGCGGCGCCCTTGTGGATGTCGTGGACGGTGAGCGGGAAGCCCGCGTGCAGCAGGCTGCCGGCGAGGTGACGGCCGAGGCTCCCGAGCCCGATGTAGCCGATCTTCATGGTCATGGTGCCTCGCTTCGTCGTGGGGAAGGGGATATCGCGAAGAGGGTGGCGCTAGCCGCGACGCGCGCGACGCACGGCATCATCGTCCACACCGCAGATCGCAGCAAGCTCGTGCAGCCGCGCGTCGTCGATGTACGGCGCCCTGCCGGCATGTTCCTTCAGCAGCCGCTCGACCTCGGAGCGGGCGACGTCGACGGCGGTCGCCCCCAGTTCGGCCCATTTCTCGTACGAGAGGCGATCGGAGACCGTCGGGAGGAAGTGCTCGCCGGCACGGATGCGTCGTGCCGTCTCCTTGTGGCCGAGGAAGCCGCCTCCGGGCCCCGCCGCAGCGATGGCGTCGGCGGCCATGGTCGCCTCGGAGACCTCGACGGGACGGTGCAGGCGGCGGAGCATGGCCGCCATCTCGTTGTCGATGACCGACTGGGGCAGCGACATCGTGTTGTGCGAGTCGATCAGCCCCCAGCCGGACACCATGTCCGGGGTGGCGCTGCAGACCGTGGCCGCTTTCATCGCCTTCTCGTACCCCGCCTGTACGCCGGCCTCCTTGGCGTCGGTCGAGAACCCCGGGTTGAGCGTGGGTACACCCAGATAGTGGCCGACCTCGGTGGCCATGACGCCCATGAGCCCGCTCTCCAGCGAGCCGAGCGAGAACGTGGTGCGCAGCATGTCGAGCACGCCGGAGCCGAGGCAGAAGACGACTCGGGAACCCGGGGCGGCGACCTGCACTGCGGTGGCGATGCCGAGGAACTCGGCGACCCCCTGTGTCACGGTGCCGGCCAGCGTGACGGGGGCTGTCGCCCCGGCGATGGCCATCGAGTAGATCTCGACGGGCACTCCGTGGGAGGCCAGGGCAAGGTGCGTGTCCAGGGCGCTGCCGTCGACCTGCAGCGGCGAGGCCGCCGTCACGACCGTCGAGATGCGCGGGCGCGCACGGAAGCGCTCGAGGTCGCCGGAGAGCACCTCGCAGATCCGCAGCACGGCGTCTGCCTCGCCGGGGCAATCGACGAAGGTGACGTGCTTGCGTGTCTCGGTGAGCAGGGTGAAGTACTCCTCGAGCTCACGCCGTTCGATCGGCACATCCGAGGCGCTGACCTGCGTCCACATGATGTCGAGCTGTGGCAGTTCGTCCATGAGCGCTGTGCACTCACGCAGGTCTTGCAGCGTGCTCGCGCGGCGCTCGCCGGTACGGAAGTCGAGCGTCTTGGCGACGCAGCCGCTGGGCACGAAGTGGAAGGGCTCTCCCTCGTCGAGCAGGACGTCGTCCGCCTCGGTGAGGCCGGCCATGAGGATGCTGCGCGGGCACTGCCCGGCTGCCCACTCCACCAGCTCGCGCGGCAGGCGCGCGAGACCGGTGGCCTGGTCGACGTCGGCGCCGTGCTCGGCGAGCAGGGGCAGTACGCCCGAGCCCGTGAAGCGCATGCCGGTCTCGGCGAGTACGCCGACGGCGGTGTCGACGATCGCGCCGACCTCGTCGGCGGAGAGCCACGTCGTGCTGGCCTTCATGTGCTCACACTCCTCGAGAGGCCGGAGCCTCGGCCGCTAGACCCGGTGCCGGCGGGCGCCGACAGGCGCCACCATGCCACCGCCGCCCGGCACTGTCAAGCGCTCGCCCACGGTTTGCGGTGAGGAATGGCAGTGTGACTGCGGTTCTGAAGGTCTTCATTGTCTCAGACCGCGGAATCCTTATGAGATGTTGTCAATCAGTCAGGATTCCGCAGAAAGGCGGCGTGTGACGGCGAGAGTCGGACAGGCACCGCTCGGCGCGGACGACCTCGACCGGCCCATCGTGCGCCGGGTCGCACGCGGCTGCGGGAAGCGCCGGATGACTGCCGTCGCCGAGAGTCACGAAACTAAAGTCGACGAGCGCCCCCGTCGACGGCGAATCCGACATGCAACCACGCATCTGACGCGGTAATGTTCAGCGTCGACCGCCGCCCGACGCGCCGGCGGGTCCGGCCACCGCGATCCGGGAGAGACGATGTCAGACAGCAGCAGGCAGATCGGCGCCGGCCGGGTGAGCTTCCTCACCGAGGAGCAGAAGCGGCGCATCTACGACACCGCGCTCGGGATCCTCTCCGACATCGGCATGGTCGTCCTGCACGACGAGGGCGAGGCCGTCATGCTCGAGGGCGGCTGCACCAGGGACGAGGCGGGCCTCGTGCACGTGCCGGCCGGTCTCGTCGCCCGGGCGCGCGAGACGGTGCCGGCGAGCTTCGTCGTCTACGGCCGCGACGGCGAGCCGGCGATGGACCTCGGGGGCCGGCGCGCCTACTTCGGCAACGGCTCCGACGTCATGCACCTCCACGACCTCGAGACCGGCGAGCGCCGCCTCGGCAGGCTCGACGACGTCACCGAGGCGGCGCGTCTCTGCGACGCCCTGCCCGAGATCGACTTCGTCATGTCGGGCGCCTACCCCGACGGCATGGAGGCGGGCGAGGCCTACCCGAAGCAGTTCCGCGCCATGATCGAGGCGACGACCAAGCCGCTCGTCATGACCGCCGGCGGGGTCGAGACCGTGGAGCCCATGTGGCGCATGGCCTGCGAGGTGCGCGGTGGCGCCGACCTGCTGCGCGCCAAGCCCTACTTTGTCATGTACAACCAGCCGGTCAGCCCGCTCAAGCACCCCTTCGAGACGGTCGACAAGCTGCTGTTCTGCGCCGACCGTGGCATCCCGTCGACCTACTGTCCGTCGCCCGTCGCCGGCGGGACGGCGCCCATCACCACCGCCGGCCAGATCACTCTCGGTCTCGCCGAGGCGCTCTTCGGTCTCGTCATGCACCAGCTGCGCGCCCCCGGGGCGCCGTTCGTCATTGGCCAGGGGCCCAACACCCTCGACATGGCGACCTCGCAGTCCTCGTACAACTCGCCGGAGTTCGTGCGCGCCTACGCCTGCGAGGTCGAGATGGCGAAGTGGCTCGACATCCCCAACTGGGGGTTCAGCGGCCATACCGACGCCCAGGTCGTCGACGCCCAGGCCGGTATGGAGGCCGACGAGCTGACCAAGCTCTCGATGCAGCTCGGCGCCAACCTCAACCACGACGTCGGCTACATGGACTTCGGCCTCTCGGGGTCGCTGGCCGAGGTCGTGCTCGTGGCCGAGTTCATCGCCCGCGACCGGCGCCTGCTGGCCGCTCTCGAGGTCTCCGACGAGACCCTCGCCGTCGACGTGCTGAGGGCGGTCGGGCCCGGCGGCGACTACCTCGGCCAGCGGCACACCAGGCGGCACTTGCGCGACTCGCAGTGGCGGGCCACGCTGCTGAACCGTATGAGCCACGACCGCTGGTCCGAGGGCGGCGCGCTCGACGTCACCGAGAAGGCGCGGCGCAAGGCCCTCGAGCTGCTCGCGACGCACGAGGTGCCGGCTCTGCCGGCCGACCTGCGCGCCAGGCTCGACGCGATCGTCGGGTAGCGCCGGGAGCGAAAGTCGGGCCAGGCCGACGAGCCCGTCTTACAGGCGCGTGCCGGCCGCCGGCGTCTCGACCAGCGGGTCGAGGTCGAGTCGGCGCACCACCTCGGGAGTGGGGATACCCTCGCGCGTCCAGCCCATGAGCTCGTACAGCTCGTGTCGCACGTCGTCGAGCTCGACCACGCCGTCGCCTTCGGGGAGGCTCTCGAGGCGGCGCTCGGTGAAACGCACCGGCAGCCTGTCGGCCTCGCCGTCGACACCGCAACGCAGGTTGAACAGGCGCTCCAGGGTGACGATGCGTTCGCCGGCCGTGAACAGCTCGTCGGCGGTCAGGGGAAGCCCGGCGAACGCGGTGAGCTCGGCCTCGAGCTCGAGGTCGAAGCGGTTCAGCAGGCTGAGGACCGGGACCTTGCAGAGGCCGAGCGCGTCGATCGCGGCGCTCACGATCATGCTGCGTCGCACGAGCGCCGCCTTGCCCTTGGGCGAGAGGGGATCGGCGGCCTCGGCGCTGCCGTACAGGCGCTCGGCCTCGGCGGCCGGCAGGTCGAACTCGTGGTGAGGGTAGACGCTCGTGTAGTCGGCGCCCCGGCTCGAGACGGCGTACCCGAGGGCCGTGGCCCAGGCTGCGCGGGGGTCGTAGGCGCTGAGCTCGAGGCCCTTGACGTGGTAGGCGTAGCGGTGGGTGCCGCGCCCCAGCTGCACGGCGGCGCGCTGCACGCCGTGGGCGAGGAGGCCGGCGAAGCCCTCCCCCGTCGCCATCCCCTCGAGAAGGGCCGTCGCTGCCGCATCGTCGCCCCAGCGCAGCTCGGCACCGTCGGTGTCGTCGGCGGTGATGATGCCGCGCGCGAAGACGTCGATCGCGAAGGCGATCGCGCCGCCGGCCGAGATCGAGTCGAGGCCGAGGGCGTCGCAGCGGTTGTGCAGGCGTACGACCGCCGCCGGGTCGGTGATGCCGAGCTTGGGGCCGAGGGCCACGAGGGGCTCGAAGTCGGGCCGCTGGCCGACGAGATCGGCGCCGGCGGCCGAGATGTCCGTGCCGGCGGCCGCGACGCGCACGTCGGCCTTGCACTGGACGGGGCAGTGGCGGCAGCCCGAGCGTTGCTGGAAGAACTGGTGGACGGCCGCACTCTCGACGCCGGTCGGGCCGTCGAAGCGGCCGGTCGCGAAGTTGCGGACGGGGAGGATGCCGTGCTGGTTGCCCCACTCGACGCCGAAGGTGCTGCCGTAGCGGTGGAAGTCCTCGAACCTGTCGGTCGCGACGATCCGCCGCACGTACCGGCGGGCGAGGGCGGCCAGGTCGCCTGTCCGTACGGGCGTCGCCTCGCCGGCGGCGGCGACGGCGATGGCCTTGACGTTCTTGGCGCCGAGCACGGCGCCCAGGCCGGTGCGCCCGGCGGCGTGGCCGCGCTGCGAGACGAGGCAGGCCAGGGGCAGCAGGCGCTCGCCGGCGGGGCCGATCACCAGAGCCTCGCCGTGCGGGCCGGGCAGCTGCGCGGCGATCGCCGCCTGCGTCTCGAAGGTCTCGAGGCCGACGAGGTCGCGGGCGTCGTGCATCTCGACCCCCGAGGCTGAAAGAGACAGCCAGGAGGACCGCGGCGCCGCGCCGTGCAGCACGAGTGCGGAGACGCCGGCGGCACGCAGGGCGAAGCCGAAGCCGCCGCCGACGTTCGAGCTGCCGAGCAGCCCGGTGAGCGGCGACCGTGCCGTGACCTGCAGGCGCGAGGCCGTGGGGGCGCCGGTCCCGGTGAGCAGGCCGGGGGCGAGGATCAGCGGGTTGGACGGGCTCAGGGGGTCGGTGGCGGGGCCGGTGGACCTCCAGAGCTCGAGCACGCCGAAGCCGCGGCCGCCGAGGATCGAGCGGGCCGCGGCCTCGTCGAGCGGCCGCCGGGTGCCGGCGCCGGTCGCGAGGTCGATATCGAGGATGTCGCCGAGGTGGGTCATCACACTCGCAGTCAGGTGGACGGTCGGGGGTCCGGTGAGCCGGGGTCGCCGGACCGGGGGACGGAGGGGAGACGCCCGGCGGCGCGCCCTCGGGCGGGCGCCGCCGCTCCCGCCGGGCTCAGCCGTGGTGCAGGGGCTCGACGGTCCAGAAGTGGCAGTTGGGGCGCCAGCGTGGGCGCACGCCGGGGGCGGCGGGCCTCTCGTTGACTCTCGCGCGCGGACGCGACACTGCACTCCCATCCATCGACTGCAAGCACTTACGATGATAGTCACGCCGGCGCGACCCGGCAACACGGCGCCGGCGCGGCGCCGCGCCGGCGCCGGCGCCGCAGCCGCGCACCGTACGGCCGCGGTCGGCGGGTCGCGCACCGCGCCCGATCGGCAGGCCGCGCCGCCGGTCAGCGCGCGGCGCGGCGGGGCTCCATCGTGATGGCCTCCTCCGGGCATCCCGTCGCGCAGAGCCCACAACCGCGGCACTCCCACGCCGCCAACACGAGCTCGAGGTCGTCGACGTCGTGGAACCCGTCCAGCCAGGGCAGCGCGAAGTCGGGTGCGTCGACGACCTCGGCGACCCGGGCCCAGCGGTCGAGGGGGGCGTTCATCGAGACCTCCTTGGGACGGGCTCAGCTTGGCGCAAAGCCGGCGCGGACGGCGCGCCGCCCGGCGGCGAGCACGGCGGCGGCGCCGAGGGCGCAGGCCGCGCCGAGCGCGAAGGTCGCCCAGGGCCCGAGCGCCGACCACAAGACGCCGCCGAGGGAGCTCGCGACGAGGCTCGCGAGGCCGGTCAGCGTGGCCTGCAGGCCTATCGCCGCGGCCCGCTCGGCGAGCGACGTCGCCCTGCTGATGAGCGCCTTGCTCGTGCCCTCGGTGGCGGCGATGTAGACGCCGTACACGGCGAAGAGCACCGTGACCGCCGGCCAGGAGGCGGCGAAGGCGAAGCCCGTGTAGACGGCGGCGAAGACGAGGTAGCCGGCCAGCACGACCGGCAGCTGCCCGACGCGGTCGGAGAGGCCGCCGAGCGGCAGCGACGCTGCCGCGTAGACGAGGTTGTACAGCACGTAGGCGAGGACGACGGCACTCGTACCCATCCCGACGTCGCCCGCCTTGAGCAGGAGGAACATGTCGCTGGAGTTGCCGGCGGCGAAGAGCAGCGAGCCGGCCAGCAACCAGCGATAGGCGGGCGAGGCCGGCATCCGCAGGCGGAGGGCCGTCGCCGACGGCGCCTGCCGGCGCTCGCGGACCGCGACGAAGACCACGACGACGCTGAGCAGCGCCGGGACCACCGCCAGCCCGAGGACCCAGCGCAGCGGTACGCCGAGCTCGAGACACGCGAGGGCGACCAGCGGTCCCAGGGCGGCCCCCATCGTGTCCATCGCGCGGTGTAGGCCGAAGGCGAGGCCCTGCTGCCGGGGGCTCGTGCCGGCGCCGATGAGGGCGTCACGGGGCGCGGTGCGGATCCCCTTGCCCGTGCGGTCGACGACGCGGCCGGCGAGGGCGAAGCCCCAGGCGCCGGCCACCGCGATCAGAAGCTTGCCGAGGGCGCCCAACCCGTAGCCGGCGACGACGAAGGGGCGTCGCCGGCCCAGCCGGTCGGACCACTGGCCGAAGGGGTAGCGCAGGAGAGTGGCGGCCGCCTCGGCGACGCCTTCGATGAAGCCGAGCACGGCGACGGGTGCGCCGAGGACGCCGGTCACGAAGAGCGGGAAGAGGGGGTAGACGATCTCGCTGCTCAGGTCGGCGACCAAGCTGACCAAGCCCATGGCGCGCACGTTGGGGTCGAGCCCGTCCACGCGGGCGCGGAGACTGCGACGACCCGGCGGGGCGTCGGAGACGGGGGGCCCGGTCTCATGCGGCTTCGGCACGGGTCGATGCTACCACCGGCCCCTTGCGCCGCGTCACCGGCCCAGAACCCGCCCGGCCCCTCCCCGCCGCGGGGTGCCGCCCGCGCCGCCCCGGCGTGGGCGGCGGGGGGCGAGCGGGTGTCGGTCCGTGCCGGACTTCTGGCACGGGGCCCGGGAGGCGGCAAGTAGAATGGTGGCGCGGGACTGGCGCCCGCGACGCACCGACCGCCGCAGGAGGACGCCGTGAGCGAGAAGGACGCCGTGAACGAGCAGGGCCCGACCCGTCGAGCGCAGGACGCACCCCGTCAGGAGCAGGGCGCACACCGTCGGGAGCAGGGCGCAGAGCTCCGCACGGAGGATCCGGACTCGAGGGAGGATGCGGCGGAGGACTTCCGCTCGCCGCTCGAGGAGAGGGTCGCCGCGAAGGTGCGCGACGCCCGCGAGGAGCTTGTCGCCCTGACCGCGGAGCTGGTCGCCTGCGACACGACGGCGCGCGAGGGACCGATGCCGGCGCGCGACGAGGAGAAGCTGCAGCGCATCCTCGCCGCGCGCCTCGAGGCCCTCGGCGCGTCGCCGGAGCTGTGGGAGCCCGAGTCGACCGGCGACGGCGACCGCTTCCTCCCGGCCGGTCTCGACTTCGCCGGCCGGCCGCAGCTGGTCGCGACGCTGCCCGGTGCCGGCCGCGGGCGCAGCCTGCTGCTCAACGGCCACATCGACGCCGTCGACGTCGAGCCGCGCGAGCGCTGGACGAGCGACCCGTTCGTCTGCGTCGAGCGCGACGGCGCCCTCTACGGGCGCGGCGTCAACGACATGAAGGGCGGCATCGCCTGCCTCGTCGTCGCCCTCGGGACGCTGCGCCGGCTCGGCGTGCGCCTCGCCGGCGACGTCGTCTTCTGCACGGTGACCGACGAGGAGTCGTCCGGGGCCGGCGGGCGCCGCGCCGTCGAACACGGAGTGCGGGCGGACGCCGGCATCTGCGCCGAGCCGACCGACTTCGCCGCCTGGGTGAGCTGCCGCGGCACGGTGACCCCGACCATCACCATCGAGGGCCGCGCCGGCCACGCCGAGATGCGCCAGCCGCACTGGCGCGAGGGCGGGGCCGTCAACGCGATCGAGCGGCTCGTGCCGCTGCTGCAGGCCGTCCAGCGCCTGCGCGAGGACTGGCGCACGCGCCCCGACCAGCAGCACCCGCTGCTCAGCCCCGGCGACATCGTGCCCACCGTGGTCAAGGGCGGCAGCTGGATCGTGACCTACCCGGCGAGCTGCGAGCTGACCTGCGACGCCATGTACCTGCCGGGGCACGTGGATGCCGCCGGCACCGGCCAGGCGATCGAGGACGAGATCGTCGCCTGCCTCGAGGCCGCCGCCTCCGCCGACCCCTGGCTGCGTGAGCATCCGCTGACGTGGAGCTGGTCCTGCGACGTCGTGCCGGCCGAGATGCCGGCCGACCACCCGCTGGTGACGACCGCCCTGGGCTGCGCCGCAGCGGTCGGCCGGCACGGCGCAGCCGCCGGCCTCGACAGCTGGCACGACGCGGCGACGTTCACGCGCGGCGGCACGCCGACCTTCAGCTTCGGCCCCGACGGCATCGAGAGCGCGCACGCCGTCGACGAGCGCGTGACGGTCGAGGCGATGCTCGACTACACGACCGCCATCGCCCTGACGGCGCTGCGCTGGTGCGGCGTCGGCGGATGAGGGAGTCCGCGCCTCGGCACTGCGCTGGTACGTGGGCGGGTGAGGACGGGCCGCGGCTCGGCGTCGCCGAGGGTCCGTGGCTCCGCCGCGCAAACGGCCGGTGACCGGACCGGGCAGGCGGAGGGCGGCCGGCGGGCCGTGAAGACGCGTGCCCGGCGCAGCGGCTAGACTCAGCCCTGCGGCCCGGCGGGAGAGGCGAGCGGGCAACGGACCGTTCCGTCAGCGACGGACCGCCCACACGAGCGGCCGCCGGACAGATCCGTCAGCGACGGATGGCCCACACGAGCGGCGCCCGCGCGCTGTGCGACAGGAGGGACGGGGGATGAAGATCGCACCCTTCGGGGTCGAGCAGTGGATGAACGCGCACGAGGAGTCGGCGACCTTCAACGTCGGCGAGACATGCGTGCAATCGCTCACCCTCGACGAGCTGCTCGCCCTCGACGACGACCCCGGGCGCGCGCTCGCCGAGCTGCGTGCGCTCCAGCTCACGTACGGCCACATCTACGGCTCGCCGGAGCTGCGCGCCCTCATCGCCGCGCTCTACGACCAGGTGACGCCGGAGCAGACGCTGGTCACCAACGGGGCGATCGGGGCCAACTTCCTCGCCCAGTATGCGCTTCTCGAGCCTGGCGACCGCGTGGTCTGCGTGCAGCCGACCTACCAGCAGCTCTTCTCGGTGCCGGCTTCCTTCGGGGCCGAGGTCGTGCCGCTGCCGCTGCGGCCCGAGAACGGCTGGCTGCCCGACCTGCAGGAGCTGCGCTCCCTGCTGCGGGCGCCGACGGCGATGGTCGTGATCAACAACCCGAACAACCCGTCCGGCGCGCTGATGGACGCCGAGGCTCTCGCGGAGCTGGTCGACGTCGTGCGCGAGAGCGGCGCCTGGCTGCTGGCCGACGAGGTGTACCGCGGCCTCGAGCACGACGGGGTGCGCGTGCCCTCGGTCGTCGACCTGTACGAGCGCGGCGTCAGTACCGGCAGCATGTCCAAGGTGTACTCGCTCGCCGGGCTTCGGGTCGGGTGGGTCGCCGGTCCGGACGAGGTCATCGAGGCCTGCGTCGAGCACCGCGACTACACGACGATCAGCGTCGGGCAGCTCGACGAGGCCCTCGCGACGATCGCCCTGCGCGCCGTCGACAAGCTGCTGGCGCGCAACCTGGCGATCGTCCGCGCGAACGCGGCCATCGTCGACGACTGGGTGCGGAGTGAGGTCCGGCTCTCCTACGTGCCCCCGCGTGCCGGTACGACGGTCTTCGTGCGCTACGACTACGACCTGCCTTCGGTAGAGTTCTGCCAGCGCCTCTTCGATACGACCGGCGCCTTCGTCGTGCCCGGCGCCGCCTTCGACTGGGAGGGCTGGATCCGCCTCGGCTACGCCTTCGACGGCGAACGGCTGGTCGACGGTCTCGACGCGATCTCACGCTTCCTCCGCACGCTCGAGGGCTGAGAGACCGCGCGCCGGGCCGGGGAGTCGACCACGACCATGCCGACACAGAGCGGAAAGGCCGCGGTGAGCCGCCGCCGCATGCTGGTCGCCGACCTGCTGCTGGTCTCGATCGGCGTGGTCTGGGGATTCAACTTCGTCGTCATCAAGGACGCCATCGGGCGCGTCGACCCGATGCTTTACATCATGCTGCGCTACCTCGTGGCGGCGGCGATCTTCGCCGCCCTCGTGCCGCGCAGCGTGACGCACGCCAAGCGCAGCGACTGGCTGATGGGCGGCCTGCTGGGCGCCTTCTACCTCACGGCGCTGGTCGTGCAGACCCTCGGCCTGCAGCACACGACGCCGGGCAAGTCGAGCTTCATCACCGGACTCAACGTGGCGATGGTGCCCTTCCTCTACTGGATCGTCGCCAAGCGCTCGCCGGGCTGGACCCAGGTCGTCGGCGCCCTCATCGCCACCGTCGGTCTCGGGGTACTCAGCCTCCAGGGCGACTTCACCTTGAGCTGGGGCGACACGCTCACGCTCATCGGGGCGCTCTTCTACGCGCTGCACATCATGTCCACGGGATTCTTCGCGCCCAAGGTCGAGCCCAGGAGCCTGGCCGTCACCCAGATCGTGGTCGCCGCCGCGCTGATCTCGCTCGTCACCCCGTTCACCACCGGCGTCACCTTCGACCTGCCGTGGCAGGTCTGGGCGGCCGTCCTCTGGACCGCGCTCTCGGGGACGATCTACGCCTTCTTCATGCAGAGCTGGGCGCAGCGGTACACGACCTCGACCCGGGCCGCCGTCTTCCTCTGCCTCGAGAGCGTCTCGGGCGCCGTCTTCGGGGTGCTGTTCGGGATGGACGAC
>Ga0068714_10005283_pt1 | contig 13794 bp, 11 predicted proteins | sample MTBNYHSulfiMetaG_FD_62988 | JGI IMG/M metagenome (GOLD analysis project Ga0068714, IMG submission 62988) | Enrichment culture microbial communities from rom New York Harbor, USA that are MTBE-degrading - MTBE-NYH (New York Harbor Sulfidogenic)... | ecosystem: Environmental > Aquatic > Marine >... | reverse complement strand
CAATGTGAAGATCACCGGAGAGTTGATTACACCGATCGCCATGGAGAAGGAGCTTCGGTTTGCCGTCCGTGAAGGCGGCCGTACTGTCGGTGCCGGTGTCGTGAGCGAAATTATCGAATAGCACTGAAGGAGTTTCCCGTGAGAGTAAACATAACGCTGACATGCACCGAGTGTAAGCAAAAGAACTACATGACGACCAAGAACAAGCGGACAACGCCGGATAAGCTGGAATTCAAAAAATATTGCCGATTTTGTAAAAAGCATACGCCTCACAAAGAAACCAAGTAGTCGATCCGTCCGCTGCCAAACAGAGGAGGATCAATCCGGTTGCTTCACAGGCTAAGTGCTTCGTGCAGGCCAGTAGCTCTAATGGTAGAGCGTCGGACTCCAAATCCGAATGCTGGGGGTTCGAGTCCCTCCTGGCCTGCCAAAATCATGCGGATATTTTATGGTGCAAGCTCAAGGCGTAGACGGGTCGGTTCGGCCGGTTGACTCTTTGGGCTTTCCATATTTTTAGGAGCATAATGGCACGGTTACAGAGGAAGAAAAAAACAGAGAAAAAAAAGAAGCCGGGTGACGGCGATGCATCGGCGGTATCTATCGGCGGGCAGGACGCCGATGCGGCGGAGGGCGAGACCGTTTCGGCAGCCGCCCAGGAAGTCCAGAAAAAAAGGCCGCCCGCCCCTCAGAAGAAGCCCTCGACCGGAACCATCAAGATCGCCTACCTGGAAAACGGGATTCAATTTCTGAGGGAGGCGAAGGCCGAGCTGAAGAAAGTCACCTGGCCTTCCAAAAAGCAGACCATCGGCTCGACGGTTGTCGTTATTATCCTTGTAGTGATCATCTCTTTGTTTCTCGGGGTTGTGGACTTGGCGCTGTCAAGTTTGATTCATGTCGTGCTTCAGTAAAAACGGAGATAAAAATGGCGCTAAAATGGTACATCGTCCATGTGTATTCAGGGTTTGAAAACAAGGTCAAGAAATCCCTGGAGGAACGGATCGCCTCTTCTCCCCATGCGACAAAGTTCGGCGAGATCGTCGTACCGACGGAACAGATTGTCGAGCTCGTGAAGGGAAAGCGAAAGACTTCTTCCCGAAAATTCTATCCGGGGTATATCCTGGTTCAAATGGATTTGGACGATGAAACCTGGCACATCGTGAACAACACCGACAAGGTCAGCGGCTTTCTGGGTGGCCGCGAAAAGCCGGTGCCGATTTCCGACGAGGAGGCCGCCGGTATTCTCAACCGGATGGAAGCCGGTCAGCTCAAGCCCAAACCCAAGTTTTATTTCGAGACGGGAGATGATGTCCGGGTTATCGATGGGCCGTTTACCAATTTCAACGGCACTGTGGAGGAAGTGAATCCGGAAAAGGGTAAAATAAAGGTTCTGGTGAGCATATTCGGTCGTTCCACGCCGGTGGAACTGGATTTCGTACAAGTGACAAAACTATAAGTAGTTTGGGGGGTTGGGCGGCTTGCTTGGGCCGGAGACCTATATCCCCCAAAAACGCCTTGATCAGGAGTATATAGAGAAAGATGGCAAAAAAGGTAATTGCACAGATAAAGCTACAGGTGACGGCAGGCAAGGCCAACCCGTCCCCCCCGATCGGTCCGGCGCTTGGACAGCACGGTGTCAATATCATGGATTTTTGCAAGGCCTTCAACGCGAGAACGGCCAATGAAGAAGGCATGATTATTCCGGTTGTCATTACCGTCTATCAGGATAGGTCCTTTACCTTTGTGACCAAAACACCGCCCGCCGCCGTCCTGCTGAAAAAGGCGGCGAAAATCGCCAAAGGCGCAAGCGATCCGAAGCGCGATAAGGTCGCCAAGGTGACGCGGGCGCAGGTAGAGGAGATTGCCAAGCTCAAGATGACGGATTTGAACGCCTACGATTTGGATGCGGCCTGCAAAATCATCGAAGGTACCGCAAGGAGCATGGGGATCGAGGTAGCTTGATCGTCTGAGATCGCAGATAAATGATCAACGCCGGAGGGTGGGGTTGCCGCTGAAGGGATGATTGATCATTGGATAATGGATAAGGAGCAAGGATAAACGATGCCGAAGCGGGGTAAAAAATATTTAGAGGCAAAGAAAAAGTCAAGTCCTGGAGCGCTACTCGGGTTTACGGAAGCTGTACAACAGGCGATTGAGACCTCTTTCGCGAAATTCGACGAGACTTTTGATATCGCCGTCAGACTGGGTGTTGATCCGCGCCACGCGGACCAGATGGTCAGGGGGACGGTCGTCCTGCCCAATGGAATCGGGAAAGAGGTGAGGGTTCTCGTATTTGCAAAGGGCGAAAAGGAAAAGGAGGCTGAAGACGCCGGCGCCGATTACGTTGGAAACGACGAATTGATCGAAAAGATCAAAGGCGGCTGGTTCGAGTTTGACAAAGCTGTTGCGACGCCCGATATGATGGGATCCGTCGGAAAGATCGGCCGGCTCCTCGGCCCGAGAGGCCTGATGCCCAATGCAAAGACCGGAACCGTCACCTTTGATCTGGCCAAGGCGGTCAGCGAGTTGAAAGCTGGAAAGATTGATTTTCGGGTGGAGAAGGCGGGCATTGTCCATGCGCCCATGGGAAAAGTCTCTTTCGGTGCCGAAAAGATCATGCAGAACGCGGTCGCGTTCTTGGAAACGATCATGCGCCTGAAACCATCGGCGAGCAAAGGCGCCTACATCCGAAGCATTGCCGTCTCCACGACAATGGGACCCGGCGTCAAGATTGATACGGCATCCATCAAAGATTTGATGAAATAATGCGGTTGAGGAGATAGGAGTTCCGGAAGTTTTCGTCGCTCCATTATTATCTCACAATAACACCGCATCCCAAAAATATTCCTGTCAAAGACCGTGGGTATACAAATTCTGGTGCTCTGCTGATTTGTATTTAATCGACATGATCGGCCTGCCGAGACAGTAGCTTTCCAAGTTTACTTACCTCTGGTTTTGAACAGGCACGAAAGGAGGTGTGAAAATCATATGAAGCTGGATAAGAAAAAGGCGATCGTGGAGGAGCTTCACGAAAAGTTCTCGAAATCCAAGATTGTCATCCTGACCGATTATAAGGGGCTTGACGTGGCCGCCGTCAGCGAATTGAGGAAAAAACTCAACGAGGTCAATGTTGAGTTCAAGGTCGTCAAGAACACGCTTCTCGCCCGGGCGTCGGAAGACACCGACGTCGCGTTGATCAAAGAGGATTTCAAGGGCCCGAGCGCCGTTGCGCTGAGCTACGATGACCCGGTCGCGCCCGCAAAGGTCATGATGGAATTTGCGGGAGCAAACGACAAGTTCGAGATCAAAATCGGCGTCATGAACGGCAAGCGGATTGATGCCAGGGCGGTCAAGGCGCTGTCGTCCCTGCCGTCCAGGGAAGTTCTGCTCGCGCAGGTGCTTTCCGCGATGAACGGCGTTCCGACATCGTTCGTGCGCGTTCTCAACGCGGTTCCCCAGAAGCTGTTGTATGCCTTGCAGGCCATCAAGGAACAGAAGGAAGCGGCCTGAGTGTGATTCGTACCTGTTAAAAACAAGACATTGGAGGATAAGTAAAAATGGCGGATATTACTAAAACAGATGTTATTGATTTCATAGCAAACATGTCGGTTCTGGAGCTGTCGGAACTGGTCAAGGAACTCGAAGAGAAATTCGGCGTCTCCGCCGCCGCGCCGGTGGCGATGATGGCCGGTGGCATGCCTGCCGAGGGTGCCGGGGCCGCGGTCGAGGAGAAGACGGAGTTCGATGTCATTCTGACCACCGCAGGCGATAAGAAGATCCAGGTGATCAAGGAGGTGCGCGCGATTACCGGCCTCGGCCTCAAAGAGGCCAAGGCTCTGGTGGACGAGGCTCCCAAACCGGTGAAGGAAGGGGTTCCCAAGGATGAGGCCGAGAAGATCAAGGCTCAGCTTGAAGAAGCCGGCGCGCAGGTCGAAGTAAAATAAACCACATCCTCACTCCTACACGCCATTATAGTATCAGCGACAATGGGATGAAAGCCGCAGAGGCGTTTCATCCCATTGTCGCCGTTTCAGAATACCACTATTCATTGGAGACGATATGACGGGAAAGCCTTTAGCGGCAGCTAAACGCATAAGGAAAAATTTCGGGAAAATCAAGAAGATCATCAATATTCCTGATCTTATCGGAATGCAAAGAGAGTCTTACAGACGTTTTCTGCAAATCGACGTTCCTCCCGAAAAGCGTGAAGATATCGGGCTGCAAACCGTATTCAAATCGGTGTTCCCCATCAAGGATTTTACAGGGAGCGCATCCCTTGAATTTGTTTCTTACCGTTTTGCGGAAACCAAGCACAGCGTCGAAGAGTGCATTGACCGTGGCATGACCTATGAGCTTCCTGTTCGTATCACCGTCCGGCTCGTCGTATACGACATCGATAAGGAGACGGGAGTCTCCAATATTCGCGACATCAAGGAACAGGAAATCTATTTTGGCACCATTCCCTTAATGACCGATAAGGGAACCTTCATCATCAATGGGACGGAGCGGGTCGTCGTCAGCCAGCTTCATCGCTCTTCCGGCGTTTTTTTCGATCACGACAAGGGGAAAACCCACTCCAGTGGAAAGGTCATCTATTCATCGAGGATCATCCCTGTTCGGGGCTCCTGGATCGACATGGAAATCGACCCGAAGGACATTGTCTACATCCGAATCGACCGGCGGCGAAAGTTTCCGGTGACGCTGCTGTTCAAGGCGTTCGGATATACCACCGAGGACCTCCTGTCCTATTTTTATGAAACCCAGAAGATCGTTATCGAGGGTGATGAATTCTACAAAATTTTCGAGGAGCATGCGTTCAAGGGACAGCGGGCTTCCCAGGATATCGTTCTCCCCGATACCGGCGAAGTCATCGTTCGCAAGGGGCGTATCTTCACCCAGCGGGCTATCCGGCAGCTCAAGGCGGCGGATGTCCAGAGAATCCCCATCAGCGTCGACGACATCCTGAACGGTTTCTTTGCGTTCAACGTCATCGTGCCGAAAACCGGTGAAATCATCGCCAAGGCCAACGACCCGGTGGATGAAGAGGTGTTGAAGGAGATCGACCGTGTGGGAATCGATCGGTTCGAACTCCTGTTGATCGACGGCGTCAGCATCAGCGATTCCATCCGCAAGACCCTCCTGCTCGACAAGGTCGAAACCAAGGAAGATGCCTTGATCGAGATCTACCGGAGGCTTCGGCCAGGTAACCCCGCAACGCCGGAGGTCGCCCAGGATTTCATTGATCACCTGTTCTTCAAGTCCTCCTACTACGACCTGTCGGGCGTCGGGCGGATGAAGATCAATCTCAGACTGGGCATCGATACTCCCGTCGACGTGCGGACGCTTCGTAAGGAAGACATCCTCTTGACCACCAAGACGCTGGTGGAACTTCGGGACACCCAGGGTGTGGTGGATGATATCGACCATTTGGGTAACCGGCGGGTCCGGGCCGTGGGAGAGCTTCTGGAGAACCAGTACCGTATCGGTCTGGTACGAATGGAGCGTGCTATCAAAGAACGGATGAGCCTTCAAGAGGTCGATGCCCTCATGCCCCACGACCTGGTGAACCCCAAGCCGGTGTCCGCCGTGGTGAAGGAGTTTTTCGGGACGAGCCAGCTGTCCCAGTTTATGGATCAGACCAATCCCCTGTCGGAAACGACCCACAAGCGCCGCCTGAGCGCCCTGGGGCCGGGTGGTCTGACGCGAGAACGGGCCGGCTTTGAGGTGCGGGACGTTCATCCGTCCCACTACGGGCGAATCTGTCCCATCGAAACCCCTGAGGGGCCCAACATCGGGCTGATCGTCTCCCTCAGTACCTACGGGCGGGTCAATGACTATGGGTTTATTGAAACGCCCTATCGGGTGGTTCGGGATGCCACAGTGACCGATGAGGTGCGATACCTGAGCGCCTTCGAGGAGAAGAAACACCCCATCGCCCAGGCCAATGCCCCCATGAACGAGAACAAGCAGTACGTCAATCCGAGAGTGACGTCCCGCGTGGCCGGTGAGTTCGAGATGGTTGATCGGGAGAATATCGAATTGATGGACATCTCCCCCAATCAGCTGGTAAGTGTTTCGGCCTCTCTGATTCCGTTTCTCGAAAACGACGACGCCAACCGCGCCCTCATGGGCTCCAACATGCAGCGCCAGGCCGTCCCGCTCATGCAGAGCAAGGCGCCCCTGGTCGGCACGGGCATCGAGTCCGTGGTGGCCAAGGATTCGGGCGTGGCCATCGTCGCCAAACGCGATGCGACCGTCCTGGATGTGGAGGCCTCGCGCATCCTTCTGAAATACGACATGTCGGAGGATCCGTCGGAAAAGGTCGTGGAACCCCTCAATCTGTCCAAGTTTGTTCGGTCGAACCAGAACACCTGCTTCAATCAGCGGCCTATCGTTTTCAAGGGACAGCGGATCAAGGCCGGAGAGATCATCGCCGACGGCCCCGCCACTGAGAACGGTGAGTTGGCTCTCGGGCAGAATGTCACCGTCGCTTTTATGCCGTGGGGCGGCTACAACTTCGAGGACTCCATCCTGGTGAGCGATCGACTGGTTCGGGACGGCGTCTACACCTCGGTGCATATTGAGGAGTTTGAGGTGGTTGCCCGGGATACCAAGCTGGGCAAGGAAGAGATCACCCGGGATATCCCCAACGTGGGAGATGAAGCCCTCAAGAACCTCGACGACAGCGGGATCGTCCGTCTGGGTGCGGAGGTAAAATCCGGCGACATTCTAGTGGGCAAGGTGACGCCCAAGGGCGAAACCCAGCTCTCCCCCGAGGAGAAACTGCTTAGAGCCATTTTTGGTGAAAAGGCGGGCGACGTGAAGGACACCTCCCTTCGGGTGCCGCCTGGCGTCGAGGGGATCGTCATCAACGCGAAGGTCTTTTCCCGTCGGGGCGTCGAGAAAGATGATCGGACCCGATGGATTGAGGACGAAGAGATCTCCCGTTTCGAGCGGAACAAGGACGATGAAATCGCGATCATGGGTGATGTGGTCTGGGAACGGATCGCCCGGCTTCTTGTCGGGCAAAAATGCGCTGTTCCCCTGAAAAAGGGCAAAGCGGTGCTGATTCCCAAAAACATCGAAATTACCCAGGAGATGCTCGACAACATCGACCCCCTTTCCCAATTGGAAGGAATCGTACTGGAAGATGTGGACGTCACCGATCAGGTCCACGGCATCCTGGATATCTATGCCGAACAATGTGAACGCTGTCGCCTCAATTTCGAACAGCGGGTGAGCCGGTTCGAAAAGGGCGACGACCTGCCGCCCGGGGTGATCAAGATGGTGAAGGTCTACGTCGCTATGAAGAGAAAGCTCTCCGTTGGCGACAAAATGGCCGGTCGTCATGGCAATAAAGGCGTGGTGTCGAGAATCCTTCCCCAGGAGGACATGCCCTATTTCGAAGACGGCACGCCGGTCGATATGGTGTTGAACCCGCTGGGCGTGCCGTCGCGAATGAACGTTGGTCAGATCCTCGAGATTCACTTGGGACGGGCTGCCAAGGTGCTGGGCGAGCAGATCGAAGCCATGATTCGGGATAAGGCGGTGGCCGCGCTCAGGGGAAAGCTCAAGCGCATCTTCTCCACGGAAAAGATGGATGCCCTGAACGACGACGAGATTCAGGTGATCAACGAGATCGAGTCGATGGATGACTCGACGCTGCTGGATTTTGCATCCTTTTATAAAAACGGTGTTCATATGGCGACACCGGTCTTCGACGGCGCCAAGGAAAATGAAATCAAGGCGCTTTTGGTGGAAGCAGGGCTTTCTCGGACGGCACAGGCGAACCTGTATGACGGACGCACCGGAGAGCCCTTCAAAGAGAGAATTACCGTTGGAACGATGTATATGCTTAAATTGCACCATCTGGTGGATGATAAAATACACGCCCGCTCCATCGGACCCTATTCCCTAGTCACCCAGCAGCCGCTCGGCGGCAAGGCACAATTTGGCGGTCAGCGGTTGGGCGAAATGGAGGTCTGGGCCATGGAGGCTTATGGCGCGGCTCATGCGTTGCAGGAATTCCTGACAGTGAAATCGGATGATATGGCCGGCCGGACAAGAATGTATGAGAAAATCGTAAAGGGACAGAACGTCCTGGAACCTGGTATCCCCGAATCTTTCAAAGTTCTGACCAAAGAATTGCAGAGCCTGGGGTTGGACATTACCCTCATGCAGAATGAAAACTGATCGAATCGTTTTCGTTCGGTTTAACGCCTAAAGCTTTAAAGGGGGATCAATTTGGAAACGCTATACGATTTTTTTGCAAAACCCATGGACCCGAAAAACTATGAAGGGGTCAAAATTGCCTTGGCATCTTCGGAACAGATTCGGGAATGGTCTCATGGGGAGATCAAAAAGCCGGAAACTATCAACTACCGGACGTTCAAGCCGGAGCGTGATGGGCTTTTCTGCGCAAAAATTTTCGGTCCAACCAAGGATTACGAATGCAACTGCGGTAAATACAAGCGAATGAAGCATCGGGGCGTCATTTGTGAAAAGTGCGGCGTCGAGGTCATTCAGTCCAAGGTCCGGCGCGAGCGCATGGGCCACATCGATCTGGCGACCTCCGTGGCCCATATCTGGTTTCTGAAGAGCCTGCCGAGCAAGATCGGCAATCTTTTAGACCTGACCCTGAAAAATATGGAGAAGGTGCTCTATTTCGACAGCTACATTGTCGTGGATCCGAAAGAGACCAGTCTCACAAAGGGGCAGCTCCTGACTGAGGAGAAATACCGCGAGGCACGGGAGCTTTACGGATACAAATTCGATGCGGGCATCGGTGCCGAGGCCGTCAAGATCCTTCTGGAGGATCTGAACCTGGAACAGTTGCACCGGGAACTCCGTGAGGAGATCAATACCACGACCTCCATGGCAAAGCGGCAGAAGCTGTCCAAGCGACTCAAGATCGTGGACGCTTTCCGGAAATCGGGCATCAAACCGGAGCAGATGATTATGGATGTCATCCCGGTGCTGCCGCCGGATCTCAGGCCTTTGGTGCCACTTGAGGGGGGGCGGTTCGCCACGTCGGACCTCAACGACCTATATCGACGGGTCATCAATCGGAACAATCGGCTCAAGCGGCTGATGGATCTCAACGCGCCGGACATCATCGTGCGGAATGAAAAACGGATGCTTCAGGAATCCGTGGACGTCCTGTTCGATAACGGCCGGCATGGCAGGGTCATCACCGGCACCAACAAGCGTCCTCTCAAATCCCTGAGCGACACCCTGAAGGGCAAACAAGGGCGGTTTCGACAGAATTTGCTGGGAAAACGAGTTGACTATTCCGGCCGTACCGTCATCACCACCGGGCCCAACCTGCGGTTGCATCAGTGCGGACTGCCAAAGAAGATGGCTCTTGAGCTGTTTAAGCCCTTTATTTACTATCGGCTGGAACAGAAAGGCCTCGTTTCGACGGTCAAGAGCGCCAAGAAGATGGTTGAGCGCGAGATTCCCGAGGTGTGGGATACCCTGGACGAGGTCGTGCGGGAATATCCCGTAATGCTCAATCGGGCGCCGACGTTGCATCGGCTGGGGATTCAGGCGTTTGAACCAACCCTGATTGAGGGGAAGGCGATTCAGCTTCACCCTCTGGTGTGTACGGCGTTCAACGCCGACTTCGACGGGGACCAGATGGCCGTGCATGTGCCGTTGTCCGTTGAATCCCAGATCGAGGCCCGGATACTGATGCTTTCCAGCAACAATATTCTTTCCCCGGCCAACGGAAGCCCTATCATTGTTCCCAGCCAGGACATCGTTCTGGGGATTTATTACATGACGCGGGAAATCCCGTTTTCCAGGGGGGCCGGGAAGCGCTTTGCCAACGTGGACGAGGTCCGATCCGCCTTCGATGCCGACGCGGTCGACCTCCATGCCAAGGTCTCCGTCAGAATGGATGGAAACCGAGTTGAGACCACCGTTGGGCGTGTTCTGCTTTGGGAGATCATCCCCAAGGACAGCCTGCTCAAAATGCGTCACATCGAGATCCCGGACAGGGAAACCGCGAAAAAGATCCTGGCGGAGATCCGAGGGGGCGCCGATTTCGTCGAGATGGTCCGTCGGCATTCCGTGAGCAGCGATGTCGAGACCGACGGTATGGTGGGGCTTTTGCGACAGGACGAATTCCAGCGGATCTTCAATGCCAAGCAGGTCGATATCGAGGACGTGTTCGCCCTTTCGGAGGGGGACGTGACGGATGTTATCTTTGCTGACGGCGCCTACCATCTCTTCAAGATCCTGACCAAACGGCCGGACATCCCTTTTGACACCGTCAACAACGTCATGGACAAAAAGATGCTGCGGGAACTGGTCGACAAGGTCTATCGAAACCTGGGGGCCAAAGCGACGGTCATTCTGTCCGACCGCCTGAAGGATATCGGGTACAAATATTCGACCCTGGGGGGGCTTTCCATCTCCATCGACGCCATGATCATCCCTGAAATGAAATGGGAAATCCTAAAGCGGGCGGAAGAACAGGTGACGGAGATCGGTCGACAGTACACCGAGGGACTGATCACCCAGGGGGAAAAATACAACAAGGTGGTCGATATCTGGGCCAAGGCCACCGACGACGTCGCCAACGAAATGATGGACGCCATGAAAAAGGCACCTCTGCTGGACGAGGAGGGGAATCCGCGTCTCGACAAGGACGGTCGGCCCATTCTCATGGAAGGCTTCAACCCTGTCTTCATGATGGCCGATTCCGGCGCCCGGGGCAGCAAGGACCAGATGCGACAGCTGGCGGGCATGCGGGGGCTGATGGCCAAGCCGTCGGGAGAGATCATCGAAACCCCGATCACGGCCAATTTCCGAGAAGGACTTTCGGTGCTGCAATACTTCATTTCCACCCACGGCGCCCGCAAGGGTCTCGCGGACACCGCCCTGAAAACTGCGAACTCCGGGTATCTCACCCGGAGACTTGCCGATGTAGCCCAGGATTGCGTGGTCATGGAGCCGGATTGCGGCACCATCCGGGGCGTGGAGGTAGAGGCGCTCATGGAGGGTGGCGAGATTATTCAACGTCTGGGCGAGCGGGTTCTGGGACGGACGGTGGCGGAGGAGAATGTGCGGGACCCCTACACAGACGAGATCATTGCCAACATCGGGGACGAGATTGACGAAACCGTCGTGGCGAAGATCGAGAGGGCGGGTCTCACCAAGCTGAAAATCCGGTCGGTGCTGACCTGCAACAGCGCTCAGGGCGTATGCGCCGCCTGCTACGGCAGGGACTTGGCACACGGAAGACGGGTCGAGGTGGGTCAGGCGGTGGGCATTCTGGCCGCCCAGTCCATTGGGGAGCCGGGCACCCAGCTGACCATGCGGACCTTCCACATCGGCGGCACCGCCAGTCGGCGCGTGGAGCAGGCGGACATCCGGGCTCGGGTGGAGGGCAACATCCAATTCATCGACGTCAACGTGGTCAGGAACGCCGATGGCGATCTGATCGTTATGGACCGCCAGGGTGGCGAGTTTGCCATCGTCGGCAAGACCGGCCGGGAGTTGGAGCGGTTTCCGGTGATCTACGGTGCCCATATTCTCGTCAAGGATGGGCAGGAGGTAACGGCCGGAGATCTCCTGGTGACGTGGGATCCTTTCACGACGCCCATCATCACTGAGGTGGACGGCGTCATTCGGTATGGCGACATCGCGCTGGGGAAAACCCTCCAGGAGAAGGTCGACCCCGTTACCGGGAAATCGAGCCGGACGATCATCGAGTCCAAGGCGGCGGAGGTGCGGCCGAGAATCACCATCAAGGGGCCGGACGGAAAAAAGATGCGCTATCCGCTCCCAGTGGAGGCCATCCTTCTCGTGGAGGAGGGCGACACGGTAAAGGCGGGCGACGTGCTGGCGAAACTGCCCCGCGCCACCACCAAGACCAAGGACATCACCGGCGGCTTGCCGCGCGTCGCGGAGCTTTTCGAGGTCCGGCGGCCCAAGGAGACGGCGGTACTGAGCCGGATTGACGGATACGTCTCCATCGCCAAGGGACCCAAAGGCAAACAGAAGGTGACGGTGACCCCTGTTGACGGGGGCGATGTCGAGGAATACCTGATCCCACGGGGCAAGCACATCAATTTCTACGAAGGGGACTACATCCGTGCGGGTGAGCCCCTCATCGCCGGATCCGCCATTCCCCAGGATATCCTGACCATCAAGGGCGAGGTCGCCCTGGCGCGATATTTGGTCAATGAGGTTCAGGAGGTGTACCGCCTTCAGGGCGTGCGCATCAACGACAAGCACATCGAGGTGATCGTTCGGCAGATGATGCGGCGAGTCAAAATTAAAGAGGTGGGGGACACCGAGTTTATCATCGAGGAACAGATCGATAAAAGCCTGTTCGAGGCGGTGAACAAGGAGGTCAAGGCCAAAGGCGGAAAACCGGCCGTGGCCGAACCCCTGATCCTGGGCATTACCAAGGCCTCCCTTAGCACGGACAGTTTCATCTCCGCGGCCTCCTTCCAGGAGACGACCAAGGTACTTACAGAAGCCGCCATCGCCGGCGCCGAGGACTACCTCAAGGGGCTCAAGGAAAACGTCATCATGGGACGCATTATTCCCGCGGGAACGGGATTTCCGTCATATTCCGAACTGGAGATCGATTCCCCCTGAAACGAGAAAATCTCTTGACAGGGTGTTCTTATATGTATATAAAAAAGAATTTTGTCATGTATCACAAAAATGGTGATTTCGATTAGGAGATAGGGGTTTTTATGCCGACCATAAACCAATTAGTGCGAAAAGGTAGACAGCGAGTTAAGAAAAAGACCAATACCCCGGCCCTGAAGGGTGCGCCTCAGAAAAGAGGGGTCTGTACCCGCGTGTACACCTCGACGCCCAAGAAGCCGAACTCCGCCTTGCGGAAGGTCGCCAGGGTCCGGCTCACTACAGGTATCGAAGTGACCGCTTATATTCCGGGTATCGGCCACAATCTTCAGGAGCACTCCGTTGTTCTGGTTCGAGGCGGTCGTGTCAAAGACTTGCCCGGTGTCCGATATCATATCGTCCGAGGCACCCTGGATACGCTGGGCGTGGAAGACCGGAAGCAGGGGCGGTCCAAATATGGTGCCAAGAAACCCAAATAACAGAGTGGAAATGGTGTGACCTATGCCAAGAAGAAGAGAAGTTCCCGAGCGGATAATCATTCCGGACCCGAAGTATGACAGCAAGCTTGTCTCAAGGTTTGTCAAATCCATCATGCGCGACGGCAAGAAGAGCGTGGCAGAGAAAATTCTTTACGATGCGCTAGACATTATCAAGGAAAAGACCAATGAGGCGCCGTTGAAGGTGTTCGAAAGCGCCATGGAAAATGCCAAGCCGACCATCGAGGTCAAATCGCGGCGCGTCGGCGGTTCGACTTACCAGGTTCCGACGGAGATCCGTCCGTCCCGCCGGACGGCGCTGGCGATCCGTTGGATTATCGATTTTTCGAGGAAGCGCTCGGAAAAAGGGATGTCCAAGAAGCTGGCGGGCGAACTGCTGGACGCCGCCAACAACAGAGGGGCTTCCGTCAAGAAGAGAGAAGATACGCACAAGATGGCCGAGGCCAACAAGGCATTTGCGCATTTCCGCTGGTAGTCGGCAGATGTGATGCTGGGGGTGATCAGCCGACAGCATTCAAGCCCATCCGCCGTTCGTGGAAAATGCGAGACAAGAAAAAAATCCCGGCTTGAAGGGGAGGACGATTAAGATGGCGAAAGAAAAGTTTGAACGAAAAAAGCCGCATGTGAATGTGGGGACGATCGGTCATATCGACCACGGGAAGACGACGTTGACGGCGGCGATCACGAAGAT
>Ga0068714_10005281_pt1 | contig 13798 bp, 14 predicted proteins | sample MTBNYHSulfiMetaG_FD_62988 | JGI IMG/M metagenome (GOLD analysis project Ga0068714, IMG submission 62988) | Enrichment culture microbial communities from rom New York Harbor, USA that are MTBE-degrading - MTBE-NYH (New York Harbor Sulfidogenic)... | ecosystem: Environmental > Aquatic > Marine >... | reverse complement strand
ATTCCATTATTCCAGTCGTGAAGGAGAGTAAAAATGGCACAAGGTGTGATGGTCATTGCAGAGCAGAGAGACGGAGAATTCCGTAAAGTATCCTACGAAGTGGTCAGCGAAGGAAAGCGTCTCGCCGACAAGATGGGCCAGAAGGTCATTGCCGTCCTGCTCGGCCACAACGTCAAGGACAAAGCCGCGAAACTGGGCGAATACGGCGCGGACAAGGTCGTCGTCGCCGATGATGCGAGGCTTGCAACCTACACCACCGATGCGTACGTCGCGGCGATTGCGGACATCGTCAAAGCCGAAGACCCGGCCGTTCTGATCCTGGGCGCCTCGGTCCAGGGAAAGGATCTCTCCGCCCGCCTTTCGGCAAGGTTGGGAGTGGGGATGGCGCAGGACTGCACCGCCCTGTCCGTGGACAACGGCAATCTCGTGGCGACCCGGCCCATCTATGCCGGCAAAGCCTACGCAAAAGTCGGCTTCAGCGACCGGCGGCCCCACATGGCAACGGCACGGCCAAACGTCATGCCCATGAACGAGCCCGATTCGTCAAAATCCCCGGAAATCGTGGACGCGGCTCTGAACCTGGACGACAGCGCCCTCAAGACCAAAGTGGTGGACGTGGTGAGGGACACGAGCGGAAAAGTGGATCTCACGGAAGCCGACAAGATCGTCTCCGGCGGCCGCGGCATGAAGGGCCCCGAGAACTACAACATCCTGGAAGACCTCGCCGCAGCCATCGGCGCCTCGGTGGGGGCGTCCCGATCGGCCGTGGATGCAGGGTGGAGGTCCCACTCCGACCAGGTGGGCCAGACAGGCAAGGTGGTGTCCCCCAACCTCTACATTGCCTGCGGCATCTCCGGCGCCATTCAGCACCTGGCAGGCATGAGCACGTCCAAGGTGATCGTGGCGATCAACAAGGATCCCGACGCGCCCATCTTTCAGAGGGCCGACTACGGGGTCGTGGACGATCTGTTCAAGGTGGTCCCGGCGCTGACCGAAGAGGTCAAGAAGCTCGCCTAAAGAAATCCCCCCGATGTCCCGTGCATCGGGGGGATTTCTTATAGCAGCTCCAAGAAGTCTTCCAGGGAAAGCTCGTCCAGCTCTTTCATCACCGTTTCATCATCCGCCGTCTCTTCGCCCAGGGTTTCCCTTGTTTTCGGGCGGATCATTTCCGCGAGGGATGCTTCATCCCCCTTTTGAAGCCAGGCTCTGACCAGCTGAACCGGATGCCTGATCTCGTCCAGCTCGCGCCACATGCCCTCGCAGATCTGGAGAGGGTTTCCGGAGGCGAGGTGGGGAGACGTGAAATACCGGTCCAGGACCACCGCCGGGTGGACGTCCTGCTGTCTTTCGATCAGGCGGTGCAGTTTCGCCAGATAGGCCGTCTCGTAAAGATCCCCGAACCTTTCACCGGTGAAGAGCCGCTCATCCACCATCACGCCGTACTTGGCTCTGAGGTCCCTGTCTCCCCGGACCGGTTCCGGAACCCACAGCACGTGGCTGATCTGCTCACGCTCCTCTTCCTGGGCAAGACCACTCGCACTTCCTTCCTGAAGCATGCCCGCACCGGGTGACGGAACGGCAATGGCCATGCCGGGTTCCAGCGGAAGAAAGGAGCCGTCCTCGAGAACAAGGCCGATCTTTCGATGGCCGCACAGGGGGCAGTTGCGGTACGAAACCGTGCCGGGAACGTAGATCGTCTTCTCCTGATCCAAGTCTTGCCTCCTCACCTGAAATCCGCCAAGGCGGATTTCATAGCAGGCCCGAAGAGGCCGTGTCAAGCTCGCAGCCTTTCATTGACAAGGGAATCCTGATTCTTAGGTTATTTACGTTAGGAATATATCTTGGAGGATAATGACCATGAACGATCAGGAAAAACGGTGTCCCCATTGCGGCATGCCCCTGTCAAACTGGGAGCCTCATCCCGAGGGCGGGTGGGATCACGATCTGCTGCTGTGCGAGAACGACGAATGCGCCTATTTCGTGAAGGGGCGGGAGAAGGTGTGCCGGGACTACGAGCAGAACTTCAGCTACCGCTTCTGCTGCGACCCGAAAACCGGGAAAGCATGGCCCTTCGTCGCCTGGTGCGGCGGGGATTTATCCCTCATCAAAGGGCGCTGCGTTGAATAATTTCGTTGACAAAACGGGAGTTTTCTATAAATTAGGCCCTCACTGGCGGTGTAGCTCAGTCGGTCAGAGCATGCGGCTCATATCCGCAGAGTCACTGGTTCGAGTCCAGTCACCGCCACCACAGAAAGCCGCCTCAAGGATTGACATTGCACCGACCGATCTTATTCTTATACAAAATTCAGCATAAGTGAGTTAATGCAATGAATCTTGCGCCCTTTAGTCGCGAGGATTTGTTCACAGCCGGTGAGGCGCTTCATATTGCTGAAGACAAGATAGGGGACTTTTTCAAGTTCTCCTCGAATCAGTGGAAAAGGCACCCTTTTTCCGTGCGCACCCTGGCTCAACTGGCCGAGACGGAAATTATTTCAGATGCTTTTGCGCTCCTTCAAAAGCATGCTTCCCTGCAGGAAGGGATTGAGTCGCTTCCAAAAGACCGGGATCACTATTCGATCTGCCTGCAGGATCACGAAATCCTGAAGGCCCTGAGGCGCGACCGTGAGCTTGCTCTCCTCCCGCTGCTTGTCTACGTGTTCACCCACGAGCTGATTCATATCGTGAGGTTCTGCAGCTACCTGCAGCGTTTTGAAGTCAAGGGAAGGGAGAGGGACAAAGAGGAGCGAATCGTGCACTTGACGACCTACGAGATTCTCAGGCGGATCAGCATGCCGGATCTCGACTATGTGCTCAACTCTTACCAAGACCATAGGGTCTGCGAGCTGGCGCTATCCTAAGCTACGAGAGAGGTGAAACGATGCCGATTTACGAGTATGAATGTAACAAATGTGGCTGCCGGACAGAAGTCTGGCAGAGGATTTCCGATCCGGATGTTACGAAGTGTGAGCACTGCAAAGGCAAGATGCGAAAGCTCATTTCCCAGAGCTCTTTTCACCTGAAGGGTACGGGGTGGTACGTCACGGATTACAAGTCCAGTAAAGGCAGCGATAAGAAAGCCCCCAAGGGCGAATCCAAGGCTGAAGCCAAATCCTCGGACGACAAACCCAAGAAGGAAGCGGCACCCGCCGCAAATAAAGCAACCGGCGAATGAGGCTGCCCGGAAACGCCGGGCAGCCTTCTGCTATTCAATCCTGGACGGTGAGTGACTCATGAAGCATTTTGACACTGGAAAAGAATTGGACAAGGTCCTCAAGGGGATCGAAAGAAAAGAAAAACGGGCGGCATTCCAGAGAGACAGGTTCTTTAAGTTCAAACTCCCGGAAATTCACTCCAGCCTCTCACAGGCCCTCCTCATGGAGAAAGTCGTTGAAACCGAAAGCCCTGCCGCACTGTCCGACCTCGTTCTCCAGGGCCTGAAACAGGCCCTCAAGGTCAACGAGTTCGACTTCAAGTATTTCGTCGCCCCCCTTCGAAATCTGCTCCCCAATCCCAACCCGATTGCCCTCTACCTCACCCAGTACATCCTCGAAGTGGTCCTCAACGATCCTTCGGTGATCGAAGTGTACGGCACGGACCTGGAGATCTACCGGCTGGTCAACGATGTGATCAACAAAATCAACGCCAAGTTCGAGAGAACGGAAGAGGAGATCGTCCAGCAGCTGTCCCGCAGCAAAAACCTGACCCAGGGATCAAGGGAATACGACATTGCCCTGGACCAGGCCTTCCGGAAGAAAATGGGAGAACCCCAGAAGTAGGAATTTTCGATTTTTGATTTGCGATTTTTGATTCGCGCAATTCCTTCAATCTAAAATCTAAAATCGCAAATCAAAAATTCCAAAGAGGCCGCTTAGAGCCTCAGGTCGCCCGAACGCCGGGACCGGCAATGGAGCACTTCTTCCCCTGCCATGTCTCCCTCGCCTTCAGTCTTTCCCGGATGAGCTTCAGGTTGGTCGCCTTGTCTTTCACCCATGCAGGCGCCTGAAGCTCCGAGTGAAACGGATCCCCTGTCAGCCGCTGGACCACCATGCGGGCAGGGATCCGCTCCAGGAAATCCACGGCCAGATCGACGTATTCCTCCCGGGTCAGGCAGCGGTAGTGACCTGTTTCATACATGGCCGAGAGGGCCGTCCCCTTCACGACGTAAAGGGCATGCACCTTCAGCCCTTGCAGCGGGAGCGCGGCGAGATGGCTCGCCGTCTCGAGCATCATCCCCCTGTTCTCTCCCGGGAGCCCCAGGATGACGTGGGCGCACACATTCAGGCCCGCTTCCGCGGCCATGAAGACCGCGCGATCGAAACAGGCCGCGTCGTGTCCGCGGTTGATCCTTTGCAGCGTGCTGTCGTGGGCGGACTGGAGACCCAGTTCCAGCCACACCACAACGCGGTCCCCGTAACCGCTCAAGAGCCTCACGATTTCCGGGGTCATGCAATCCGGTCTCGTCCCCACCGAAAGACCAACCACCCCCGGGTGCTCGAGGGCCTGGTCATAGACATGCTCGAGGGTTGAAAGAGGCGCGTAGGTGTTGCTGAAAGACTGGAAGTAGGCGATGAATTTCTCCGCCCCGTATCGCTTCCTTGCGAATGCACACCCTCTCTCCATCTGCTCTCCGATGGAAAGACCCTGCCGGATCATGGCACCGCTGCCCGACCCCCGGCTGTCACAGTAGATGCACCCTCCCGTGGAAAGCGTCCCGTCGCGATTTGGACAGGTGAATCCTGCATCCAGCGTGATCTTCTGGACCCGCTCCCCGAACACTTCCCTCAGGTAGGTGTTGAAGTCACGATAGCGTTTCAACGGCTTGAAGGCTCCACAGAAGCGAAGCGCATGGTTCTCTCATGCCCCCTACCCATCGAGTTCCTTTCTCTCCTTGATTTGCACGAGCCCTGCAGGGGGTTTGCAGCTCTCAGATCCACACTCGCAGGTTTTTGCGGCCGATCCCGGTTTCAGCCTGTTTCTGACCGCCCGAGCCACCGGTCTCACGGAAAAAGCCAGGAGAGCCAGAGCCCCCAACACCTGCACCCCATGGGGAATGATTTCCGCCGCCTGCCCTGCCACCGCTCGAGCGGAAATACCGAGCGCACCGTAAACCTGATCGAGAAGAAGCCCGCATCCAACCGCCATCGCGGCAATGGCCAGGAGGTAAATGGCCGTCGCCCGCTTCCCGAGCATGCCCAGGAGCACCGTGAGAGAAGTCACATTGGTGGCCGGCCCTGCCAGAAGAAAAACGAGGGCCGCCCCCGGGCTGATCCCCTTCAGGATCAGCGCCGCGGCAATGGGGGTGGAGGCGGTGGCACAGATGTAAAGGGGGATGCCTGCCGCCAGCATGATGAGCATGGCCGAAAAACCGCCCCCAAGATACCTGGTCATCATCTCCGTGGGAATCAGGGTCGTGATCAACCCCGCCAGGAGCACCCCGACCAGGAACCAGTTCGCCACGTCCTCCCACAAATCAAAGAGGGCGTACTTCATGCCCACCAGGATCTTCTCCGAAAAACCGTGATGTGCACCGTGCGCCTCCGGAAGGCAGTCTATCCCGTCGCAGCACCCGTCCACCGGGCAGCTCAGGTCAGGCATCACCGGTCCTACGTCCTTCTCCTTTCCGAAAAGGTTTTCCGCCACCCCGGCCACGGTCGCCGTTGCAAAGGCTGCCGCCGGTCTGGCCACGGTCATGACAGGATCCAGCAGCGCATAGGTGAGAGCGATGGAGTCGACACCCGACTCGGGTGTGGAGATGAGGAATGCGGTCGTCGCACCGTTGTTCGCGCCCTGCCGCTTGAGTGAAGCGGCTGCAGGCAGGACGCCGCAGGAGCAAAGGGGAATGGGGATGCCGAAAAACGCCGCTTTCAGCACCGAGGTAAACCTCCCCCGCCCCAGATGCCTGGCCACGGAAGCGGGACTGACAAAAACCCTGAGCAGGCCCGCCACGAAGAGGCCGAAGAGCACGTAGACGGATGCCTCTTCCATCAATCTCCATGACTCGAGCAGAATTTGCGTTACGATATCCATCGTTTTGTCCTTCGTTGAGCCACCCCTCAGGTAGGGAGGATGACAAACCGTCTTCGTAGCTCTTTCCAGGGAGAGCTTTGCTTGAAAATGATGTAGGGGAGGGGTTTATCCCCTCCCGCGGGTGGGCGTAAAGCCCACCCCTACATCGGTTTCGGGTTTCTTGTTTCCCATGGTTTCTTTCAAATCCGCGTAGCCACTCCCTCCAGCAGGCTGCTCAAAAACGTCCAGATGCAAGGCAGCCGACGTTCCGAGGAGTGAGTCGTACATGGAAGTACGTCGCAACGACGAGGAACGAGGATAACGCAGCAGATGGGCGCTTTTCAGCGGCCTGCCTGCTTCTTCCGGGCCATGACCATCCTGTACCTTTGACTGTAATCCTTCACGCGCTCCCACTCTCCGTATTGCCCTGTGCTCTCGATCAGTCTCAGCGCTTCGGAGGTCTGATCCGGATCCATTTCCACCAGGATCCAGCCGCCCGGGTGAAGGCAGTCCGGGGCTGTCCGGAGAATGCTTGCAATATAATCCATGCCGTCCCTGCCGCCGTCAAGGGCCGATCGCGGTTCGTACACACCGACTTCAGGTGAAAGGTGTTCGAAGGCACCCGACCGGATGTAGGGAGGATTGGACAGGATGAGATCGAAGGCCAGATTCCGCGCCAGGGCCGGCCGGCACAAGTCGCCGGCCATGAATGTGACACGATCCTCGACGCCATGCCTCGCCGCGTTGTCCCCGGCCACAACCAGGGCGTCTTCCGAAAGGTCGCTCGCCCAGACGGTCGCTTCCGGTATCTCCCGGGCAAGAGCGACGGCGAGGGCCCCGGACCCGGTGCAAAGGTCCAGCACCTCGGGTCCGTCGGTGTTGGGGATTCGCCCTTCCCGATACAGGGTCAGGGCGGTTTCAATCAACAACTCCGTTTCGGGTCTCGGGATCAGGACGGAGGGATTCACTGAGAAGTCAAGAGACCAGAATTCCTGTGAACCCGTGATATACTGCATCGGCTCCCGGTTGAGGCGCCGCTTGATCAGGGCCCGGTATTTCGCGAGCTCTTCCTCTTTCAGGGGCTGGTCGAAACGAAGGTAGAGTTGAACGCGGTCCACGGACAGTAGGTGGGCCAGGAGGACTTCCGCGCTGAGACGGGGTGCTTCGATGTCTTTGTGTTTCAGGTAATCCGACGTGACCTTGAGGAGATCACGGATGGTCCAGGCTTTACCCTCGGTCATGCCGCTTTGAAGGCCTCTGCTTGAAAATGGGTAATCAGGGGATCGAGGAGCAGGTCCAGGTTCCCCTGAAGAACGACTTCCAGCCTGTAGAGGGTGAGGCCGATCCGGTGGTCCGTCACCCTTCCCTGGGGGAAATTGTACGTGCGGATCTTTTCGCTCCGGTCTCCGGAACCCACCATGGTTTTTCTCTCTTCCGAGATCTTGGCCTGCTGCTCGGTGATCTCCATGTCCAGCAGTCGCGATCTCAGCACTTTCATCGCCTTGGCCTTGTTTTTGTGCTGGGACTTCTCGTCCTGGCACGTCACCACCAGCCCTGTGGGGAGGTGGGTAAGACGAACCGCAGAGTCCGTCGTGTTCACGTGCTGGCCCCCGTGGCCTGAAGAGCGGTACACGTCGACGCGGAGATCCTCGGGGTTGATGACCACATCCACCTCCTCCGCCTCGGGAAGCACCGCGACCGTCACCGCGGAGGTGTGAATCCTGCCCTGAGCCTCGGTCTCCGGAACCCGCTGCACGCGATGCACCCCGCTCTCGTGCTTGAGGCGGCTGTAGACCTTGTCTCCGGAGATGAGCACGATCACCTCCTTGAGGCCGCCCATCCCGGTCTCGTGCTGACTGAGGATTTCCGTTTTCCATCCTTTGATTTCCGCATACCGTGCGTACATCCTGAAAAGCTCCGCGGCGAACAGCGCGGCCTCCTCGCCTCCCGTCCCGGCGCGGATCTCCAGAATGATGTTCTTCTCGTCATTCGGGTCCGAAGGCAGCAGGAGGATCCTGAGTTCCCGCTCGGTCTCCGCAACCCTCTCTTTCAGGGCATCGACCTCCTCGCGCGCCAGTTTTCTCATTTCGGGATCGGCGTCGTCCAGCAGAGAGCGGTTGCCGGCCAGCTCGCTCTCGAGCGCCTCATACTCCCTGAACGTGTTGATGATGGGAGAAAGGCTGCTGTGTTCCTTGAGAAGTTTCTGGTACTGCTTCTGGTCGCGGATCACCTCAGGCCGGGCTATCTCGCTTTCCAGCCGGGTGAACCGTTCTTCGATTTCCTTGATCTTCGCAAACATACATTAATAACTCATAGTCTCATAATACTATTGACATTCACTGCCTCCCCGCTCTTGTAGGAGCAAGCTCCTGCTTGCGACCAAATCGCGACCGGCCCTTCGAGGGCCTCAGGGTGCTGAGCAACGTCGAAGCAGAGGTCGCTCCTACAGGGAGGTGGGATGGCGACAAAAACGAAGCCTCAATACGATTTCGAGACGGTCAATAAGTTCCTAAACTGCCTGATCAGAACAGCCAACGAGTAATCACCATATCCCAGTACTCCAGTACTCAGAACAAAAAGAGCCCCTCTTCATGTCCTGCAGAATCGAGGGACCCTCCTTGGATTTCGGTTGAAACGAGCTCAACTACCGGAAACGGTGGAACCTTTTGCCTTCTCGAGCTTCGCGTACTTGGTTCTGAACCTTTCCACCCGGCCCGTGGAATCCACCAGCTTCTGCTTGCCCGTAAAGAAGGGGTGGCATTTTGAACAGATTTCCACCTTGATCTCTTTGACCGTTGAGCCGGTCTCGAATTCGTTCCCGCAGGCACAGTGCACGATGGCCCTGTGGTACTCGGGATGGATGTCCTTTTTCATGGTCGACGACTCCTTCCTCATTCACTCATGGACGCAAGAAAATCCTTATTATGTTTGGTCCCTTTCATTTTGTCCAGCAAAAATTCCATGCTGTCAACCGGCGTCAGCGGGGCCAGGAGCTTCCGCAGGATCCAGATCCGGTTCAATTCCGCGGGGTCCAGGAGAAGCTCTTCCTTCCTCGTGCCCGACCTGTTGATGTCGATGGACGGGAACACCCTTCTGTCCGCCAGCTTCCGGTCCAGGTGAATTTCCATGTTCCCCGTGCCCTTGAACTCCTCGAAGATCACCTCGTCCATGCGGCTGCCGGTGTCGATCAGGGCCGTGGCGATGATCGTCAGGCTCCCTCCCTCCTCCACGTTCCTGGCGGCTCCGAAGAAGCGCTTTGGCTTGTGAAGGGCATTGGAATCAAGTCCCCCGGAAAGGATCTTCCCGCTGGGGGGCACGGTGGCATTGTAGGCCCTTGCCAGCCGGGTGATGCTGTCCAAAAGAATAAGCACATCCCTCTTGTGTTCGACCAGCCTCTTGGCCTTTTCGATGACCATCTCGGCCACCTGGACATGCCGCTGCTGCGGCTCGTCAAAGGTCGAACTGATCACCTCGGCATCCACATTGCGCTGCATGTCCGTCACTTCCTCCGGTCTTTCATCGATGAGAAGGACGATCTTGTGAATGTCTTTGTGGTTCGCCGAGACGCTGTTCGCAATGTTCTGCAGAAGCATGGTCTTGCCGGTCCTCGGCGGCGCAACGATCAATCCGCGCTGCCCTTTTCCGAGCGGGGTCATGAGGTCCATGATCCTGGAGGACAGATTGTCCGCTTTGGTTTCGAGCTTGACCCGCTTTTCCGGGTAGAGGGGCGTCAGGTTGTCGAACAGGATCTTTTCCCGGGAAATCTCGGGGTCCTCGTGGTTCACCTGCTCCACCTTGAGAAGGGCGAAGTAGCGCTCCGTGTCCTTCGGCGGTCTGATCTGCCCGGATATGGTGTCGCCGGTCCTCAGGTTGAATCGGCGGATCTGAGAGGGAGAGATGTAGATGTCATCCGGTCCCGGGAGATAGTTCGAATCAGGAGCCCTGAGGAAACCGAACCCGTCGGGCAGGATCTCCAGGACGCCCTCGCCGTAGATCAGCCCGTTCTGTTCGGACTGGGTCTGGAGGAGCGAGAAAATGAGTTCCTGCTTGGGCATGCCTGTGGCGCCCTCGATCCCGAGGTCTTTGCCCAGGCTCGTCAATTCGTTGATTTTCATTTTCTTCAATTCTACAAGGTTCATAGGAGCTCTCCATGCTCTCAAGTATTTTCAGCGCAAGCGGAGCACTCTGAAAAGCACCCCGAACACCCGGCCCGCAGAAAGTCGTCCTGAGGCCGGCCCGGGGGGCGGTGCTCTTCACTGGTTTGCTGTGCGGAATTTATCCCTGCTTTGACCTTCCTTGACCTGAACCGCATCCGCTAGGCTCGGCTCGGAACTGCACCCTTTTCTCGGACCCCATCGTCCATCTTCCGTGACGGATACGTTCAGAAATCTTGGTTATGTGAGTCGAAATCGATGGCTATCGCAGATTACCCGTGAAGTCTTCAGTGATATCCGGTTGGACCGAATCCTGTAAAAGGCAGGTACACGTATAGCTGTATTTTTATGCATTCAAAACCGAATGTCAAGATGAAATCTGCTGCGCAGATTTCATTGCAGGTTTCATAGAACGCCCCTTCGGGGCTGTTTTCCCTTACGCCGCCTCATTGCTTCCGCAGCAAGTCCAGCACCCGCAAAGTCCCGCACCGTCATTGCGAGGCGCGAAGCGCCGCGGCAATCTCGTGAACAACAGCCCCTTTTGCGAGGCCCCCTTCACTGTCTTCTCATCAGGTCCAGCACCCGCTGCATGTCTTCAGGGAGGGGAGCACGGAACTCGCAGGGCTCCCCTGATTCCGGATGGGAAAACCCGAGTTTTCCGGCATGAAGCATTTGCCGTGTCACCTCGTCCTGCCCGGCCGGCCAATGCTTCTTCCACCACGTCTTGCGGTAGCCGTACACCGGGTCCCCCGCGATCGGATGCCCCGCATGGGCCAAGTGAACCCTGATCTGATGGGTCCTCCCGGTCTTGGGGGTCACGATCAGGAGGGAGAACTTCCCCGCCAGTTCCTCTCCCTTGCGCCAGTGGGTGAAGGCCTCTCTCCCGCCGGAGGAAACGACGCACATTTCCTTCCTTCTCACAGGATGACGGGCAATGGGAAGGTCGATGATCCCTTCCCCGTTTTTGAGGATCCCGTGGACGATGGCCGTGTATTGTTTGTTCACTCGTTTGGCCTTAAACTGGGCGGAAAGGGCCTGGTGAGCTACGTCGTTCTTTGCCGCCACCATGAGCCCGGAGGTGTCTTTGTCAAGCCGATGGACGATGCCCGGCCTGAGCTCGCCCCCGATTCCCGACAGGTCCCGGCAGTGCCGCAGCAGGCCATGGACCAATGTTCCCGTGGTGTGCCCCGGGGCGGGATGAATGACTACCCCGGGAGGCTTGTTGATGACGATCAGGGATGAATCCTCGTAAACGACACCGAAGTCGACGCGCTCCGGTTCCAGGTGACAGGCTCGGGCCGGGGGGACAAAAATGGAAATCACATCGCCCGTCTTCAGGCGATAACTTGGTTTTGCCGGACCCTCGTTGATGCGGACGTGTCCGGCTCTGATGAGTTCCTGGACCCGGGACCGGGTCAACTCCTTCGCGCGGGAAGTGAGGAACTGGTCGAGGCGCTCGTTTTGGTCATGGACGGAGGCGCGGAAAGTCCGCACGCTGTCTTGCTCGTGATTCACGGCAGGGAGGGCCATCCGTTCAGGAGAAGATCTTGTCCAGATCCCTTTCGATCTGCTCCTCCTTCACTTTCTTGGCAAGGGATATTTCCTTCACCAGGAGCGTTCTCGCCGTATCCAGCATCTTCCTTTCGCCGAACGAGAGCTCCTTTTCCAGCTTCAATGTCAGCAGGTCCCGATACACCTCCGCGACTTCGAAGACCGAGCCGGTCTTGATCTTCTCCATGTACTCTCTGTAGCGCCGATTCCACGTCTGGTTGTCAGCCGCGATTTTCCTCTTCTTCAAAATGGAATAGAGCTTGGGAACCTCTTTTTGCCCGATGATCTCTCGCAACCCCACACTGTCCACGTTCTGGGTGGGGATCATGATGATCATGTCGTTTTCGAGGATTCTCATGACGTAGAAATCCTGAGTGAATCCCGAAATCCTCTTGCTTTCTATTCGTTCGATCACGCCCACGCCGTGGGCGGGATAGACCGCCAAATCACCGACCTTAAACATGGTTTTCAACTCCCCCGCACGATGCTTGGGCCCAACCGTGAGATCTGTCAGGTGGACACCTTTGCGCTCCTGACGCCCCGCTCGAGAGGGGGCGGGACCGGCCGCTTCGCACGGAAAACCCGCCCGGGCTTCTTTCGCCCGGGCGGGACAAAACGTTTACGGCTACAGCAACACTCCGATGGTCGGCAAGATAGGCGCGATCACCAGGGATACGACCGACATCAGCTTGATCAGGATGTTCATGGCCGGTCCCGAGGTGTCTTTGAACGGGTCGCCGACGGTGTCACCGACGACCGCTGCCTTGTGGTTCGAAGAACCCTTGCCGCCGAAGTTGCCGGCTTCGATGAACTTCTTTGCGTTGTCCCACGCGCCGCCCCCGTTCGCCATGAAAAGGGCCAGAAAAGCCCCCATCACCGTGGCGCCGAGCAGCATGCCGCCCAGGGTCTGTTTGCCCAGGAGAAAGCCGACCACGACGGGCGCCAGCACGGCGATCAGGCCCGGGGCTACCATCTTTCTCAGGGCTGCGCCCGTGGCGATGGTCACGCACTTGGCCGGATCCGGTTTGGCCCCTTCCTTGCCTTCCAGCAGGCCGGGAATCTCCCTGAACTGGCGTCGAATCTCTTCGACGATGTGGAAAGCCGCCTCACCCACCGAGGTCATGGTGAGCGCCGCGGCGAGCATCGGGATGATGCCGCCGATGAAGACGCCGATCACCACCATGGGATCGGTGATGTCGATGATCGACAGGCCGGCCGCCTGAGTGAAAGCGACGAAAAGGGCCAGGGCCGTCAGGGCCGCGGACCCGATGGCAAAGCCCTTGCCGATGGCGGCCGTGGTGTTGCCGAGGGCGTCCAGGCTGTCCGTGATCTTCCGGGTCTCGGGACCCAGGCCGGACATCTCGGAAATGCCGCCCGCGTTGTCGGCGATCGGCCCGTAGGCGTCCACCGTCATCGTGGCGCCCACCGTGGCCAGCATGCCCACCGCCGAAAGACCGACGCCGTAAATGCCGGCCAGTTTGTATCCGACAAAGGTGGCCACGCAGATGCCGAGGATCGGGAGGTAAGTGGACCTCATGCCCACGGCAAGACCGGCAATCACGACCGTGGCCGGGCCGGTGGCCGATTGGCTGGCAATGTGCTTAACCGGGGCGCCGGACGTGTAGTACTCAGCCAGGAGGCCGATGGCGATGCCGCAGAGCAGACCGGACAGCACCGCCCAGAAAACGCCCCAGGGCAGGCCGACGGAGCTGACGATGAGGGCGGTCAGGATGACGAACAACCCGGCGGCCACGAAGGTGGTGTACCTGAGCGCACCGGCCGGGTTCCCCCCCTGGAAGACCTTGATGGAGAAGATCCCCAGGAACGAGCTGATCAGCCCGGCCATGGCGATCAGAATGGGCGCCGCCATGTATTTCAGCTTGATCGCTTCCGCCGTGAGGCCTTTCAGGGCCGGAAACCTCGACACGTAATTGGCGAGCAGTTCGGGGGTTCCCAGGCTCAGGGTTGCGCCGATGGCGATAGTCGCTATCACGGAGCCCACGTAGGACTCAAAAATGTCCGCCCCCATGCCGGCGATGTCGCCCACGTTGTCGCCCACGTTGTCCGCGATGACGCCGGGGTTCCTG
>Ga0068714_10005279_pt1 | contig 13804 bp, 12 predicted proteins | sample MTBNYHSulfiMetaG_FD_62988 | JGI IMG/M metagenome (GOLD analysis project Ga0068714, IMG submission 62988) | Enrichment culture microbial communities from rom New York Harbor, USA that are MTBE-degrading - MTBE-NYH (New York Harbor Sulfidogenic)... | ecosystem: Environmental > Aquatic > Marine >... | reverse complement strand
CGGGCAGCCGATGGAACAATCCATTCGAGCAGTCCGACTCTAATCGAAAAATTGGATGATCTTCCGCTGCCGGCTTTGCATTTGATCAAGGGGCAGTTCTACCGGCGAAGATCACGGGGCAGTACGATCATCTGTACCAGCAGAGGTTGTCCCCTGAGATGCAGCTACTGCTCGGTGGGTAACTCTTCCTACAGCCGCTATCGGCGCAGAGACGTGGAATCTGTTTTAGCAGAGATCAGACTGGCTGTCTCCGAGCTCGACGCAGGTTTTATAGACTTCGAAGACGAAAATATCTCTATGGAAAAGAGCTGGTTTCTGGAGCTCTTGCACGGAATAAGAGAGCTCTTCGGCAATCACAACCTGGAGCTCAGAGCCATGAACGGACTCTTTCCGCCCACTCTTGATGACGAAGTAATAAAAGCAATGGCAGCGGCAGGCTTCAAAGCCTTGAACCTGTCGCTTGGCACCACCTCCCATCGGCAGCTCCAAAAGTTCTGCCGGCCCAACGTCACGGCAGCCGTTGAAAAAGCCCTGCTTGCCGCTGAAAAGTATGGGCTGCAGGCGGTAGGCTATATTATCGTCGGCGCTCCCGGACAAAATCCTCATGATTCACTGCAGGATTTACTGTTTTTTGCCGAAAAGAGGGTCCTCGCAGGCATATCGGTCTTTTACCCTTCGCCGGGAAGCCCCGATTTCAGAAAATGCGCGCGAATGGGAATCCTTCCCAAGAGCTTCAGCCTCATGCGCGCCACAGCCATCCCCCTCTCGCACAAAACCTCCAGAGACGACACCGTTACCCTTTTGAGGCTCGGAAGGGTTCTTAACTTTATGAAATCCCTTTTGGACGTCGGCGTGGATGTGCCGCAACCCTCGCCCTTCAAGTCGCCACACCCGGAGCAGGTGGGAGACAGACTGGAGGTCGGCAAAATGCTCCTGCAGGGATTCCTTCACGACGGCCTAATCAGGGGAATCACATCCGGCGGAGAAGTGTTCGAGCATAGAACAAGCAGGGGCCTTTGTGACGCTTTCAAGAATTCTTGCGCGGCAATGAAGCTGAGGGGAGCACGGTGAACGGAATTGCGAAAATTTCTTCGAGCATTTCGAGGCATTCTCGGCAGGTCGTTATGTTCAGCAAAGGGAAAAGTACGTTTGTCTGTATGTCTCAACTTAACCGTTCGGCCCCTAAGTGGCCACGAAACTCGTGCCCGTGCCCGTGTGCGTGCCCGTGCCCGAATCGGGTACGCACAAGGGCATGAGCACGGGCATGTGAAGAGCTAGTCAACGCCAGGCAACTGGTTTATATATAAGCAAAAGCGATCTCAATTTTTGAGGAATTTCTATAATGGAGACACACTTCAGCGACCTCAGAGAATCCAACGAGTTCTTGAACTTGCTTCTCGACAATATGAATTCAGCCGTTCTTATCGCCGACGAAAACCTGCAAATCAATCATTTCAACGATACGTTTCTGCAGCTCTTCTCAAAATCCGAGGAAAACGTTTTGGTGAGCAAGTTCGGCAAAGCTACCAGCTGTGCCTTTTCCGTCGAGGAAGAAAAGCCCTGCGGAGAGACCACTCACTGTGAGAGCTGTGTGCTTCGGCGCGCGGCATTACGAACCATGGTGGAGAAAATCCCCGTTGACAACATGAGGATGGAGCGGGCTTTCTATATCGACGGCAAACCGGTTGTCAAATATCTGGACATCAGTACGCGGCACATCACCTTTCAGGGACGTAAGATGATCCTTCTGATTCTCTATGACGTCACTGAGCTGGAGACACAAAAACTGGAGCTGCAGAAGAGACAGGACCAAATCGAGCGTGATTTGAAAGCTGCGGCCGGCATCCAACGCAGTCTGCTGCCCCAATTTCCGCCGGCCAACGGCGCAGTCAAAATGGCCTGGCATTTCGAGCCAAGCAGGCAGATCGGTGGAGATATCTTCAATATTCATTACCCGAGCGATGATCGTGTCGATATCTATATTCTGGATGTTTGCGGCCACGGCGTTTCGGCTGCGCTGGTGGCGGTTTCAGTATCGCAGTTTCTGCACAGTAAGAAGAATCTATCTAAACATCACTTGAACCGGCGTTCGCCCAAAAAGATTCTCGATAGCCTGGAACAGGCCTTCCCCTTTGAGCACTTCGACACCTATTTCACATTGCTTTATATGACTATCAACCTTTCGCAAGGCACCCTCACTTACGGTTCGGCAGGCCATCCACCACCGGTTTTGTTGCGGAGAAATGGAGAAATCGAAGTACTTGATCTGCACGGTCCCGCCATCGGCTTCGGCAACGGCAGCATTTTTAAACACGAGGAAAAGAGCCTGCAGCCGGGGGACAAAGTAGTGCTCTATACAGACGGGATTTTGGAGGCTCAAAATCCTGGCGGCGAGCTGTTCGGAAAACACCGCTTCTATGAAGCCCTGGCAGGTTGCGCGAAGAGCTCTGCAAAACAGACAACCAAGAAGATCTACAGCGAAGTTAAGACATTCACCGAAGAAACCGAATTCGACGACGATGTGAGCATTCTGGTGCTGAAGTTCATGGGCACTTGAGAGGCCAATCGTTTCAAAGGTTCTTATCCGGAAAGCGGCACCATTTTTCAATCGGACAGATGCCGCACTTCGGTTTTTTGGCGGTGCAGGTTGCGCGCCCATGCAGAATTGAAGCGTTGCTGAACCAGGTCCATTGATCCCGGGGCACCATCTTCATAAGCTCCTGCTCGATCTTATCGGGCGTCTTCGCCGAAGCGAGCTGCACCCGCTGAACGACTCTGCTCACATGGGTATCGACCGCTATACCCTCCTGCAGACTATAGGCGTTGCCCAGGACCATGGCAGCAGTCTTGCGCCCGACGCCGGGAAGCTTAACCAGCTGATCGATATCCTTGGGCACTCTCCCCTTATACTCATCGACAAGCATTTGGCAGCAGCCCTGAAGCGACTTTGCCTTGTTCCGAAAGAAGCCGGTCGGTTTTATTTCTTCTTCCAACTGCTCCCTTGGCGCATTCAGGTAATCTTGGGCAGATCTGTACTTTTTGAAAAGCTCTGCAGTCACTCGGTTGACCCGCTCATCGGTACACTGGGCTGAAAGAATAACTGCGACCAGCAGCTCGAAACCGCTTTCAAAGTGCAGCGCCAGGGGCGCCTCAGGGTACTTCCGGCGTAAGGCTGTAAGAATGTTTGCAAGCCGTTCTTTTCGATCCTTCGTCGATTCCTTTGTACCGCTCATTGTCTTCTCCTCTGTCTTAGACCGCTTCAGGTGAGATACTTGTACAATAATGCCGCGAAATACTCGATGTCACCGGGAGCACTATAGCAGAATTGGGTAGCGCCGTCTTTCACGGCAGCGCCGTTTGTTTGCGGAATAGGCCAAAAGCCCAGCTCCGACCCTGATACAGGTAACTATTGTGTCGGCCGTCGCGCTATGTCATAATTGTCACACGCCAGAAGGTCTGGCTTTCTATGTGCGCAGCTATTTCATCAACACCGCGAGTGGGAGCCGCTCGGGTACGCTTATGAGCCGTACCGGTAGTCAAAGGGGGTGAGAACAATCAGGCTTGCAGCGGCAACAGGGATTGGCTCTGGTTTTTTTTGATGGCCGCTACGTCAAATTTGGCAGATTTTTTGAATCGCTTTTATTGAGCTTATTAAAATGAAATCAACCAGAAAAGGAGGCGGACAAGTGACAATGAAAAGAACGCTCGGTTTGACAATGGTGCTGATCGGTCTGGCTGTGCTTGCAGCGGCTCCGGTGCTGGCAGCCGGCAGTCAGGAACCGAAAAACAAAGACCTTATCCTTTCCACCACTACCTCCACCGTGGATTCGGGACTGCTCGACGTCCTGATTCCAGTATTTGAGAAGAAAACGGGCTATCGGGTAAAGACCATCTCCGTCGGCACCGGGCAGGCACTTGCCATGGGCGAGAGAGGCGAAGCGGATGTATTGCTAACCCACGCTCCGGCAGCTGAAAAGAAGCTTGTCGATTCAGGTGCCGTCGTCAACTATCAACTCGTCATGCACAATGATTTTGTGATCACGGGACCTCCCGACGACCCCGCGGGCGTCAAGGGCAAGTCAAGTGTCGACGCCTTCAAGGCTATTGCTGCAAAGGAAGCCATCTTCGTTTCCCGCGGCGATGATTCGGGCACCCATAAAAAAGAGCTCTCCATCTGGAAAAAGGCCGAGATCGAGCCGTCGGGTGCAAAGTGGTACCAGGAATCGGGACAGGGCATGGGGGCAACCCTTCTCATGGCTTCGGAAAAGCAGGGTTATACCCTGACGGATCGCGCAACCTATCTTGCTCAAAAGGCCAACATCAAGCAGGAAATCCTCTCGGAAGGAGACAAAGGGCTGCTCAACATCTATCATGTCATGGAAGTCAATGCCGAGAAGTTCCCCAAGGTGAATGCGGCCGGCAGCAAGGCTTTCGTTGAATTCATGGTCGCCCCTGAAACCCAGAAAATGATTGGCGAATTCGGCAAGAATAAGTTCGGTCAATCTCTGTTCTTTCCCGATGCGGGCAAGCAGCTGTAGCTTCAATACGGGAAGGAGGATTGGCTCTTGAACGTTCTTTTTGAGGGCTTGATCGAGGCATTGCGGTTACTCGTCACGCTGGATCGGGATGTGATCAACATAACGTTGCGCACCATTCAGGTTTCGGGAACCGCAACCCTTATCAGCGTCCTCATCGGAATTCCTATCGGTACGACTTTGGCCTTGACCAGATTTTTCGGCCGAGGATTCACAGTCAGTCTGGTCAATTTCGGCATGGGCCTTCCGCCGGTGGTGGTGGGCCTAGCCACCTGGCTCTGCCTGACTCGATACGGGCCTCTCGGCTTCTTCGGCATTCTCTATAGCCCAACAGCGATGATTATCGCCCAAACCATCATCGCCACACCTATAGTGGCCGGCTTCAGCCTCGCGGCTGTTCAGTCGGTGAATCCAAAGCTGCGCCTGCAGATCCTGGCTCTCGGTGCGACTCGCCCGCAATACCTCGTTTTGCTGCTGTGGGAAGCGAGGTTGGGGATCCTGGCGTCGATAATAGCAGGATTTGGCGGAGTCATAAGCGAAGTCGGGGCGTCCATGATGGTCGGTGGAAACGTTCGAGGCTACACTCGAGTCCTGACGACGGCAACGGTTCTGGAGGTATCCAAGGGCAGGTTCGAACTGGCTACCGCTCTCAGCATCATTCTACTGTTCCTTACTTTCTGCATCGTGGCGGGTTTGAGCTATCTGCAGCAAAGGAGGAGGCAGCCATGAGCCGAACCGAAGCAATGCTCCACACTGAAAACCTGCGGCTGAGCCTTGGCGGCAGAGAAATCTTCCATGTCAATGATCTGACCATTCACAAGGGTGAGGTACTCGCTCTGGTGGGACCCAACGGTGCCGGCAAATCGAGCTTGTTGCTGACGCTGGCTCTTCTGCAGACACCAACGGAAGGCATGATCCGCATCGATGGAGAAGCAGCCGACAACGGTAACGCTCTGCGGCTGCGCAGAAAGATGGCGGTGGTTTTTCAAGAGCCGCTTCTGCTGGACTTAACGGTGCGGCAGAACATTATGGCCGGTTTGAAGATCAGAGGAGCTCCTCACCGCGATGCGGTGGAGAGGGTAAGGCAGTGGCTCGATCGGTTCGGCATTTCCCATCTGGCTTCACGGCCTGCACGCGTCCTTTCAGGTGGAGAAGCACAGCGCACCAGCCTGGCTCGTGCTTTTGCCCTGGAGCCGGAAGTTCTGTTTCTGGACGAGCCCTTTGCCGCCCTTGACTATCCGACGCGAAAAAGCCTGCTGAACGACCTTGGGAATCTGCTCTCCGAAATGAGCATGACCACTCTTTTCGTAACCCATGATTACGCCGAAATACCCTATCTTGCAAAGCGGGTGGCGGTGCTGTACGAAGGTCGGATACTTAAGGACGGGAGCTTGGATGAAGTGTTCGGACAAGAGATTCTCAAGTCCAGCCTGTGGGTACCGTGGGAAACCTGAGCCGACTTTTTTGGAGAATTGTTCCCCAGTCTTTTCCCGCAACTTTCGGGCGGGAATCCAGACCCCAAAAAAACCCAAGCATCACTCTTCCTTTTCTTCCTTTTCTTCTTCTTCGCTCTGAGTCGTTTTCTCGGCCAACGCACCCGCAAAAACACCGCTAAAGAGGGCATCGGCGGTCGACCTGTTCAATTCCTCCAGTTGCTTGAAACGATCCACCAGAGTTTCGGCGAAAGGGGTGAGCTGTGATCCCCCTCCATGGCTGCCTCCCGTCTGCCTTCGCAAGATCGGCTGTCCCAGACGCTCCTCGGTTGCCTTGATCTTTCCCCAGACAGCCCGATAGCTCATGCTAAGAGCTTTTGCAGCAGCAAGGATGGAGCCGTGCTCCTCAATGGCCTTCAGGATACGCAGCCTTCCCGCACCAAAAACCACTCGCCCGTTTTCATCTTCTATCCATATTTTGGATTTTGGGCTCAATTTGCGTGGTTGAGATGCCATGGCTATGATCCCTTTCATGGTGTACTGGTTTGAGTTCTTTTCAAATACGTACTTTATCAAAAAACCAGGGCATACAAAAGTCTCAGCATTTGCCTCAGGAAGATCGAAGGAAATAATTCGTTGAGAGATGCTAAAACCCATACCGAGCTAGTTGGATTCTTCTTTTAGTCCCTTGGCCTGAAGCGCTGCAGTGATTAACTTCAAGAAATTCTTTGGTACATTTGTAAAAATAACCCGAAAGGCAATGATAAAAAACAAGATCGAAAAATAGGTTTACCGAAGTGATGCAATTTGTTTCCAACTCGGAAAATCCGGCTGCGGCAGAACATTCCAAACTGAATCAACTGCTGCTGGACAGCCTTCCTCATCCGGCCATGGTGATCGAGCAAAGTCGTAAAATTCTCGCGGTGAATCGAACGGCAAGGGAGCTCGGTGCCTGCGTAGGGGGCCACTGCTGGAAGGACTTCGGTCGAAGCGAGTATATTTCGGAGCACCATAAAGCCCTTATTAATAGCCGCGGTCCAGAGCCCTGGCCGGATCGAATCAAATGTACATTCTGCCTTGCCGATGAGGCACTAGCAGAAAACAAACCGATCAACGCGCCGGAGATCAACGCCTTCGATCGCATCTGGGATACCTGGTGGATTCCCATCGACAGCCTCCGATATCTCCACTATGCTATTGATATAACGGATAAAAAAAAGACAGAGCAAGAACTGAGGAAATACCGCGACCAGCTCGAGAAGATGGTCGTTGAGCGCACCCGGAAGCTAAAGGCTGCCAACGAACAGCTGAGTCTCGAAATCAGCAGCCGACGAGAAATCGAGAACGCTTTGCGCGAAAGTGAAGAGCGCTTCAGGGCTATGTTTGAAAAGAACAGCGCCATTAAACTGCTCATCGATCCTTCGAGCGGACACATCGTCAATGCCAACCTGGCCGCCTCACAGTTCTACGGATATCCGATCGAGAACCTTAAAACGATGAACATTTCCGACATCAGCGTACTATCTCCGGAACAGATAGCAGCAGAAACGAGTCGGGCAGCAGAAGAAAAGCGCGATCATTTCTTCTTCAAGCACCGACTCGCATCGGGCGATGTTCGCGATGTTGAAGTCCGTTCCAGCCGGATACCTTCCGGTGGTCAAAATCTAATCTTTTCCATCATTCACGACATCACCGAGCGCAGACGAGCCGAAGAGCTCCTTAAGCTCGAGCACAATAAGTTTTTAAGCATCGCCAACGCCACGGAAAATGCTGTTTTCATCATCGACGATCACTATGAAATACACTATCTCAACCCGGCAGCAGCGCAAAGGTTCGGACCCCCAGGAAATCGTAAGTGTTATGAATACTTCCACGGCTTTTCTCAGGCTTGTGCCTCGTGCAGAGCTCATGAAACAAGTGCGGGAAAGGAGTTTCAGCGGGTCTGGACCGATCGCCGAGATCATCGCACTTATGATGTGTTCGAAGGCTCCCTTCAAAACCCCGACGGAAGCATATCCCAGTTAAGGGTTTTACATGATGTGACCCGGCACAAACAGGTTGAGGAGGCGTTGCGGCTTGACGAAGCTCGCCTGCAGGCACTGCTCGACCTAAGCCAGATGACCCGATCGTCCATCGATGAGATAGCCATTTTCGTTCTCAAACAAGCCGTACAACTAACTAAAAGCGAGTTTGGATCTCTTCTATTGATGAATCAGAACGAGACGCCCGGGGCGGTCTTCCACTGGTCTGTCAAAGACGGCGGCAAGCCCGTCAAAACAGAAGAATTCAGCTGTTTCCCCCTTGGCGATGCTTCTTTCTGGGAAAAAGCAATCACTCAGCGTGAGCCAATAATCGAGAATGAGTATAGCGCAGTAGCTTCCTGCGCAGGAGAGCGTTCCGGAGAAGATGCACCGCTGTCCCGCTTGCTCATTGCGCCGGCCGTTGCAGAAGACCGGGTAATGGCTGTGGCTGCGACTGCGGGCAAGGATGAGCTCTATGAGTCCACCGATGCCCGGCAGCTCTCTTTGCTCCTGGATGGTCTATGCAAACTGATTCAGCGCAAGCGCTCCGAAGACGCCATGCGGGAATCGGAAAAACAACTTCGCCATCTATCGGCAAGACTTCTAACGGTACAGGAGGAGGAAAGGAATCGACTGGCCAAAGAGCTTCACGACAAAATCGGACAGACTTTTGCAGCCATCAACTTCGGTCTGGAAACCGCCTTGAAAGCTCCTCGCACCAAGGCAACAAAAGGCGCATTGGATGCTCTTGAGCCGTTGCTGCCGGTGGTCCGGGGCTCCATTGAAGAAGTCAGAAAATTGTACACTGAATTGCGCCCGACCATCCTGGATGATTTTGGAGCAATCGCCGCCGTCGGTTGGCTGTGCCGAGAGGTTGATGAAACCTATTCGAGCATTGAAATCGAAAAACGAGTCGAGGTAAATGAGGCTGATATCCCTTTGAATTTAAAAATCATCATCTTCAGGGTGGTGCAGGAAGGCCTTAAAAACGTCGTCCGCCATAGCCAGGCGAGCGTGGCAAAGATTTCTCTTGTTAAGGCGGAGGACAGCCTGAATCTTTTGATCGAGGATGACGGACTCGGCTTTGACCTCAAAGGGACCCTGTCTGCCGATGTCGACTGCGGGATTGGGTTGGCGAGCATGAGAGAGCTAACCGAGCTCTCCGGAGGCTCTTTTGTGGTCGAATCGGTCCCCGGCGGCGGAACGACTATCCATTCTTCCTGGCCGCTGGCAACATGACCTGTGCACTCTTCTCATTTCTCCGCGTCGTAATTATCATACCTGGTAAGAGAGACTGATTGTGCCCTAAACGATTCGTTGTGGGATCGAGAAGAGTCGGCACCCCTCAGCACCACCTCAGAGCTCTGCCGATCATTTTAATCGTAGTCTTGTGATAGGGACGTCTGCCAATGGCGCTTAAAGAAAACTTGCAGAAGAAGGTTCGCATCAAGAAGCTGACTCACAAGATAGCCTCGACAATGCGGGAGACAGCCGGGCAAAGAAAGATCGACAAAAATGCAATGCGGGAACTGCTCGGCCTGACCGACTACGAGCAGGTCAAGTCCAGGGATCTCACGCTTTATGCGCGGCCTCTTAAAGATGACATCAAGGAAGTGCTTGTTTTCGATAACGAGCTCCCCATTTACCACTCGACCATAGCCGATGTGGCAATGAGAAAAACACCGCATTGGAAAGAGATGTTCAGTGTCAGCAACGTCATCAAGATTCTCAATGACAAAGATGTGGTCGTGAGCAGAGGCAAAGAATCGCTCAATCACGTTTCCGCCAATGCGCTTGCTCAACTTGATCTATCATACAGCAGAGATGATCTCGAAAGAATGCTGAGAGACGCCCAAATCAGTCTTGGCAGAAAATCCCTGGAAGGTGTGCAGGAATCGCTCGATCTTTTTTTCGAGCTGCTGGGCTTCCAAGAGGTCTACCTGGAAGTGCAGGAGCCAAACCTTCGAGTGTTCGCCAGAATCAAGGTTGCTGACGAGGAGGCGCCGCTATACGAAGATCTCGTCATCTTTGACGATCGCAACGTGGAGGTGCGGCTCATGAAAGGTGAGTTTTATCCGCGCAGCAATCGCAATCTGGCCCGCTTTCTCGAAAGCGTCAGCGGCGAAACTACAGCCGAAGCTCAACAAGGGGAGGCGGTTTTCGAATATTTTGTGGAGCTGGCAATGAGAATGCGAAGCCAATGATGTTCCGCTTCCAACCCCCACAAGGAGATGCAAAGAATCCTGCTCCGATCTTTTAAGCCTTCCAATTGCTTCTTTTATATCGTACAGATAATATTGACCTGCGTGCCCGGGATCGGCGATGGTATTCAGTATCGGACGGCAGAAGTCGATTCTCGGTCAAACCCGATTCTGCACAACAGATTTCGGATGCCGGAGCCCTCAATAAACGGCAGCGTTGCGGGGGAAGCTCGCAGCAACGGCAGCCGAGGGGGAGAATGAACAATGCTTGAAGCATCAGGTATGGAGCCCGGCTCTTTTGAGGCTTATCCTTCATTGCCGGCTGACGAGCTCTTCAAGGCCAAAGACCATCTTTACAAGAGCTTGGCGATCATCGAGGAACAGCTGAGTAGCTTCGAAGAAGGAATCTACGACGCTCTCCAGGCAACTTCGGATCTCTCTGAATGTTGGCTTCAGGTGAATAAGTGCCGGCTTTACACGGAAAACATCCTTGCATTTGAGGAATGCCTGCAGCCGGCCATGGGCCTCATCTACGATGCAAAATGCATGGTCGATCATCTGGCTGCAGAAAAGATGGGCCTCACCAGGCATGGGCGCATTTCCATTATGCAGGCTCTCCGTGAGGCTGCAGAGCTAATCGCCATGGTCCTGCGCGATCTGGAATTCTGGGATAGCGAAGAGGAAAAAGAAGAAGAAGAGAGCCCAAAGTAGGCCTATGCCTCAACCCCTTCTGTCTTTCAAACCCACTGCATTAAAGCTCCTGATCCGGTTCGGCGCAAAAAGAGCCGCCTTGACCCGCCCCTCTACGGCGCGCGTTTCCCAAGCGTGAGTGTGGAAACGAGGTGAAGACTTTCTTCTCCCTTGTTCTCAAACGAGGTCCCCCGATTCTAATGGTCTGGTGGCTGCTGCTTAGCGTTTTTTTGAGCGGGTGCGTATACATTGACATTGGATCGGATCCATCCCGGGTGAATCTGAATGAAGCGACCGCTTCGCGAATCATTCCGGGGCAGACGACCCGGGAAGAGGTCCTGACCATGCTGGGACCGCCGGATGAGGCTTCCGGTAACGGGAAGCAGATTACCTATGTGCAAAAGTATGCTGTGGCCCTGCTATCCCCTGGCAGACTGGCATCGGGTGAGCCATTGCAGCCGGCTAATCGTTATATCCTGGTAGTGGAATTCGATGAGCGGGGAATTGTTTCTCGACGGGATTTCATCGCTCCCTACGAGCTCCATGACCAGCCTCCTCGTGGAGCTCATCCGTCCACCTATCCACCTTCATTCCGTTGAATCAACGTGACGGAAATGATTGGATGAGTGCGGTGAGGAACCGGGATAGATCCATTGGCATGCGAAGAAGGGGTCAGCAGTTTGAGGGACTTTTTTACCTGCTGCTGCCGGCGGATCGCGCGGGACGGGGCTTTTTTGCCTGGCAGCTGGCTGGTGCGCGGCCGGTGAAGCTGCTGTTTGCATGGAGGGATGAAGCTGTATGAAACGATGTGATTGGGCTAATTCAAACCTGTCGGAACGCTATCATGATGAAGAATGGGGGGTACCGGTTCACGATGATCGAAAACACTTTGAAATGCTGATATTGGAAGGCGCTCAGGCCGGGTTGAGCTGGGAGACGGTGTTGCGCAAGAGGGAGGCCTATGGGAAGGCGTTCAAGGGATTCGATCCCGCAAAGGTCGCACGCATGAGCGATGATGAACTGGAAGAACAGCTAAAGAGCCCGGGGATCATTCGCAATCGTCTTAAAGTGTTTGCCGCCAGAAAGAACGCCATGGTCTTTCTGAATATACAGGAAGAATTCGGCAGCTTTGATAAGTATATCTGGCAGTGGGTCAATGGCCGACCGATCAACGGCAGGCGCCAAACGATCAGGGATGTTCCGGCAACAACAGCCGAAAGCGATGCCCTGTCAAGAGACCTGAAAAGAAGGGGTATGGCATTCGTGGGCTCAACCATTATCTACGCTCATATGCAGGCTACCGGCATGGTGAACGATCATCTGGTCACCTGTTTTCGATACCATGAAATAGAAAAACTGCAGTGATTCATGCTTAGCAGGACTGCCGGTGGCGATTTGACAATGGCTGCCGCCCCGGGGGCGATCCATCAGGGCCAACGAAAGCCTCACCATGAATCAAGCCGGGAGCCCCTTTGCTGCCGATTGCAGCAGCACAATGGATTCGCTCGCTAACCCGGCTACCGCAGCAGGAGGCGGACGACGGTTTCCAGCTGGTTGAGGGTCCTGCATTCGCGGACGATGCCGCAATAAGGAAGGTATTTGGGCATAACGGAATCGCCTGAGCCCCACATGGCCGGGCTCTCAGGATTAAGCCAGATGATCTGCTTGCTTTTCTCCCCGATCAACTTGAGAATGTCCGCCCGTGGATCGTCATAGTTGTTTCTTGCATCTCCGATTATGATGACGGTCGTTCTGTGGGAAACGGCCGCCAGGTGATTCCGTTTAAATTCGTCAAGGGCTCTCCCGTAGTCCGTCAGGCCGAAGCTGACTCCCAGATTGTTGCCCGCCTCAATTTGCGCAACTGCGCTTTCAAGCGGATGGCGGCTGAAAATATCGCTCACTTCCACCAAATTGGAACAGAAAACGAAGCTCCTGATACGTGCCAGCACTTCATTAAGCGTATAGAGAAACAGCAAAAAAAACCGCGTCACCCTGCTCACCGAGCGGCTGATATCGCAGATGACGAGCACATCGGGGCGATCCACTTTCTTCGCTTTCCAGCGCATATCAAAGAGCAAGCCCTGGTGGGCAATGTTTTGCCTCAATGTCTTCTTGAAATCGAGCTGCCCTCTTCTACTCTGCTTGCGCCTGCGGGAATAAAGGGTAATCAGCCTCCTGGCCATTTTTTCAACGATCGCGTGCATTTTCTGCAAGTCCCGCTGTTCCACAGTGGATAACTTGATGCTTTGCAGATACTGCTCCTTCATGCTTTCGGCGGCGAATGGAGCATACAGATCGAGCTGCTTTTCCACAAAATCCCGGACCGTTTCAAACAGTTCCACTTTCGCCTTCTGCAACCGCCGCAACTGATCCGCAGATTCTTCAACGGCGCTCAGCGCTTTCATGTCCCGGTTAAGACTTTCCAATCCCATCCGGCGAAGAATTTTCTGAATGACTGCGCCTTTCTGGGTGAAGAACTGAATGCTCGTGACCTCGACCAGACGGGCCGCTTCTCCCAATGCCACGGCAAGGCCCGCTCGATCCCCGGAGAGCAGCATCATGGTGAGCTCGGAAGTTGCGGAAACCGGCTCTACGTCCGGATAATTTCGGCTTTGCCGAGGCTTCGCCGGGAACAAAACCGTCGAAAAGAAGAGATCAAAGCAGCCGTCGAAAATTTCTTTTTCGTAGCGGGATTTTGCCAGCGTCGCTGCGAGGGCGCATTTTAGAGCTTCCCTGCTGCCATAGCCGACCTTTTCAACGGCACGTACGGCATCCAACGTCTCGGAGGTCGATACGGCCACACCGGAGCGGCGAAATGCCAGCACAAAATCTTCAATTACTCGTTCCATCGCCCATCCGCCTGGCTTGATCCATGATTCGATCGAGCTGACCCTGCACCGTATGAATATCTTCTTCAAATTTCA
>Ga0068714_10005277_pt1 | contig 13810 bp, 12 predicted proteins | sample MTBNYHSulfiMetaG_FD_62988 | JGI IMG/M metagenome (GOLD analysis project Ga0068714, IMG submission 62988) | Enrichment culture microbial communities from rom New York Harbor, USA that are MTBE-degrading - MTBE-NYH (New York Harbor Sulfidogenic)... | ecosystem: Environmental > Aquatic > Marine >... | reverse complement strand
GTCGTAGTCCACCCAGTCCGGAGCCGGCACCGGGCGGCGCGAACCGCCGGAGTTGCTGCCGGGCGACCAGACGTTGATCGTGTGCAACTTGCCGATCCGCCCGTTGCGCACCAGCTCGCAGGCGAAACGGAAGTTCCGTTCCGAACGCTGCTGCGTCCCGAACTGGAAGATGGTGCCGAAGCGATGGCATGTCTCGCGCAGCGCCTGGTCCTCGGCCAGACTGAGCCCCATCGGTTTTTCGAGATACATGTCCTTGCCCGCGCGGGCGGCTTCGAGCGCCACCAGCACATGCCAGTGATCGCACGTGGCGATGTGCACGACGTCGATGTCCGGGCGGGCGATCAGCTCACGAAAATCCGTGTAGGTGGCGCAATCGGTGTTCTTGTAGTAGTCATTGACGGTATTGCGGCCGGCTTCGAGCACGGGCTTCTTGAGGTCGCAGACCGCCACGACGTGGCAATCGTCCTGCGACAGGAAGTTCCGCATCACGTAGGTGCCCTGGGGCCCGACGCCGACCGTGCCGACGGTGATGCGCTCGCTCGGAGCCACCGTGCCTGCCTTGCCCAAGGCCGACGGCCGGACCACGTAGGGAAACGCCACCGCCCCCAAAGTCAGCCCGGTCGCGCGCTGGATGAAACCCCGGCGTGAAAGACGCGTCTGCTCGGCCATTTCAATCCTCCTTTGGACCCCAGAACAGCCCCCTGGAACGAAAGCCATCGTCCCATCAGTCTACGCGGCCCCCCTGCCGGCGTCAAACCAAAACCGACCCCCGTCTTGACCCCGTCGTAGCCTGCTGCTACCGTGTCCCTGTAGCCTGTTGGAGCAAGTTGAATATGGAGAGGCGGGCATGAGCAGGACGCGGAAGATTGTCATTATGATCGCCCTCGTGATTGCCCTTGCGGCAGTCGGCGCAGCATGGTTTCTTCTTGCGGACCCTGACTCCGCAGGGCGCTTCATGATGTGGCAGGTCGAACGTGGGCAGGTGCGCCTTTTCTGCAAGGCTGATCACAAAGCCTTGTTAGAGGCTTGCCGTGAGCTCTCGAGGCAAGTAGCGAGCGGAGAACTCGAGGCCGGTTCCTACCAAGTGGGCTGGTTTCCAGAACGAACTGCCTCCCGCTTTCCCAAGCCGATCCTTGCCCTTCGGCCACGCGAAATCATTCTCTCCGAAGATGGAACCGTGGACCTGTCCATGTATACAGGATGGCGACCTTTCGGGGTTTGGGCCTGCCCTGAGGGCTATGACGGACAAAGGCCGGACGACGCCAGACGCAGACTGCTGGACGGCCTGTGGTATTACGACAACGAGTACACACGCTATGGCGACGCCGTTGACAGGGCGCTCGACGCGCTCATCGAAACGCACGCCAGGTAAGAGGCGACCATCCCTACCCCGATGTCCGTCGGGATGAGGCTGCCAAACGCCGCAATTTGTCTGAGGTGCTGTACATCACGCACGATGCACAGCGGCTCAGAAACTATAGCGGACGGCGAGATAGGCGTTGGTGTTGTCTTCGAACTGCCCGAAGAAGGTGTGGGCCTCGTCGCCGAAGAAGACATTGGAGCCGACCTCGACGGCCAGATGGTCGCTGGCCTTGTAGTTGGCGACCGGTCGCATGTAGACATCTTCATCGGACGGCGAATAATACGTGAACAGCGAGAGACTCAGGTTCTGGTTCATCAGCAGCTTGGTCAGACGCAGCGTCGTGAGATGGCGAAACTCGTCGCGTTTGGGCATTCCCGCAGGATGATTGTCCTCATAGTCGTCGTAATCGAGCATCTGCTCGATGTAGTACTGAACGCCGGCGGTGAAATCACGCCCGATCTCCTGCGTGTAGCCCACAAGGTAGCGCAGCTCGGAGTTGTTGATAAGGAAATCATCGCCGCTACGGTCATCGACGGAATCGTAGTAGCCGATCTCGGCGTTGCCGATACCCTTGCCCACGGTGCCGCGAACGCTGGCGCCGTAGACATACAGCTCGGGAAAGACCGCGGCGGACATCGCGTCATTGAAGCCGCCCGGACTCTTCCAGTAGCCCCAGTACCCATAGAGAGCCAGCTCGTAGTTGCGGATGCTCCGGTACAGACGCAGGGCCAGTTCATCCTCTTCGAGGAACTCACGGCGCCGTTCGACGCTCAGTGTGTTGTCCTCGCCCGCCCGGTCACCCAGCACAGGGTTCCAGTAAGACAAGCGCTCGCCGCTGATGAAGCGGTCGGAGTCGAACTCCGGCGTATAGGCGACGTCCAGGTTGGCCCAGTCCATGAACAGACTGACCTTCACCGCGTCCGACGGCGCCTTGAGATACTCCGTGTCACGACCGATGAAGAACGACTGCCAGTCCTTGGGGAACAGATCATTGATGAAAATCAGGTCGCCCGTCCCCCACGTCAGGACCTGGCGACCCAGCTTGACGTCCATGGAGTCGGTCGGACGCATGAAGAGATTCGCCTCGCGCAGATCGAAGACGCCCTTCTCTTCCACGCCGTCGCCATAGACATCGCCCTTGACCTTGACGTCGCCCCAGTCGCGCATGCTGAACAGGTCGAACTGGTATCGCGCCTCCATGATCGACATGTCCTTCTCGTGCGGATCATTCTGGAGCCGATAGCCCGCCCGCGCCTCGTAGAAGCCGTGATACTCGGTGTCGAGCTTGTCGAAGAACTCCTTAACCGGGTCGGGCTTCGGTTCTTCGTCCTGTGCGGCAGCGACCGGGGCTATCGCCGCAGCGAGTGACAGCAGTGTCACGATGCACGTCACCGTTCCGCGCGCCGATGCGATCATCTCATGGCCTCCCTGGGCGGTCTGCGGAGATAGCGCTCCTCGAAGATGTCACCGATGCCGACGTTGTATTGGATGTCCGTGAACTCCATCTCGGTCTGCCCACCGGTCTTGAGGTCTTTGACGACCGACTTGGTCACCGTGGGAAACTCCTGGATCACCTTGACGTCCTTCGACTCGATGACGCGATAGAGCTGGCCTTGTCTGTCGTAGAAGTCCATCTTCGTCGGCACGTAGGTTTTGCGATCGATCGCCACGGTGTAGTAGCTGAACTCGACTTCCTCGGGCTTCTTCGGCACGTTCTTGACGACGAACATCGTATCCGTCGTCTCGATCAGCTCGTGCGTGTCGAGGTCCAGGCTCCGTCCGGAGACATCCTCGTAAACGAAGTCGGAACCGACAAAGCTGGTCCGCTTGTCGCTGGCCGCGATTCGCTTGACCAGATCGAGAGCCGGCAGGTACAGCCAGCGGTCGTCGTCCTTGCCATCGCCCGTGTGTTTCTGCACGAGATAGACCATCCGCCGCACGTCGGACGGACGCTGGAAGTACACGAAGTAATTCTGGTCGCCGCCGTCGGCAACGTCCTTGCGCAGGATGATGAACTCCCGCTCGCGGGTCTGGCCCGCCTTGTTAGTGATGGTCATCTTGACCGTAGCTTTGCCGTCGTCGCCCTGATAGTAGGCGACGACATTGGCTTTGTTCACGATCGTCTGCACGTCCGGGACGTCGCTGTCGGCCGCACGAACGGCGGCCGCAGTGAACAAACCGAAAACCACAAACGCAGATAAAATCACGAAGCGCCCCTTGCACAACATACAACACCTCCCACTTTTCTCTTGTCAGCCTTTGACCCCAAGCTTTCGCAGCAGCGCCATCATCGGACACCAGTTGGTGAACGCCGACTGGAGCAGGTTCAGACCGACGAAGCCCGTGAACAAAAGCCAATACGACGAATGATAGTGCGCCAGCAGGACACTCACAAGCACAAAGAAACCGGCAATTCCTCGGAGCATGGATTCCACCGTCATGGTTCACCTCTCTATTTCTTCTCGACCGGACCAGCTTTCTGCTGCTGGGCCCGGAACACTCGACAGGCCTGCCGGCGCGACAGAATGCCGCAGATCACCGCCAGGACTGGCACAGCAACGATGCTGAGCCACATGAAACTATTGAAGCCCATCTTCCCGAACTGATGTACGTTAAGAAGCACGACGACCACGCTCGACAGCGAGATCACGAAGCAGAACGCACAGTTACACCTGGCAGACTGTGGGTTCGCCGCCACCTTGAACAATCGCCTTTCCGCCACGGTCAGAATGGCGGGCAGAACCAGAAGGGTAACAACGCCCGACAGCGCCATAATCGCGCAGAGGAAGATGCCCACCGTCTTGTACGGAACCAGCGGCGCCGCCAGCAGCGGCAGGAAGCCGATGGCGATCACCAGCACGTTGCGGCTGATGGCTCGCGCCGGCTCGCCGAACATCTCCGCAGCGCTTTGTTTCCACGAGCCCGTTTCCACGTACGTCACGCGCGCCCGTTCGAGGAAGTGGATCGCGAAGTCAACCGCCATCCCCAGCGTCAGCGCGCTGAGCACCGCGACGGGCATGTCGTAGTCTTTGCCGACCAGACCGATGATGCCGTAGATGACCACGATGGTGATCGACAGCGGCACCATGCACACCAGACCCCACAGCGCCGAGCGGAACATGATCGCCATCATGATGAAGACGATGATGAAACTGCCCAGCAGCGACTGGAGCATGCCCCAGACCATCTTGTTCTGCCAGATGATGTTGATATAGGTCAGACCCGCCCACTGGTGCCTTACCGGCACCGGCGCCGGGTTTTGGGCGAAGAACTTGTCCACCGCTTTGACGACCCGCTCCATGTCCTTGTTGTCGCCGCTCTTGAGCTGGAGCCAGAGGTTGGTTTTGTCGTGGTCGTTGGTGACGAAGTGCCACAGATCGTCGGGCGTGTGGCTGCTCTGGAACTGGATCAGGCACTGAGCCACCGCGGCGCTGGAATCGGGGATCGCGTAGTTCTCGGGCTTGCCGTCGATCAATTCCTGGTGCACCTTCTTGACGATGCCGGCAAGCGAATTGGTCTTGCCGACCAGACCCGTTTCCTCGAGGTATTTCTCCAGTTCCGCGATGTAACGAAGTGCCTCGGGCTGTTTGAAGAGCTTCAGTCGCTCTTTCTCCAGGTCGAAGAAATCGAGCAGCTCGTACCAGACGTCGGCGGCCTCCTGCGGCGCTGAGGCCTCCTCCTCCTGGGCGTAGCTGCCCAGCTTCTCGAGCAGTGCGACCTTGGTCATGCCTGCCGAGGCATCCGCCAGGAGGGCCTTCTCCGCTTCGGCGACTATTGCTCTCGCAGCCGGCAGGTCGACTGCCAAGTCTTCCGCCTTCTCCATGAGGCGGTCGCGCAGACCCTGCACATACTCGGTGCTGACATTGGGATCACTTGCATCTGAAAGAACCAGGTAGGCCATGTAGGTTCCTGAGAAGTGTCGGTTCAGCTCGATATCCGCCTGGCGGATCGGATGGCTCATGGCAAACCACTTGATGGGGTTGTCGTTGATCTGAATCTTCGTCACACCGTAGACGGCCACCGCCGCGACGATGACGATCACCACCAGAATGGGTTTGGCCGCGGTGTAGGTGAGCCGCCCTGCGGCGTGGAGTATACGGATGAGCCACGTCTGTTTCTCTTCGTGCACGGCCGCGGCGCCGAAGCCCTCCAGCGAGCGATCCTTGAGGAACATGATGTAGGCCGGGACGAACGTCACCGTGCAAACCCACGCCACCATAATGCCCCCGGCAACGAAGATGCCGAAGACCTGAACCGGTGGGATCGGCGTCAGCGCCAGCGACGCGAAGCCGGCCGCCGAGGTTAGCGAAGTGTACAGCATCGGCATGAAAAGGTTGTCCATCACCTCCAGCGTCGTTTCGCGCCGCCCCTTCTCCTTGGTATAGCGATCGAAGAATTCCGACAGGATGTGCACCGAATCGACCACCGAAATCGGCATCAGGAAGATAGGAATCATCGAGCTCATGATGTGGACCGGAAAGCCCAGGCCGATCAGCGCGCCCATCGTCGAGATGACCGCAACCATCGCCACGATCATCGGCGAGATCACCAGCACCAACTTGCGGAAGAACGCCAACATCAGCAGGAAGATCACCAACATCGCCAGGGGAGCCGAAATGGCCATCTGAATGAACATCTCATAGCCGAACGTGTCCTCCGCGACCGGCAAACCGGTGATGTGATACTCCTCGTCGCCCTCGAATTCGGCGATTCTCTCGTTCAGCTTCTGATACACCTCATGACTGAGGTCTTTACTGGTCAGCGGCAGGTACAAGCAGATCGCCTTGCCGTCGTCGGAGACGACCGTCCCCTTGAGCAGCGGATTGGACATGGCCTTGTCGCGAATGGCCAGCGCCTCTGCCTCGGTTTGCGGGGGCTTAGGCATCAGCCACTCGAACGTCACGACGCCGGGACCGCCCTGGCCGATGTGGTCCACCATCGAAGGGGCCAGCAGATCGACCTCGATCACACCGACCTCCTGGTTGGGGTCCTCCTCGCTCGGCCAGCGGAGCGTTCTGGCGTACTCTGTCAAATCGTAGATCTTGCGCAGTGAATCGGGGTTGAACACGCCGTTGGGATGAGTGTTGTTGACGATGCCGACGACCACGATGTCGTAGAGAACGAAGTCCTCTTTCGTCTCGTCGTGAAACACACGCACCGGCTCATCGGCCGACAGCATGTTCTCCGGATCAGTGTCCACCTTGATCCGCGGAATCAGGGCGCCCAGCGCCAGGGTGAAGATCACCATCACGATGGTTACCAGTCGGTAGTGGGTCAGCGAGAGATCCGTGATCTTGTGTCTGAGGTTCATATCGTTCGTCCAGCTCCATGCAATAGGTTCGCGACGTTCAAGTCACACAAGGCCCGCGTATGTCTGCGTATGCACTGTATGCTCACGGTTCGTTTGTCATCTGCCATCGTCCGCTTTCCTCACTCCACCGTGCGCTTTGGGTCTGGCGTTGGGACGAATTTGCCCATCGGTGGTCTTCCCTGCTGGCCTGCCATGAAACGGACCGCCCGGGTCGGGCAGGCCTCGATGCACACGCCGCAGGCGAAACAATCCGGAATCACACGGTCACGCCTGAGGATCGCGCCCATCACCGTCGACGGACAGGCCCTTTCGCACGATCCGCAAGTGATGCACTTGTCATAGTCGACGCGGATATGGAACAGGCTGACCTTCTCCGCGATCCAGCCCACCAGGCCGAACGGACAGAAGAAATGGCACCACGGACGATACGTGAACAGGCTCAATACCAGGATCGCCGCGATGAAGGCGGCGCCCGCCAGACCGAGGACCTGAGGCTTGAAGACGCGGAACGGATCGACTCCCTCGACCATGTCGATGGCCCACACGAACGCCACGGTGGTCATCGCCGCAAAGAACGCGATCCGCACGCTATTGGAGACGACGAATGGTACCTTGAACTGACGGAACAGGCCTTTGCGGTCCTCCTTGTCGCGGTTCAGCCGGAAGATTAAATCTTGGAGTGTGCCAAGCTGGCAGCCCCACGAGCAGATGAACTTGTTCGCGACGATGGCCATCAGCAGAAACACACCGAACGCAATCAGACGAGGCGGGAAGACCACCCCTTTCGATCCAAGCAGAACGATGGCGTCTTTGACGGTCCCCATCGGGCTCGGGTCGGAACCGAGGACCACGCCGAAGAGAACCACAGCCGCCAGCAGAAGCCCCTTACGACGCCGAGCCGTAACCAAGCCTTTCCGTATGAGCACCAGAACCGCCGTGAGAAAAACCAGCCACAGTGAGAACTTGGCCGTAATCTTAGCCCAGTTCTTCGAGCCATGTTCAGACTGCAAAACCAGGAGGCCTTCCGTCTTGCGCAGGACTTCCTCGTGAGATATCCCGAAGGCGGTCACCAGGGTCTGCCGGTCGGCAGGTGATTGCAGCCCAAAGACCTTCTTGAGCAACGGGGCCGGCAATTCGTTGCGCTCGGCAAACTGAGCCACAGTCATCGACGCGTCGAGCACGAGCGGCTTGGTCCGGACAGCACCTTCCGGCCTGCCACCCCACAGTCGGTTCGACAGGAACGAAGCCCCTGTTACAGTGGCGATCAGCAGCACGAATTGAATGAGGGTCCTCGTCATGGTCACGTCTCAGAGACTCACGGAGCTTCAGTCCTGAACCATGCCGGAGAGGATAGCATGTTCATCCTGAGCGACACGGCCGCCCATGACTTTGGCGATGTTACCGCCGGACATCCTCGTCATCAAGCGTTCGTTCATCTCCGCCCCTTTCGTTTCTTCCGACAATGGTTGTACACGCAACCCAAGACGCGGATCACGTTCTCATTCTGGATCTGGTAGAACACCCGGGCCCCCTCCCGACGGGCGCCCACGATGCCCTTATCTTTCATGAGACTCAGTTGTTGACTGGTGATCGCCTGCTTCTCACCCACGGCCTCGGCGATCTCGTTGACGGACCGTTCACCATCCTCCAGCACCTCCACGATCTGGAGGCGGATGGGGTGGGCGACCGCCTTGAGCACCTCCGCCGCCTGGGTTGCCAGTTGCTTGTCCATACTCGGGCCTCTTGATAATTCACTTATCGCAATATAGCTATACTACTATGTCATTTCGGCCCGGTTCACGAAAAATGGAGAAAAGCCGAAAATCGCCCGGCATCCGCCTCCGATGGAGCAGCCAGATCGTCCCCCATCCGATGCTCTTGACTACGTGGCCTCCGCGTCCATCTGTTCCCGGCGCAAGGGCAATACGGTGATCCCGGCTCTCGAATCCCGCCCGGCCTGCCGGAGTAGTCCCCCAAACCGCACATGCCGCCCTCTCTAAGCAGCTTACCCAGTCGAAGCCCGTTACCCCATTCGAATGTCTGCCTGCCAAGGACGGCCGTATGAGCGATAATGCGAAGACTACAGCTTTCAGGCTGAGTGTGCAGTAAAAGTGTTGACGTGCGGGTGACTACTGGCAGAATGGTGAAGTTGCGGCGTGACGCCCCGGCGCGTGAGCCCGTGGGTGGGCTGGCAACTGTGGTAGACGGCGACGAGATGTCGTCCACCGTGACGGAGAGACGGAGGTATGGAAACAGTCGGATGCGTGACGTACCACGTGGCCTTTGATGAAAACCGTGGTTGGAATGTCGTGCAGGAAAACTCCGGCCAGGTGATGAGCACGCACCGCGCCCGCACCGAGGCCATCCTCCGGGCCCGCGACTTGGCTGTGTCCCACCAGTACAGTCTGTTGGTCATCCACGATCGGGAAGGGCGGACGGAGAAGCAGTACAACTACGGTCGCCGTCCGCGTGACGTTGCGGGCTGAGTGTCAGACCTCTCTATCGAGGTCTTCCCCCTAACGCTCAGTCTGCCCTCCATCGCGCTGCGATATCACAACGTCATATAACATCGGCCGCAACGACACAGAAAACAGCCCACTCCTTATCGTTTGCGCCTGCGATCCCCCGGACGGTGCAGTGCCACTGGCCACAGGTTCCGCTGTGCCGCGATATCGGTCCGCCCCGATGTCCATCTCCGATAAGAATTTAGGTATCATGGTAAAAAGCGGGGGTTCGGTGTTTTTTTCGACTTGACAAACTGCCGAACCGAGGTTAATGTGGGCCGTCAAGGTAACCTGGAAGAGCCTTCTGTCAAATGGAGTTGGCGAAAAAGGAAGGGGCAAGGATGAAGGATCTATTCACCACCGGCGAGGCCGCCGAAATCTGCCGAGTCAGCCAGCAAACCATCATTCGCTGTTTTGACTCGGGTCGACTCAGGGGCTTTCGCGTACCAGGATCGAAGTTCCGCCGCATTCCCCGCCAGAATCTGATCAAGTTCATGAGGGAGAACAACATCCCTCTGGACAATCTGGATTCGGGCAAAAAGAAGGTGCTCGTGGTCGATGACGACGCCGAGATCGTCGAGCTGATCAGTGACATCCTGACACGGGATGGACGGTTCGACATCCGGACGGCATCGAGCGGGTACGAGGCGGGCATGGCCACGCAGCAGTTTCGACCGGACTTGATTCTGCTCGATTACATGCTGCCCGACGTCAATGGCAACGTGGTCTGTCAGACCATCCGGAGCAATCCGGAATTCGAGAACACACGAATCATTATCGTCAGTGGCGTCATCAAACAGGAGGAGATCGATCAGCTCCTGCGATCGGGCGCCGAGAATTTCATTCGCAAGCCGTTCACCATCGCGGAGCTGACCGAGAAGGTCGATGCGGCTTTACAGCTCGCGTGAGTGCGACAGGGCCCCTGCGGGGTGATGGACGCGGGGAATCTCTGAACTGACGAAAGGGGCGTGTTGTTTCATCGAGGCGGGTGAACAACAGCGAAAGGACGTACCGAGGACACCGGCATGGCCGAACGAAGTGTGAGCGCAGCCGCTTCCCGCAAGGTGGAACTGGCCGCAGGCGAGCTGGAGGCCCTGTCGGTGCCGCCGTGCGTGGCCGTTCAGTATCTCACCAGGATCCTCCAGGGCCGCTTCTGTGCCGGGTCCCTCGCCGACATCGCGCCGTGCGAGCCGGCTCTGGCAGCCCGGATCCTGTCGCTGGGGCAACGCTGCCCTGCCGCACCGGCCGGCCAGCGCCACGCCATCCACCTCGTGCTTGACCGTCTCGACGCTGACGAAGTCCGGGACGCCCTCCTGGGCCTCAAGGTCTCGGCCGGCTTCGAGATCGAGTTCGGTCAGAACCAACCGGCCTCGCCGGTCCGGACCGATCTGATCGTCCACAGCGTGGCGGTAGCGATCTGCGCCAGGCGCATCGTCGAAGCCTGCCAACCGGCCCTGGATCCGCACATGGCCTACTCCGCCGGGCTGCTCCACGACATCGGCAAGCTGGCCCTTCAGGACATCATGCCCAAGAGCCTGGCCGCCATCGTTCAGGAAGCCGAGGCCACCGGATCGAGCCTCTACGTCGTCGAACAAAAGCACCTCGGAACCCACCACGCCATGCTCGGCAAGCAGTTGGCCCGCAAATGGCGGTTGCCCGACCCGATTACGACCGCGATCTGGCTCCACCACAGCAGCGCCGTCACCGCCTTGGAAGGTCTGCCCGAAACCGCCGTCGCGCGCATCGTTTGGGCAGCCGACCATGTCGCCCGGCACGTCGGAATCGGTCGCTCCGGAAGTTTCGATCCGCCCGAGCGGCTCAGCGCAGTCGCCAAAGCCATTGAGGCCGACGTGGAGGCTCTGGCGAGAATCGCCGACAGCCTGTCGCAAGAGGTCACGAGCAAAGTCGAGGCCCTGGGCCTGACCATGCCCAATGCGGCGGCCAAATACTGCGACGCGATCCAAGCCGTTGCGGCGAAGCTCTCGGCCCGCCAAACGGCGCTTGGCGTCGAAGAGCGTGACCTCAAGATGGCCTCGAGCTATTTGGATTTCGCCCGCGAGTTCCTGGGCGACGTCGGCCCGAGCGCCGGCGCCATCGCCATCGCGGAGAGCCTCGCTCGCCGATGGCAGCGGTTCTTTCAGACCGGGTCGGTCTGTCTGTACTTGGCTGGAGGAACACCCACAGGAGCCATCGACACCATCGTGGTCGAGGCCCTCGGGCACAGCCACCGGATGGTGCTGGAGGCGCCTGAAAACCGCCCTGTGGTGCCGCGTCCGATTGCCGAGCGCTTCGCCGTGGCCGATGCGCAGGACCACATCGACTGGCTCGTCGAGCAGGTGGACGTGGACCTCGACCTCGGTCGGACGAAGCTCGTTCCCCTGCTCTGCGACGGGCGAGCGGTGGCGATCATGGCCTTCGAGCTGAACTATCCGGGCGATGCCGCGTTGTTTGCCGAGAAGTTCCAGACGGCCGCGTCGATGGCGGGAGCCGTGCTTGGGCTGGCCATGGCGAAGGAGAAGCAGACGCGATTCTCCGAACGACTCGTCCGGGCGATGAGCGACGCCAAGCCAGCGGTCGAACCCAAGTCCGTCGAGAGCCCGATCGAGGCCCTGGCTGAGATGGCCGCGGGTGTCGCCCATGAGCTGAACAATCCGCTGTCGGTGATCTCGGGTCGCGCCCAACTGCTGGCGGAGAGCGAGGCTGATGAGGAACGAAAACAGGACCTTCAGCAGATTCAGGACAACGTAAGCGACGCCACCGGTGTGATCGACGACCTGATGGCGTTCGCCGAGCCATCGAAGCCGCGGCCGGCGGCTACCGCGATTCACCAGATCATCGAGGAGGCGCTCGAACTGGCCGGCCAGAAGAGCAGGGTCGATCACGTCAATGCCCAGGTCCAGGCTGTGGGAGCCGATGGCGAGGTGTACGTCGATTCCGCGCAGGTTGTCTCGGCGCTGGCCAATATCATCTCCAACGCCCTCGAATCCTACACGGACCCCTCCGGCCCGATCAAGATCAGCGTCGAACCGGGCACCGATGGAGTCATGCTCCAGGTGCGCGATCTCGGCTGCGGCATGGACGCCGATACGCTGCGAAAGGCCACGCATCCGTTCTTTAGCGCCAAGCCCGCCGGCCGCAAACGAGGCATGGGCTTGGCCTACGCCGCCCGCCTGATCCAACTGAACCGGGGAACCCTCGCCCTGGCCAGCACCCCCCACCAGGGCACCACCGCCACCGTCACCCTGCCCTACGAATAGCCAGCTCTCAGCAGCACATGGGTCCTATCCGTCCTATTGGACCTATGGGAAACGCACAGATTCGTGTATAATAGATGCCGTGCTGAACACCGGGGCAATGGGATGACAAGCGTACTGCATCATCTGGTCTGGGCGGCGGCCATTGCGGAAGGCTTGGCGTTCGTCGTGACAGGCGCTTACCTGAGCCTCCGCCAGAGACCTTCATCACCGACTGTGGCAGCCTGCGAAACACCGGCTTGCAGGAACGCATGCGTCGCTCGTCCGACGCATGATCCGGTCGTTTACACGACCAGCGGCAATCGCTACTACCACCGTCGCAGTTGCCCTTACGTCCAGTTTTCCAGGACTCCGATGAGGTACAGCCAGGCCTGGCAGCGATACCGACCGTGCCGTCGATGCAAACCTCCCTACGTGAAGTAGGGGCAAGGCATGCCTCGCCCGCACGTGGTGTCCGCCGTCATGCGCCGTCGCTGAACTTCCGGATCGGGGTCAGCAGGAGCTTGCGGAATTCGACCTCGGAACCTTCCGCCTGGATGGCGATCTGGCCTTTGTCGGCGGTGCAGTCGTGCCCGTAATTGACCAGATCGCCGTTGACCCACACCTTCAGGGAATTGCCAAGGCATTCGATGACCATCGTGTTCCACTGGCCTGCCGGGTTCTCGGAGCCGTCGGTCAGATTGACGATGCGCCGTTGCTTGTCTCCGCTGATGCCCCACTGCTCCTTCGGTCCCCGTCGCTTCTCCATGTCCGGCACGGTGACGTCTTCCATGATACACCAGAAGTCGCCGGCGTTCTCGTGCATCATCTGCACTTCAAGCGACTGGGGAAACATGCCGTACAGCGCCCGCGGCGTCGAGGCAAAGACGAGAACGCCGCAATTGCCCGGCTTGCCGGCGAAACGGTACTCCACTTCGAGCCGGTAGTCTTGATAGACCGCATCGGTAATCAGGTGTCCGCCGGGCGTGCCCAGGCTGACGAGCATGCCGTCGCGCACGATGAACGGACTGGGCACGCCGGGGTCGTTGTCCATCTTGGGCACGTCGACGTGCCAGCCGTTGAGGTCCTTGCCGTTGAAGAGACTGACGGACCCATGTCGCGGCAGCGATTGACAGGACGTCGTCGCCAGAATTGCGACGGTCACAAGGATGAGCTTCTTCATACTGTCGTCCCTCTTTCTGATCGATAGCCCGGGTGTTTGCGACACCGCACCACAACGGCGCCGATGCCCGCCGGTAATGTATACGATTCGCCCATAAAATGAACAGCATATCCTCACAATTCCGCCTGTCGAGGCGGCCGGGGCCATTTTGCCGCAAAGTCCGAAAACCCTCCGGTCATGCTCCGCCATCATCGCTTTGTGCGGCGGACGCTGGTA
>Ga0068714_10005275_pt1 | contig 13812 bp, 12 predicted proteins | sample MTBNYHSulfiMetaG_FD_62988 | JGI IMG/M metagenome (GOLD analysis project Ga0068714, IMG submission 62988) | Enrichment culture microbial communities from rom New York Harbor, USA that are MTBE-degrading - MTBE-NYH (New York Harbor Sulfidogenic)... | ecosystem: Environmental > Aquatic > Marine >... | reverse complement strand
GACGATCAAAACGTGAAAAGTGAGACGTGAAGTGTGAAGTGTTTTAACACCTTACGTTTAACTGTTTACGATTTACGAAAACTGATGAGGAGACAACAAAGATATGCACATGAAGGCGACTTGGTATGATAAGGTTTGTCTCATCCTTCCTTGTGGAATCGCATGAAATCACTAACCGTAAACAGTGCTTCCACCTTAACCCCTTCCCTTTCGATATTTTGTTTGCCTCTTTCTTCTTCCCGGTCTACCAGTACCATGGCTTTTACGACAATAAGTCCTCCTTCTCGCGCTTTTCTCATAGCGTCAATGGTTGACGTGCCGGTGGTGATAACATCATCAACAATGACGACTCTGTCTCCTTCTTTTACATCACCCTCAATCCATTTTTTAAGACCATGGCCTTTAGCTTCTTTCCTGATCCAGAAGGATTTTATTTCTTTGCCGTGCAGATAACTGGCGTACGAAACCGCATCAGCAATCGGGATGGCTCCTGTCTCAGGTCCACCAATAGCGACGACATTAAGATCAACGATTTTTTTGAACATAACTTGAGAGATAAGATATTTGGCTTTCGCGAGACTGGTAACTACCCGGCAGTCAATGTAATAGCTGCTCATTTTTCCGGAGGCAAGTTTGAAGGTTGCTTCTTCACTGAACTTAAACCCTTTTTCATAGATCAATCGCAACAGTTCTTTTTCCATACGTCGTTCCTTTTTAATGAATATATTGAGGCCCTTTATCTTTTTCTTGTTCGGGAAGTTCCTGAGAAGAGAATTTTTCCTTTTGCCCTACGTTTCATTCTCACGTATAACATTTCGTCTTTCAAACCGTAAACTTTTTTGATTTACCCCGTGTGAAATTCTTCTAACGGGGTTTACTATACCTTATCTCTACGATAACCTCAAAGAAGAAAAAAAATTAACGAGTCCTTAAACTGTTACCCTGGTTTTTTGTTTGACTTTTAATGGCGCAAGGGGTTAAATAGCTATTATTTTCAAAATATTAACCTTGATTTCCGGGCAAAATAGAAAACCAGGACTTTGGAGGAACGTGGGTGTTCATGATTTCGTGCAATAAAATAGGCCGAATTGCCAAAAAGGTGGTACGGCCTCTTTATTTGGACGTGAAGGACTTGGATTTATTAATGGGAGCACTAAATTGATTGCAATGCAATTCTATTTGACGGAATGCGCTGCCGTAGACGCTTCAATTTCCCCCTCACCCTGACCCTCTCCCTCAAGGGAGAGGGAGATTCTAATTATTTCCTCTCCCCCGGCGGGGAGAGGATTGAGGTGAGGGGGCATTAGGGCGTCATATTTATGGCCTGATTAATAACAAGTTCAGGTTTTGGTTGGCAATTAGCATTAAAAAGGAGAAACTATGAAAGAGGTCAAAATCGGAGATTGGTTAAAGGAGGGTTTTGAGGCCGTAAAATCGGACGTTATTGGGTATGCCTTGCCCGCGTTAATCATTTTCGGTGTATGTCTTACGGGAATCGGGATTGTTATCGTGGGGCCTTTGCTCTGCGGCTTTTATTATATAATCTTTCAACGAATGAACGGGCGGCATGCTACCACCGGCGACCTGTTCAAAGGCTTTGATGTTCTTTGGGATGCTTTTTTCGCATGGGTTATCATTTTCGCAGTAATTTTCATTGTTGGTCTTGTTCCTTTTTTGGGTATTATTTTGAGCTTACTGGCGGGCGCGCCTTTTATCTTTGTATTTCCCCTGATTTGGGAAAGACGTCTTTCCTTTATTGACGCGATCAAAGAGAGTCTGCAGCTTTTCAAGGAACAATGGTCTGATCTGATTCCTTTTTATGTGGTCGCGTCACTGGTTGGTGTTGCAGGGGTTTTATTAGTCGGCATAGGGGTGATCTTCACTTTCCCTATCTATGTGTACGCAACCGCCTGCCTCTATCGCGATTGGATTGGACTTGGGGCGCCAACGATAAATTCGAAATAGCAGTTGCATTATCAAAACAAATTTGCTAATATATTAAAATAAAAGATTAATTATTTGATATTTAAATGATAAATTAGTTGCAAATTTACTACTCGGGAGAGTACCCATGAGTCCCGTAAGAGACAAAGAAGCTATTTATAGCATCATCAGGGGATTAGCGCTGCCTTTTTTTGTGGTTGATAAGGATTATAAGATTATTTTTTTCAATGAGCCTCTCGAAAAGCTAACCGGCTATAGCGAACAAGAAGTGCTGGGAAAGCCCTGCCATGAAATTATTCGCTCCGATATTTGTAAAGAGCATTGTCCCGTGAAGGAGACTATGGCCACAGGGAGGGATGCGGTGAACCTGGAGATGACGATTCAAAGAAAAAATGATCTTCCTATTCCCGTCAGGATAACGACCTCAGTCATAAAAGATAGAGAAGGAAAAATCATCGGCGGCATGGAGAGCTTTCGGGATATTTCTTTTCTCAAGGCTCTTCGCAAAGAGATTCGGGAAAAATACACGTATCATAAGATTGTGAGCAGAAATAAAAAAATATTAGAAACATTGGATGACCTCACCGATATTGCCGCCAGTGACGCAACCGTACTGATCCAGGGTGAGAGCGGAACGGGAAAGGAACTTTTTGCTAATGCTCTCCATGAATTAAGCCCCCGCAAGGATAAGCCCTTTATCAAGGTCAATTGCGGGGCCTTGCCTGAGACACTCTTAGAGTCAGAGCTTTTTGGTTATAAACGGGGGGCGTTTACGGATGCCAAAAAAGACAAGCCGGGCCGTTTTCAGTTAGCGGAAGGAGGAACTATCTTCCTTGATGAGATTGGAGAGATTTCCAAAAATATCCAAGTAAAGCTTTTAAGGGTCTTAGAAAAAAAAGAATACGAGCCGCTCGGGAGTGTGCAAACTGAGAAGGCCAATGTCCGCATTATTGTCGCCACCAACCGAAATCTTCGTGCCTTAGAACAAAGTGGAGACTTTCGCGAAGACCTTTATTACCGTTTGAATGTTATCACGCTCAATATTCCACCCCTGCGAGAACGTAAGGAAGACATCCCTCTTTTGATTGAGCATTTTATGGATGGTTTTAATCAGACGGTGGAGGGAAAAATAACCGGGATTACCACTCCGGCCATGAAACTCCTGTTAAACCATGGGTACCCGGGGAATGTGCGCGAGCTGGAAAACATTATCGAACACGCCTTTATCCTCTGTCGGGAAAATTACATCGCCCCAAAACACCTTCCCGACTACCTCACTGACCGGTTTCCTCGCCCGACGGTAAAAGGCAAAAAACTGGAGGAATTGGTCGACAACTTTGAAAAAGAACTGATTGAAGAAACGGTAAAACAATACGGGGGCAACATAGAACGGGTAGCAGAGGAGCTGGGCGTGCACCGTTCCACGTTATGGCGCAAGATGAAGAAAAATAATATTAAGCATTCAAGGTTTGAGGGCCTGGGATAGTTCGCGGGAACGTTCAGAGGCTGCCACGACCGCGTTGATTAAGGCGCCTCTTATCCCTTTCTCCTCTAAAACATGGAGACCCGCGATCGTTGTTCCTCCCGGGGACGTGACTAAGTCCTTTAACCTGCCGGGGTGATCTCCGGTTTCTAAAACCATCCGTCCTGAGCCGATAATAGTCTGGAGCACCAGAGATTGGGACACATCCCGGGGCAGTCCCATTTTCACGCCCCCATCAGTTAAGGCTTCAATGATTAAAAATATATAGGCGGGCCCGCTTCCGCTCAAACCGGTTACCGCGTCCATATGCGCTTCAGGGATCATCACCGTGGCGCCGACAGCCGCGAAAAGCTCGCGGGCAACCCGAATATCATGTGGGGTTGCTTTGCCTCCTCCGCAAAGAGCGATTGCGCCTTCACCAATCTGGCACGGGGTATTGGGCATCACCCGAACAATTCGTTTATCTTTTCCTGTCTGGGAAACAATAAAAGCAATGGTGATTCCGGCAGCAATAGAAATGATCAGTTGCTTTGAAGTAACCGCGCCGGCAATTTCCTGCAAGACCCCTTTTATAATCTGAGGCTTTACCGCCAAAATAATGATTTCCCCAAAGCGGACTGCCGCTTTGTTATCCGAGGTTACGTGAATACGATATTTTTGGGAAAGAAACCGGGCTCGTTCCTCTCTCGGTTCAGAAACAAGGAGTTGTTTGGGGGCAATAATTTTCTTTTTGAGAAGTCCCCGCAGCATCGCTTCCGCCATATTTCCTCCCCCGATAAAACTAATTTTTTTCCCTTTCATACCGGCATCACCCTCCATTTAATATGAATAATCGATTTCCTCTGTGAGCGACCAACTCTCAAAAAAATCGGCAGGAATCTCTCGAACAAAGCGGGAAGGTTTGGAAAAGACCTTCCCGCTTATTCGGTCATAGATATTTACCGGGTAGGTGATAAAAAGGTTTTCCTTTGCCCGGGTGGCCGCGACATACATCAGCCTCCGTTCCTCCTCCATTTCTTCTTCACTGTTAAAGGCGTAGCTTGAGGGAAATTTTCCTTCCAAAGCCCAGATGATAAAAACCGTATTCCACTCTAATCCTTTGGCTGAATGGATCGTGGAAAGCACCAGCCGCTCATCATCGGAATCCGGCGCGGCAACTCCAGCCACGCTTTCATTCGGCGGCTCCAACGCAAGATCACTGAGGAAATGCTCTAAAGAAGAATAGCGGGCAGTGATGTTCTGGAGGTGTTCCAAGTCCTTGAGGCGCCTGGGATAGTCATCGTATTTATTTTTAAGGATTGGTTCATAGTAGCGACAGGTAAGGTTGATCTGGTCGGGGATGGTGAGTCCTTTGCGGGTTAACGTGGTTAAAAGCTCGTGGAGCTGCTTGATCCCCTCGGTGAATTTCGCTTTTTCAGGGTAACTCGTGAGGTCTTCAGGTCCCTTGCGGTTTTTTATGATCCACTCAATGATAGTATGGCTGGTGCGAGGACCGATTTTCCCTACCAGCATGAGAACCCGCTGCCAGCTGATCGCGTCTCTCGGATTGATGAGGAGCCGGAGGTGAGCCAGGACATCTTTCACGTGTGCGGTTTCAATAAATTTGAACCCACCGAATTTGACGTAGGGTATGTTGCGTCGGGCTAATTCAATCTCCAAATCGAAGGTGTGGAAAGCGGCCCGGCACAGAATAGCGATCTCATCGAGGGGAACTCCCTCCTCTCTTATTTCCAGCACCTTTTGGCAAATGAAGCGGGACTGGTAGTTTTCATTTTCCGCGGCGATAAGTATGGGGAGCGCGCCCCTGGTTTTTTTGGTAAACAGATGCTTGGTGTATTTTTCCTTGGCGTTAATAATGATTTCATTGGTCAGATCAAGGATGGGCTGGGTGGAGCGATAGTTTTCTTCGAGGGTGATAATGCGAGTTCCTGAAAAACGCTTCGGAAAGTCCATAATGTTCCGGAAATTAGCGCCGCGAAAGGAATAAATACTTTGAGAATCATCTCCCACCACCATGACATTGTTATGCTCCGAAGCTATAAACTGGATAATCTCGGACTGCAGTCGGTTGGTATCCTGATACTCGTCTACCATGAGGAAGCGGAATCTCCGAGAAATTTCGGCGCGAACGTCCGGATGATTTTCCAGGAGAGTTCGAAAATTTACAAGGAGGTCATCATAATCCATGAGCTGGTTTTGCTCTTTGTATTTTTTATAACGTTCTTGAAGGACTAATAACTCTTTTAACTCTTCGTAAAAGTGAAAATATTCTTGCTCCATGATGTGCGAGATGGGCTCCATTTTGTTGACTGACTTGCTGAAGATTTCAGCAATGGTGTTTTTCCGGGGGAACCGGCGGCTTTTTTCACTCAAGCCCATCTGGGTTCGCAGAAGATTTATGATATCCTCAGCATCCGTGCGGTCTAAAATCGTGAAGGCGGACGCATATCCGATTAAAGGAGCGTATCTTCTCAATAATGAGTTGGCCACCGCATGAAAAGTTCCTCCGTATACCCGCTCGCATCGGTCATCAATCATCATACTGGCGCGGCGGAGCATCTCCTGGGCGGCCTTGCGGGTAAAGGTAAGGAGAAGAATATTTTCCGGGGGGACACCTGACTCAACGAGACGTGCGACCCGGTAAACCAGGGTACGGGTTTTCCCGCTCCCGGCTCCGGCAATTACCAGAATAGGGCCTTCCAGAATTGTTGCTGCCTCTAACTGGGCAGGGTTAAGCTCCTTTTCGTAGTCAATCTGAAAAGATTTTTTTACCAACGGGGGGATATCTTTCAATACATACTGTTTCATGAGCATGTTATAGCTTATCGCCTTTAGTTTTTCAAGGAAATGTAATTATCAACCGGATTGTTGGAATAATTTTGATATAGAAATTCTATAGTTCCTTTCCTAATCAATTTCACCCTAACCTTGACCCTCTCAGCCATTCGGGGGCGAGGGGAAATACAAGAGAGGGAAAAGAAGGAACCCCCTCATTCCCCCTTTAGCAAAGAGGGATGAGTTAATTTAAAAAAGAAAAAATAATCCTCCCCTTTAGCAAAGGGGAGTTAGAGGGGTTTGTAAAATTATAGTTTTCCTCTCTCCTTGGTAGGGTAAATTCGACCATTCGACCTTTTGACCCTGAAACTTTTGACTTTCCTTGGTGAAAGAAGGTGAGAGGGTAAGGGGGAGTTCAGAGTACCCAATCGGGTCGCGTCTACACTTTTTACGAAATAATCAAATGCCCTCTGAGCAAAGTGTAGGCCTCATGTCTTTCTTTGATTGACTCGTTAGGCTACTTTTTTGAGTATTCTGTTTTTTGTTTGCATTGGAAGCCTGACAGGTGCAAAAAACCTGGAAGGATAAAGATAATCCTCTCCGGATTCATCAATGATTCTTACCTGCTTGTGACGCTCTGCCTCCTTATCTGGAATAGTCTCATACAACTTTCGTGTCTCCAGGGATGCCTCGTAACCCTCGTTGTCAATGCAAAGTAGAAATTTTTGTTTCATTGTTTTTTACTTTAGAAACAAATTTGAACCTCTAAATCCCGTCGACCCTCATGAAGCTTTTTTCCACTCAATGGAAAGTTTGCGACCGGATGCAGCACAGTCCCTCAGATAAAGATTAATAAGGGTCTGGTATGGGATGCCGGCATCTGTGGCAAGCTCCTTGAAGTATTTCACCGTTCCCTCCTCGAGTCTGATAGTAACCTGTTTCTTAAGAAGGCTCGCATAAGGGTTCTTCTTTGCTTTTGAAAAATCATATTCTTTTCTCATGTTTTACCACCTGCTCCAATATTGTTGTTGCTCTGAGCGAGTCGCCTTACGGGCCGAAATAATCCTTATGATTGCATTATCCTTTCTCCTATGCAGTGCCTCTTTCCTCTCGTCCCATTCAAAATGAATATCAATCATAATAATAGTGTAAATACAATGTAATGATAAGTCAATTTAATTCTATACAACAAGTTATTTTGTACTTTAATTGAGCAAAAAAATACAACAAACCCCTCTCAATCTCCCCTTTACTAGAGGGGAGAAGAGCCTTCCATCCCCCTTTGATAAAGGGGGACTGAGGGGGTTGCTAAAGGAAGACATAAGGGACTCCGATAGCCTTTAATAATAAGGATTCTCCTGAATTAGCATGAAAGGTTTTCACTCAATTAAGTTCAATAATATTAATCCCTTGACATTTTTTGCAACCATTTAGTTTTTTTGCCGCGGAAAGGGAAGAATTATTCATGCTGCCCATCCCTCCCGCTCTGCTTCCAAGAACTGATTAATTTTCCTCCCACTTCCTCCCTGGGAGGATAAGTACGACCATTCGACTTTTTGACCCTGCGAGATTAATCCCCTTACCTCTTGCTTCGATTTATGTACCTCCCCATCAAAATAAATAGTTTCTTCCGGCAAAATACAGGAATCACCCTATTATTTCATAATATTATTCCTGATAGATAGAAGGAAAAATAAATAATGACCATGAGGAAATAACGTCATTCTGGTGCAATATTCTATAAACAAATACCAATTATTAATGGGAGCACAAAATTGATTGCAATCCTATTTGACGATATGCGCTGCCGGATACGCTTCATTTCACCCTCACCCTGACCTTCTTAGCCGTTCGGGGGCGAGGGAAATACAAGAAAGGGAAAAGAATGAATCCCCTCAATCCCCCTTTCGTAAAGGGGGAAGATAAAAAGGTAAAAATTATACTCCCCTTTAGTAAAGGGGAGTTAGAGGGATTTGTAAAATTATTTTTTCTCTTTAGTTTCGGATTTAGTTTTCACTATTCGACTTTTTGACCCTTCGACTTTTTGACCCCCCGTCATTTCGGAGAGGATTGAGGTGAGGGGTCACTATGTCGTCATATTTATGCTCTGATTAATAACTATTTTCAGGGAGGGATGCCCATGGATCAATCTTCGACAATCAACCAATATTTGACGATAAACTTTGATAACCAACCGGTTAGATTTACCCTTGATGGTAAAGTTTCAGTGATTGATGTTATTAAGGTTTTATGCGACCCGGATCGTCCATTCACCTTATGGGAAAAAATTAAAACTAAACACCCGGAAATACTCGCCCACTGTGAAGATTACCTTTTTGAAAAGGGAGAGGCTATTCCGGTGGTTGATGGGAAGGGATGGGAAAAACTTTGGATGTTATTGCCTTTCTACATGACATGCTAAGGCATGCAGCTCTCTCAATTGAATAAAATGCACTCACTATCAAAGTATGAAAAAAACATAAGCAGTATCCCGATCACCAAGGTTTCTCCAAATCTCCGCATTTGCTTTTCAGACGAAGAAATACTTACGTTATGTCACTCAATTGGCTTGCAGGGCCAGCGTGATCCCATAACAGTATTCTTTGATGGCGAGAGTTTCAAAATTATTGATGGTGAAAAACGCTGGAGAGCGTGTAAAAGATTGGGCGTTACCCACTTAAACGTAGTGATTACAGAAATCCATTACACTTTTTAAATTAAAACGTTTGCTTGTATTCACGAGGCAACTCTTGCATTTTATTTGCTGTATTAAACAGGTGCCCGATACTTCAAAAGTAAAAATTGACCCGGAAACAAACACCCTCATTCGTTCAGGGGTTGAATCAATCGCCAACCCGTATGATATGGTAGCATTAGAGGCGGTCCTTACCTTAAAAGACACCTACGAAGGCACTGTAACCGCTCTAAGCATGGGGCCGCCGCAGGCGGAACAAGTCCTAAGGGAAGCCATATCACGCGGCGCTGATGAAGCCATTCTCCTCTCCGATCGAGCTTTTGCCGGCGCTGATACGTTAGCTACCAGTTACGCGCTCACCAGAGCTATCGAAAAATTAGCTCAAAAAATTCCGGTTGATATAGTATGTTGCGGAAAGCAGGCAATTGACGGCGATACTGCGCAAGTGGGGCCGGGCATCGCTACCCGCCTTGGATATACTCAATTCACCTACGTGACTGAAATAAAGGAAATCGATACAATAAATGCGCGCATCACCGTAAAACGAAAAGTGGAGGGAGGCAGTGAGATTATTCGCGGCTCTCTTCCTGCCGTGCTTACGGTTGAACTGGAATTAGCGAAACTCCGAAGGGCTTCGCTTCCTCGCCTCATCCATTCACTTAAATCTGAGATCAGCGTGTGGAACGCTGAGGCGATTCAAGGGGATAAACAAAAACTGGGCCTCAAGGGTTCACCTACCTGGGTGAAAAAAATTTTTTCCCCTCCCCTGAAAGAAGGTGGTCCCCGATTTGACGCGCGGGAGAACTCCCCGCAGGCGGTGGAAGATTGTTTAAAAACCTTGTTAGCGGACGAAACCTTCGCCTTTCAATTCCTAAAACAATGGAAGCGGTAAATCAAAATGTCGAAAAATTCACAAGGAATCGAAGTTGCTGAGGTATTGCCGGATAAATGTATCGGATGTCAAATCTGTGTCGCCGAATGCCCTGTCGGCGCTATTGAAATGTCAAATGGCGTGGCCATCATTGACCCGGAGGTTTGTATTGGGTGCGGTAAATGTTTCGAAGTCTGTCCGGTCGAAGCGATAAAATTCGAAAAGAAAAAACGCGCAAAGAAAATAAGAAAGCCTGAAGAGGTTTCGGAGGGCGCGCGTGCCGAATACCAGGGAGTTGCTGTTTTTATTGAGAGCTTATATGGAGCCGGGGCAACGGTCTCGTGGGAGCTGGTTGGAAAAGCGAAGAAACTTGCGGAAAAATTAAATACCAAGGTAATCGGGTTTTTATTAGGCCATGAGGTAAACGATATTGCCCGGGAAGCAATAGCCTACGGATGCGATGACGTTCATGTGATCGATGATCCTTTTCTCAAAACGTACCTCTCGAAACCGTATGGAAAGGGACTGACTGGTCTCTGTAAAAAAGTAAAACCGGAAATATGCCTCATCGGGGCTACCCCGGTAGGCAGGGACCTGTCAGGTATCGTGGCAACGAATCTTGAGACCGGTCTCACGGCTGATTGTACCGGATTGGATATTGAGGAAGGAAAAAATTTACTTCTCATGACTAGGCCAACCTTTGGCGGTAATATTATGGCTACCATTTTTTGTGAACACCACCGACCCCAGATGAGTACGGTAAGGCCGCGGGTTTTTAAAACACCGGAAAAAAATTCTGCCAGGACCGGAAATATTTACCGTCATGCGCTTGAACCATTGCATGCAGATCTTCCTGAACTGATAGATTTCATTAAGGATGTTGCTGTTGGTGATGGTGTTGACATTACCCGGTTCCCTGCCTTAGTTGTTGCCGGGAAAGGGGCATGTGATCTTGAAACAATGCCTTTGCTTGAGGAGCTTGCCGGTCTGATCGGAGGGCTGGTAGCCTGTTCCCGACCGGTGGTGGAAGCCGGATTGATGCCCTATGAACGTCAGGTCGGACAAACCGGAAAAACCGTGGCCCCCAAACTTTATCTCGGCATTGGAGTGTCGGGCGCGGTGCAGCATCTGGTAGGTATGCAAGGGTCGGAAAAAATTATTGCCGTCAACGCCGACCCGAAAGCGCCGATATTTAACGTTGCTGACGTTGGTATTATCGGGGATTATAAAAAGGTTGTGCCTCTTCTGATCGAGCAACTCAAAAAAAGAATACAGCGGAACTAAAGAGGATTTGTCAGGGTGCAGGAAAATTATGACGTCGCTATTGTAGGAGCAGGACCCGCAGGCATCTCGGCAGCATACATCTTAGCTGAGAAAGGGATTAAAACCATTGTTTTTGAGCGGGGGGAATACCCGGGAGCGAAAAATATTTCCGGGGGTGTTCTCTATGGGCATGACTTAGCCGCCATCATTCCGGATTTCACGAAAAGAAACTGCCCGGTTGAACGGAACATCATTGAATCACGCCTCTGGTTTCTCGCCAAGACCGGCGGATACAGTCTTTCCTTTCGCGATCGCGCATTTTATGAAAAACAGCCACTGAATGCTTTTACGGTGGGAAGAGCCAGGTTCGACCGATGGTTTGCGGAACAGGCAAAAGCAAAAGGGGCGCTCGTGGTCTGTAGCACGGTGGTTACGGATTTGCTCAGGGATAACAATAATCGCGTCATCGGTGTCGGTACTGACCGGCCTGAGGGAGAACTCACAGCCAAAGTGGTTTTACTGGCTGACGGGATCAATTCCCCCCTGGCTGCCAAAACCGGATTCCGTCCTGAGCCTAAACCTCAACAAATTGCATTGGCAGTTAAAGAAGTTATCGAGCTTCCGGAAGAGATTATTAACGAACGGTTTAACACGGAAACCGCGCACGGGGTGACGATTGAAATCATCGGCGAAATTACCCAGGGTATGGATGGTATTGCGGTAATCTATACTAATAAAAATTCGCTCTCTATATGTATCGGGGCCAATCTTTCCGATTTTATGGAAAGCAAAGTAAAACCATACGAGCTGCTGGAAGAGTTTAAACAGCATCCGATGGTTGCTCCTTTGATTAAAGATGGTCAACCAAAAGAATATATGGCTCACTGGATTGCCGAGGGCGGGTATGAGACGATACCACAGCTCTGCGGCGACGGATACCTCATTGCCGGAGACTCAGGAATGTTGTTTAACGCCCTTCATCGCGAAGGGTCAAACATGGCCATGACCTCAGGTCGATTTGCCGCAGAAACGATTGTAGAGGCCCTGGAGAATGACGATTTTACCCGCGAGACTCTTGAGAGATATGTTTCCCGGTTGCAAAACTCATATGTAATCAAAGATCTTAAAAAATATCGGCGATTTAATGTCTTTCGTCTTCAGCATCATGAGCTCTTTACCACCCTGCCAAGATTGGGGAGTTTTGCGGCGCGAGAAATGCTCACCGTGAATGGAGTCCCTAAAAAAGAAAAACAGAAAACTATCTGGAAGGAAGTTCGAAAGGAAATGTCCTGGGGGAGCCTGATACGACTTTTATGGAATAGCTGGAGGAGCGTCAAATGACCGTTAAGGTTGAGGACAAACTTTTTTTAAACCGTTTTCGCGTGGACGAAAAACCTCATATCCGAATCATTGAAGGCAGCGTATGTATGGAAAAGTGCGAGGATCAACCCTGCCTTTATTTCTGCCCGGCGAATGTTTACCGGCTCGAAAAAGACCGTATCAGCGTGGCATATGAAGGGTGTTTAGAATGCGGCTCGTGTCGTATCGGCTGCCCTAACCTTAACATTGAGTGGCACTTTCCCACGGGAGGTTACGGGATCAGCCATAAGTTTGGATAGTAGTAGTAGCCGTAGGGGCGAACGGCCGTTCGCCCCCACGGCTACGCAACTGTGTTACAATTAAAAAGCAAGGGGGTAGCCGCAGGTTTCAGACTGCGTAACATATTGAAATTACATATCCAAGAAACGCAAGCTAATCCCGCTTTCAGCGGAATTGCGGCTACCAAAGATGTATTGGGACACAGTCTCTACACGAAGAGGAAAAAAAACAGCAATAATTTTTTCGTATAGAAAGGAGCAAGCATTATGGCGGAAGCAAAAAGAAGTTTACACCTTCGTCTGCAGGAGTATTGCGATTGCTACATGGAGACAGATCCGCAGAAAGAAATTATGATGCTCCATAAAAAAGGGGCTGCTGCCGATGTAACAAAAGACAGGGAAGAAGTGGCGCTCAAATTCATTTGTTTGGCAATTCTTTACGGCATTAAAGAAAGCGCGAAAAAGATCATTCTTACAAAAAAAAGCAGAGACGAGGTAAGATTAGATATTGAGGCAGCGGGAAAATACGTGCTCCCCGCGCCTCGTGCCGATATAGCAGATGAAATCTTTAAAGTGATGCGCGCAATTACTCATATTGAATCCGAAAGAGGAAGGGAAGTTCTTTCTCTTGGTTTGAGAAGCGATCGAATAGAATTAACGGTGGACCTTGCTTCCGCAGCGGGGGAGAATACCTTGACCATATTGTTTCCCGCTATCTAACCCGCGTTGAGTCACGGTTCATATGAATCTATTTCCATTCTCCTTGAGCAGGGTGAGATGAAGGTTGAAGTGTTTGGCAAATCCCAACTCGTGCGGAAAGAAGTTATTTTAAAATTTTCTCTCTTTCGAAAAGAGGCTATTTTTATTTCCCCCCTCTTTTCAAAAGAGGGGGTTAGGGGGAGTTCCTTTTATTTTTTCTTTTTTTAATTTAACAAACCCCTCTGACTCCCCTTTACTAAAGGGGAGGATAATTTTCCAAGGTGATGATTGTATCACCCTCTCATTGCTGCGGCCCAATCTCTTGAGTGAGCGGGTGAGGGTGAGATTGAAAGATTGCAATCAATTTAGCTGATCTTCAACAGTTATGAGGGGGGGATGCAGTGAAAGCCCTTGAAAATACTGGATTGACCTTTGAAGATTTTTAAAATGCGGTGCCACAGATTATGCTGATTTTTCTTTACAA
>Ga0068714_10005274_pt1 | contig 13813 bp, 10 predicted proteins | sample MTBNYHSulfiMetaG_FD_62988 | JGI IMG/M metagenome (GOLD analysis project Ga0068714, IMG submission 62988) | Enrichment culture microbial communities from rom New York Harbor, USA that are MTBE-degrading - MTBE-NYH (New York Harbor Sulfidogenic)... | ecosystem: Environmental > Aquatic > Marine >... | reverse complement strand
GCTTGTTCGAGCCGTCGGCATCCATAATCCAGAGTTCTGTTTTCAGGTATCTCATCCACTCGTACCCTTCGATTGACTTGAAGTCAATATCAAAACCTGTGCTTGATATCCAGATAATCTTCTGACCATCGGGAGAATACTGGGCCAGTTCATCCCAGTCATCAGGCGACCGGGTAAAATTGACCAGCTCCCCCGTTCTGAGATTCATGTCGTAAATATCAAAACCGACATCAGACTGTCCCTCAGGATTAGCACAGAACAAAATCTTGCTATCGTCCGGTGAGAAATCGTGGCTCTCATAGAAATAGTGATTCTTGCCGGGCTGGTATGTCTTAATATTACGGAGGCCGGGGCCATCAGCACCGATAGCAAAGTCAGCTACTCTCAGAGCCCATTCTCCCCAGCTGCTACCTTCTGATTTACCCAGCCTCTCGGCCCAGAAAAGCTTCTTACCATCGTGAGAGAAATGGGGATGAATAACCGACCTGGTATGCAGGGGGTAATCAGTTAATTGATAGAACTTTTTACCATCGCCGGTCATTACCCAGAGGTCACAGTTGAAACCGCTGCCGGGTATCGCCCACTGAGCGTACTCCTTGGGGTTGGCTTCCTTCTCAGCGGTAAAAACAATATAGTTGCCTGACGGATGCCAGGCCGGATTACCATTGTGTTTCTGTGGACAATGAGGTTTATTGCAGGTCAGACATTCCTGCTTTGACCCGTCGGGATTCATGATGTAGACGTCAACATACCAATCCATACCCCACTTGCCAAAGGCAATCCGGTTAGTTTTGTGGTGCCAGTCAACGGTTTTCGCCTGTCTATCCAGTATCGTGGTGATGCTATTGACAGGACGCTCGGCAGAGGTATCCTCCTTTTGCCTCAGCGTGAGCACGTAGATATTTGTTTTCTGAGAGGGATAGCTCATGTCCCACCCGGCATCAAAGCTAAATATGATATGTGACCCATCTGGACTCCAGTCAAGCTCACCCGAAGCCCTGCTCTTGGGATTGTACTCAGGGTAACCGGCTTCGTGAAAATGTGTCAATTGGGTTATACCACTGCCGTCACTGTTCATAATATATATTTCGGCGTTATCACCAACCGCCCCTCTAGCCCGTGTCCAAGCAATCAGGCAGCCATCGGGTGAGTATTCTGGATTCTCATCATGCTTGTAGGGAGTGTTTGTCAGCCGCTGAAGTGAGCCACCTTCAAGGTCAGTGATATACAAGTCTCCCCAGTGAGCCAGACCGTAGACATCCTCCGGCGGCCATCCCCATCTAACATAACCTTCGGTTTCCGTAATATCAGCCGCCGAAAATATCAGGTGCTCATTATCAGGTTGAATACCCTGTCCTTCAAGCAACACTTTACCGGGATAGAGCTTATTTATGTTAACGGTACGTATATTGGTTACTACAGGCCCATCTTCATCAAAGGAGATATCCGCAAGCTTCATCTGCCACAGGCCCCACTTTTCGCCTAACGGGCTATTCTTCACCGACCACAGTGAGCCACGGCCGGGATATTTCTCCAGGGACCACTCCTCATTCCAGTAGAGCACTTTCCCATCAGGAGAAAAGCTAGGTCTGATAACACCTCCATTCTCAGTATTGTTAGTGATACGCCAGAATTTGCTGCCATCACTGGTCATTATCCAGACATCGTTGTTCCGCCCTGATATGCCAGGTACTACGGTCATATCGTTCGGCTTCCAGCGAGGGTACTCAGTATTTTCTGCCGAGAAAACAATATGTTCCCCACCAGGATGCCAGTAGGGCTGCCCTTTATGACCGGAAGATAGTTCCTGCTTGCCGCAGGTTAAACAGTTTACCTCTGAGCCATCTGGCTTCATGGTAAATATCTCATAATTGCCATCTACTGCAGCATCAAAAGCGATGAGATTATTCTTAGGACACCATTTTGGGTAACGTCCTCCAGGTCTGAGCAGTTCTAAATCGCCGGCAACGTAGGTTAGCCTGTCTTCACCAGAACCAGCCTGCCCGCCTCCGTAAACAGTCTCGTTGAGCTCAATAACGACAATCATAGCATCCTCTCGACTCCGGCCGGAAAGTACGGTAGCCACAATCTTTTTCCCGTCCGGACTCCAGTTGCTGTCAGCGACAATGGCCTGATAGCCGGTATATTCGGCATATCCAGGTTCGTTGAAACAGGTTAGCCTCTGCTTATTGGAACCATCAGCATCCATAATCCAGTAGTCCAGCTTGAGAGAGCCGGCCACCTTCTCGAAGGCCTTGGCTTCAAAGTCATAGGGATAGCCCCGACTGCTCGCCCAGACAATCTTTGTGCCGTCAGGTGAGTAGTGAGCATGCTCGTCCCAGATTTCCGGATTGCTGGTTAACTGCTTTACCTCCTGCGTAGATATCTCCATCTCCCAGATATCGAAGCCATACCAGGCTTCTGCTCCGGTGCCGGCGGTGAACAAGACCTTCTCATCATCAGGAGAAAAGGCATGTGTTTCATACCATACCTTGCCCAGGGGTTGATAACGTGTTATGTTAACCAGATGCGGCTCAGGTGTCTCCACAAAATCGGCAATCATGATGGCCCAATCTGAGGCACCGTAGCCAACCTTCTCCGCCCACGTCAGTTTCGTGCCATCGTGGGAAAAGTGAGCGTGCAGTATGGCCATGTTTTGCTTGATGCTGGTCAATTGATAAAAATGTTCACCCCCGGGGTCAGTGAGCCAGAGATTATTGTGCTTACCGAAGCCGGGCTGGGTTTGCAGGTTATCATCTAAACGAGTATGAGGTAATGATGGGTCCTGCGATTGAAAAACGATATACTTCCCCGATGGGTGCCAGGCCGGCTGTCCATTATGTAACTGAGCAATTTCAGGATTATCACAGGTCAAGCACCTGGCCTCAGAACCATCCGGGTTCATAATCCATAAATCGTAGTATCCGTCCTCACCAAATCTGCTGTGCGCGATGAGGTTATTGCTACCCCAGTCCACCCGTCCACCTCGCTGACCAACAATGGTGGTTATACTCTTGACCAGCCCTTCCTTAGCTACCGTTGTGTCACTTTCAACTGACTTTTCTTCTCCATCGGACGCCGTACTTTCTTCTGACAACTCTCGTTCTGCTGCCGGACTTTTATCTTCTAGCTCCTTACCAGCAGGTACAGCTTTCTTGTCCGGTGACACCTGCTCTTCAGGCTGAGCACTGGAGCAGGCCAAAAGAGTGACCGCACACAGCAGCCAGACAGCAGTAAGTATCCTGGTCACGTTGGTTATACCAGAGTTTTTCACTCTCGCAAATCCCCTTTTGATTATCTTATACAGTAACATCTCCAGTATATAAAAAGATAGCTCGAATGTATACTTCCGCTGGCTACTTGCGATTAAGCCATTTTTGCCATATTATTTAGGGCACAGGTGCCGGAAATTATATGTAAGGAGGAGACGCCATGAATTTAGAGACGGTCATTTATGAAGTCAAAGAGAACATTGCCAAGATTACCATGAACCGACCCGAGAAGAGAAACGCCCTGAACCATGCACTGCTTAGAGACCTGGATACAGCTCTTGACCAGGCAGAGAATGACCCTGAGGTCAGGGTTGTCATCCTGGCCGCGGCCGGTAAGTCCTTCAGCGCTGGCTATGACCTCTCCGGAAGTCCCTATATCAGCATCCCTGAGGGATACGACCAGTGGACTCTCGGTAACTCACTCAGGACACTGCGTGGCATCAGCCAGCGCTACCTCAAAATAATGAACCTGACCAAGCCCGTCATCGCCCAGGTACAAGGTCACTGTCTTGCCGGCGGGTGCTATCTCCAAATGTGCTGCGATATCGCTATCGCGGCTGAGGATGCCATACTGGGCCACCCCGCTGGTAAACAGGGTGGGGTTACCAGCATGCCGCTCTGGGTATGGCTGCTGGGAGCACGCAAGACCAAGGAACTGCTCATGACCTGTCGGCTTATTGACGGCAAGGAAGCGGAACGCATCGGTCTGGTCAATAAGGCGGTGCCCGCCGATAAACTGGAGGAAGAAGTGTGGCAGATGGCCAGGGAGATAGCCGAAGTACCGCCGGATGGCATGATGATGATGAAGGAAGCCATCAATACCCATACCGAAATTCTGGGACTGGGTGCCGCTTTTACCTACCACCGCCAGATGAACGCCCTCTTCCGCCTGGGCCAGGGTGAAGGCATACTGGACCTGGACGAAATACGCAGCCGTACCAGGAAGAAATAGCCATAAGCAACTAATCGTCTGTAGCTGTTATTGACTGAAGGAGGATGACAATGCTAGGCGATGTCATAGAACTGTCCGTTGTGGTCAGAGACCTTGAAACCGCCATAAAAAACTTCCAGACCCTTTTTGGCCTGAAAGTACATAGAAGAGGGGAATCCAAAGAGTTTGGCTTTATCAATGCCATTCTACCTCTGGGCAAGGGACACATTGAGCTATTACAGCCGACCAACCCCTCAAGTGCTGTGGGCCGCTTTCTGGAAACACGCGGTGAGGGAGTCTACCTGGTTGGCTTTGATGTGGAAGATATACCTGGTAGCGCCAAGAGGTTGAAGGAGAAAGGAGTCAAGGTAACCGAAGGGAGGCCAGATTATCCCATCGCCTGGGTACACCCTAAAGATGCTCACGGCGTTTTCGTCGAACTGAGGAAACCAGAGAAGTATGCCTAGAACCGGGATTTACACCCTTAGTATATAACCTTCTCCTCTTTCAGGCGAGCAAGCTCCGCCCTGGGCATCCCCAGGAGTTCACCGAAGACGTATTCATTGTGCTCGCCGAGTAAAGGGCCAGCCCTTTCAATCCTGGCTGGTGTTTCCGATAGCTTCCAAGGTGGATTCATAACCACCTGCTTACCCATCACTGAGTGCTCAACCTCGGTAAAAACCTCGCGTTCCCGCAGGTGGGGGTCAGAGAACAGCTCCTCAGCAGTAAAGGAAGGCATAGCGGCTACCCCGGCTGCCTGCAGCCGCTCCATCAACTCGTAGTGACCGTAGTTTACCGTCCACCCTTCAATCAGCCTGTCGAGTTGCTCCTGATTCTGCCAGCGGTGATACGAATCAGAGAAGCGCTCATCCTTGGCCCACTCCGGATTGCCCATTACCTGGCACAGTGCTGCCCACTCCTCATCAGTAGCCACAGCAATGCTAATCCACTTATCCTCACCCCGGCAACGGTAGCAGTTGTGAGGGGCCACAGCAGTATCCTGGTTTCCACTGCGTGAAGGCGTTCTTTGATTCATGGTATAGTCCATGATGATATCACCGATGAGCACGCTGAGCGCCTCCGTAGAGGAGAGGTCAATATGCTGTCCCCGCCCCGTCCGCTGCCGATAGTACAGAGCGGCGAGGATAGCAAAAGCAGTGGTAGTGGCGCTTCTAATATCAGTAGAGCCGGTGAAGAGATTTGGTTCCCCATCCGCATAGCCAGTCATATAGGCCAATCCGCTGAAGGCCGCAAAGTGGGGAGCATATCCGGTATATTCACGGAAGGGGCCGGTTATCCCATAGGCAGATGAAGAAAGCATGATGATGTCGGGCCTTATTTTGATTAAGTCTTCGTAACCCAGTCCCAGCCTGTCCATGACTCCGGGACGCATATTCTGCGCCACCACATCGCTGATGGCCACTATCTTCCTGGCCAGTTCCACCCCTTTGGGATGGCTCAGATCGAGAGTAACACCAAGCTTATTGAGATTAACATTATTGAAAATGGAAGAGGAGTCCCAGCCGGTAAAGGACTGCCCCGTGGTTATGGAGCCCATCCTGGATGAATCAATCCGTTTGGCACTCTCAATTTTGATAACCTCCGCCCCCATATAGGCCAGGAGCATTATGGCGTAGGGCCCTGCCCACACCCAGGTAAAATCAGCCACTCTTATTCCGGCCAGAGCAGACTTATTCATCAGTAACAGACCTCCATCGGTTGCTAAATTACCCCGGCTTCTTTCAGTTTTACCAGTTCCTCATCGGTATAACCCAGGCGGCGACCAATGACCTCTTCATTATGCTGTCCCAGCAGAGGGGCTGGACGTTCCGCACTCCAAGGCGTATGGGAAAAGTGATAAGGCCTCGAGGGATACTTTATCTTCCCGGCTACCGGGTGGTCTATCTCGACGAGAAACTGCCGTGCCTCTATGTGTGGTGAGTTTAACAGCTTTTCCACAGAGTTGATGGGAGCCGAGGGAGTACCCAATGCCTGCACCATGTGGAAGAGCTCGTCAGCAGTGTAATTCGAGGCCCAGGCCACCAGGTGTTCCCGTAGTTCGTCGCCGTGTTCACGCCGTCCCTGCTCGGTGCTGAACTTTTCGTCCTTCGCCCATTCAGGGTTACCCATTGCCTTCACCAGTCCCTGCCACTGTCCATCACGTCCGGCTTCAAGGAGAATGTAAACGCCATCCTTACCCTGTATCATCCGGTGTGGTCTCCACGCAGACGGCCCACGCGTGGGATTCTTACCCTCGCTATGGAAGCGGGCAAATTCTATTTTATCCAGCGCCATCTGTGCCTCTTGCTTGGAGACATCTATGTGTTGCCCCCGGCCGCTGACTCCGCACCAGTAAAGTGCACCCATAGTAGCTACAGCGGCGCTTAGACCGGCATCGTAATCCCCCATCAGCCCGGGGCCTTTGATTGGCTCCCGGTCAAAGGTAGGAGAACCAATGGGCATGAGATACCCGGACCCACTGGCATGGAAAGTATTGAGATGGTACGCCTTATAGTCCCGGTAAGGCCCTGTCTGCCCGAAGGGAGTAATAGAGGTTATCACCAATCTCGGGTTAATTTCCTTCAGACTTTCGTAACCAAGTCCCAGTTTCTCCATTCTTCCCGGAGGGTTGTCCTCAATAAGGATATCAGCATCAGCTATTAATCGCTTGAAGATGCTTCTGCCCGTCGATGAGCTGAGATTGAGAGTTATCCCCAGCTTGTTAGTATTCAGGTAAAGGAAGAGGCCAGAGAGGTCAGGGTGAGGATTATCATGAAGGAAGGGGCCTCTCTTCCTTGCTTCATCGCCAGTCCCCGGTGATTCAATCTTTATTACCTCAGCCCCGAGATCGGCTAGCAGCTTTCCGCAATAAGGTCCGGCCACAAAACTACACTTCTCGACTACTTTCACTCCGTCCAGAGCTCTCTCGCTCATACGCACCATTTCCTCCTTGACTTTTACACCTCACATGAACAAACCAGTTGAAAATTATAGCACTGTGCCTGTTAAAAGTCCAATTCGGCCGACTACCACAAATCTACATACGAACCTGGTCTTAAACATATTGACAGGAAGATTCAAGACAGTTAAATTGAAGCCATGAAATTCGATTACTTTAAAAGATGGAGAAGGCAGAGGCTCTATAAACAGTGGGTAAAGAGTTCTGCGCTATCTCTGGAAAACGTCCCTCAAAATGCCACGGCCAGAAACGTTCTCCCGGAAATAGATGCCAAGCGGTGGCGCTTGCCCATATTATACACGCTACTGGGAATCGCGATAGGTGTAATGCTTACTACCCTGATATTCTTCGTCACGAAGTCCTGCTGATGATTTTTTCATAACCGTAGTCGCGGCAGGTAAGAGGTGCACGATTATTGAGAGGTAATTCCTGCGCTATCCACATTGACAAACCACCATTCTCATGTATACTTTAGTAAAGGAGTTTTCCAATGCCAAAGTGTCCTAACTGTGACCGCGAAACCCAGAGAACTGAGGATTGGGCCTGTCAGTGGTGTGGCTATCCTCTGATGTCCACCTCCTTCAAAAAAGTACCGAAGACTTACAAGCAACTGAAAGAGGAACGGTACCAGCTGGAACTGCCAGTAACTGAGGAACCCGATGCCCTCATACCCACACCAGTCACTGAGCCTGAACCGTCACCAGTACTGGAACCAGAAGAACCAATTTTTGAACCTGAGCCAATAGTTGAGCCTGAACCAATTGTTGAACCTGAGCCCGGGTTAGAAGAAGTTGTGGTAGAACCAGAACCTCAGCCAACCCCCGAAGCCCCACCTGAACCAGCAGTGGAGCCAGAGTTGATACCAGAAGCCCAACCCGAACCAATTGTTGAACCTGAACCCACACCGGCACCACAACCCCAGCCCAAAGTCGCGGTGGAACCACCACCGCCACCGGCTATGAAACCCGCACCAGCACCGGCCGCGATGGAATTAACCGTTGAAGAATTATTATCAGCCTACGAAAGGGACATGGCAGCCGCAGACGTAAAATTTGCCAGGAAAATACTGAAAGTAACCGGAACCGTTAGCAGAATAGAAGTGAAAGACGAACTCGGCATTTACTACATATTGCTGAGCGGGGATGAAGAGAGCGCTCTGGGAGACGTTCGCTGCGTCTTTGACAGGGCACATGCCTCTGAATTAAGCCAATTAACTAAAGGACAAAAAGCCACGGTACAGGGTGAATACGAGGGTACCATCATCGACATTAAAATGAAAAATTGCATCCTGGTTCACCACTAAAGAAAGGAGAAGAAGGTGACTACCGCACTGGAAGATATCAGGATACTCGACCTCTCCTGGCAGGGTCCGGGACCCTACTGCACCATGATGCTGGCGGACATGGGTGCCGATGTTATCAGGGTACAGGAGCCGGGACTTTCCGGACGCCGGGCAGCCTCTGCCGGCGCGGCAGCGTGGTCTTCGCGGGAAGACCCGAAGAGGTTAGCCTACAGCGCACACGAGCGTAACAAGCGCAGCGTCACCATCAACCTGAAGCACGAAAAGGCAAGAGAGGCCTTCTACAAGCTGGTTAAAACAGCGGATGCGCTGGTAGAAGGATACCGCCCCGGTGTGTCCAAACGCCTTCAAATAGACTACGAGACGCTGAAGAATGTCAATCCCAAACTTGTTTACTGTTCCATTTCTGGCTACGGCCAAAATGGCCCTTATTCTCAGTACGTTGGCCATGATATCAATTACATCTCCACTGCCGGAGCTCTGGGCTGCATCGGACAGAAGGATGGGCCACCGGCCATCCCCCTGAACCTGGTAGCCGACTTTGGGGCAGGGGGAATGCAGGCTGCTTTCGGTATTCTGGCTGCCCTGCATGCCCGGGGGAGAACAGGGAAAGGCCAGCACGTGGACATCTCCCTGGCTGACGGGGTTCTTTCATTAATGTCAGCCGTAGTTTCCGGTTACTTCCAGACTGGAGCCCTGCCACGGCGGGGTGAGATGGGCCTCAATGGAGGTATCCCGCAATATAATTCCTACGAGACCAAGGATGGCAAATACCTGAGTATCGGCTGTCTGGAACCATGGTTCTACGAGAACCTTTGCCGGGTTCTGGGACGGGAGGACTTTATCCCACACCAGAATGCAGAAGGTAAGAAGCGCGAGGAAATCTTCCGTACCTTCAGGGAAATCTTCAAGACACGCACGCGTGACGAATGGTTCGATTTCCTCAAGGATAAAGAGATATGCGTGGGCAAGGTCTATGATTTTGAAGAGGTCTTTGCTGACCCTCAGCTTCGACACCGGCAGATGGTGGTAGATGTAGACCATCCAACTCTGGGAAAGATAAAACACGCCGGCGTCTCGGTGAAGCTGTCTGAGACCCCCGGGAAAATCAGGCAACTGGCGGCCACCAGGGGTGAGCACACCAGTGCAGTACTGGAGGAACTGGGATATTCAGCCCGGGAAATTAAGGAAATGAAGGCCGCGGGAGGAATATAGGAGCTAACTCGTTGTAAGCCACCCCCCGCAATCCCCGCGCAAGCGAAATCAAGCAGGCGGTCTTTTCACAAACAGTCAAGGAAAGGCCGCCCTCTTAATTTTTAAGAGCTTGCTTAATTTTACACTATATGTAAAAAGTTATACCCAGTCCGACGGCTTTACCTCCCTTTTTGTCCATTCAATTATTTCTTCAAGAGGAGTGCCAGGAAAGAACACTTTCTTAATGCCAGCCGCCTCAAGCCTGGGGATATCTTCCTCAGGGATAATACCGCCACCGATAACGGTAATATTGTTAGCCCCCTTCTCCCTCAACCACCTGACCACTTCACTGAAAAGATGCAGATGAGCACCCGAGAGACAACTGAGTCCAACCAGGTCAACGTCCTCCTGTATCGCCGCCTCAGCTATCTGCTCAGGTGTCTGATGCAAACCACTGTATACCACCTCAAAACCCGCATCACGATAAGCCCTGGCCACGACCTTCACTCCACGGTCGTGACCATCCAGACCGGGCTTGGCCATCAGGACTCTTATTATCCTCTCCGGAGTCTTCTTTTCTCTGGTCAAATGTTAAAAGCCTCCTTCAAACTCAACCCTAAAAGTAGCCCGGGTCCCGATACTCCCCGAAAACTTCCCGATATATATCACAGATTTCCTGCTCGGTAGCATACTCTTTGACCGCCTCGATAACACAAGGCATCACATTCCGGTCGCTCTTACAGGCCGAGCGCAGGTCGTTCAAGGCCTGAGCCAGCTTCCGATTATCCCTTACCCTTTTCACCTCATTAAGACGATTGACCTGTTCTGTCTGGACTTTCTCATCGATTTTCAGCAACTCGATGGGAGCCTTTTCCTCAGAGACATACTTGTTTACCCCGACAATTACCGTTTCCCCTCTATCTACCCGCTGCTGGAAGCTATAAGCAGCACTGGTAATCTCAGTTTGAGGGAACCCCCGGTCGATAGCTGCCAGCATACCACCCATCTTATCTATCTTCTCAATGTACTCCCAGGCCTTTTCCTCCATCTCGCTGGTCAGAGCTTCAATAAAATAGGAACCGCCCAGTGGGTCTTGAGTATTAATGACCCCTATCTCTTCAGCCAGAATCTGCTGGGTGCGCAGGGCTACATTGACGGCAAAGTCAGAGGGCAACGCCAGAACTTCGTCCAGAGAATTAGTATGCAAGGACTGTGTACCTCCCAACACCGCCGCTAAAGCCTGGGTAGCGGTCCGGACAACGTTATTATAGGGCTGCTGAGCGGTAAGAGAACAACCTGCCGTCTGGGTATGAAACCTCATCCACCAGGAACGAGGGTTCTTAGCCTTGAACCTCTCCCTCATTATTTTAGCCCACATCCTCCTGGCCGCCCTGAACTTGGCAATCTCTTCAAAGAAGTCAATATGAGAGTTAAAAAAGAAGGAAAGTCGAGGAGCGAAGTCGTCAACATCCAGTTTTTTGCGCTCGATAACATCCTGCACATAGGCGATCCCATCGGCCAGAGTAAAGGCCAGCTCCTGAACCGCCGTGGAGCCCGCCTCACGAATATGGTAACCGCTAATGCTGACGGTGTTCCATCGGGGCACATGCCTGGTGCCAAACTCTATGGTATCACTGATAAGTCTTACCGATGGTTCCGGGGGACACATGAGGGTCTTCTGGGCAATAAATTCCTTCAACATATCATTTTGAATTGTCCCCCCCACTTTATCCCAGCTTACTCCCCGTTTTTCAGCCACTGCCAGATACATTGCCCACAATACACTGGCCGGCGGGTTAATCGTCAGGGAAGTTGTTACTTCATCCAGAGGAATGTTTTTGGTCAGGATTTCAAGGTCGGCCAGGGTATCAATGGCTACTCCGCACTTGCCAACCTCAGCGATAGCTTTTGGGGAATCGCTATCATATCCCATTAAGGTAGGAAAATCGAAGGCGGTACTTAAACCTGTTTCGCCATCCTCCAGCAACTGATGCCATCTTCGGTTGGTATCCTCAGGGCTGCCGAAACCAGAGAACATCCGGAACGTCCACACCCTGCCCCGATAGCCAGTGGGCTGGCAACCTCTGGTGAAGGGATAAAGACCGGGATAATTCAGGCTACTATCAAAGTCTAAATCCTTGATATCCTCAGGGGTGTATACTGGTTTTATTTCCAGGTCAGAGACGGTGGCGAACCGCTCACGTGTGGCAAAGTCATTGGCAACTCTCTTCACCTCCCGCAGCCATTTCTCCATCCCCTGACGTACCTGGTTTAGCACTTCACCAGTAAACATAGCAACCCCCAATCATATCCCTGACGCGTTCCAATGTGGTCAGCAGAGGTTAGATAGCAGGCTTACTTTGTGAGGTGTGGCTCTTAGCTTTGAATTATAACCCAACTTATCACAAATGACAACAACTCATGCCTTTAATTGAATACTGGACTATCTCCTGCCTTGACAGTAAGTAAACGGAAGGCTAACATATCCAGATAGTTGCCCCTTAAATAACAGTAAAGAAAAGGAGGAATCCATGGCCTACCAGTATGCCCTCTACGAGAAGAAAGACAGGATAGCCTACATCACTATCAACCGACCTGAGGTAATGAATGCCCTTCACATCCATGCTCACATAGAACTGGCCGAGATATGGAACGACTTTCGTGACGATCCCGAGGTCTGGGTAGCTATCATCACCGGGGCAGGTGAAAAGGCCTTCAGCGCCGGTAATGACCTAAAGTACACCGCACAGCATGCCGGTGAGCCACAACCACAGATGCCAGCGGGCGGCTTCGGGGGTATTACCAACCACTTCGAGTGCTGGAAACCCATCATAGCCGCCGTTAACGGCTACGCATTAGGAGGCGGACTTGAGATAGTCCTGGCCTGTGATATTGTTATCGCTGCTGAACATGCCCGCCTTGGTCTTCCCGAACCAACGGTAGGACTCATGGCCGGGGCTGGCGGTGTCCACCGGCTACCCCGCCAGGTACCGTTAAAAGTGGCTATGGGGATGATATTGACCGGACGCCACATCACCGCCCAGGAAGCCTATCGCATCGGCCTGGTCAACGAAGTAGTTCCATCATCAGAATTAATTCCCACAGCGGAAAGATGGGCTCAGGATATTCTACGCTGCGCCCCCCTCTCGGTAAGAGCCAGCAAGGAACTGGCCATGAAAGGACTTGACCTCCCTCTCATCGCCGCACTGAATATCAGCACACCGGAGCGACAGAAAATGTTTGCTTCGGAAGATGTCATCGAGGGACCCAGAGCCTTCAGTGAAAAGAGACCACCTCAATGGAAGGGACGCTAACTGGCTAAATAATCACTGCCATGAAAGGAGAAAATGGAAGAAAAGATTGTTTACTTTGAGACACCGGGTAAGGAGAATACCACTGAGGTCTTGAAGCTGGTCAAAGAAAGGGCACAAGCCAGAAGGATTAAGAAGATTGTTCTTGCTTCTACGCGAGGAGATACTGCCAGAGCCGCGATGGAGGCCTTTGACAATTCAAATTTCCGCCTGGTGGTGATACCTCACCAGTTTGGCTTTGGCGAACGGCAGAGGTTCCCGCAAAAGCTGGTCACCGAGCTGGAACAAAAGGGGCACCGTGTTCACTTCAGCACCATGCTCTTCCACACCGATGATTTATATGGTGTGAGAGCACCACGGCTGATGGCCAATCTACTCCGTATTTTCTGCCAGGGTATCAAAGTCTGCGTTGAGATTATCCTGATGTCGTGCGATGGTGGATTAATCGAGTCAGGCGAAAAAGTCATCGCTGTCGCCGGCACTGGACTCGGGGCTGATACGGCTATTGTCGCTACCGCCGCACCCAGCCCCAAACTTACAGAACTGCATATTCATGAGATAATCTGTAAGCCCCTGTAGAGGTTAAAAGCGATAGAACGAAACAACTGTAACTATTATGTCAACTACTCAGGAGGATAGCCCAAATTATTATACCAAAGATATACATAGACTGGGTCTAGCTGGTAGCTGCCCAGCCTCTCTAGTATCTCACCATACTGAGGTAAATAATTTCTGCTTTAGGCCTTACCAATTCGGAACATCTTGGTGCCGCAGGTCGGGCAGGTGCCCTGAGTGGCCGGCTTGCCGTTCTTCATGGTGATGCTCTTGGGGTCCTTCATATCTTTT
>Ga0068714_10005273_pt1 | contig 13816 bp, 11 predicted proteins | sample MTBNYHSulfiMetaG_FD_62988 | JGI IMG/M metagenome (GOLD analysis project Ga0068714, IMG submission 62988) | Enrichment culture microbial communities from rom New York Harbor, USA that are MTBE-degrading - MTBE-NYH (New York Harbor Sulfidogenic)... | ecosystem: Environmental > Aquatic > Marine >... | reverse complement strand
TTTCCGGTGCCGCCCTTATAGATCGAGAAGGTGATAGTTTTTGCTCCGATCTTGTCAGGCATGTTACTCCTTTATTTTCATGTTCTTTTCCCACCATTGATAGAACTGGTCATGTGGAACTTGATATTCATTCTCCATTTTTCGAACTTCTCCAAACTTTCCAGCCTGGATCCAGCGAAGGATGGTGGTTCTAGGTTTTCCGGTAATTTTGGCGATTTTTGAAACCCCCAAATAAGTTTTCATGTTTCAAATGGTGCAATTGATACAATTGACACAATCAAATCATGCGCGATTCCTTAAGTCAATTACCAAAATTGACGACAGTGATATATTGGTAATAGTTGTGAAAACGGGGGAAATAGAGCAATCAAACGCTCACGAACTTCTTCCAGATGAATTAAGAGAAAAACTTCCCAAACTCTATGAGACAGAAGAACTTGGATTATTGGCATTGGCTATTGTGAAATACTTTTCTCCTGATGGGGGATGGACTTGGTACGCCAGTGAATTCGATGGAGAGGATACCTTTTTTGGTTTGGTAGATGGTATTGAAACTGAATTGGGATATTTTTCATTATCAGAACTGCAAGAAATTCGCGGATCACTTGGGCTGCCTATCGAAAGAGATCTATATTTCCATCCTAAAACCCTTAAGGCTTTGATTGAAATACATAAAAAGCAAAGGCTCTCATAATGGCAATATCGGGGAAAATTGCAAGTCTTATCCTTACTCCTCCTTGGCCGGAAATGATCGGTAATGCATTGCAGTATGCCGGGAAAATTCTGAGAGGATATTCTCATGAAGGCATGTATAAAGTGCTGGATTATGAATCCACATTGGAGATACTTGATACAGAAGGCAAAAAAGCTAAATTCTCAAAACGAAAAAGAGTCAGATACCTCCAAGATAACACCATTGTTTATCAGGATTGCGCCTGGGGAGATGGCAAAATCCTTCAGAAATACAAAACAAATATAGGAAAACCGGTTGATAAGTATCGCTCAGGATATAAAACTATTATTTTGTTATCCCTGCATGAGATCAAGAATAGGGGAGATGTTGATGATTTCCATATCAATTGGGAAATAAGAAATGGCTTCACAAAGAGAGAGGAATTTTGGGAAACGCATATCTCCCAGAAAACAAAGAACTTTTCTGTATCAATAATATTTCCAAAAGAAAGAAAACCTTATTGGGTTAGAGTAGAGGAGAGTAATCGCAGAAAAACGCATGAATTACTAAAAGGGAACTCTGTAATTCTTCCAGATGGTCGAATGAAAATAACCTGGGAGAAGAAGAATCCCAGGTTATATGAGAACTATATCGTAAAGTGGAGATGGTAATAAATAACGGCAGTCCGCGGAACTGCCGTTTTTTGTGTTTTTTAATATCCAGATCCACCGCCCATGGCTGCCTCCTGTAAAAAAGTTATTGTGAAACGGTGTACGCTGTGTTGAGAAGAATATTCTTTGATGTAATTAGAGTATATGCGAATACGCATATATTGTCAAGGGTTTTTCTTTGGTCTTCCTAAATTAGATTTATTATCCATATAGAATTGAAGAGCTTCTTTTGTAGTTACCCAAATACTATCAATCTTTAGTGCCCAAAGTTCTTCCTTTGAAATTAAAAGTCGTAAGTGATTTGTTGTATATCCACTAAAATTAGCTGCCTCTCGAAGAGAAATTAGCTCATTTATTGATGGCTGATAATTATTCCAATCAATTCCCATTATTAAATTATAGCTTGTTCATTATGGTTGCGTTAAATCAGCCATTTGAATAGACAAAAGGACGGCATTCCAATAAAATAATCAATATATATCGAACTAATCAAATAGGAACTGGAAATGCAGAATTTATTAGATCATTTAGAAAAAGTTTTGTTGTCGGATAATAGATTAAATAGTGAAGGTCGACTTCTTAAAAATAAAATTGTTGAATTGGCAATTAAATACGATGAAGAATTGCTTGATTTGTTATTGCAAGATATGAAATTGAAGGATATTTTCTTCATCCAAGTTGGCAAGGTCTATATTTTTAAAAAAGAGCATTTTATCCAATTTATTAATAATAAAGAATTTCTTCCCGATAGTTATACTGCATTTAGAAACGAAATAGGTCTGTTTGATGGTTCTAATTATTTGTCTGAATATAAAAGAGATGTTGTCTTAGCTTGGCCTTATAAAGATACAATCCTTCAAGGTGGACAGACAAAGGAGGATTCAAAAAGAGAAGAAATCTTTTGGAATAAGATTCTTGCTCCGGAAGAAATAAATCGATTAATTGAGCCAAAAGTTTTTACAAACATGAAACGAATTGATCAGAAAGGTACAAATAAGCTTAAATCATTCGAAAAAGATAAAAACGGGGAAATTTTGGATAACCTAGTAATTAAAGGAAATAATCTATTAGCCCTTTATTCAATTAAGAAAAAATTTAGAGGGAAAGTAAAGCTAATTTATATTGATCCCCCCTTCAATACTGGAAATGATTCATTTAAATATAATGACCATTTTAATCATTCAACCTGGCTTACATTTATGAAAAACCGGCTTGATTGTGCAAAAGAGTTATTAAGTGAAGATGGTGTGATATGTGTACATTGTGATTATATTGAGGAGTTTTATTTGAAAGTATTAATGGATGAAATATTCGGAAAGGATAATTTTGTTAATTCAATAACTATTCGAGATTCACATCCAAGTGGTTTGAAGTTATCAGCTAGGGAAAAAACAATAATAAAAACAAAATCAACAATCCTTGTCTATAAAAAAGATACTGGATTAAAGGTAAATCCTATTTACCAGGCTCGGAGTGATTGGGATACTCACTTTAATTCATTTGTAGACATAGATTCAAGGCCGTTGAATAAAGTCTCTTTAAATGAATATCTAAAGAATAACAGTGTAATTAGTGACCAATCCTTTGTTCTAAATGATAAATCGTTAAATAATCCGGAATTTCGTAAATTTGCTTTTAATAACAGAGATAAAATCTTTCAAAGTACGAAGGAATTACCAGACAATGCTAGGAAAAAAAGTCTAAATAATAAAGGTATTGTTATCGAATATGAGAAAGGCGAATACGCATTTAATGGCAGAAGGTTGTCGCCTTTATCGAAAAGTATCTACGATGTCGGATTTGATGGTTATCGCAATGAAGATTTTGCTAAACTTTTGTGTGATTTTTGGGATGACGTAGATTTTAACAACTCTCAGAGCGAAGGTGATGTAAGTTTTCCTTCTGGGAAAAAACCAGAGTTTCTATTAGCTAGATTATTGACAATGTTTACGAATTCAGGAGATCTAGTACTAGATTTCTTTTTAGGATCAGGGACTACTGCTGCTGTAGCTCATAAAATGAAGAGGCAGTACATTGGGATCGAGCAAATGGATTATGAAGATGATGATTCTGTAAATCGATTGAGAAATGTAATAAATGGAGATAAATCTGGAATTTCCAAATTTATTGATTGGATGGGTGGGGGAGAATTTGTTTATTTAGAATTAGCAAAATGGAATGAAATTTATGTTGAAAAGATAAAAAATTCAAATAATAAAAAATATTTAAATGAATTACTCGAGGAGATATTAAAAAGAGCTCAATTAAGTTACATTATCGATATCAAAAAAGCTTATGAGAGAAAAGAATATTTTGAAAATCTATCTATGCTGGAAAAGAAAAAGTTTCTATTAGAAATTATTAATAAGAACCATTTATACATAAATCTATCTGAAATTGAGGATCCATATTATGAAGTTTGTGATTCTGATAAAGAATTAAACGTAGACTTTTATGGAAATTAACGATGCTATATAAAATCTTAGATTCGCTGAAATTTGCATTAGGCGATGATCATTTTACATCGAGAGTAGATTCAAAAATAATAAAAAACTTGAATCAAAAATTCGCATTGAGAGACTATCAATCTGAAGCTATTGGTAGATTAAGTTTTTATTTAGATGATTACAAACAAAAAGCTTTTCCAACACACCTATTGTTCCATATGGCGACTGGTTCTGGAAAGACTCTAATTATGGCTGCAAATATTCTTCAGCTATACATGAGAGGGTATAGATTCTTTGTTTTTTTTGTAAGTAGCTCAAATATCATCGAAAAAACAAGGGAGAATTTTCTAAATCAATCATCTAATAAATTTCTATTTTCCGATAATGTAAGAATCGGGCCTAATAACGTGAGGATAACTGAGGTTGACAATTTCGAAACATCGAATAGTGATGATATTCAAATTCTATTTACTACTATTCAAGGTTTACATTCGAATCTGAATACTCCAAAAGAAAACCAAATAACATATGAGGATTTTGAAGATCGAAAAATTGTACTTTTATCTGATGAAGCACATCATATAAATACCATTACAAAATCTCACTTGAATAAAGGTGAGTTAGAAGAGAAACATAGTTGGGAAGGAACTGTTCAACGAATTTTTACTTCAAATAGAGAAAATGTTCTTTTAGAATACACCGCTACAATTGATTTGTCTCACCAATCAATTAATCAAAAATATGAAGATAAAATAATCTTTCAATATGATTTAAAACACTTTCGTTTAGATGGATTTTCAAAGGAAATAGAGGTTCTGGAAACAGATAGAGAACCTATAGACCGGGCACTTCAGGCAATTTTAGTAAGTCAATATAAAAGGAAGATTGCAGAAAAAAATGGAATTCAATTAAAACCTGTAATTCTTTTTAAATCAAATTATGTAAATGAACCTAGTAAACCTAACCCAAATGCAGTTGTTTCAAGCGTATTTAAAAAGTGTCTATTAGATAAGATTCAAAATCTACAAGTAAATGATCTAAATAAATTTCGAAAAAGTAATAGTGAATTAATAAAAAAAATTTTCCATTTCTTTGACGATAATGAAATCACAATTAACAATCTTATTGATGAGTTAAAAATAGATTTTAAAGAAGAGAGATGTTTATCCATTGATTCTAATGAAGAAAAAGATATCAATCAAATTTTGGTAAATTCATTAGAGGATAAGGATAATGAGATACGGGCAGTATTTGCCGTTGAGATGCTCAATGAGGGTTGGGATGTTTTAAATTTATATGATATTGTCAGGTTGTACAATACGCGCGATTCTAAAAACAATCGTCCGGGTAAAACAACAATAGCCGAGGCCCAATTAATAGGAAGGGGTGCGAGATACTACCCCTTTAAATATAATAATTCTGAGGTTATTGATAAAAGAAAATTTGATGATGATAATGAAAATGAATTAAGAGTAATAGAACAACTTCATTACCATAGTGCACAGAATCCTCGTTATATTGCCGAATTGAAATCTGCATTGATTGATATTGGAATAATCCCCGAGAAATATATTGAATTACCTCTTAATATCAAAGAGGATTTTAAGAAAACAGATTTTTGGAAAAGCGGATTGGTTTTTTCAAATGAAAGAATAATAAATACAAGAGATGCAATATATAGTTTGCTAGATGTTAACATTCATTTGGATCATGAATTTCATATTTGGACTGGTGAAACATATGAAGGATCATTATTTGCGAATGGGAATCAGTCAGACGAAAAACAAAACAATGCAATCATTCGATATTCATTGAGCGATTTTGGTGAAAATGTGATTAATAGCGCGATGGATCGTTTGGACTTTTATAAATTCTCTTCCTTGAGAAAATATTTTCCAAAATTGAGATCGAAACAAGAATTTATCACCTCAGAAAAATACTTGGGAGATGTAAAGGTTTCGGTAAATGGTGATGATGAAATCATTAAGAATTTATCTCAGAAACATAAATTAGAAATTTGTATACACGTATTAAGTAATATATCCGATGAGGCTATAAAAAATTCACCAGAATACGAAGGCACGAAGTTATTCAAAGCAAAAAGAATACAGGATGTCTTTAAAGATAAAGTAATAAAAATTGCAAAAGATAGTCCAAGGGCTCAAAGCTCAGATGAACTGAATCTAATTGCTCATTCCTGGTATGCGCAAAATGAATTGTATGGTACGAGCGAAGAGAAAGATTTCATAGAATTCTTTCAAGGAGTGATGGCTAAGCTTGAAGAAAAATATGATCAGATCGCCTTAATACGAAATGAACGAACATTACCAATTTTTGATTTTGCTGAAGGAAGGAGATTTGAGCCAGATTTCTTACTCTTCTTGAAAAATAGGGAAAATAAAAAGTTGGTCGCTCATCAAGTATTTATTGAGCCAAAAGGAAACCAGTTTAAAGACCAGAATGGAGGTTTTTCAGAATCAAAAGAGGGGTGGAAGCAAGAGTTTCTACAGCAATTGGAATCAAATGTAAGTACAGATCTAAAACTGGAGAATACAAAATTCCGACTACTCGGTTTACCGTTTTATAATAAGGATCTAGAATCAGTTTTTGAAAAATCATTTGATGAAATGATTTTGTGAATGATTTCTAGGCTATCTGACGAAATATATAGGCTCCAATTAAATATTGTGTTTCTCAAGTAGCCCCTTGTTATATAGAGGAATATTAATTTCCCGCCCGGGAAACTCGTCGCAAAAGAAAGATTGTGCGACAGAAATCGTTTTCTAAAGATTTAATATCCCCTTATAATTAGAACAGATTTTCAAGTTGGTCTACTATATGAAAGATGGCAAATGAGTTTAAAAGATATACCCGAGAATTTTGATATCGATTCAGAAGAAGATCTGAGATTTTTAGTTTCACAATTCTTCCTTGAGCTAGGGTTCGATGCAAACGAAATTAGTTTTGAAGATTCTTTCGCGATTCAACTTGGTAATAACTCTATCGTCGTAGGTAGAGAAGATCAAAAGAATAACATTTCTAGGGGTCGAAGCGATATATTGTTGACTCGGGATGGTAATCCGTTAATCGTAATCGAAACAAAACATCCGGATCATCAACTAACCGAAGAAGATGCGCAACAAGCAATTTCCTACGCTCGTCTTACTAGTCAGATAACTCCATTTGCGCTATTAACAAATGGTAAGGAAACGAAGGTTTTTGATGTGCTTAAATCGTCTATAGTAGAAATCGAATCCTCAGAAGATTCGATTTGGGTTAAGAATGGGCAGAAACTTTCGGGACTTTTCGATGATTTGAGAATCGAGGCTGCTCAACAACTTGTAGGGATTAACTCTGAAATTCTTTCACAATTTTGCGAAAAACAAGTTGAGCTTGAATTTAAATCTCTAAAAAGTAATATCTTGGGAAATAAGAAATACATCCCAGAAATATATGTTGAGAGAACTGACCTTAACAATTCATTTAGTTTCTGGCTGAATTCGAATACATCAATTTATGCAATTGTTTCACCTTCTGGTTATGGCAAAACCAACTTTATGTGCGCCAATGCAGAAAAGCTTTTAAAAGATCACTTTGTATTGTTTTACTCTGCAAAAAACCTAAACGAAGATTTATACTCTGTGATTTGCAACGATTTCACTTGGGAATTTCAAAGGTCAAAAAACATTGCTCAAATTTTTAAAAGATTCAATGCAATTTCTACTAAACATAAAAAGAAGTTATTAATTTTTGTTGATGGATTAGACGAAACCTCGAATCAAATTAATAATCTGAAGAATGAGTTAATCGAAATTTCAAAAAGATTACCTTCATATCCTAACATTCGATTTGTTTTCAGTTGTAAATCCTTTGATTGGTCAAAATTCATTATTGATCATAATCAATCATACAATCTTTTTGCGGAGACAATTAATCCTGACCTCCAAAAATCAAACCTTATCAAAAATGACGTAAACCCTGACAGCGTTGGTTATCAATTAGGGGAATTTTCAGCATCAGAACTTGAAATAGCCATTGAACAATATCGTATTGCCTACAAACTGAATGGAGAGTTTTGCGGTGATATTAAACAAGAAAGTGCAAATCCTTTAATGCTTCGGTTTATTTCTGAAGTTTACAGTAAATCAGGTGAAAAGATTCCTGCTAATATTTCCAGCATCGATCTTTTCGAGAAATACTTAAATAGAAAACTATCAGATGTACATTCTGAGAACCAAAGCCAAATTCTTCTCACCAAAATTGCTGAAACTATTTTTTCCTTTGATGGAAGATTTTTTAACCAAGATAAATTACTTAAAAATCTTACTTGGAACGATGATTATGATCAAGCACTCAGTGATTTGATTAGGCTTAGTATCTTGAGTCAGTCTACAGATGATCAAAACAATAAATCACTCGGGTTTGAGTTCCATAAATTTCTCCTTTTTTATTATGTCTTTAAAGTTATTGAGATTTCGAATCTGCCGTTGCCCAAAAGGCGAAAAAAGATAATCAATTTATTGAATACGAAATTAGGGACGGAAGCGGTTGAGTTCTACTTGGTTGTAGGAAAAACACCAGAAACCAATGAGACTCTACTAGAAATATGCAATAAAGATTTTCCATTTTTTGTTACATTATTAACTAATTTATCCGGTTTGAAGAAATATCACAAAGAACCGATTTCTTTTGAAGCAATTCAAGCATTTTTGGATACATATAACCATTTACGAAATGAGGTATTTCCAAGTATAAAAAATTTGACAATTCCTTATTCCGAGGGTCAACTTGGGATTATTTTTATTGGGAAATCTCCCATAAGGTTTAGGGGAACTACAAAATCATATCCTGAACAATATATCGATGTTCAAGATAAGGGAATAATGTCCCAAGTAGTGAAAGGACCTGCTTCTCAAGCAATATCTGAAGAATTGAATCCTGTGGGTCCTGTTTACTTAAGCGGGATACATGAATTTGCTGAATTTCCTCCTCTAGCAGCTTATAACTTCTTCATAAAGGAGTTGTCAAATATTGTCGGTAATAAATGTCTTTCTGAAGTAAATCTTCATGACTTTATGCATGAACGTGCATATGAATTGTTAGTAAACAATCCAAGTATTTGGGTAAAAAATGATATCTTCCCTCCTAAGAAACGATATTACGAATTATTCGGTTTTGAAACTCTTGACCAACTTCATGGAACTATGATTCAGGATATTGTTTTCCAAACCACGAAATATTTAAATATTTTATCTTCTGAACTCAATGAACCAAATCAAAAGGGTGTAAAAACCCTGAGATTTAATGATCTTGTGTCATTACTGTTTCTTCTCAAATCACTTCCATCTGAATCCAAATTAAGGGCACCAAAGATCAAACTTGACGACCTATTTAAATATCTTCGGAAAAAGAATATTGAAGAAGCGATTCCAGTTGTTGAATCACTTTATGAGGATATCATTAATAATTTTCAAGCTCTTTTTGAAGAAAATTTCCAAAACCTCCATTCGTTTTCCCCTACTATAAAATATTTGGACAACCTTAGCTTCATAGAAATAACTTGGCCAGATACTCACTTCCACACAGATTATCTGACATTATCATATGGTTTCTCCGAGAAAAAATTATCAATAGAAAAACCATTGATTTATTCCGCTGATTCTGCTGAATCAAAAACCACAGACCTACAAACAGAGAACAAATTAGGCACTATAACATACCGGCGAGAAGGTAGTTATGGGTATCGAATCTTTGATAAAAATGAATTTGGATTCTTGGATGGCCCCAGCAAGTTCTGGATCAGTAAAACAAGCTTTCCTTCAAGACAACCTATCCAGAACCAAGTCTACAAACTAATAAATAATGAGCTTCAATATATACTAAATCCTGACATTTTCAATTGGAGCCCAGATCACATCTCTGATTCCCCAGTGAATGGACTATATGTTCAAAAGTGTATAAAAAGTCTGTTTTAAACTATCAAGCCTTCTTATAAACCAGATTATGAATCTTTTCTTGTATAAGAAAATTTGGAAAATTTAAATGAAAAACAAATTCAAGAGAAAATGAGAATTGGAAGGTGAAAATTCATGGTCGAAATAACAAACAATTTGTTTATTGGCAGTAAGTTTGATTTGAATAATTTCTCATTTGAAAACGATGCGGTTGTTCATGCCACCCAAACAATTCACTATAAAATCATGGGATGGGATAGAAAAAATAATAAAGCCAACAAAAATGATCCCAACTATATTATTTGGGAAAATGCAAATCGCTTATCTCTAAATTGGGTGGATGGTGCAGCTTATTTATATGATTGGAGTGGCCCCAAGACTTTTGTTATAGTATTGAATTTTATTGATAAGTGGATTAATGACCGAAGAGTATTCGTTCATTGTGACCTTGGAATGTCAAGAAGTCCAACGCTTGGATTGCTATATTTAGCAAAAAGAAAAAGTAGTATATCTAATGACTCGTTTATCTCAGCAAAGCTAGAATTCCAAAAAATCTACCCTATCTATCAACCCAAAGGAATTGCTGACTATGTTAACCAATATTGGGATGAAATTAGATAATCAACTTACAGATTCTCTTGAATATCTTCACCATCGCAAGCGTATCTAATTTGCAATACTCTAAGAGCGCTGTTTTCGTCTTTTCTGCTTCATCAGTGGGTAATTCATCATTGATTAGTCCCCACCATGCCATCATCGCTTGATCCCCTTTGCCAATCTCCATTTCAGAATAACTTAACTCAGGAACCATCACCGGCAAGACATTTTTAATCGACCAGCTCCCTTTGAAACCGGGATGAATGTACATGCCATGATTGATAAAATCTCCCAGGTCATAAATACGGTCATTCAACTTCTCAAAAAAGTCTGCATGATCCGGATGGATTTCTGCTTGCTCTTTATTCCGGCCAACTTCAAATGTCTTATTCCAGACAAATACTGTCCCGGAATTCCCAACATCATTGATCAAACTCTCCACCAAAGATATTGAAGGATCATTGTTAGTTATTGATAAATATTCAGTGTGTGTCACTTCCCCATCAAAAGATTCCATTTTATGCAGGGAATATTGAAATACCATTTGCTGCTGTGGATGATATCCATCAAACAATGGAATGGCTGATAGGAATGTTTCATAATCCAGGAAATACAAAGGGTATACAAAATACTCAAATTCGCGTTTGATCGCTTTTTGATTAATATACGGTTCCCCTGCTTTTGCTACTTTTACTATCTGTCGTTGTTTGTCGTTCAGTGAAAATACAGATGGGACATCCATGATGTCAACAATCCCCTGGTCAAGAAGCTGGATCTTTTTCTTTTTAGTAATCCTGGGGATGTCATAGATTGAATACTCGGGAATGACTGGATGGCACAGATCCGGGCATGGACAATCTTTTGGCTTAAAACAATGCTGGATATCTTCATAAGTGTCTTTTAAGGCTATTATCAACGCCTCTTCCCTCTTGATATCGATATCCATCAAGACTTCCTGGACTTTATCTGAGACATCTTCAGAAACGAACATATTCTCAAGACTTAGATTGCCGATTCGAATATATTCCTTATTCATATGAAGAATAAGAACTCGATCAATCTTTATTTCTTTATTAACGATTAGATATTGGAAAGCTGCGTCAATAATGTGTTCGGGTTTTAATCGAGTGCTGCTCTTGATCTCATATAGATCAAAAGAATCTGATTCAGGTTTATAGACTAATGCATCTGTTCTAGCCAAGTATTGTTTATCTGCAAAAGATCTTTGAAATTGAATGCCTTCGCCATTTTCAGAATTAACGACGAATTCCGAAAGATGATTTTTGGCTTTTTCTTCTACCTCGTAGCCTTGATTCATGACATGAATATCAAATTCAGTGGGTTGTTTTTGAATTTGACCGTGTTTGTGTGCCCAGAGGTGCATAGGCGCTTCAAGAAAAATTTGGTAATCCGATTTTGTTATTCTGTAGTCTTCCATTTATTAATCATATAACAACGTCTAAATTATTGATGATATTTAAGGGGGGGGGGGGTTGACAAGATCATATTTAATCATCAAATAAAATAAAAAGGATATATATTTAGGTTATGGCAATTAAAAAACCTTATAGACGAACTTGCCGACAATTTCTGGACGGACATTATTCAGAGGGTGGTAGATGGCGTTACATCACTCATCCAAAATTTGCACAATCACCCGATCAATATGTAAGATCTTTTTTCTTATTGCAAAAAGACTTAAAAGAATTATTCGATTATATTGAACCAAGTGATACTAACCTTAAATGCTATTCATATAGGGTTCATGAACTATTAATGCGAGCATGCATTGAAGTTGAAGCAAATTGCAGAGCAATACTTCTAGAGAATGATTATAAAAAAGATACAGACCTTAATATGGACGATTATAAAAAAATTGAAAAAACACACCTTCTATCTGAATATGAAGTGAAAGTACCTTATTGGCATGGTGAAAAACAATTTCGAAGGCCTTTCTTTGCATGGTCAACAATTAAAGCGTTACCTTGGTACCGTGCATATAATGCAACGAAGCATGATAGATACGAGAGCTTTATGGAAGCGACTTTTGATAATTTGATTGACGCTTGTTGTGGTGTTCTAGTTTTACTATCCGCGCAATTTCATACAATTGACTTTGCGCCTGGAAATTCACCTTTAGCCCTTGAAGGGCCTAATGATGGTATGGAAAGCGGAATTGGAGAATATTTTAGAGTCAAGTTTCCAAATAATTGGCCAGAAGAACTAAGGTATGATTTCAATTGGAAAGATTTAGAGAACGAAGACAACCCTTTTCAGAGTCTGGATTTTTCTTGATTCTTTTTTAGAAAGAGATGGGGTGAAATAGCCAAAATGAGGTATGAACTGTACCATGATGAATCACAACTAGATGGTTATTGGCATGGAATGTTTTTGGTTCCTGTTGATCACAAAAAGAAATTATTAGAATTGTTAGAACTGGGACGAATGAATTCAAAAGTAAAAGGAAAGTTGAGCATTAAAAGAGTAAAAAAGAAAAACAGAATTTATTCTTGTGCATATTCCTGGATAACAATAGGCGTGGCTTCACTTGCTCAAAAATTTGGTGACTATAATCCTCAAATCTATTTAGGAGATTTGGTTAGAGATCAAAGAACTTATCATTTTTTAGATTCTGTAATCGGAACAAAATTTATTTTGTTTTGTGAAAGAGATGCACATAATCAAATGGTTGGTTATCCCGATCATGCCAGTAAAATTGAAACAACTTTCCGGATTGGCGTTAAAGGAGGATTGCATTATTTGGGTTGTGATGAAGAACCGATTGAAATTGTGAAAATGCATTTCGATGGTTATGAGCATTATCAAAGGCATTTGGATAAAGCGAGAATTGTTGGGCGTATGAAAGGATTGAGGGATTATTGTTCAATTTTAGACGATCAAGAATTAATTGAAGATGGGAGTAGCGATAATAAAACATCCAATAGTCAATCGTATGAGGATTGTCAATTATTGCAACTAACAGATTTGTTTGTTGGAGGATTTAGAAATTTATTAAGTAATGCACAGAACCCAATTCATAAAGAACTTGCAAAACCATTGACCATTATAAAAAAGAAGCTTGATAAAGGCTATGCGCGTATGAGACATAGTAGATGGTTTAGATCTATTTGTATAAGTCAAAGTTTCTTGGAAAACGGTCAATGGAAATTTATTGATATTGAAATGAAACCACTTTCACCTTATGAGCAATTATCATTAATAAACTTTGAATAAAAATTTCATAACGAATTATAATTTCATCCTAAAAATATTTCGCTCAATTATTATCGATATTATGATTTAGATAGATAGTATTATTCTATAATCTAGAGCATAGGACTATTGGAACTTAACATACCGCCATATCTGGGTTATTTGGCATAAAAACCGCGAAAAAGACCACATCTGGGGGTATGTGGAGCGCTTATTAGTGCATAGGACTCATAAGCCCTTGGTCGTGAGTTCAAATCTCAC
>Ga0068714_10005272_pt1 | contig 13817 bp, 8 predicted proteins | sample MTBNYHSulfiMetaG_FD_62988 | JGI IMG/M metagenome (GOLD analysis project Ga0068714, IMG submission 62988) | Enrichment culture microbial communities from rom New York Harbor, USA that are MTBE-degrading - MTBE-NYH (New York Harbor Sulfidogenic)... | ecosystem: Environmental > Aquatic > Marine >... | reverse complement strand
CCGGATAGAGAAAGATTTCCTTCACGAATACTCAGTTTGATCCATCTGGGAGTACCGATGCGCAGGAGCTTTCGCTGACTCACGATGCTCTCGTTGCTTTCATACGGATCCAGGGCGAAAAGGATTCGCTCGAGGGCTCTCGAACCGATTCGAGTGAAATCCAAATCCAGGTTCAGGTCTTCGAGGATACGGTTTACGTCCTGTAGAAGAGGCACGCGCAGGGACACCTGTCCGCTGATTTCCGCCTCTTCGTCCGGCACACCTGCGATGGTATCCGGCATCAGTTGCTTGGCGTTTATGCCCGAAAACGCTAAGTCCGCTCTAATCATAAAGCCCGTTTCAGCCCGGTCAACGGAAAATGAGCCGAGGATGCTCCCTCCAAGCAGATCCATACGAAAATAGTCGAAGACCGGCAGTCCTTTCACGAGCCGGAATTCCATCTGTTGGTGGGACAACTCAATAGTCAACCCTCCCGTCTGAAGACGGGCCGCATCGAAAGACAGACTACGCTGCCCTCCGAAACGTCCTTGCAGATCATCCGCCAGTCTCCGCGCCATCTGGTCATCCATATTCCCGGCTTCCGAAATGAGAGGCCGAGCTTCCAGCACCTGCTCGGACAGGAATGTCATCTCGTCCGTAGCGAAACTTCGGGGCTTGCCGTCCATGATCAGATGGTACTGCTTTTCTATGTTGATATGACTCTGTAGATTGGACACCTGGAACAAGTCACCCAAATGAGCATCGAGTTTAGGGCTGTTTAACCACACTAAAGCCCGCACTTCTCTGTTCGGGGACATTTGCAGTCGAGCCCCCGCATCAACGGCCCCTTTCAGGTAAACGTCTTGTGCAAACTTTGACAAGGATTCACCGTCGTCCAAGCTTAGACTCCCTTGGACCGTTCCCTCCATGGATTGAAGCATTGCCGGTAAGATATCTTTTTCTTCTCGAAAGATCAGGCGGTCCACCCCGCCGACTTGAAGCTGGGCCGTTTGTTTCAGACTCAATGATTCGATCGCGACGGTCTCTTCCAACGAAAGGCGCTTAAAGTCTTCCAAAGATCCGGAGAGCGCCAGATTCAGCTCGAGCGTCTGACCGAGGTCTCCCAAAGCAGGAAGCGCCTCGATCCCTTCCACTTCCAATTCACCGGTAATCCGGTTTCTTAAAAGCCCCTGTTCCATGGACAGCCGGAAGGGTTTTTTCGAGCCGATTCGACCAATCTTCAAAGCGGTTTGATTTTCGGCCGGTATGTCCAGAGAAATATCGTTCAATGAGGTCACCAATTGAAGCTGCTCTATGAAACTGAAGAGTCTGGTCCGCTCATCTTCCGAAGACCGGCGTTCCGTCATATTTTCTAATTCCTGCGTCGAAGGCCGTCGTCCGGAAAACCGCCAATTCAACGCCAGTTCCCCGTCCATTTTTCCTTTACCAGCCAGGTCCGGGGGCAAGGAAGCCATTAATTCAGCCAGATTAAAGAACGCATGGCCTTCAGCGTCCAGCCGATCGAAGCCCGTGTTGCGCGCCCCGACCGCGACTCCGGTCTCGAGGAATTTTCCGAGCTGCAACCGGGACTCGAAGCGTTCTGCATCCAAACGGACGGGGTTCAATCCGGTCAAACGGACACCGTTGGCCGATCCCTTGAGGTCCAACGAGGTCGTCACGATGCCCTGCGGCAAAGCCTGCACTTCGAGCGAAGGCGCGGCGACCTCGATTTCCTTCAAATCGAAGGACATGGACCGGTCGGCTTCCAGACGGCATTGCAGGTTCAGACCTTGCCGCAGTTCGGAAATGCGAACCTGCTCGGGCAGATCCAGTTCCTTCAACACCGCTGTTTCCGACACGGACAGGCTGCCGACGAGGCCGAACAAGCCATTTTCCGACGGGGCCAAGTCCTCACCCGAAAACTCGACGACTTTCAGTTCGAGTTTCTCGAAGGTCATGGGTCGGGATCCGGCCGGTTCGAACCGCCCAATCCCGCAGTTGGCGGACAATCGCACCCGGGAGGGCAGGCCGTCCACGAACCCGGCCTCTCCTCTCAATATTCGTAATGCCACCTGGTCTATGGATGCGCCGCCTCCTGGAAGATCCAGCGTCAGGGCGGGCACGGTCAAGGAAACGCCCTCGATTTCCATTTGATTCGGCCCCTCCGGCAAGGGTCCCGTAAAGCGCAGTTCGTCCATCAAGAGTTCTGCGCCGGTCATTTCTCCGTTCCGCCCTTTAGGGAGAGAAAGGTCGGCAGGCAACAGCGGTTGGACCAGACTCAGCAGTTCGCCCAGATCCAGATAGAGCGGCCCCAAATGAACGTCCGCTATGGGCTTTGCTCGACTCACCCCTTCCAGGTTTCCCCGCCAGGCCAATCGACAGTTTTTCTGAAGTTGCAACTCGCCCGCTCTCACTTCCAGAAGGTCCTTATTCAGGTGAAACGCTCCTTCCTGAAACACGTTGAAATCGGTAGGTCCTATGGGACCGGCGTTCAACGGCCCACCCGAGATCTCCAGTCCGGAGGCCATCACCTTGGTATCGAACAAAAACGTTTCCGAATCCTTGGCTCTCGCAGTGACGCGAACCTCCACTGAACCGGAGGTTATCGGAAGGTCAGAGGGGAGAAAAGGCTCAACCGATTTCAGTAATTGAGCCAAATCCAGATGAATTCGGGTGTCCATGCTGGTTTCCTCCAGGGAACCATCCACCAACACGCGGCCTCCGGGAACGTTCACTTCCATATGCGTCCTAGCCAAAACGGGGGCGATCCGGCCGTAAGTATCTGTATAATTCTCTATTCGTGCAGACATCGTGACGCCCTGTAAAGGTTTACCGTCCGCCTCCAAATTCAATGAAGATTTCAATTCGATCGGCTGATCCATGGAAGGGATATCGAGTTGTAAGGACCCTTCGTCCGCCTTCAGCGTGCTTCCCCGGACTCGATCCTCGTACAGCAGCGACAGGTTGTTCAGGCGAACGCGCCCCTCCAGCTCCTTCGGAGCCTCGAACGTGAGGGTTCTCCAATCCTCCTTGGAGGGTTCCGGTTCTTCCTCTTCCGACGGTTCGAACGGGGCGAGGAAACGCTCGAGATTGGTCCGGCCGTCGGAACCTCGGATCAGGCGCGCGATCAATCCATCCAAATCGATGCTAAATACGATCTTCCGGCGAAGCAGGCTCTTCAGATCCAGAAATAGATGAACGTAATCAAGTTCAAGCAACGGCTTTTCGGAAACATCGGGATGGTCGGCGATGCGAAGGCCCTCGATAGTGATTCCCCGGGACCAGGTCCATGTCAACGATTCCATCCGGACCCGACGGTCTGTCGATTGCGAAGCTTGTTGTTCGAGCCGGCTTTTGAACCATTCCGTTGAAACGAATCGGGGCAAAAAGAGGAGCGCCGCCGCGACAAGCGCGATCAGGATCAGGAGGGATGCGACGAACAGGAGCAGCCATTTTCCCGCCCGGCCTTTTTTCTTGGAACCAACATATTCGGACATGGTCGCCTTCCGGATGGGTGTTGTATTTTCTCACAACACCCCTGCTTGCGCAACCCAAGTTCGTCGGGCCTTGGAGTTTGGTCTGCAGCGGGAATCCTGTGTGCCGCTGTGCGGCATTCACGAGAAGCAGGCTTCACGGCTTGCTGACGAGGACGTTCTTTCAGCTCGGAGCGCGTCGAGGGGCAACTTACTAAGTATATCACGAATCTCTAGATCTGGATATTCCCATCGCGCGACACCCTCATCCCGGCCTTCTCCCAGAGGGAGAAGGCGGTCGAGCCCCTACGTTCGGGCTGATGGATAAGATTGTATAGGCCTGTTCACAGGGTGGTTGGGGAGCCCTTCCGCTTTTGAGCCGGGCCTTCACATTGATTATGACACGAGGCGTCGCCCACGACCCCCCTTTGCTCTCTTGACGGATTGCCGATGTAGGGATCAGTCCAGGGGGTAGCCTTCCTTCTCTATCACCGCTGAGGCAATAGCTCTGCGGATGCCGATGCCGTTCACAGGCATGTGTTCGAGCAGCTTGCCCAATGCCTTCAACAGCACGCCCAGTTTCTCGCCGGATTCCATATACGCCAGCGCCTCATTTGCACGGGCGGCCATCCCTGGAATATGTTCGTCCACATACGACTGCACCATATGCACAAAAAGACGGCACTTTTCTTCCCCCAGACGATTCAAAACCTTCTGAGCGCGCAACAGTCCGGACTCCATAATGAATGTTTCGATGATCATGTCCGCCAGGCGGGTGAGGAGTTCCTGGTCCTCAGCCGCTTGCCGCCCGAGTTTTTCAACCGCTGCGGAAGCTGTCAGGCGAATCAGTTCCTTGCATGCGGCGACTAGTCTTTGCTGGAGACCCAATGGATCACCTTCAGGCGAAGCACCGGGGAAAGAAAGCTGTTCGGTTCTTACTAGCAGGGTTTCCACACGGTCGATCAGGGGCCATTTTTCAGCGGCGGCACGCTTCAGCGTATCGCCGGCGATCAGGAGCCGGTTGATCTCGTTGGTGCCCTCGAAAATGCGATTGATGCGTGCGTCGCGGTAGTAGCGATCCGCCGGATATTCGGCCACATAGCCGTAGCCGCCGTGAATCTGTACGCACTCGTCCACAATGAAATCGAGGGCCTCCGTACAATATACCTTGTTGATGGCGCACTCGACCACGTACTCCCGTATCGCAGCCGCGGTGGCTTTGGAGTAGCCGTCCACCGACGTGTCCATGGTTTCCAGTGAGGCGTCGATCAGCCCGGCCGCACGATAAACGGCGGATTCGCCCATGTACAGTTTGGCGGTCATGCGCGCCAGTTTTTCCCGAATGACGCCGAAGTCGCTGATGGGCACTTTGAATTGAACGCGTGACTTGGCGTACCCGACGGCGGATTTGAGGGCGATCTTGCACGCGCCGATGGCCGAGGCCCCCAGTTTGAAACGTCCTATGTTGAGCACGTTGAGCGCCACCACGTGTCCTTTTCCCGGCTCGTGCAGCAGATTCTCGATCGGGACCCGGACTTCCTCGAATACGACGTTGGTGGTGCTGCTGCCTTTGATCCCCATTTTTACTTCTTCGGCGCCGGTGTGAACCCCTGGAAAGGATCGTTCTACGATGAAAGCCGAAAATCCCGAGCCTTCCAGGTTTGCGAAGACGATGAAGGAATCCGCCCACCCGGCGTTGGTAATGAACATTTTCTCCCCGTTCAGGACATAGTGGGTCCTTTCCTCACTCGAGACCGCCTTTGTGCGGCACCCACCAATGGCGTCGGAACCGGCGCCCGATTCAGTAAGAGCAAAAGCGCCTATAGTGGCCCCCGACGCCAGATCCGGAAGGTACTTTTCTTTTTGCTCATGGGTTCCGAAAAACACGATCGGCAGAGACCCGATGCCCGTTGTGCCTCCCAGAATCACGGAGAATGTACCGGTGCACCCCAACTCCTCCGCCACCACGACACTCGAGATCTTGTCCAGCCCGAGGCCACCGAAGGCTTCCGGCACGTCAACGGCGAGAAGACCCAGTTCTCCCGCCTGATGCAGAAGGTCAAGGATCAACGTTTCGTCTCGGGCATCGATTCGGTCCAGGCGAGGAATCACCTCTTTATGGGCGAAATCCCGGGCCGTCTTTCGGATCATTCGGTGCTCGTCACTGAGATCTTCGGGAATAAAGCAACCTTCGGGCAGGCCGGCTTTGAACAAGAATTCGATTCCCTTTGGAAGGCTGTCGTGGGGCATTGTTGCTCCCTTGCGTCTCTATGTGTGTTATGGACGGTTTGCAATCTGATTAGAATCGTTTGTCGATGGTTGTCAAGTAGGGGCGAATGGCAATGTGCCCTTACAGCTTAGCGACCAAGAATGAAAAGAGGTCGGGCCGTCCGAGTCTTTTTGCCGGGTAAGTTGGGGCCCGTGTTCGCGGCCGGCGTAGTGCAACCTACGCGCTGAACAACTTTTTTATGGATTACAAGCGGTTACCTATGCGTATCAGCTGTTGGCAGAAAAAAATTGTATACAATGCGGCATTTTCGTGTATAAAAGATTTGTAACAGACTCCGGGATAAACGGGTTCCCACAGTTTCTCGATGTTTCGAAAATTCAACCATCACCTACCCAAAAAAACGCCGGGAGGTAGTTGGTGAACGGTGCAACGCCTGTCTTAACTCCTTTCCTTAATGACTGAACCTTTTAGCTTAGGGAGGCAATTATGAAAGGACGTGCTTTTGGGTATCTTGGGTATCTAATGGCGATCCTCGTGGGAGTTTTGTTTGTTTTTCCAACTGCCGAACTTTACGCCGCCGAAAACATCGTTATCGGGGTACCTACCTCCCTCGCGTTCCTCGAGGGTGAAGAGAGTCTCAACTGCGTGCGACTCGCCGTGGATGAAATCAATGCGCACGGTGGTGTGAAAGTCGGCGACAAGAAGATGCCGCTCAAAATCGAATCCATCGACATACGCGACGCGTCACCGGGTGTGCCCGTGCCGGAGGCGTTGTTGGGAATTGAAAAGATCATTCTCGAGAAAAAAGTCAACGCCCTCGTGGTGGGACCGTTTCGATCCGAAGCCCTTCTGGCGGCCATGGACATCATCGCCAAACATAAAGTACCCATGTTGGGCACCATTGCCATGGCGCCCACTTCAGAAGCCAAGCTCATGGAAAACCCCGAAAAATACAAATACATTTTCCGCACCTGTCTCAACGGCAAGTATCTCGTAGGGTACCTCATCGGCGGCATGAAGTTTCTGAACCAGGAGTTCGGTTTCAACAAAGTGTTTATCATGAATCAGGACGTGGCCTGGGCCCGAGGCGTAGCCCAACTGATGATCGCCAACTTTTTCGAAAAGGCCGGCTGGACCGTGTTAGGCCAGGAAATCTATCCCACCGGGTCTTCCGATTTCTCGGCGGGTCTTATGAAGGTGAGAGCGGAAAAAGCCGAGGTCATTTTGAGCATTTTCGACATGCCGCAAAGCGGCATCCTGGTAAAACAATGGAAAAGCATGAAGGTACCGGCCCTCATGTCCGGCTTCATTTCCCCACTGGCCGGTCCCGGCGCCTGGAAGACCTTCGACGGCCAGATCGGCGGCGCATTGAACTCCATCTTTGAACTCGGCAATATCCCGTCGGAAAAGTACGCCCCGGCTAAAGATTTCTACTACGCTTACGAGAAAAAGTACGGCAAACCCATCGAGGCCGGCCACGGTCCCGCACCTTCCTACGAGTCGGTATACTTGTTGGCGGAGGCCATCACAAGAGCGGGATCTTTGGACCCGGACAAGATCGTGGAAGCGCTTAAAATGACGGATAAGCAGGGCGTCATGGGTAGGATCAGGTTTAGCGAAGCCAACCAGGTCGTTTACGGAGACGATCCGAAAGTCGAAGCGTTGGGCTGCGTATACCAATGGACCGAGGACGGCAAGCGCGCCATCGTCTATCCTCCGTCCATTGCGGAAGCGAAAATCGAACTGCCATCCTTTGTAAAATCGGCAAAATAGCAAAGCATCGATCAGCCACCCCGTTTTCTCCCGGTTGGGGGAATCGGGGTGGCAACAGGGGCTGATTCTTGCTCTTTGGAACCCTCGTATACGGTTTTATCAACAGTGTCATCCTGGCCTTGGTGGCCTTGGGTTTTAACCTCACTTTCGGCATCAGCGGAGTAGCCAACTTCTCCTACGGGGCTCTGTACGTTCTCGCCGGATACCTGGTTTGGATTTTCATCAACCTCGTCTCGCTTCCCTATCCGGTGAGTGTGGCCTTGTCGATCCTAGCCACAGCTTTGGCCGGAGCCCTGATGTACCGGTTCATACTCCTCCGGCTCCGAGGAATGGTGGTATCCGAGGTGATCGCCACTTTCGCCATCGGGTTGACGATACTCGAGATTTTTCGGTATCTGGGATTTATTGGATTTCAGTACACGCTTCCTGTTTTCTCAACGGGGAGTGTCGACTTTTTGGGCGTGTATGTAGACTATCAACGCCTGAGTATTGTGGGGATCGGGTTGCTTCTGGCCGCTTTTCTCTATGTGTTCACCCATCACACGAGAACCGGCCTGGCATTTCGCGGGATCGCCCAAGAAGAGCAGACCGCTCTATCCCTTGGCATTCACTCCGACTGGGTGGCTACGCTGAGTATGGCTTTTGGAGCAGGCCTGTCCGCCGTGGCGGCCGTTGCCATACTGCCTCTGGGAACCATTTCGGTGGAAGGCGGGTACGACGTGCTGATAAACGCCCTTGCCGTATGCATTGTTGGAGGACTCGGAAGCACCGTTGGCGTGGTGGTGGCAAGCTTCCTCATCGGATATGCCCAGATGTTTACATCCAGCTACCTTGGGGCAAGCTGGGTGATGATCGTAAGTCTGGTCGCGATTCTTATCATCCTGGCGGCCAAGCCTTCCGGACTGTTCGGCAAGCAAAGAGAGTTGGAAGAGAGGATCTGAAGAAGGCATGGCACTGCGCAAGGAACGAATAGATCGGGGCATCAAGGCGCGCAGCGAGGATATCTTCGCTGTGACCTCTTACAGGGAAATGCTCTACCTGATCGCTCCCCGCGCCTTACCTATCCTCGCAGCCCTCGTCTTGTCGCTCATTGCAACCCCGTACTGGCAGAGAGTGCTCATTTCCGCTTCCGTATTCGGTATCCTGGCTTTGAGTTGGGATTTCCTGCAACGCTGCGGCATGGTGTCTCTTGGACAGGCCCTCTTTTTCGGCGTGGGGGCCTATGTATCAGGTTATCTGAATCAATCCCTCGGATGGAGTCCGCTCATAACGGTCCCCCTGGGCGCCGTTCTTGGTGGGGTGTTCTGCACGTTACTCCTGATCCCGGTACTCAGGCTTCGGGGCATCTATTTCTCCATGGTCACCCTGGTGTTGCCCCTGATGTTCGAACGGATCATCGAGGCCACCAAGATCCTGGGCGGAACGGAGGGCATCAGCGGCCTGGACCCGTTCCCCAACCATTGGGTTGAACTCTACCTTCCGCTGGTCGCCGTATGGGTTGCGCTGTTCGGACTACGCCGCTTAATGGGTTCCGATTACGGGCTGGTGCTGTCCGCCATCAATGATAACGACCGGTCCGTCATCAGTTCCGGCATAAACATTTATGTGTTGAAAGCCCAGGCCCTCTTCATCGGAGCCTCAATGAGCGCATTCGCCGGGGGAATCATGACTCACATCTATATGTTTGTGGGTATGCCGGTATTTGCCCTGGATTATTCGATTCTCCCCATAGCGTCGTCCGTCGTAGGCGGCATGGGCACCTTTGCCGGTCCGATGCTGGGTTCTTTTATCCTTGTGCCCTTGTCCGAACTGTTGCGGGGCATAGGAGGGCTTCGCATCATCGTTTACTCTCTGTCTTTAGTGGTGTTTATTGTGGCCCTGCCGGAAGGCATATTCCATTACCTCCAGAGGAAGTATTCCCAATTCGAACGATGGAAAGCGTTTTAGACGAAATAGATCATAACCTTCTGTCGGTTTCCGGACTCACTAAGAAATTCGGCGGGGTCACGGCCATTGATTCGGTGAGCTTCGAGCTCGAAGAAGGCCGGCTTCTTGGGGTCATCGGCCCCAACGGCTCCGGTAAAACCACACTGGTGAATCTGATCACCGGATTCGTGAAACCGGACGTAGGCCGGATCGTATTCCAAGGTACGGATATCACGCGAATGTCGCCCAGCAAAAGGGCCCATGCCGGCATGGTCCGTACGTTCCAGATGGTACGGCCCTTCTACCAGTTACCCGCCTTCAAAAATCTCATTGTGCCTCTCTACTCGCCGAGAGTGAAAAGGTTGGCCGGCGGCAGATACGGAGATCGGGACGCCGTTGCCAAAGACATTCTCGAGGAAGTCGGGTTCGAGCGGGATTCCGACGTGATCAACAAAGTCGCCAAAGTGCTGCCCCACGGCTATTTGAAGCGCCTCGAACTGGCGAAGTGCCTGGCCATGCGGGCGGATCTGGTCATTCTCGACGAATTGTTTTCCGGTCTCAGCATGGCGGAAGTGGCCTCCATTCTTCCGATCATCGAGAAACTTCGGGTCGATGGAAAAACCATCATCATGATCGAACACCGCCTGCGTGAGCTGTTTCGCATCGCCGATAAGGTGATGGTATTGAATTTTGGACAAAAAATCGCAGAGGGACCACCCCGGACGGTTATGGACAGCGAGGCCGTCAGAAAAGCCTACCTGGGTACGGAAACGGAAGGGTAAGTTCGTGCTGAAGATTCGGAACCTCATGGTTTTTTATGAAAACGCCCTGGCGATCAATGAATTCAGTATGGACGTAGATCACGGTGAGATCGTGGGCGTGATCGGTTCCAACAGCGCGGGAAAAACAACCCTGATGAACACCGTCTCCGGTCTGATCATCGATCTGAGAATAAAGGAACAGCGAAAGGGGGGCGAAAGAATCACCCTGGTAGGAACGGTGTCTTTTAAAGGGGAAGATGTCACGCCAATGCCTCCTCACGAAAGGGTGAAGAAGGGAATCGTACTATGCCGGGAACGCCACCCCATTTTCCGGGAAAGCGATGTCACCGAAAACCTGAAAATCGCCGGCTACCTATTCAGCCGAAAGGAACGCGATCGGATGATCGATTCCGTTTTTGAACTGTTTCCCATTCTGGTTCCATTGAAACGACGTAAAGCAGGGTTCCTGAGCGGGGGTGAACAGCAGATGCTGGCCATCGGCATGGCGCTCGTAGTCCAGCCTTCCCTGTTACTGCTCGACGAACCGCTGCTCGGTCTGAGCCCTGCCATGCAAAACCTGCTGGTGGAATCCATAAAAAAAGTCAATGAGGCCTCGGGGGCCACCATTCTCATCACCGAACAGTTCGCCCGACCCATATTGCCCATGATTGAACGGGGATATGTTATTGAAAACGGTATGCTCACTATGCAGGGAACAGGAAAGGAACTGATGGACAATCCCGAAGTGAAATCAGCGTACTTTGGAGTATAAATAAAGGCATTGCATGACATCCCCAGCAGATCCCACCATCATAGACGCATTTGAACATTCAGCCCGGACGAACGCCCGAAAAACCGCCTTCATCTACCTGGGCACCACCTACACGTACGAGCGCCTGAGCCGGTATGTACGGAGATTCGCCGCCGGACTGCATGACCTGGGAGTGCGCCAGGGCCATAAGGTGATCCTGTATGCACCCAATTCCATACAATGGGTCGTAGCCTGGCTGGGTATCTTGCGGGCGGGAGCCATTGCCGTTCCCATTACCCCCATCTACACGCCTTACGATCTGGACTATATCGCCAATGATACCGGCGCTTACGCCATCGTGTGCACGGATCGAAATTTCGGATACGTCCAGCAGGTCAAGTCCGACTCGAACATGGAACAGGTCGTGATCACCCGACTGGTGGACTTGCTCCCGTGGTGCAAGAAGGCCGTGGGATGGCTGTTCGATAGGGTGCCTTCCGGTAAGGTTGTTTCCGGCCGCGACACCCATTCCTTTCAGAATATGGCCAAAAAAGGAGGAACGGGCGCATCGCTTCCGTCCGTGAAGCCGGAAGACACGGCCGAGATCCTGTACACCGGCGGCACTACGAAATATCCCAAAGGCGTGCCGATCACCCACGGCGCGTTTATGCAAGCGTCTCTCGAGCAGTTGGCCGTTTGTGAGGGACTATTCAAAAAGGAAGACAACATCATCATGTGCGCCGCGCCCCTGTTTCATATACTGGGCCAGGCGTGCGGATTGGGAACATTACTTGTAGGCGGAACCCTAATCGTGGTTCCGAAGGTCAATGTAGATGGAATTCTGGACGCCATACAACGCTCCAGAGCCAAAATGTTCATCGGCGTTCCCGCACTGTATCGCATGATGCTCGAGCACGACCGCTTGGACCAGTATGATCTGACCTCCCTCGAATACTGCTTCAGCGCAGGAGACGTGCTTCCCTCTGAAGTGGGAAAACGCTGGCGGACCACCCTCGACCGGCAGGTGTATCAGGGCTACGGGGCTACGGAAACCGTGGGAGGCGTGGCCATGTGCCCGACCGGTGTCGAGAACCCCTCGGGAGCCATGGGACTTCCCCTCCCAAGCAAGAAGATCCTCATCGCGGACCCCGTAAGCCTCGAGCCCGTGACGCCGGGCGATCCCGGGGAACTTCTAGTATCATCGGACAAAATGGTGAACGCGTATTGGAATAAGCCCGAAGAAACGGAATCATCGTTTATCCGTATAGGCGAGCGCAATTGGTATCGTACCGGAGACATCGTCCGACAGGATGAAGGCGGATATCTGTATTTCGTGGATCGCACGGTGGACACGATCAAGCATAAAGGATATCGGATAAGCGCCAGCGAAATCGAAGCCGTGCTACAGGAGCACCCGGCCGTGATCAGCTCGTGTGTGGTGGGCATACCGGATGAAAAGCTCGGCGAACGCATAAAAGCGTTTGTGGTTTTGAAGAAAGACATAAAAGGAATAACGGGTTACGACCTCATGAAGTGGACCCGGCAACGACTGCCGTCCTACAAGGTACCTCAATATATCGAGTTCAGGGACATGCTCCCCAAATCCAAAGTAGGAAAACTGCTCCGGCGCGAGATCCGCAGCGAAGAGCAAAAACGCCTGACCGTTTAATTTTGACATGTTCGTCCGAGAACGACGAATTTTCCTAAATCACGTGAAATACGACAGGCCCTCACTCCAGCCGTGTTCATCGGAAGAGGCGGATTGTGGGTCGCCCCCGCACTCACCCTCGCCCCGGCTCCCAGGTCTCTACACCGGCCAGGGTGAGGAGAGACGCATACAACACAAAAAGCCAAAGATGGTGGATTATACGAGGTTTGCGGGCTGGATTAAGCTTGCCTTCGTCAACACGGAGCACACATGACCACAAGATGCGCCTGGGCCGACACGGATCCCCTTTACACGGAATATCACGACAACGAGTGGGGAACGCCCCGGCACGAGGACCGGAAGCTCTTCGAAATGCTGATCCTGGAGGGTGCTCAGGCGGGATTGAGCTGGTTGACGATTCTGAGGAAACGGGAAAACTACCGTAAGGCCTTCGATCACTGGATTGTGGAAGACATTGCCCGGTACGACGCCGCGAAAACCAAAGCGCTTCTTGCCAACCCGGGAATCATTCGAAACCGAAGAAAAATAACCTCGGCGATTCAAAACGCCCGGGCCTTTCTCGATGTGCAGGAAACCTTTGGAAGTTTCGATCGGTTCATCTGGCAATTCGTTCAGGGAGCGCCCATCCAGAACGCGTGGGACCGCCTGGAGCAGATCCCTGCAATAACCAAGGAATCCACCGCCATGAACCGGGACCTCAAGAAACGAGGATTCACCTTTGTAGGCCCCACCATCTGTTATGCGTTCATGCAGGCCGTGGGCATGGTGAACGATCATGTGGTGGACTGCTTCCGGCACCGGCAGTTGAGAGGACGGGTTGACGCCGGATCGTCCCAAGAAAAGACTTGAGCGCGTTTTAAAGATACACTATGGTGTTAGATAGACAACAGCCCACCTTGAACATGGGTTTGCACACGATATTGGGATTCTGAAACGGACCTTTGTACAGGCTTCTCCATGAAGCGAGACCGTGGAAGGGACGGAACGCACGTTTCGCATCTGAAGGCGTTCAGAACAGGCGGTCACCATCTTCCTTTTCCGGCCGGCCCGTTAAAAGACGCTCAAGGACGGCCCTTCCTTGGAGAGCGTTCGGTTTTTCACCCACATCCAACTATTACGACTAGAAGGAGTCAGGGCTATGAGGGGAAAAGCGTTTCTGTTTTTTTCAACCGTTTCAATAGTCTTTCTGTTTTGCACGGCCGGACTGGGCGCAGTGGACGGTATCTGGTTCACTGAGGACGCCGGACAAACGCTG
>Ga0068714_10005270_pt1 | contig 13820 bp, 16 predicted proteins | sample MTBNYHSulfiMetaG_FD_62988 | JGI IMG/M metagenome (GOLD analysis project Ga0068714, IMG submission 62988) | Enrichment culture microbial communities from rom New York Harbor, USA that are MTBE-degrading - MTBE-NYH (New York Harbor Sulfidogenic)... | ecosystem: Environmental > Aquatic > Marine >... | reverse complement strand
GGCCTCGCAGATTTCCTTCACCTGCTTGCCCGGGTCTTTTGTGCTGCACGGAACCCATACCCTAGCGGTACGAGGAAGAAGTTCGATAATCTCCTTGGGGCACGTGCGCACGCATGTTCCGCAGCCGACGCACGCGTCGGGGTCCACCACGGGAAAATCGTCGACCATGGTGATGGCGTCAAAAGGACAGGCTTCCGCACACTCCCCGAAGCCGATACAGGCGTAGGCGCAGGACTGGGGACCTCCGAATGCCAGGTTCGAGCCCGTGCAGGTTTTGAAGCCGATGTATCCGTATTTTTTTCGGACTTTGCCTTCCACCCTGGAGCAGCGAACCGCGGCCACCAGGTCCTGGATCGCCGTCACCTGCTTCCCGGTTATCTCCGCCACAGCCTTGGCCACCTCGGCTTTTCCCGGAAAACATAGATTGGGCTTGACCTCCGGATCGTTAACAACCGCTTCTGCGTAAGCTTCGCACCCGGCGTAGCCGCAGCCCCCTCACTGGGCGCCGGCAAGAACTTCCAGGACTTCCTCCACCTTCGGGTTGACCTTGACCGCGAACTTCTGAGCCGCCATGGCCAAACCAATGCCGAAAAGGAGCCCGATGCAACCGAGCACGGCAAGAGCGATGAGCGCCATGCGCAATAATTCCGAATCCATGTAAAAGCATCCTCTTAAAAAATGGACATCCCGGAAAAACCCATGAACGCCAGGGCGAAAAGCCCGGCTGTGATGAAAGCTATGGGCAGACCTTTATAGGTCGGCGGCACGTCGGCCACCTCCAGGCGTTCCCTCACCGACGACATCAGGAACAGGGCGATTAGGAAGCCGACCCCTGCGCCGAGGGCGAGCATCAAAGTCTCTGCCGCATTGTACTCATTGTTGGCGAGAAGTAAAGGCACGGCAAGGATGATGCAGTTCGCTATCACGAGCACCAGGTACACGCCGAAGGCCTTGAAAAGAGCCGGGTTGACTTTCCGCAGAATCGTGTCCACCGCCTGAACCGAAAGGGACACGAGTCCTATGAACACCACTATCTGGAGAAAGTCCAGACGCATGGGCTTCAGGACAAACTGGTACATGAACCAGGACATCATGGCACTTGCCACAATGACCAGGGTAAAGGTGACGCCCATGCCCACGGCGGTCGATTTTTTCTGGGATGTGCCGAAAAACACGCAGAGCCCCAAGTACTTGGTGAAAACGAAATTCTTGATGATCATGGCGCCCAGCAGGATAGACAGGAGATAACCGAAATAGACCTTCTTGACAGTCAGGACCGCGCTTCCCTGGCTATTCCCTTCCGCCATGATCTCCCTCAATGTGAGGATATGGGCCTGCTCCTGATTGAGGGGCATCTCAAAGGTGAGCGTCACAGAGGTCCCGTCCCCGCTGAGGGAGGCTGAGGAGATGGGGAGGTTGATGTCCGGGTCGGGCCTCTCGTACACCTTGTAGTTTCCCGCGCTCTCAGCCCACTTCGCATCCACGGGGCCGGCAAAAGTGATAGTGATCTGGTTCGCCCCCTTGAAGGATGTGCCTTTGATGAAACGGTGTTCAGACCCGCAACCGCAAACCAGCAGGAGCGATGCCAGGAGGCCCAAAACCACCACAGTATGTGATCTGATCGCCTTCACTTTTTTTCTTTCGCCCTCTTGAGGAACTTCTCCATGTAGTTAAAGATTGCCATCATGAACCCCACGGTGAAAAAACCGGCCGCCGGGAGAATGAAGAAAAGAAGAGGCCGGCTTCCGAGAACGTCATAACCAAGGAGCGTTCCCGCTCCCAGCAACTCGCGGATGAAACCAAGGACGACCATGCCGAAGAGAAAGCCGAGCCCCATGCCCACGGCGTCCCAGAAAGAAGGGATGATGGGATTCTTGGCGGCGAACATCTCCAGGCGCATGGTGATGATCGCAAAGGCCACGATTAGCTTTACGAAGATGCCCATGGCCTTGTAAGCTTCGGGCACGTAAGCGGCGAGAACCAGATCGATGACCGTCACCCAGGTCGCAATGGTCAGCGTGTAGGTGGGAATGCGGATCCGCGGATGGATAAAGTTCTTGATGGCCGAGATGGTGCAGCTTGAAAAAACCTGGACAAAGAGGACGGCAATCCCAAGGAGGATGCCGTTCATTACGCTGGTGCTGATACCTACGGCGGGGCACATGGAGAGGGCAAGACGAAAAATCGGGTTTTCCGTCAGAATGCCGTTGAAAAAAAGCTGTGAATTCGTCTTCTTGCTAAGTGCCAATTCCCGGCCTCCTTGCTTCCCCCCTGCTAAAAAGCGACAGGCAGGTTCCGCGAAACCACCGTCCTGTCCAGGACCTCTATCCTGTAAGCGAATCTCCTGACCATGGCCTTCGCTCCGTCGGTTACAGCCTGACTGGAAATGGTGGCGCCTGTGAGCGCGTAAATGTCCCCGGCCTTGTATTTTTCCCTTATTTTGTCTATCTCTTCCTTTGCGACGGCACCCGTCTTCCCTTCCAGGTATTTTCGATACTCGTCGGGAAGAGGTTCCTTGGTCACGCCGAGCTGTTTGAGGGTTTCAAAGCTCTTGTCGGCGAACTGGTTCTTGAAAAAGTCCCGCTCTATGTCCCCGCCGAGCCCCGGATCTTCCTCGTGTTCAAGGATTTCCAGCCCCAGGACTTTGAAAGCCGGGTCCATGGCGAGCATGACTTTGATGAAGGTCTTGAAGCCCTGGAACTCTCCGGGAAGGAGGTAGGCAAGGCGATCGCCGTCCAATTTCGCGATGATGGCTTCATCGGCAAAGACAAAAGAGGCAGGCGGCTTGAGAACCTGCTTCAGCGCTGCCTCTCTGCCTGCGGGGTCGAGTGCTTGGTTGGGAGAAATGCCCATCTCGTGAAAGGCCTTGAAAGACCCTTCCAGTGTAATGACGAGGAGTCCGCAAATGACGGACTCCCCTTTCTTGAGAGGGATGATGTATCCCAGAAACTTTTCGCCTCTCTCATCGATCACGTAACGGTAAAGGTGATGGAGATGGAGCTGCGGGGGGGCCGGGTTCTTCTTGCCGTATCCCAGAAGCCTGAGCATGGTTTCCTGCACCGCCTTGTGTTCGTTGTCCTGTTTGGCTTTTGCGGTGAGGATGAACACCCCTCCCATGACGGCGCCGGCTATGAGACAGGAAAGCGTAAGACCCAGGGTAATACGAACGATTGGTTTCATTTCACGGCACCTTTTTGAGGAGCGAAACGAAGGGGCCTGAACCACCCGTCCAGGGCAGGCGTGAGCGCATTCATCAGGAGGATGGCGTAGGCGACGCCCTCGGGATAACCGCCCTTGAGCCGGATGAGGACTGTGAGAGCTCCGATGCCGGCGCCGAAAATGAGCTGCCCCTTCTTGCCGTTTGGCGACGTAGTGTAATCGGTTGCCATATAAATCGCACCCAGCGGCACTCCTCCCGAGAGCACGGCGAGCAAGGGGTTCCCGGTGAAATACCCTTCACCCCCGAAGACCCATGTGAAGAATGCCACGGACGCGAAAACGGAAACGGGAATGTGCCAGGTGATGTATCCCTTGTAAAGCAGGTAGAGTCCGCCGAGGAGAAGGAGAAGTACGGAAGTTTCGCCTATGCACCCAGGCCGCCAGCCGACAAAAAAATTACCGTAGATGGTGCTGAGGGCGCCGTACTTTTCCATCAGCGCGCCAACGCCGTAATGCTTGAGCACGTAAAGGGGGGTGGCTGTGCTGACGGCATCCACTCCCGCACCCATGTATTTGAAGATGGAAGCGTCCCTGAGAGGGGGCAGCCACGCCGAGGTCATGGCGACCGGGTATGTGGCTACAAGGAAGGCTCTCCCTATCAGGGCCGGATTGAAGATGTTGAAACCTATCCCGCCCATGAGGTGTTTGGTCACAAAAATAGCCACCACCGCGCCCAGCACGGGCATCCAGTAAGGAACACCGGGAGGAATCACATAGGCCAGCAAAAGGCCTGTGATCACGGCGCTTCCGTCCCTGATGGTGATCGGCCGGCGCAGGCATTTCTGGGAGACGGCTTCAGTGGCGACACAACTGCCCACGCTGACCGCCGCGATGATCAGAGTCTGAAAGCCGAAAACGAAAACGGAAAGAATCAGGGGAGGAATCAGGCAGACCACAACAGTCCACATGATCTTTTCCACCGACTCCCTATTTTTGACGTGAGGGGAGATGGAAACGGTCCAGAGTTCGGAGCGCTCTGCGAATGGGTCTCCCATTTTCTCTTTCTCTTCGATGGCGTCACCTCTTCGAACGAGAAGATCTATCTTCTTGCCTTCATCTTGGCCAGCCGGATGAACTGCACGAGCGGTCTCTTGGCAGGGCAGACATAGGCGCAACACCCGCATTCAAAACACTCAAAAAGGCCGAAGGGAGAGGTATCCTTGGCCTTTCCGGCTTCCACATAGATCCCGATCTCATTGGGCTGAAGGCCCATCGGACAAGCTTTCAGGCACCATCCGCAGTGAATGCAGTGCCCATGGGGTTTGGTGTCGATTTCATCTTCCGTCAAGAAAAGAATTCCCGAGGTCGTTTTCGTTATCGGGATGTCGGTGGTGGAAACCGAAAAACCGGTCATGGGGCCGCCGAAGACGATTCTAGCCAGGCCCGGTTTTGTTCCTCCGAGGTGATCGACGATGTCCCGGATGCGAGTGCCTATTCTGACCTTGAGATTGGCAGGCCTCTGGATCCCTCTGCCCGAAACTGTGATAACCTTTTCATAAAGGGGCTTGTTAAGGACCACGGCATCGTAGATCGCCTTGGTGGTCCCGGCGTTTTGAACGACCACTCCCACGTCAAAGGGCAGCCCGAATCCGGGTACCCTTCGACCCGTAATGCTCTCGATAAGCTGCTTCTCGGATCCCTGGGGATATTTCACCTTGAGAACGTCCACGACAAGGTTGAAACCATCTCCTCCCTTTTGGGCCGCGACCTTCTGCATCACCTCCGCGGCATCCATCTTGTTAGCTTCGATGCCGATGTGGCAAGTTCTTATTCCCAAAATCGAAAGGATTATCTTCGCCCCCTCGATGATGTCCTCGGGATGCTCCAGCATGAGACGGTGGTCGGTGGTGAGATAGGGCTCACATTCTACAGCGTTGATGATGAGCGTATCTACCTTGGATTCGGGGGGAGGGGAAAGCTTGACGTGGGTGGGGAACCCGGCTCCCCCGAGCCCTACTATTCCCGCGTTCTTCACCCTCTTGCGAAGTTCCTCCGCCGGCAGGGCTCTCCAGTCCGAGGGTTCATATGCCCTGGGTTCGGCTTCTCTGTCGGTCTGAACGATCACGGAGGGGCAGGAGACGGAAACCGGGTGGACCGAAACGCCGATGCTCTTCACCGTTCCGGTCACGCTGGCGTGGATGTTCGCCCCAAGCCCTGCGGAAACCTCTCCGATGAGATCGCCCTCTCGTACCTTGGCCTTCTTGTCCACCACGGGCTTGCAGGGGGCTCCAAAATGCTGGAGGAGCAGGATGTCGACCTCTCCGGGGAGGGGGAGGCTTTCAATGGGGAGATGCCGCGAAAGTTCCTTGGACTCCTCCGGGTGAACGCCCCCCTTGAGAAATGTCAATAGAGTCTCTGCCATGGCCTGATCGCTCTGTCAGTATACCAGTACCGGAGGAGCATTTGAAGACGGCCATCGAAAAACCGGGCTCCTCCTTTTCTCAAATATCTCGATCCGCGAGGATTTCTTTTCTATGGTAATCCGAAGTGGGATTTATAGAACAAAGCGAGCCGGAATGTCCACTATTTTTTCCGGAAAGCGGCCGGTTCGGGCCTGTCTGCCTCGATCGAAGCCCCCTTTTCCTTTCATGCCCCCCTCGACCGGAGAATCCGCTCCTCTGCGTCTCTGCGCGAGGCCGTCATATCCGCCGGCCGCCTTCATCAAGCAGTCGCTCGTGCCGCAAACACCGCCTTCGCTTCCTCGATGTCTTTCTTGATCTGTTCGGACAGTTCCCTGATGTCGCCGAAGGGCCTCTCCCCCCTGAGACGGCAAAGGAAGCTCACCTTCACTTTTTTCCCAAGGAGATCGCCGGAATAATCCAGTATGTGGGTTTCTACTGTGAGGGCGTTTCCCTGAAAGGTGGGGTTGTAACCCACATTGGTGACCCCCTGATAAGTCTTTCCCTCTACGACGACCGTGACTGCATAAACACCCCTTTTGGGAAGGAGCTCATCCTGGAGCTTCAGGTTGGCGGTGGGGAATCCGAGAAGTTTTCCGCCCCGTCGATGCCCGGCCACCACCGTGCCTTCCACCTGATAATCTCTTCCAAGAAGGGTCCCCGCCTCTGCCATTTTTCCATCCTGGACGAGTCTGCGGATCGAAGTGCTTGAGACCAGGGTGCGGTCTATATGGACTGGTTCGACGAGATGGACGAGAAAGCCTAACTTATCTCCCATTTTCCTCAAAAGAGGGATGTTCCCTTCCCGGTTCCGGCCGAAGGCATAATCGTAGCCCACCACGAGCTCTTTGATTCCTATCATGTCCACGAGAATGTCTTTCACGAAATTCTCGGCCGGAATGGAGGCGAACTTGCGGGTAAAGGGGAGGCAAAAGAGAACGTCAATCCCGGCTTTTTCGATGAGTTCGAGTTTCTGCCCCGTAGGAGTGAGCAGGGGGGGGCCGTTTCCGGGTTTCATTACCCTGATGGGATGAGGTTCGAAAGTCATTACGGCGGAGTGCCCGCCGATTGCCCTGGCCCTCTCTTTGACTTTCTCGAACAGGGCAAGGTGGCCTCTGTGCACACCGTCGAAATTCCCTATAGTCAGCACGGGATTCTTCAAAGGCTTCTCAGAGACATTGAGATTTCTGATGATTTGCATTGAAACTGATTAATTCTCCTAGCAAAGCTGGGTACTGCCGTCGGTGGGCGAACAAGAAATCGCGATTTCCATTTAGCCTATTGACAGGCCCAAATCAATAATATAGTAGATAAACACCTGAAAATATCAATTCCCCCGCGTGCGGAAGTGGCGGAACTGGTAGACGCGCTAGGTTCAGGGTCTAGTGTGGGTAGCCACATGGGGGTTCAAGTCCCCCCTTCCGCACCAGAAAAAAGCAAAGAATTAAGGGAGCTTGCGAAAGCAGCTCCCTTTTTACGTTTTTGGCCATCCTGTCAATATTCGCCGTTTTTAGCCGGTTTTCGCGGTTTCCATGGCAGAAATCTGGCAGAAAAAGTTAGCCTACCCTAACTTGCCAGCCAAGTCTCCGGATGACTGTTATCAATTAGAAAGTCCTTGACAATGGCTCCGCAGATAGCGATTATATTGGTAACGGTTCATCCCCATGTCGCTTCGGCTTCATGGGTCCCCGTGTCCTGCAATAAGACACGGGATTTTTTTTGGAGCCACCATGGCTAGAGTGACGTTTTTCATTGACGGCTTTAACGTCTACCATTCTCTCCAGGCCTACGACGCACAAAAGAAGACTCTCCCCTATCGCAAGTACCTTTGGCTGGACTTCATCAGTTTAGCGCGGTGTTTCACCAGAAAGCAGGATCTCCTGTCAGAAGTCTATTACTTTACGGCTTATGCAACCTGGAAACCCCATTCGATGAAAAGGCATCGAGTCCTGATTGACGCGCTCAAGAACTAAGGCGTGCAGGTAGTAATGGGCAGGTTTAAAGATAAGGATGCCTATTGCAAGAAGTGCGGTGCTTCATTCGTCAATAAAGAAGAAAAACAGACCGATGTGAACATTGCCGTCTATCTTTTCAAGGAGGCTCTCGCTAACACCTTCGACACGGCGATGGTTTTGACCAACAATACGGATCTGGTGCCTGTGATCCATTGGCTAAAGAAATCCTTCCCCACAAAAAAAGTGGGAGTCTTATTTCCGATTGGCAGATGGGCCGTCGAGCTGAAGAACGTCTGCGACTTTTGGAGAAAAATCGAGGAAAAGCATCTCAGGAAGTGCCAATTTCCTGAGTCGGTGAAGCTGCCGTCGGGCATCCTTTTGTCGCGCCCTCCCGAGTGGAAATAAAATCCCCTCCATATCTCATCGGCTTTATTTTCCTTTTATCCCAGGCTTCAAACTCCGCAACAAGAGGTCACCGCCAGCTCACCATAAAACGCAAAGACTTTTTGTTTGACAAAAGACATCTTTTGGTTTTTAATCTCTTGCATAATCACGGAGGACCTGAAAGATGAATGGATTCGAGAGCCGGGAAGCGTCAGAGATCATAGAGGTGCCTGAAAGAAATTTTCGATATTGGGCCACCAGCCGGGCATTCATCCCGGAAGAGGACGCGGTCGGCCGCCAGGGAATAAGGCGCAAGTACTCTTTCAAGAATTTGGTCGAAGGTGCCATCATTTCCGATTTGGTCAAATTGAATGTCAGCGTCCCACAAGCGGCCGCTGCCGTGTCACGATTGCAGGGCAAGAATTTCATGTCGGCCAGCTTCTGCTTTCTAATCATCACCGCCGATGGGAAGATTAAAGTCATAACCGAGGACGACGTAAGGGTAGAACAGAGGAAAAGAGCTAAGGCGATTGAAATCCCCAATAAGCTCTTATCAGATTATCTCAGGCATGAGGTTGATCAGCGGTGGACAGAGTTTTTCATGTATATGTTCGCGGAGATAACAACGATGGAAAGTGCTGTGATCGTGCCTGTCCACAAAATCAAAGCTAAGATAGAGCGCCGCGTGAGTGAGCGGTAGGAGGAACTTTTTTTTGGGCATACAAAGACATAAATTGTTTTTTAGTTTTTGGAGGTGAAAATGGGACAACCGAACTTTGAGCTGAAGGGGTTGATCATTGCCAGATACGGAACCCAAGCAAGCGCCGCACTTGATTTTGAGATGGATGAATTTCGTCTATCCCGGATCATCCATCGGAGGGCGGCGCCGTCGCCTGAAGAGCGAAAGAGGATCGCCTGGAAGCTCCAGCGACCTATTGTGGACCTGTTTCCTGAAGCTCAGGAGAGCGCGACCTAGTGCGCCAAATCATTGACATAGGCGGTATTGCCAAAGTGTTTGACTTCATCGATGAAGAGGGCCGACCTCGCCTCCATGTCATCTACAAACTCGTTCGCCGCCCGGTTGATCCGTCACCGCATCGCAAGATCGGCAAGCATTTGCGCTTTGATGTGGAGAAGTGCCTGGCCTGGTTCGATAGACAACCCGGAGCCGATGGCCAGGACCTTTACGGCGGGCAGTCATGATCAACGCGCATATTGGGAGGAAATAGGGCGCAACGGGAAGGATCATTTTTTTTCACTCTTCGTTACCAAGTCGATCCGGCAGGACTTCGAGGTTCCCTTTCTTGATAAGCCCTTCGACAAAGAAAGGAGGCGAGCCTGGGCCGGACGCTTTAACTGGAGAGCAACATCATCAAGGGTGTGAAAATTTAGAGAAAGGAGAACGGGAATGGACATCGAACAAAGGAGAACTCAGGAGATCGTGACTTTGCATCAAGAGATTGTCGGTCATCTAAGGCAGAGCCTCGACAAGGCGATCAGGATTGGCCAGTTACTCACGGAGCAAAAGGACAGCCTAAAGCATGGGGAATTTACTCCATGGCTTAGGGCGAACGTTCCTTTTACGGACCGAACGGCCAGGAACTATATGAGGCTTTACCGGGAGAAGGACAGGATCAAAACGGAAAGCATTTCCGATTTGAATGGTGCCTATTTCCTCCTCGCAGATCAGCGTGAAAATGATTGTTTTGATCCGAATGTCTGGTCAGAGATCATCGACGACGTAAACTCAATCTTCTTCCGTCATGCGCCTGACATCCGGATCCCCTCCGAGCCGGGAATTCTTTTCCATTACTTGAAAGAGAAAGATGACGGTTCAATGACAGACCAGGAAAAGCTAGGTTTCAGCTTCTGGGCGAACTTCCATTCTCATCTCTGCTATTGGAGGAACTTTGCCAGAACCAAAGGCAAGGAGTGCTTGCCTCCGAGTCTGAAGCGATACCTTGACGTAATGATGGAAGACAAGCCGGATTGGCTGACGGCCATTCGAAATGAACCACCCAAGAAAATATGCGGCGAGTCTTGTCCACACGGGTTTTAGGTCCTGCCAAATTTCAAATGAGGTGATCATCATGGCCATTGAGATCAGGAAATTCCGACGATATGAGAAGGGCACCCTCTTAGGTTTCGCCAACATCGGCTTAACGTCCATCGGCCTTGAAATCCTCGATTTCGACTTCATGGCCGAGGCCTTGGCGCCGTGGGTTTCGAACGTCCAGGAGCAAAATCCGGATCTCTTCTCCAAGCTCGTGTTCGAGAGATCTCCCAAAGGTGCCCATGTCATCTACCGCGTCGATGCCGTCATCCCGGGGAATGACAAGCTGGCCAGAAAGGCCGTGGAGGTGCCAGGACCAGGTGAGCATGAATACAAGGGCAAGACCCTGAAGGCCCAGCAAATCAACGGAAAATGGCTGATCATCATCGAACTCATCGAGACCCGGGGTGAGGGTGGTTACTGCCTCGTTCACCCTTCCAATGGGTATGAAATCAAACAAGGCGATCTCCGCAAAATACCCACCATCACGGCGGGGGAGAGGGAGATCCTGATGGAGGCCGCCTGGGCCTGTAGCGAGTTCCACCCTCCGCAGGACATCCACAGGGGATATTCCGGCAACCACCAGGGAGGCAAGCTCCCCGCCCAAGACTTCGACGAACGGGGAGATCTCCGGGCCCTGCTCGAGAAGCATGGGTGGACATTCAAGGGCCATGGGAATGACGGCCGGGAGCATTGGGCGAGACCAGGTAAAGAAAAAGGTAAGTCTCACTCCGCCACCCTCACCGATGGAAAACTCTTCTACGTCTTCTCTGGGAACGCCCACCCTTTCGAGCCTGGCCGCACATATACTCCTTTTGCGGTGTTCGCCAGCCTGGAGCATGGAGCGGATTTCTCAGCGGCCGGGAAGGCTCTGGCTGCAAAAGGGTACGGGTCCAGGCCGGAGACAAGAGACACGGGTGGAGGCCGGAAAGCGAAGTTCATGAACGTGGGGGCCATGGCGAAGGAGTTCGGGAAAGAGATTGAATGGCTGTGGAGAGATCATATCCCAAAACAGAACCCTGTGGTTTACGCAGGCCGGGAAGGGTCCGGGAAAAGTTCGAACGTTGCCCAGGTGTGCAAGGAAATCGTCGAAGGGGACCCTCAAGCCTGGGTCCTTTGGGTGGCGACGGAGGGCTTTGTCTCGGACCACACCGACAAGTGGGTCAAGCTCGGGATGCCTGATCGGGTGGTCATGCTCTCCGACGACAAGGGGGTCTACAAGCTCCAGCTCGACAATTACCGGGACCGGGAGTTCCTGGATCAGGCCCTCTCTGACCTGAAAGACCAAACAGGCGGGAGGGTCGTCGCCGTAGTCAACGATGCGGGTGCCAAAGAGACGGTCGCTCTAGTGGAAGTCCGCGCCGGCGTTCAATGCCTTACGGGGAAATGGCCGGAACATTACGTAATCATGAGGGAAGAAAGCCGAAGCACGCCCTCTGGGTCATAACCCTCTCCTTTTCCTGGCTGAAGAGGAAGAGCACCTTCCGAAAACCCCCTATCGCCGATTTTCAGACGATATTGTGAGGATGCGGGCGATTGATATCGTAGTAGAAAGCAGGAAAAGGGGCTTTCCCATTTTCGACTTGAGGTCCTAGTCGTAAGTTCGCTTCAAATAGGAATGAACCAAAGAGCGGGGTCAATTCTGGCCTCGCGATATACTTGCAGAGCTAATTACGGCGAAGTGGCCACATACGAATTGCTACCCACAACAGCCCACTTTGCGCCGTTCCAAGCAATCCCGTAAACGCTCGGTCCAACCCCCTGGAGCTGAACGCCTTGCCACTGCAGGTCATCAGTCGAGACTTGGCAATAGACTGTACCGCAGGTGAGGAAGCGCTGCCCGCTCCAGGCGATTGCTTGATTGGGACCGACAGCGCCAAGACCCGTCTGTTGCCAGGTGTTGCCATCCGTTGATGTCACAGCGCCAGCGTAGCCTACTGCAACGAAACGTGACCCGTTCCATGCGATATCATAAAGGCTAGCTAATCCAGTAAAGCTGATGGGATTACTGGTCCAAGTGATGCCATCCGGTGAAGTGAACGCAACGGCTTCGGCATTTGGCAGGCCAAGGGTACTACCAACCGCTACAAACTGATCTCCCGACCATATTACGGCATACAGGGCTGCCGGAATTGTGTCCGGGACCGGTGTCCATATTACGCCATCCGCGGATGTCATTATCAGTCCTGCGTCTGTACTTGAACCTGAATCCCACTGTGTACCAACTGCGACAATACGACTACCTGAGGATGCGATGCCATTCAGTGCCGGATTGACTATAGCCGGTGGAACGACCTGGCCAATCCAGGTTTGGGCATCTGCAGAGGTCAGTATGCTTCCATTGTCTCCAACGGTTATGAATTGATTGCCTGTCCAAGTCACATCATTCAACGTCGACGAGACTCCCGAAGACTGCTCCGTCCAAGTCACGGCGTCAGGTGAGGTAAAAATACTACCGCTTCCGCCCACGGTTACGAACAAAGACCCAGACCAACGAACACGCTTTAGCCAAAGGGTTAAACTGGTCGGCATTGTTTGAACACTCCAGCGGGAGCCGGTGTCATTGACGGCGACGACAAAAGTGCCTGTTAGGGTGTTTGATTTATTTCCCGCGGTGTCAGTCACATATAATTCAAAGCCGAATTGACCGATGGTGGTCGTGTCGACCTCTAAAGTCCCCTCGATAGTTCCGGACGCCTCTCCTGAGACACCTTCAATAGGCGCTGACAGGATCTCGCCGTCGGATGATACAATATGTAAAATTGCGATATCCTTTCCCTGATCAGCGAAATCAAAAGTCCCCATCAACGTCAGCGTGCCATTTCCGTCATACTGGAGTGCAGCATTTGGAGAAAATTGAAGATTGCTAATAATGGGCGTGGAATCTAAAGGACTGCTCCCACCTCCACCCCCCCCTGAGGCCACAATAGCTGCAAGACCCAACGCACAACAACCAATCACCGCCAAGTAATGGACAATACGAGTAATCGAACCTGGCATTTTCATTTCCTCCGGTCCTGTAAAGTCATTGTCAAGATGCAATATGCCGCCACTGCACCAGCAGAACTGGCCATGAGGTCAAAAAAATCAAACGTCCCATTCAAGAAATAGCTCCTCATATTTCCCAGAACAAACAGCCCTCCAAACCACTCCGGCATCAGTTGAGATGCTGAAACAGAGTGCCTTTGACCAAGCTCAAACAAGACATTGATGAAAAGCCAGGCAGAGCAGATGATGAGATACCCAGTCTTTCGGCATGCCAGGAGCCCCCCCAATAACAAGGAAAATGCTAACACATGAAGAAATGAGGGAAGAGGTCCTGCGATGGCTTTGAAAAAAGACGGGATCTCATATGACAAAGCATCAGGTGCTTTGGCAAAAGACAGGAAGTAAGCGTCTGGGGGGCGGACGACAAGGTACAGGAGAAGACCGGCCAACAGGGCAACAGAGCCAATCAGAACCTGGGGCTTGTTGATGTGTCTCTCTCGCATTCTGAGGCTGTCCGACTCCATGGCTGCCTCGAAAAGTGAGCTGAGGAAAGACTTCTACACAAATTAATTGCAGCATTCTACCACTACGTGCGGCCGTCAACAAGAAATTCCTTGAGGGATGGCTGAGTCTTTGGGGCCCCTTCCGGCTTACGGTTAACGGTTCGCATTGCTCTGCGAGTAAACTGAACGACCGATTCAGGTATTGCCCATCACTGGTTTACCATTCCCTGGTCGGAATCTGATCTTTCGGCTGGCCGTTTCTGAACCTCAACACCTGTAAAGATTACAATCACGAGTGAATTGTCGATGAAGTGAATCG
>Ga0068714_10005269_pt1 | contig 13820 bp, 16 predicted proteins | sample MTBNYHSulfiMetaG_FD_62988 | JGI IMG/M metagenome (GOLD analysis project Ga0068714, IMG submission 62988) | Enrichment culture microbial communities from rom New York Harbor, USA that are MTBE-degrading - MTBE-NYH (New York Harbor Sulfidogenic)... | ecosystem: Environmental > Aquatic > Marine >... | reverse complement strand
ATCGCGGTCCTGGAACACGGCGGCGGTGATGGACTCCTTGTGGACGTCGAGTCCGACCCAGAAGTTGGAGGACGATGACATGGGGCTGGTCTCCTTCGGTTTGCGGCCTGTGGCCGCATGTGGCTCTGGCGTGCTCCTCACAGTGCGACGCTAACCCACGGCGTCCGGAGGAGGCCAGCCCTTCCATTGTGTCTATGGGACATAGACTTCTTGGAGGATGAATAATCGCCGTTTGAAGTCTTTGTTTGGTTCGCCGGCGTGATGGCGAATCGAGTCGGACCGCACTGATCGCAAACTAAGGAGCTACTGCTTTGCGTTACAAATTAAGCGAAGGGATGCGAGGGGGCGTGGGAGCGGAGTGGGAGACGGAGCGAGAACTGGCCGATCCGACACTGGGGTTCGTGCTGCTCACCGTCGGCGGGAGCACCCTCTTCTTCCTCGGTCTCACGTGGCTCTTCGAAATCTTGATGGGTATCGGCTGGCCCTTGATTCTCGTCAGTGTGTTTCTTGCAGTAACACTCGTGCAGGGCCCTCCGAGTGACATCGCCGCGATAGCATCCCAGAAGAGGAACGCACCGTTTCTTTGCGCCGCTTGGTCTGCTCGTGCAATGCTGATCCTGTCATTATTTCTGGCATCGTCGCTAACCTTTAGTGGTGGCTCGGTGGGGTGGGGTCCGGCGGCGCTTTCAGTTCTCATCCTCATGCCTCTGGTTTGGCTGCCGCTACACCAGCTTCGCCAGTTTGGACTACTCGCACTCGTCGGCGTTCTTCCCGCGGCTTCCCTTTGGAGCGTCGGGTTGATTACCCTCTCCCAAGCTGCTTTGCTCCTGGTGGCATTCTGGCTCTGGTTCACTGGGGCGGCATCGCTCGGAGCTGCTTTGATGACGACGATCGCAGCGGTTGCTTGGCTGTTCGCTGGGAATCTCCTACTTACGGTGTTGTCGGTACGTGGTATGAAGCTTGAAAGATCGGATTGACATGACCCTCGGAGGTGTGCCGCCGTTGCAGGAGGTGAGGAAGCGCCTCTACTCTGGCCGGAGGTGGTCATGTGGACGACGAGAAGCCTACGTCGGATAACGAAGTAGAGATTCTTGGCGTGCGCAGCCACGACAAGAATCTGGGGTTGGGCTTAATCCGCTCCCGGGAGTCAGGGAGTGCCCCGTGTTGGACTTCCAAGACCAAAATGGAGGCGTGAGTCGAGGGTCGAGAGGTGGGGATGGGGGGCCTGGCGAGGTGCCGCAGGGCGTGAGGGGAGGCTCGAGGTTGGCCGAGCCACGGTGGAGAGCCAGGGTCCTTGGCGAAGGAGCGCAGCTCGGCTGGACAGCTTGGCAGGACGCCACCACAGGAGCACGGGGGCTCAATCGGATGAGCCGATGCGGCCTAGGACAGGACGATCGCCGAGGAAATCCTAAGCTCGGTGGCGCTTGTTGATTAGCTGGGATCGATGCTCTGCCTTGACTAAGGGGACCGGGGAACCCCGCGAAATGGACAGCCTGTCGCGACTGGCGCCTATTTCGCACGCGGCAAGCGATAGTCGGACGGCCGCTCCGGTAGTTTGGGGAAGGGAGTTGCCCACAGACGCCAATGACGGAGGGTAGATGGGCACTGAGATAAGGACCTGGGAGATCCGGGACGGGAGACCGACACCGGTGGAATCGACGCTCGCGGGCGGAGGCCGGACCGAGGCGCTCGATCTGGAGAGCTGGATTGAAGCGGATCCCTCAATTGTCCGACCGGGCCTGAGACTCATCGGCCGCCAGGTGCCCACGGCTTCCGGGCCCTTAGATCTCCTGGCGATTGATCGGAGCGGCGATCTTGTGGTGATTGAACTGAAGCGGGATCGCTTACCAAGAGAGGCTCTTGCCCAGGCCATCGACTACGCATCGGACCTGGCCGCGTGGTCGATCGACAAGATCAGCGAAGTCTGCGTGAAGTATACCGGAGCGAGCCTGGATGACGTATTCAGCGAAGCTTTCCCACAAGCTGACCTGGAGAACACCAACATCAATGATCGACAGCGGATTGTCTTGGTTGGCTTCGGTATCGAGACTGCCTTGGAGCGGATGGTTGAGTGGATGTCCGACACCTACGGCGTGAGCATCAACGCCGTGATTCTCAAGTACGTGCGCACGGCCGCGGGATCAGAGACACTCACGCGGACGGCCATAATCTCTGAGGACCTGGAGGAGCAACGGAGCAGGGCCAAGAAGTTCACGATTGCGATGTCCGATGAGCCGGGCAGGTATCCCGACGATGAACTGAGGGCACGCCTTCTCGCGTACCTCTCCCAGGATTTGGTGACGGCCCAGCGCATTAGGGACATCCTCCTTCCGGCCTGCCTGGACCGCCCGAGGCTCTCCAGGGAGGAGTTGAAACAGGAGTTCCTTCGCTCCAATCCGGACGTGGATTCCGCCAAGGCTGGGCTTTCTCTTACCGTGATTTCCGGTCAAATGGGGATGAAGAAGAATGACTTCCTGCGCCAGGTGATCGGATACGAGTATCCGAGATATGAGTGGGAGAAGGACAATTACTTCATCCGCCCTCAGTACCGAGAGATGGTCTCCGACGTGTTGAGCGCCATCCGAGTTGCGAGGGACACCCGAGTCTAGTGATGGTTCGACTCTGTCCAGCCTGGTCTATCGCGGTTAACGAAGAGGTGGGCAGCTCCGAATCACGTGGCGCTCCCCGCTGCTGCAACTTCCTCAGGGTATCCCCTTATGCGTCTCAGGAATGATGGGCACGAGGCTGACCGAGGCGAGCGCGTCGGCGAGGCCACTCACGCGTTGCTCGAAGGCACTCCCGCCCCAGGTATTGAACGATGCAATTGATATGGCGGATCGAGCCCAGGGATGTGGCTCGCGTGAGGTCTCTCCGCTCCGAGCAGGGGCAGCGGGTCTTCGTTGTAAGCCGAATCCGACACAACGTCACGGACCGTCGCCAGCAGGTCCCCTCGCAGCAGGAGGTGTGGGCGAAGCACCTTGGATGCCTGCTCACGACACAGCAACGGTAAGGGCCAGGGGGCGCTGTGCAGAGATTCCTGAGCCTGGACCCATTCCCCCTGTCGCTCAATCAGTGCTTGGTCGGCGAGGACTGCTTCTCCCTCATCCTCGACACCCTAACGGAGTTCGGAGGATTGCGTAGGACGAGGACGATCGCCCGGTTTGCTGCGGACAACCTGGAGTACCTAGAATCAGGAGGGTGGAACATCCTATCCGCCCAGCTCGATTCCCTCTTGGGAGAGCCAGATCGAGGGGTAGAGCGGCAAGTGGCGCGGCAAGTGGCTGCCTCGCTGAACGGGTTTGGCCCCAAGCAGGCTCGGAATCTCCTGCAGTGGCTTCGCCTCACGAGGTTCGAGATCCCGCTAGACAGCCGCGTATTGCGCTGGTTGAATCGAAATGAGTTCCCGATCCATCTGACGGGTCAAGCTCTCTCCGATCCAGCCTACTTCGAGTTCGTTCTTGATGGAGTTCAGGAGCTTTGTTCCGAAGCGGGCATACTCAGGGGCACAGTACATCACACCTCCCCCCCCATGCCATCCCCATGGCATCCCCGACGAATCCTCACTCCCCCAAGGCGCTGTCCGGAGACTGCCGCCGGGCCCGTGGCAACGTAGTGTTGGCTTCATCCCGTCCGGTAGTGATAGATGGTCCACCCAGGGCCTAATCCGCGGACGCCCGGATCTTCGCTGCCAGCTCCAGGAGGCATGGTTCCCGGCCAACCGCCTGGCCAATGGAAAGAAGTTCGAAGAGGAGCCCGTCTCGACCGAAGACACGCATCTTGTCAGCGGCACGGTGCAACGAGTCGTGGATCGGCTTCTTTCGCCTCTTCGAGCCCGCAGCAGCTCTATCCAGATGTGCCCCGCCAGCATAGTGCGCGAAATACTGGATTACCTGCTGGCGGGTGAACGAGCGCTCCGGACTGATCACGGCCACAGCAGCCAAGTAGTCGGCTATCCGCCATTCCCTCTCCATAACCGCATCGGTCCCCAGCGGCTTGTTTCCAGAGCCGACCGAGCGTGCAAGAGCCGTGGAGACCATCGCGAAGCCGACGTCTGCGAGAGCCGGTACGCCAGTCTTTGGATGATCCACGCGAATCCAGCCCAACGACGCTGCGTCCACATTCTCCGTCCGGGCGCCACCGGCCACAAGTCTCACGACATTCGGGCGGGGGAAACCCTCGCGTTCGAGCCAAGCAACTAGGTCGGGTCCGTGAAGCACCGGGACACCTGGCATCCCAGAGGTCCACCAGGCTCTTTCAATTCCGTGGTCAATCAAGAGTAGACGCAGAGTGGTGCTTCCTCTTCGGATGGCATCCGGCTTCAGGTTAATGGAGGCAGACTTCCACCACTCCTCATGAAGCCACTCAATGTCCTCGGCAACCGAAAGATAGTCTCGCAAACCCACCTGTAACCTCCCTCTGCGAGAGCCGGCGAAGGGCTAGGCGTCCAGCACTTCACCGGGCTACCGGAGCCCCCAGCCTGGTGGGGCCCTGACCGCCACCGGGTGGGGGTCCACCAATGGGCACCTTTCCGAGATGGTACATCGCCTCCATCCCCCATGCCATCCCCCTGCCATCCCCCATGCCCCCCAGGGGGCTACCCTACGGCATCGGAGGGATGCCCCTGAGCGCTCCCGGGTCACAGCAAGCCGCTGCAACTCATCGCCACCCTGGCCCGATCCGCGGCGCGCCCGCACTACACTCCTAGGTCAACCCCGTCCCACCGCATCGCCCCCTGCAGCTCGTCCAGAGGTCCGGGCTCCACCAGAGAACACCCCAGATGCCGTGCCGTCGCGATAGATGAAGCCTCGGCGGCGGAGAAACCTGAGGATGTAGTGGCGCGACTTGATGATTTCGCGTTGGAAGGTTTCTCGGCAGCGGACCAGATCACGGACCCGCTCATCCTCCTCGGTGGGGATGTGGATGAGCACGAGGCGACCGTCCCGGAAATCCTGGGCGATGCGGATGGCATCGCGGCGATCGGTCTTGCGGTGCTCACCGGGTCGCGTGGGCATGAGCGAGGTCACACGGATAGCCCGACTCGGTGAGGGCGCGATGGAGCACGTAGCCGGCCCCGGACGCCTCGTAGCAGGCACGCACCGAGCCTTCGGCTCCCAGTCGCTCGAAGTAGCGGCGCAGCTTCTTGTGGTCGTTGGGAAGTCGATCGACTCGCATCGGCTCCGGCTCGCGGTTACGAAGGACCGCGATGGTGACCGAGTCCTTGTGGACGTCGAGGCCGACGCAGAAGTTTGGGTTCGCGATGGATGACATGGGCTGGTCTCCTGTGCTGTGCGGCTCCAAGCCGCAGGTGGCTCTGGCGTTCCTCTCGAACGGCGACGCTAACCCACGCCGTCCGCAGGAGGCCAGCCCTTCCATTGTGTCCATAACTGACATCGACCCTGCGACTTGTTTACACGGGTAACGGACGCACTTTCGGGCGTGGATTGTGACTGATATCGACGAACACCTCAAACGCCTCCGTGAAGCGTTGACTAGCCTCGACAACACGGGGCCTGATGGCTTCGAGGGGCTCATTGCTGCGGTCCTGACAGAGATATCGGGAATGCCGTTCCGTCTCGCATCTAGCGGGTCGCAGCACGGGCGAGACGGGGAGTCAGACTTAGATCACGGTGCGACCTACTTTGAGACCAAGCTATACACGACTCCGCTGCCAAAGAACGAGGTCTTGAGCAAGATCACCGAGGCGGGAGTCGGCGGCGATGGACGAGTCGACACGTGGATCCTCGCATCGACTCAGGCAGTCAGCGCTCAACATACCACTGTGGTTAGGCAGGCGGCAGAGACCTTCGGCATCGGTCTACTGCTGTTGGACTGGGCCCCGTCCAATCTCCCTTTGCTCGCCCTGATACTCGCTATGGGCCACCAAGCGACAAATCAGTTCTTCCGGGCGCGGCGGAGCGCTATCGGTGGCACCCTCGACATCAGCCACGAACTTGAGGCTATCCGAGGTCACCCTGGCTACGCGGGTGCTGCATCTGCTCTGGAGGCAGCAATCAATGGGCCCATGGTGGCGCTGGCCTCCGCAGCCGTTCGAAGTGGTGGCTGGCTGCGTAAGGCGTTTTCGAGTCGCCGGCGTGCGCTTGCGGACCTTGGTCAACCGCTTGCACCGGCCGATCCCGGACTCATCCAGGCGACTCCCCGTCCAGCCCTTACAGCGGTGATCGCTGAAGCCTTCCATACCCCCTCTGTGGTTGCAGTGCTCGGCGATGAGGGGTGCGGCAAGTCGTGGTTGGTGGCCCAGACATGGCTGCAAAGCGATCCTCCCCCGCTAATGCTGTTGTTCACGCCGGATCAGTTTGCCGGACAGCCCTCTCGGGAGGCATTTGGAGGCTTGGTCATAGAGGGTCTCCTGCGACAGACATCTGCGGTTGCGGAGCCTGGAGGTCGCCAACGATGGGCCCGGCGTCTTGGATTCTGGGTCCAGGCTAGGGGCGGTGCTCCCCCAGTCGTGGTGGTGGTTGATGGTCTGAACCAGGCCCCGCGGGTCGATTGGGCGCGCTGGGTCAATGCTGGCACGTTGCTCATGGAGGACATTGGCGGCTCCCTGGTGCTTACGTCCCGGGCTCACTTCTTCACCCACTCGGTGAGACACGGGCTGCACTGCGCTTTCCACGAACTAGTTGTGCCGGAATGGTCCGTTGACGAGGTGCAGAGCATCCTGCAGGCCAATGGGTCCAACCCGGCGAAGCTCAATGCCGAGTTGATTCTGTCGTTGCGCAATCCGCGGTTGTTGGGCCTTGCCTTGGAGTTGCTGGGGGCGGCTGAAGTAGAGCAGCTAAGCGAGTTAAGCGACGATCGACTTCTCTTCGAGTACATGAGGCGGTACGCTGCCATTGGACCGTCCGGACTCTCCCCATCGCAGTTCGCGAGCGACCTGAAGGGTCAAGCTGAGGAGCTCATCGAGGTCTTGAAGGGGACAGGAAGGGCCGACGCAGTAACGCTCGACGCTGTCCTCGACGAGCGGCTCCACGCAGTTGCACAGACGCGATTCTTTCGGCCGCTCGACGGGGAGCCGAGCCGGTACCGCCTGGCCGGCGAGGGCATCCCGGTTGCCCTCGGTCTCGCCGTGGTCGACGCACTCGCTCGGGAGGAACGGGTGGGCGGGGACCCCCTTGAAGCGCTTAGCTCTGTGCTGGAGCCAATCCAGGCGCTTGACCGCACGGCTGATGTGATCGGGGCGGCGGTGGTCTGCGCCGCGCTGGACTCGAGAGTCCCGCACCGTGTTACATCAGCCTTCGTTCGCTCCTATGTGGATCTACAGAACCTCCCTAGGAGCAACTATGAGGCTTTCGTCGCCCTAGCCCGTGTGGTTCCTTCGGCGTTCATGGAGGCGGCTTGGCAGGCATCTGTTTCAACTGAGCGGGTCCCATACATTGAGTGGCTCATTGGGTCACTAAGGGCCGTCTCGGAGCATGAGGCAGCTTGGCCGCTCATCTCGGCAGGCATTGAGCAATGGCTCTCCACGCACTCGCTCGCTGTAACAACACGGGTGCAAAGGAGGCTCGGCCGGGATCCTGAGGAGCAAGTGAAAGAGGAAGTTCAGAGGCGCGAGGCCGAGCTTGCGACTCGTCTTGCCGCACTGGGCGCATCTGAGAAGCAGATCCTGGCCCAGTGCCAGCTTGTTGATGGGCTCGCCCTCGATGGTGCTCACGAGCTTGGCTTCACTCTGCTTGCCGGGAAACCTCTCGCGGGGTTTGCCAGCTGCCTAGTCCGTTGGGCTTTCATGAATTCCCTGAATGGCAGTTGGTGGGCACCAACCGAGCAGTTCCAGCATCTCCTACAGTTCACCACCCTAGGCTGGGGCGATGTCCGCAAAGCCATGCTAAAGGCCGCTGCGCCCCTTCGGGAACCGGGAACGTCGGCGGCCGGAGAGTGGGCCCTGGTGGCAGTGCTCCGCAGTACCGGGGCTACTGCGGATGCGGACGAAGCTAGCCTGATTGCTCGGCGTCTCACCGAGGATCGAGAACGGATCGGCGGCTGGAGGTTGGTTGAATCCTACTGCGCATCAGATCCGTGTGATCCAGGGAGTAAAAAGCCAAGCAACATCGATGACACTGCGGCCAAGTTCGGGGACCTTGATGTGAGCCTACTGCGCTGCCACATGGCCCAGACCCGGGAAGACCATTTCTTCGAGATGGCGCGTACCGGTGTCGCTCGGTTTGCCGGGGAAGTGGCCACGCGGGTGCAGCGAGCGTTCATCGACGACGTCGCGAACCGGACGGGTATGCCACTCCGGCAGGGGGCATGGCCGCTTCCCGATCACAGCTCGTTGCTGACCCCGCAAATGGTGGAGCGCCTGATCCGCGCCGCAGAGGAGGTGCCCCACAGTGGCGATACTAACCAGGATGAATGGGCAACAGCCCAATACTTGCTCTGGGCAACCTTCCCTCATCTGCAGGGTGACCACCAATGGGGAGTGATAAGCCGGCTCCCTGGCCGATCCCTCTTGGTGAATCTCCTGCGGGCGACACGCCCGGCCTCCGAGATGCTCAGTTCTGGACAACTCGCTGAGGCTATCACCAGCGCTGACGTTGACCAGCAGGTGAAGGCGCTTTCGTTCCTCTATTTCAGTGCATCTCCCGTGCCCGATGGGTTTGGTGAGGTACTACCGAGCCTCCTCGCATCAGCCGACTCCATGGTAAGGGCGTACTCAATGGCAATCGCTGCGGGGAGCGAAGATGATGCATTACTCAACATTGTGGTGGCGTCCTGGGCCGAGCGGGAGGAGTCGCCGTTCCCAGATGGTAACGAGTCGTGGTATGGGGCCAAGGCGCTGTCAGCGGCCGCAGGACGAGGGTTGATACCTGTCGAGGACTGTGTTGATCGCATCTCCCCGCGTTTCTATGACCTGTTTGTAGAGCTAGCCGGAATAGAAGCTGCAAGACTCGTGGCTCATAGAGTGGATGCGGCTGTTCGGAGGGTCACGGCGGTGCCCGATCTTCCCCTGCAGTTGCGGATCGAGCGGGACGCCAGCTCCGAGGATGGACGAACTCAGCCGTTTTTTGACGTATCGGAGGAACTGGAGTCAACTGACGACCTCCGTTCCGCCCTCGAGCGACTCACCGAGTCGTCAGAGGCCTTCTCGAAAAGGCAAGAGAGAGTCCGTGAGAAGTTCACGGTCTACTGGAAGCAGCTCGACTCAGTTGGCGGCCAGCTGGTTCTGGAGGCACTGTCAACGACCACAGTGCGTGAGGTGTTGGGCGCCGAGCCTGGCTACGCCAATGACTGGCTGCAACTGCTGCAGGCTCTTGACGATAACGATCTATCGAAAGTCCACCGCCTCGCGGTGCTGATAGCGCGGGCGGCTGCTAGTACGCACCCGAGACAAGTGGAGGCATTGGTTCGACGCCTCCACATGAGTGAGGGGGCAGTTCGATTCGTGTCGGGCATCGCCTCTGTACCGGAGGACCGCGTCGCGGTGTGGTCGATTGCCGTGAAGGTACCGAAGGTGCAGCAACTCTGCTTCCAGCGCCTTGATGCGGCACGGTCTGACGCGGAATTGGCTCTGGAGGTGCTGAGCGCCTCCCTGGGCGGTGCAGGAGGAGACCTACAGCGCTACATCAAGAGTCGGTTGGCTCGAACGGAGCCCGCGTGGATGGCCCGAGCGATTACTGTGGCTGGCCTTATGGACGTAAACGCCCACTCTGATGCTGTGATCACACAATGGCAGCACTATCGAGGAATGATTGGTGACGCGGTCCGATTCGCACGGGATTCATACTATCGGAATCAATGGGCCCGCCATTGGTACTCTCAAATGGCTGGGACCAATCAAGGTGAGGAATTCTGGCGCTGCGCTATCCTGCTCTCGAAGATCATCGACGGTCGATGCGTGTTGTGGTGGCCTGGGCTTTCTGGTGACGGCGAGTACGCCGCGTCCTTTGCGCCGCTGCTCCATCAACGACTGAAGCGTCGCATCAAGAAGTGGGGTGACAGCCGGAAGAAGACGCTGTTTGGTCGAAAGCCACCTGAGCCTGTATTCTTGGAGGCTGGAATGCGTGGAGCCCCCGACGGATGGCGTGTCTAGTAGGGAAAGCACCCCACCGAGGGCAGGTTCAGCACTGGGGATATCGGGGTCAGTTAACGAAGTAGCGATTCTTGGCGTGCATAGCCACGACAAGAATCTGGGGTTGGGCTCAAATCCGCTGCCGGGAGTCAGGCCAGGGAGTGCCCCGTCTTGGACTTTCAAGACCGAGATGGCGGAGTGAGTCCAGGGTCGAGAGGTGGGGATGAGGAATCTGGCGAGGTTCCGGACGGCGTGACGGGAGACTCGTGGTTGGCCGATAGGCGGTGGGGAGCAAGCATTTCGGCGGCGGGAGAGCAGCCCGGCTGGGCAGCTCGGCGAGAGGCCGGCCCGAAGGAGGATGGCGTTTGGACCGGGGGACCCGAAGCAGCGTGGTTCATTGAGGTGGCCTGGCCCTGAGGATGATGCCTCTGAAGGAGAGGTGTCCTTGGTTGCAGACGGGGCAGAGTCGTGGCGTGGAGGCGACGGGCGGTCTCCCGGTCCGTTTGCCCTGGCAGAACGCTGGGGGATTTGAGCGGCGGCGGATTCCAGGCGGTGGCGGGTGCGTTGGAGGCCCTGCCGGCAGGAGGGGCTGAGAAGGCTACCAGTCCCGAGATCCCTCCCCCCCTACCCCTCCAACTCCCCCGCCACCGCCCCGAACGCCTCCAGGGCCGCCTGGAGGTCCTCCACAATCTCGGCGGCCAGGACGGCGGGGTCGGGTAGGTTGTCGGAGTCCTCCAGGGACTCGTCCCGGAGCCAGGTGATGTCCAGGTTCAGCTTGTCCCGCTTGGCGATCTCCTCGTAGCTGAACGACCGCCAGCGGCCCTGGGGGTTGTCCTCGCTCCAGGTCTCCCCCCGCTCGTGGCGCTGGCCGGGCTTGTAGCAGGCCACGAACTTGTCTAGGTCCGAGCGCTTGAGGGGAGTCGTCTTCAGGGTGAAGTGCTGGTTGGTGCGGAGATCGTAGACCCAGAGGCGGGTGGTCCAGGGCTTCTCCTGGGCGGGCTTGGCGTCGAAGAAGAGGACGTTGGCCTTCACCCCCTGGGCGTAGAAGATGCCGGTGGGGAGGCGGAGCAGGGTGTGGACGTCGAACTGCTGGAGCAGTCTCCTCCGCACCACTTCCCCGGCCCCTCCCTCGAAAAGGACGTTGTCGGGCACCACGATGGCGCACCGGCCGTGCATCTTCAGCAGCGTCTTCACGTGCTGGAGGAAGTTGAGCTGCTTGTTCTTGGTGGTGGTCCAGAAGTCCTGCCGCTCGTAGGCCACATCCTCCCGCTGGAGCTCCCCTTCCCCGTTCACGATCTGGATCGAGCTCTTGCGGCCGAAGGGCGGGTTGGTGAGGACCATGCTGAACCGGTCCCGGGGGTCGCTGGCCAGGCTGTCCACGCCTGAGGAGACGGGGCAGGGATCGGCGTCGATCCCGTGGAGGAAGAGGTTCATGATGCAGAGGCGGGCCGTGGCCGGAACGAGCTCCCACGCCCGGACGAACCCTTCCTTCAGGTGCCGCTTCTGCTCCGGGTTCAGCTCCTTGCCGTGCTCCCGCACCACGTAGGCCAGGGCCGCCAGGAGGAACCCGCCGGTGCCGGCGGCGGGGTCGCAGACGGTGTCGTCGGGGCCCGGCTGCATGACGTCCACGATCCCCTGGATCAGGGCCCGGGGAGTGAAGTACTGCCCCGCCCCCTTGGGGGATTCCTGGGCCGACTTGGCCAGGAGCCCCTCGTAGATGTCCCCCTTTACGTCCGCCTCCAGGGACATCCAGTCCACGGGATCGATGAGATCCACGATGAGCCGCTTCAGGGTGGCCGGGTTCTGGATCTCCTGCCTACCCTTTTTGAACACCTCCCCCAGCATCCCCGGCTGGGCGGAAAGCTCCGTGAGGATGTGCCGGTAGTGCCGCTCCAGCGCCTCCCCGTCCAGGCGAAGGAGGGTGTTCCACCCCAGCTCTTCCGGGACGATGGCCGGGTGGTTCCAGGGCGGCCGGGTCCGCTCCTCGGCCATCTTCAGGAAGAGGAGGAAGGTGATCTGCTCGGTGTACGCCATGTAGGAGAGCCCGTCGTCCCGGAGGACGTGGGCGAAACTCCAGGCCTTGTTGACGATCTGCTGCGTATGGTTGGCCATCAGAGATCCAGGCTCCCAGGGCTGGACTTCCGGTTGCGAGGACGTTTGGCGGCGGGCTTCTCGGCCTTCCGGGACGCCCGGATTCGCTCCAGGAGGACGGAGGCGGGCTCGTCGTTGGGGTCCTGGGGGACCAGGCGGCCTTCGAAGGCAAGCTTGAGGATGGATTGGCGGAGGGTGGAGACAGCCCGGCGATGCCGTCCTGTGTCCCTTTGGAGCGACTCTATCCCAGGGAATACCCGACGCCACAGATCCATGATGCGCTGAGCCTCACACATGGGAGGCACAGGGACGGGGAGCGTCCGCAGGTGGTCCAGGTTCAAGCCAGGCTTTCCGGCACCATACGCAGCAGTCTCGAGGAGAGTCCTGCCGCCATTCGGGCAGACGACCCACAAGTGGATCCACTGAGAGACGGCGGGATCCACCGGTCGGCAAAGACCGATATGCTGGTTGACGTAGGCTTCACCGATGGCCTTCTCAACAACCGCGCTCTTGGTCACGTTAGCCCCGGTAATCGTGACGAGGAGATCCCCCTGCTCCACTTTGGTTCGCCTCCCCTCCGCGTGAGGCGGTATCTGGACATGTGCGGCTTCGTCGACGGAGAGGGAGTCCGTGTTGATGTCCTGGGCTCGGATGAACAGGGGACCGTTCGGGGCATAATACTTGGCCCAACCCCGTGATCCGCTCGTCACGTATTGCGTCAGCTGGTCCAGGCTCCCCCAAGACCACCCCTCCGGCAGCTCCGGCAGCTCGCCCGTGTCCGGCCCTTGAGGCTCCTGGTATTTCTTCCGCCACCCCATTGGAGGCGTCTTGCCCTTGGCCTCGAAGGCCGCGAGTTGCTCTTCCTCCCAGCGCTTCCGGCGCTCGGCCAGGATCCTCTTGAGGAGTTCCTCGCCGGTTTCCTCGGGTGGGTTCTCCTTCCGCCATTGCTCGGTGAGCCTCCCCTCCACGGCTACCTTCAGCACCGAGGCGCGGTAGCGCTCCAGCTTGGCCTGGGCCCGCTCCAGGGCGGCGACCCCAGCATCCAGCTCCGAGAACAGCTCATCGATCTTGGCGACGATGCGGTGTTGTTCGGGGAGGGGGGCCACCAGCATCTGGATGTCTGAGAACCTCCCGAGGCTCACCTTCCTCTGTGCGACCCCTCGTGTAATGCGGGCAATCTCCCTTCGCCCCTGTGGGGAGAGGATCGAGTACATGAGGAACCTGGCATCTCCAAGCTTGGCGTCGGGCTTGAAACGGATGCAGTCTGCCGTAACGACAGCCGGAGGACGCCCTCCGGGATAGGTACGTGCATCGCCCGGGGGATCCCCCATCTTCGTGACCAGGATGTCTCCAGGAAATGTCCAGTGGCGTCGCAGTTCCTCAGCCTTTACAGGCTCCAGGAAGACCGGATCCTGGTCGAAGTCTCCCGAGCGAATGTGCCGAACGAAGACAACCGGGAAACCGTCTCCTCGGTAGTCCGAAACCTTGAGATCGCTGCCAAAAGGGCCAATGGCCAAAGAGTGAGGCGACGAGTCCGCGAGGTCGACTGGCGAGGCCAAGACCCACCCCTCCGGCACCCCCCCCCTCACGCCACCAACCTCTGGTTCAGCTCATCCATGAGGCTCCACAGCTTCTCCCCGAACGTCTTGTAGGCCTTTCCCAGACCGCCCATCTGGTTGAAGGGGACCTGGTCGAAGTCGTCCCG
>Ga0068714_10005267_pt1 | contig 13824 bp, 4 predicted proteins | sample MTBNYHSulfiMetaG_FD_62988 | JGI IMG/M metagenome (GOLD analysis project Ga0068714, IMG submission 62988) | Enrichment culture microbial communities from rom New York Harbor, USA that are MTBE-degrading - MTBE-NYH (New York Harbor Sulfidogenic)... | ecosystem: Environmental > Aquatic > Marine >... | reverse complement strand
TCTCCGGTGACCAGCTTCAGACAGCAGGAGACTTCGATTTCGAGAACAAGAGCTCCTATTCCGTCCGCGTGAGGACTACCGATGCGGGCGGTCTCTACTACGAGGAAGTTTTTACCATCAGCGTAATCGATGTCAACGAGGCCCCGGCGGCTGATTTCTCCGCAAGTCCTCTTTCCGGCCCGGCGCCTCTTACGGTGAATTTTACGGACCTCTCAACCGACGTCGACTCTGGCGACATCATCACGGGATGGACGTGGGATTTCGGGGATACGGGCACCGCTGCTGTACAGAATCCAACCCATGAATACGCCCAGTCCGGTCTCTATACGGTGAGTTTGACGGCGACAGACCAAGGCAGCGTAACCGGAACAACGACCAAAACGGAGTACATAGCAGTTCACCTCACTATAAGAATGACAAACCCTGGAACCGGCACCGGCACGGTGGATGTGGCTGTTACACCCTCCGGCCTTTCCGCCGGGACATACACAATTCCTGCCGGCGGGAGCGTTGACTTGGTTGTGGCCCACGGGGACACGGTAACCCTGGCCAATCCCCAGGCGTCCGGAGACTCAATCTTCATAGCCGCAAATAGCGACGTGCCTGACACAATCGGCAGTGCCAGCGGAGTGGTAATCACCAAGAGGGCCGAATTCCAGCTTAAACGCACCATCACCGTGACTAACCCGGGATCGGGAAGCGGCACCGTGACGGTCGTTTCCTGCACGCCTTCGGGGCTTGAAACCGGGAACAGCCTTCCTATCGGTCCCGGCGGCAGCGTCGTTTTCAACGTTGCTCAAGGCGACACCGTGTCTCTCGGCGCTTCAGCGGCCACCGCCAACGACTATTTTGAAGGATTCAACGGCGACAAGTCGGGAATTACTCCTATTGCCCCGTCTGTCGTTATGAACGGCGATCAGACCGTCACCGCGACCTTCAAGAAAGGGCTTACACTCACCATCAATTGGGTCGGAATAGGCTCCGGAACCGTTGCTACCAGCGACGGCGGAATCCTGCCGCTCTCACCTTTCGTTGGTGGATCTTCTACGGGCGGTCAGGGGACCACTGCGTCTTACGCGTGCCTCGAAGGCGACGTCATCCACCTCGAGGCGGCAGACTTCTTCTTCCCGAGCCCCCCGGTCTCAGGGTCCAAATTCAAAGGCTGGGGCGGCGATGCGAGCGGCACCGATTACGGCGTCGACATCCTGATGGACACCAATAAGACGGTGACGGTCAATTTTAACGCCACCTACATCCTGTCTATCAACAAGGGCGGGTCAGGTGAGGGCCGCGGCGAGGTAGAAGCAGGGACAGGCTCTGCTTCGTCACTAGCAGGTGGTTTGGGGCCGGGAACATATCTCTACGAAGCCGGAGACCAGGTACCACTTTCGGCGACCGACATCGACCCTACCCTACAGACAACCGGTTGCGAGTTCCAGAACTGGACGGTCGGTTACGGCGAGCCGGGAGCTGGGTTCGCTTCCGGAAGCCAGAACACCCCGGTGACCATCTCCGGCGACCTCTCTGTTACGGGAAACTTCAGAGGAAAGTATATGATAACCTCACTTGCCCGGCTCGGAGGAACCATCACGCCCGTCGGAGAAATGATGAAGTACCATGGAGAGAGCCAGCTCTACGAGATCACGGCAAATGCGAACTACGTAGGCTCCGACTTGGTGGTTGACGGGATTTCGCAGGGTGCTACGGCGAAATACACGTTCAGCGAGCTCAGCGCCAATCACACCATCATTGCGGTCTTTGTTCTAAAGAGCGACTACATAGACACAGTTACCGCAGGAGACGACCAGATTTACGCGATTACCGTGCCCCCTCTCGTGCTGATGGTCATGGGCCGGAATCACAAGCTCTACTATGAAGCTTACAACGACGCTTCGGATTTGGACGGGGACAGCACGCTGGATGTGCGCTACAACCCCAAAAATATAGATTATTACGGTTACTTCGATTCCTACAAGGTTTACAAATATGACGAGGGGAACGGGCGTTTCTATCCTGTCGGAACCACCCAAACCAAGAAGGTGAACCCGGATGCAAATGATGAATGGAGCGGCGATTTCCTCAATTACGTGACCATGTCCAGGATCGATGTGCTGAGAAAAGTGCTTTACGGCGGGTACCGTTCCGTTGACACAGTCACCGAAACCGTGCTCATGCGGTCTTTCATTCCCCAGGATGCCCATTCCTGGGGCAAGGAGTATGAAAGCCCGGATGTGGACGGATATGACATCAGGGATTACACCCCTCTCGAACTTCCGAGCACCGAGTTTCGCCGCGTGAGGCACCTCTTTGCCAACACTACCCCGGCCGATCCCCTGAGTGACAAAAACGATCCGCAGCCTGATCTTAACCGCCCCCTGCTCCGGGTGCTCAACGACAGCACCTACCGGATATGGGAGTGGGTGTCCATCGAACGGCCAGTGGCAGGCGAAAAATGCATCGACGGAACCATTGGACCAAATTGTGCGACAGCCGCCGTGCCTGCAGGATTTCATCCCGGCCATCCTGCAAACGCTCTCGAGTTCCAGGCCCTTGTGAATGAATATGCCGTGCCGGAAAAGCAAGCGCCCGACAAGCCAGGCTTTGCGACCGGCAATGCCCCGGGTGGAAAAATCGACGGCCAGGGAAATCCCTGGGGACTGAATTACGATCCTTATGATCCAAGTGCAACTGACCAGACGAATTATCTCACCATATTCCGAGGCAACATCGTACCCACCACACCTGGTGACTACTATTTTGCCGTGAACGGAGCCAATGCAGTGGAAGTGCTCATAAACGGAACGGTCGTTGCCGGCAAGTACGGAAGCGACGGCGTCACCCAAATATCAAATCCAAAACAAATGCCTCACGCAAGCGATAAAGTAAAATTGTTCGCCGGCGTCAACACCGTGGAACTCCGCCAGGAGGTGAGCACCGGAGGCGGCAGCTACACTCTCTACTGGAAAGGGCCTGACTCAAAGGATTGGCAAGTCATCCCGAGCACCAAGTATGCGGACCTTAAGCAATCCACCTATGAACTTCTCACGACTGGAACGCCTGAATCCACGATGAAGGATTATGTTGTAAAGGTGGTGGTGTGCGACCCGAGCCTCCCTGAACCAAACGGCAAGAAATACCCCTCGGGCGTCAGCAAACCCATCGGCCTGCTCCAAAAGTTTGGGGAGCCCGGCAAGATGTTCTTCGGCCTCCTGACTGGTTCCTACGCGAAAAACATTTCAGGCGGCGTATTGCGGAAGAGGATAGGGACCGTGACCGACGAGATCGATCCGAACACGGGAAGATTCAGATACAAATATGACAGCACTTACAGCAATGATAAAGGTGATATTATTAAGACGATCGATGGATTCAGGATCGCCGATTATTTGTACAAGTATTACGCTTACGGCAATCCTGACACAGCCGCCTGGGCCACATCACGCAAAGTGATGGCCGAGGGCGACTCTCCGGATTGGGGCAACCCAATCGCTGAAATGATGTATGAAGGGCTCCGGTACTATGCCGGGAAAAAGGCCCCTACCGGTGTTTTCAATTACACTGCGACCTCGGTCTATGATGTTCAGTTGGGCCTTTCCCAGCCGACGTGGGACGACCCCTACGAGAGCAGCCTCTGGTGCGCGAAACCCTTTATGCTTGTGCTCTCGGACATCAACCCCAATTTCGATTCAGATCAACTGCCCGGCGCCAACGTCAATTTCATAGCGTCGAACTTCAGCGGATCCGTCTCCTCATTCGATGCCACACCGGCCGATTTCAGCGCGGAACCGGTTGCAGACGGCATTTCCACGGCCGAGGGCGTGCTCGGCAACCACTACATCGGACAGGTGGCAACAACCTTTGACAGTTCGTGCAGTCCCAAGAACATGGATGCACATGGATTCGGCAAGATCCGCGGCTTGTGTTCAGAAGAGCCGACAAAGCAGGGAAGCTACCATGCTCCGGCCGCTGCTTTTTTTGGAAGAAGCCACGACATGAACCCCATAGAGGAAGAGCAAAACGTGATCACCTACTCGGTAGCAATGGCCTCGCCTCTCCCTCGGATCGAGATTCCGGTGGCAGGGCAAACCATTACTCTAGTTCCCTTTGGAAACTCTGTGCACGGCTGCCTGGGGGTGAATCCCACGGGGGGGTACAACCCGTCGATCACTATCGTAGATTTCTATATAGAAGCACTTTCCACTACGAATGGAATAATCAGGATCAATTTCGCGGACATAGAACATGGCGGCTACCATGACCTCGACGCCATAGTCATTTACCGCTACCAGGTCATAGATGACAACGGCGATCCGGTTGAGGAAGATCCGTCTCTGGGAACGGGAGTGAAAATCACTCTCCAGTCCGAGTACGGTTCATCCTGTCTCGTAATGCACGTAGGCTATATTATCTCGGGCACGACGGCGGACGGAACCTACCTGGAGGTCAGAAGCATAAGCGTCCCGGATACGGAAGACATGGATTACTTTCTGGATACGCCGCCTGATGGCTACGATATGCCCGGCTTGCCTCTCAGCGCGACGAGGATATTCTATCCAGGGGAAACCACGGCGGCCACTCTGCTGAACGATCCTCTCTGGTATGCGGCCAAGTGGGGCGGTTTCACGGATTTGAACGACAACAAGGTGCCCGACCTCGAAAGCGAATGGGACCAGGACGGGGACGGTGTGCCCGACACTTATTTTTACGTGGTAAACCCTCTCAGGCTGGAGCGGCAACTTACGCGGGCTTTTGCAGACATTCTGAGCAGGGGAGTTTCTCACGTGGCGCCGGCAGTCTCCGTTGACGAGCACAACAGGACCCAGAGCGGAGACAGTCTCTATATGGCCTTTTTCAAGCCTATTTCTGAGAATTACTGGCAGGGCAACCTCAAGAAATACGGCCTGGATTTCCTCACAAGGGAAGACTGCGGTACATCGAGAGCGGCTGCAGAATGGACGGTTGTGGATCAGGACGGCCTCATTGCCGGAGAATGCGACGGCCTTTTCAAGTCCACCAGCCGATCCTTCTGGTCGAGTGAAATGGACGGCGGTTATGTGGACCGGGGAGGAGTTGGAGAAAGGCTCTTGGCCGCCATGCCGGGCTCGGACCCCGTGTATCCTCCCGATGGCGCGCAATTCTGGGATTTCCGAAACATCTACACTTACAAGGGCGCCGCGGACGGGTCTATGGCCCGGTTCATTCACGAAAACATCTCGAACGCAGACCTTAACGTTGGAGACGACTACACCCGCTACAGGATCATCAATTTCCTGTACGGGTACACCTATGATTCCAAGTCCGCGACAGACCAGGCTCCTAGAGAAAAAAGACCTTGGATCCTGGGGGACATCATCCACTCGGAGCCTAAGATCCTTGACTACATCAATCCGGAAAACGGCGCCCTGGATTATCGCTACGTCGTCGTGGGCGCAAATGACGGCATGCTGCACGTGTTCGATGATGAAACGGGAGACGAGATATTTGCCTTTATCCCCGGCGATCTTCTCCCGAGGCTTCAGGAGCTCTCAAGTCCAAGCACCCATGTTCATATGATCGATGGTCCAATACAGATTCTCCGCTCCGATGAGATAGATACTACAACAGGCTACTACAAGAAGACCCTGGTTTTCGGCGAAAGAAGGGGCGGACGAAGTTACTGGGCTCTGGACATCACTAATCCGATTCCAACCGACTGGACGGTGAAATGGTCCATTACCGGAGGAGAAGCCGCCACGGGCGGAACCGCAGGTTTCGAAGAGCTTGGTCAAACTTGGAGCAGGCCCTTGTTTACGAAAATGCGGATAAGCGCTGACACGGTGAAGGATGCTTTCGTTTTCGCCGGAGGCTATGACATCCAGGAGGACGGTTTCCCCGAAGCATTCAGCGATTTAAATGAAGACGGAGTCCGTGACAGCGACGAACCCCATTCCGTCACCGTCGGCGGAACAGAGGGGTACGATCGATATAATCCCGACAAAAATAGTTATGGTAGGGGAATATTCGTAGTGGACGCGGATACAGGAGAAATTCTTTTCAAGGCGACATACGGCGAAATGGCCGTGACAACGGGCACCGACCAGAAACACGACGACATGAAGTTCTGTTTCCCCGCAGACGTTTCCCTCGTCCCTCTTTCGGACACGAGCATCCTCATATATGCTGCGGATGTTTATGCCAACATCTGGAAGATCACATACAATTACTTTGCAGAAGCAGAGGCAGTGCCTTATAGCGCCATTTCTTCCAGAAGATGGACCGTGAAACGAATTTTCACTTCCAACCCGGGCTCCAACATGTCCACAGGAGTTCCGGATGCCTTTGCCTCGGCGAGCCTGAACAGTTCGGATGCCGGTCGGAAAGCTTTTTACTCTCCTGATGTTTCCCTCTCCGGAAACGAATGGACCAACCGGCCCGTCCTTTACTACGGCACCGGAGACAGGGAACACCCTCGGTATACAATGATCTCGAACCGTTTCTACGTCATGGCCGACGCCGACACGGCGACTGACGAGACAGATCTGATTAACATCACTTGCGATGAGTTGGACGACAACACCGACGCAAATGGAGACGGCATTATGGACGATGCTGACGATTCTTTAAAATACGCACTCACGGACCTTCTTCACAACGGCCCGGCCCTAGGCTGGTACAGGGTCCTTGACGCCCAGACGAACTGCTCGCAGGAATTTAACAGCCACCTCGGCGAGAGCGTTCTAAGCAGGCCCACGGTCTTCTTCGAGAATATTTACTTCACCACATATCAGCCTACGTTCGGCGATCCGTGTACTCCTCTGGGCAATGCATTTCTCTATGCACTGGATTACTCTTTCGGTACATCGGCGTTCAACTATAACTCAAACAACGATTCGGAGAACGAAATCAGGAACATCACGGATACGTACCGCATGATCACCGGGACATCGATCCCTTCAGGTGTGAAGGTCGTGATAAGGGACGGCCATTCCGCAGGTTTTGTGAGCGTCGGAGGCTCTCTGGTGGGAGTCGGCGAAGACGGGTCATCTACGATTCCGGGTCCTCCCGGCGGAGTGACGCCTCTCGTGTGGGAGACGGATTAGAAGGAAGGAATACTGGAAGATTGGAATGATGGAGTGATGGAAGAAGAAGACAGCGGCCTACGTTAAAAACTTCGGCGGGTCAGGGAAGACAGAAGTCAGAATACAGAATGGAATAACTGAAGCACGGAGTTACGGATCCCCTCTGCGCCCCAATGGGCAGAGGGGATCTCGCTTTTGGCGGGCAGGGATAACCGCCCGAGGTGGGAGAAAGTAAACTTGCTTGAGGCAGGCAAAGCCCTCCCCGACATTATGCAATCAACACAAGCGCGGCTGAATATATGCGCAAAGGCGACACAATCAAACTGAAGATCGACCGGGTCGCCCAAGGCGGGCACGGAGTGGGTCGGGTGGACGGCTTTGTCGTTTTCGTCAGGGGAGCTGTCCCCGGCGACACGGTCACCGCCCTGCTGACAAGGAAGAAAAAAGACTTTGCCGAGGCCAGGGTGATCCAAGTGACAGATCCTTCCCCCCACAGGGTCGAGGCCCCCTGCCCCTATTTCGGCCGCTGCGGGGGCTGCCAGTGGCAGCAAGTCGGCTACCCTCGGCAACTCGAATACAAGAAAGGGCTTATCGAAGAGGCAATGGCCCGGATCGGCGGATTACCCGACATCGTAGTCCATGACCCGATAGGATCGGAGAAAATTTTCGGTTACAGGAACAAGATGGAATTTTCCTTTTCAGACAGGCCGTGGATTATGCGGGAGCACCCTCCCCTTACCCCTCCCATCAAGGGAGGGGAACATTGCGCGGGGGCTCCTACCAAGAGCGGGGAAGACCTGGCGCAGGCTCCTTCGAACACAAACGGGTGCTTGATGGAGGATGTCAGACGGAAAAGTGACCCTTCAGGGAAGGGCGGGGACGAGGCGGCAGTTGCTCTCGGGCTTCACGTGCCGGGATCTTTTAGTAAGGTTCTGAACATAGAGGCTTGCCTGTTACAGGAGGAGAGGGGAAATGAAATCCTGCGCGCTGTCAGGAGGTTTGCGAAGGAATCCGGTCTTCCACCTTACAACCTCAAAACCCATGATGGCTTTTGGCGATTCCTGACCCTTCGACGATCCGCGTACTACAAAGTGTGGATGGTGAACGTCATCACCTCGGAATACCGAAGAGACGTCATGGAACTTCTAGCTGGGTTTCTTGTTTCCAGCTTTGACGACGTAAAAACCGTGGTGAACAATATAACGACCAGACCGGCCGCAATCGCAGTCGGGGAGTGGGAGGCGGTTCTCGAAGGACCGGGGGTGATTGAAGACCGAATGTGGCATTACACTTTTCAGATCTCCGCCAACTCCTTTTTCCAGACCAACACACCCGGCGCGGCGGAACTTTACGGCACAGTGGCGGAATACGCAGAACTCAAAGGGTCGGAGAGCGTCCTGGATCTTTACTGCGGAACAGGGACGATCCCTATTTTGCTTTCCTCCCGGTGCATGCAGGTCGTGGGAATGGAGATCAGCAAGAGCGCCGTGGAAGATGCCGAAAAGAACTGCCGGGCCAACAGCGTCCAAAACTGCCGGTTCGTTCTCGGAGACATTCGCACCCTCCTTTCTTCCCTTTCCATCAGACCGGACGTTCTCATCATCGACCCTCCCCGCGCGGGAATGCACAAGGATGTGGTAAGGAAACTCCTGGATCTTGCGGTCGGGAAAATCGTCTACGTGTCGTGCAACCCGGCAACCATGGCAAGAGATTTAGCTGAAATGAAGGATTCCTACGATCTTGTCGAAATACAGCCGGTGGACCTGTTTCCCCATACATACCACATCGAATCGGTGGCGAAACTCGTGAGAAAAAGGCGCACGGCACAGGGTTCAAAACGATGAGTGAAAACCGATTGTTCGAGCCACCTGCCCGCGTTCCAACAGCTTTCCGGCAGGTCCTTAACTCTCTCACCCCCTCCCTTGCCCTTCTTCATCAATGGGGAGGGAGTTTTGAAGATGGGCTGGAGTGAATCCCGCCCCTACGTTTATGGTTGAAGCACTGGAGTTTTTTTCCATTTTCCGTGCGCCGTGTGCCGCAAAAATATATTGACAAGAGGTTCAGGGGTGGTATATACAACACAGTTTTAAAACTCTATCTGCCGGAAGCGCGAAGGAAGCATTTCGCGACACCGGATGCCAAAGGGGGTGATTTCAATAATTAGTGCTTGCACCCTTTCCGGAAAACCCGCAAACCCGGGCCGCGGATGCTACCTTGCCTTCGACACTCCCGAATCTGGATCAGATGCCTTGAGGAGACTTGACGTGTAACTCCAGGGCAAGACTATGAAACGTTGAAGGTCGGGAAAAGCATCCCTCAATCGTCAGGGGGTGCTTTTTTTTGTCCAAAGAAAGATTGACCCTTTTGCAATTAAACCTCATACGAGAAAGAGAAGAAACGATGAAAGTTGTTGTCCAAGATAATCAAATAGAAAAGGCAATCAGAGATCTCAAGAAAAAGCTCACCAAAGAAGGATTTTTCTCCGAGATCAAGGAACGGCGGTTCTATGATAAACCCAGCGTTCAGAAGAAGAAGAAAATGGCCAAGGCGGCCAAGAGGCGCCGCAAGAGAATGAGAAAGTTCAACTGATTTTTTCCACACCGGGACTTTCCTCAAGGAGGAGCAAGGGGGCAAGAACGCCATTCTTTCTCCTCCTTATTTGTCTGATTTCTCACATCTTTGTGTAGGCTTTTTCCTTGACAAAAACTCCCCGAGCATGTACACCGGCTTGCAAAATTGACGGCTTCGTAAAAAGTCGTCACCCCGTTGAAAAACGGGGTCCACATGTTTTATATCTGGCTGATAATACTGGATTCCGGCTTTCGCCGGAATGACGGAAACAGGGCATTTCGGACTTTTTGCCCGTTCATCAAAATTGACTCGCGAAAAAAAGGATCAACCCCATGGAACATCAAGAAGAGCATTCCTCTGAAAAGCCCCCAAAGGGAGGATGGGTTGTTTCCGCCCTTGACACTGTGCTCTCCTATTATTCTTACATCGTTTCACAACCCTTCAGGAGCGGCCTTGTCTATTTTCTCGCCGGTGTGATTCCCTCCCTTGTTCTCGGGTGGTTCGTCTTTCCGGAGCTCCTCTATTCCAAACAGCCGCAGCCCATTCAATTCAGTCACGTTATTCACACGGATCCGGACATCGGCATCGAGGGGAAAACGGAACAGGAAAGATGTCTTTATTGCCATGACTTCAGAGAAGACGGGACCTTCGTCGGCATCCCCAAACTTGAAACGTGCGTGATGTGTCATGACGATCCAGACTCCCCCCTTGGGGAAGACCCTGAAGAGGAGAAATTCACGAAGGAGTACGTGGCTACGGGGAAAGAGGTGCCCTGGCTCTCCTACTCCCGGCAACCGGACTGCGTTTATTTCTCCCACATAGCCCATGTGAAGATGGGCAAGCAGGATTGTCGGACCTGCCATGGCGATCACGGCACGACAGAGTCGCTTCCCCTTTACCAGAGAAACCGGATTACCAATTACAGCAGGAACATATGGGGTTACAACATTGCCGGATATTCGCCCAATCCATGGGACAGCATGAAGATGGATGACTGCGCCGACTGTCATACCAAGGCGGGCCACGAGGAAAACAACGCCTGTTTCGTGTGTCACAAATGAAAGAAGAAGACACGGCTCACGGCACAGAGAAGAACCTATTTGAGAGAGCAGTCGGCACAGTGGCCGACTCTGTTTTCTCGCACCCTTCAGGCGTATTAGTGTGCGGTCGTGACCGAATTTCGGCCACCCCCGCCCATGAAAATCGTTCCCTTACGAGTTCATCAATAATGGGATGGTGGAATAATGGAATTTAGAAAGATCGGCGAAATGGTGGCTTTTAACAGGCGAAATTTCCTGAAGCTCGTCGTCGGCGGAGCGGCGGGAATTCATGCGACGCCTCTTCCGTGGAAGCTCATGGATGATGTGGCCATCTGGACGCAGAACTGGCCATGGGTGCCGGTGCCCCCTGACGGAGCTTTTTCCCACGCCCAAACCATTTGCACCCTTTGCCCGGGCGGTTGCGGCATTTCAGTGAGAAGGGTGGATGAAAGGCCTGTCAAAATCGAAGGCCGTACGGATTACCCCGTCAACCCGGGAGGCATCTGCCCTCTAGGCGCAGGAGGTCTTCAACTCCTGTACACCGAATCGCTCCGTTTCACAGGGCCGATGAAAAGGCTTGGTCCGCGAGGAGCCGACGACTTTATCGAGATCACCTGGGAAGAAGCCCTGAAAACCCTGGTGGACCGTCTTGCCTCTCTGAAAAAACAGAGGAAACTGGAAGCGTTGGCGGCTGTGGACGGGAACAGGATGCACTCCTCCATTTCCCTTCTGATCCACAGATTTCTTGAAGCCTCGGGCAGTCCCAATTACGCAAGGATTCCGACCCTCGAAGACACTTATGCCGCCGTCAATCAGCTCATGTTGGGCTCGAAAGCGCCCATGGCCTATGACCTGGAGAATGCGGATTTCATTCTCAGCTTTGGATGCGGACTCATCGAGGGGTGGGGTGCCCCGGGTCGTATGCTGAATGCGTGGTCCATCTGGAGAAGCGATCCTCTAAGAGGAAGGGTGAAGATCGTCCAGGTCGAATCAAGGGCATCCAACACTGCTTCGAAGGCCGATCAATGGGTCGCAGCGAAGCCTGGAACAGAGGCCGCTTTGGCCCTGGGCATAGCACACGTCATGATCAAGGACGGCCTTTACAATTCAGCGTTCATATCCGATCACACCTTCGGGTTCGATGATTGGACCTCGGCGGACGGCAAGCAACATCTCGGCTTCAGGAACCTGGTCCTTCGAAAATATTCTCCTGAGGCGGTTTCGAAAATTACCGGCATAGATGCCGGGCAGATCGTTTCCCTGGCTCGCTCTTTTGCCAAGGCCAAGGCGCCCCTGGCCCTTTGCGGGAAGAGCAAAGGAGATCTCAACGGCAGCCTTTTGGAGTGCATCGCCGTCCAGGCTCTGAACGCCCTGACAGGAAGCATAAACAAGCCGGGCGGTGTCCTCGTTCTCGACTCCGTTCCGCTGAAAGACTGGGACCAGGCTCCAACAGCGCGTCACCTCACGGCCCATGAGATGGGTGAAGCGGTAATCGAGGGCAAGTCGCAGCTCGACGTGCTGCTTCTCTTTGCTGCCAATCCGGCTCACACCCTTCCCGACGGAGGAACCTTCAGAGCTGCGATGGAGAGGATTCCCTTCATCGTCAGCTTTAGCCCGTTCAAGGACGAGTCATCTCTTATGGCGGACCTCATCCTTCCTGATCACACCTACCTCGAGAAAATGGACGATGTGGCATGGCCTGTAGGTCTCCAGTATCCCTTTTATGGGATCACTCAGCCTGTGCTCAAGCCTCTTTACAGAACGCGCTCGACGGGTGACGTGCTCATCGGGTTGGCCAAAATGATGGGAGGCTCAGTTGCTTCAGCCTTCCCTTGGAAAAGCTATGAGGAAGTCCTCAAAGAAAGATGTCTGTCTTTATTTGAAGCGGAAGGTGGGCTAACCAGTTACGATCCGTCTAAACCGGTATGGGAAGGCTTTGCGCACCGCAGTCCGTCGCGTAGCGACTTCTCCTCGCCCGACGAAATGTGGCAGGAATTGAGAGAAGGCGGCTTCTGGTACCGGCCCTTCCACAGCTTCGACGTTTGGGACGGTCTTTTCAAGACCCCTTCGGGCAAATTCGAGTTCTGTAGCGACAAGATCGGAATCGGTTCGGAGGTAAAGGAAACCGGAGCTGAAAAGCACCCTCTTATCATGGTGCCTTACGGGATCATTAACCTTGCCAGCGGCTGGGTTCCAAGCCCTCCCTATCTTTACAAGACCCTTTTCGACACACAGGTGAGAAAGAACGACTCCTTTGCGGACGTGCATCCTCAAACGGCTGCTGAATGCAAGGTAGATCAGGGAGATATCGTCTTCATCGAATCTGCTGCAGGGAGGATAGAGGCGCGGGTGAATCTTTTCGAAGGCGCCATGCCGGGGGTGGTGTTTCTGCCTCTCGGGTTCGGTCATACGGGATATTCCGACTTTCATCGGAACAAGGGCGCCAATCCCAACGCCATCGTAAGCGGGGCGAAAGACCCCTTGACCGGCATGCCGGCCTGGTGGCGGACACCGGTAAGAATGACCAAGAAGAGTTGACTGAGTTCATTGAGTTAATCGGGTTACTTTAGTTCTTTGAGTCGCTGGAGTTCCGAATGCAACAAACCCAATAAACCTATGAACTCAATAACCCGATAAACCGAAGTAACCCAAGTGATGCGGGGTAAACGATGAAAGAACAAGAGGGAAAATACAAATTCGGCATGGTTATCGATCTGGACAAGTGCACCGGGTGCGGAACCTGCGTTGTCGCCTGCGCGGCCGAAAACAATATCACCGTGAGGACTGACGAGTCCGACAAAGAGCGGAGCATTGCCTGGCTGCAGCTCTTTAAAATCACGAACGGAAAGCCCTTTCCGCAAACAGAAGTCAGCTACTTCCCCAGACCTTGCATGCACTGCCACCACCGGACGCCGTGTGTTTCCGTTTGCCCGCCTACCGCGACTCAAACTGATTATCATACGGGCATAGTGAGCCAAATCTATACCCGGTGCATCGGATGCCGGTACTGCCAGGCCGCCTGCCCCTATCATGCCCGGTACTTCAACTGGTATGACGGTTACGCCTTTATCCAGCCCTTCCCCAAAGGTATGGAACGCGAACTGTCGCCTGAGGTGTCCGTCAGGATGCGGGGGGTCGTGGAAAAGTGCTCCTTC
>Ga0068714_10005265_pt1 | contig 13834 bp, 13 predicted proteins | sample MTBNYHSulfiMetaG_FD_62988 | JGI IMG/M metagenome (GOLD analysis project Ga0068714, IMG submission 62988) | Enrichment culture microbial communities from rom New York Harbor, USA that are MTBE-degrading - MTBE-NYH (New York Harbor Sulfidogenic)... | ecosystem: Environmental > Aquatic > Marine >... | reverse complement strand
GTCCTCAATTTACAGCCTACTGCTTGACCTGAACCGGGCTTTCGAGAATGGTTGCGAAGTCACCGCTGCGTGAAGGCCAGTTTCACTGCAAGCGCCGCGAATATGGTTCCCGCGATTCGATTGATGATATGCTGGGCCTTATTCGAACGGCTCAACCACTCACCGATCAACCCGGCAAGAAAGGCTACGCTTCCGAAAACCAGAATCGTGGCGACAATGAATATCCCCCCCAAAAGCATCACCTGAATCGCAAGCGGTCCCCTCGCCGGATCTGTAAATTGCGGCAAAAAAGCAAGAAAAAATATGGAAACCTTGGGGTTCGAAACGTTCATAATGATCCCGCGCCGGTAAAGCCCCCACCGCCCCAAACCCACACCTGCGTGAGACTTTATCTCCGCGCTCGAAGCTCGGAAAGCCTGCCAGGCCAGATACAGCAGATAACACGCGCCTGCGACCTTCAGAACGGTGAAGGCCGCCAGGGAAGCCTGGAACACGGCTGCAATCCCCAGGGCGACCGCAGTGGAATGAACGATAAGACCCGTGCACAACCCGAGTGTCACAACAAGTCCTGCACTCCGCCCGTACACGGCCGACTGAGTCAGGACGAAAATGTTGTCCGGCCCCGGCGCCAGAGCAAGCACCAGAGATGCAAGGAAAAAGGCCGTTATCGTCTCTATTGGAATCACGTCAACCCCAGGAACCCCGCCGGATGGATCGACTCTGACAGCGGTTCAAAAATCATAGGAAAAACACCAGCAACCTGCCCTTCTATGATCTATCCTCTTTTTTCTGTCAAGATAAAACCCTTAAGGACCTAAATCCACCATCCAATTTCTCCATGACAAACATCAAAGGTGGATCAGGGGGTAAAACCGCCATTGACTCCAGATGTTCGGCCGCCTATATTATGCCGATGTCACAGGGAATCGACGAAATACTGGGACCGGGTGGCTTGCTCTCCAGCGCGGTCGAAGGGTATGAACCCAGGAACAGCCAGGTTGAAATGGCCCATCTGATCGAAGAGGCGCTCCGCACCGGCAGGCATGCCATGATTGAAGGGGGCACCGGCACCGGCAAAACCTTCGGCTACCTCGTCCCGCTGGTTCTCAGCCGGAAAAAATGCGTGATTTCCACCGGCACAAAGAACCTCCAGGAACAAATTTACCTTAAAGATATCCCCCTTTTAAGCCGCGCCGGGCTGAGAGGCATCGATGCCGTGATGATGAAGGGGCGCAGGAATTACCTTTGCCTGTACCGCTTTGACCGCGTCTTCTCGGAACGGCTTTTCCCGGCTGCTGCAGGGACAAAAAAAAGGATCGAGCGTTGGCTCGCTGCGACCCGATTCGCAGACCGGGCCGAGTTGCCCTGGTTGTCGGACGAAGATCCTCTATGGGATGAGCTGTCAGCCTCCTCGGAACAATGCCTCGGAAGCGACTGCCCGTTTCTGGAGAACTGCTTCCTCGGAAAGCTGCGTTCGCGGGCGGCGGAAGCGCGGATCGTCATCGTAAACCATCATCTTATGTGTGCGGATCTCAAGATCAGACAGGGAGGATTTGGAGAAATCATCCCGCGAAGCCAGGTGGTTCTGTTCGACGAGGCGCACAGCCTGGATGACGTCGCCACCTCCTATTTCGGAGAGCGCTTGAGCTCCCACCAATTGATGGATTTAACAGCCGACTGGAGGAAGACGGACAGGGATCCCGAGGCAGGCCGCGGAACTTCAACGGCCGGATACCTTGCGGAGATCACAGCCGGTGTCGAAGACCTCCTCGCATTGTTTACGGGGCTCCCCGAGAAAGACAAAATAAATGACCGATTGATCGTCAAGCTTCGAAGGGGGCCGGCGGCGAAAATAGATCGCGCTCTTGCAAGCCTTCATGCAGCAGGGGCTTCCGCCTCGGAGGAACCTGAGCTGCCGCTCCTTGCGCAGAGAGCAGCCGAATACAGAAACGTGATGAAAGAAATTTTTTCGACGGATGACTGGAATCATCTGGTCTGGTACGAAAAACGAGCCAGAAGCGTTATCCTGCATTCATCCCCGCTCGACGTGGCACGTCCGCTGCAGGAATCCCTTTACAAAAAAGTGGAAAACGTCATTTTCACATCCGCGACGCTCACGACCGTCGGGAACTTCGATTACGTGCGTTCGCGCCTCGGCGTTCAGGATGCCCTTGAAGCAGCATACCCTTCCCATTTCGATTTTTCAGCACAGTCGCTTCTATATATTCCCCGTGACATGCCGCCGCCTGGAGATACATCGTTTCCGCATGCTCTGGCTACCAGAATCCTTGATCTATTGCATCGCACAAGAGGCCGGGCCCTGGTGCTTTTCACAAGCTACAACAACCTGAACAAAGTTTTCGATTTTTTATCCGGCCGATTGCCGTACACGATTTTCCGGCAGGGCGACGCCCCGCGCACTGCCCTTCTTCAGGCCTTCAGGGAAGATTTACATTCGGTGCTGCTGGCGACCGGCAGTTTCTGGGAAGGAGTCGATGTTCCCGGGGAGGCACTAAGTTGCCTGGTGATTGACAAGCTTCCATTTGCTTCGCCTTCGGAACCCGTCATTTCCGCACGCATCGAGGCGATCCGGGAACGCGGAGGCAACCCGTTTTTTGAATACCAGGTACCCTCGGCTATTATTTCATTGAAGCAGGGGCTTGGCAGACTTATCCGAAAAAAAACCGACAGGGGTATTCTGGCGATACTCGATGTCCGACTTCTCACAAGCCGCTACGGCACCATGTTTCTGTCCAGCCTGCCCCGCATACCTTTGACAAACGAAACATCCGCGATAAGCAGCTTCATCGAGGCTGATGCGCATCGGAGAGGTTGAAAATCACGTTTGATGGTGTCGTAAAAAGTATTATATTCGGCCACTGGCAATTCAAAACCGGAAATTTTGTTTCTCCACCAGGTGGCAGCATCTTCTGGAAAGCGAGACAATAAGAAAGGAAAGATAGGATGGACAAAAAAGTGACGGTGATAGGAGCAGGAAATGTCGGGGGAGCAGTCGCCCAGCGGCTGGCGGAAAAACAACTGTCGGACGTGGTGCTCGTCGACATCGTGGAGGGATTGGCAAAGGGAAAAGCCCTTGATCTCAACGAGGCATCCGCGATCGAAATCCATGATTGTCATATTGAGGGGACTTCCGGATATGAAGAAACCAAGGGTTCGGATGTCATCATCGTTACTGCCGGTCTTCCGAGAAAGCCCGGGATGAGTCGTGACGATCTGCTTGCAAGCAACGCGAAGGTGATGCGTGAAGCAGCCGGAAAGGCAGCTGAAGCATCACCCGGAGCCGTTTTCATAATCGTCGCCAACCCGATGGACGCCATGTGCCACGTAGCGCTCCAGGCAAGCGGTTTCCCCCCGGAGCGCATTGTAGGCATGGCCGGGATTCTCGATTCCGCCCGGTTCGCCTGGTTCATCGCACAGGAGCTTTCGGTTTCGGTTGCCACGGTGAGTGCCCTCGTGCTCGGGGCGCATGGTGACGCGATGGTGCCCCTGGCGCGTCACTCGACTGTAGCCGGTGTTCCGATCACCGAGCTGCTTTCACCGGAAAGGATTGATGCATTGATTGAACGGACCCGTAACGGCGGCACAGAAGTCGTTGGGCATCTCAAAACAGGTGGTGCCTTTTACGCTCCAGCGTCAGCCGCTGTTGAAATGGCCGAATCGATTCTGAAAAACCGGCGTAAAATCCTTCCCTGTGCTGCCTATCTTACCGGGCAATACGGACTTCATGACCTGTTCGTAGGCGTCCCGGTCAAATTGAGTTCGGCCGGGGTCGAATCCATCCTGGAAATCGACCTTGATCCCTCCGAACAACAGGCTCTCGAAAAATCGGCAGCCTCCGTGCGGGGTTTGGTGAATGCCCTTCAATCTATTGAACTGACATGAGCGGACTTTCGATCACCCTCGTCGTCCTTTCGGCACTTCTCCACGCGGTGAGGAATCTCCTGACCAAACGCTCCGGAGACAAGCAGCTTTTCGTGTGGTGGTACGAAATCTGGGCCATGGTGTTTTTTCTACCGCTTTTCTGCTACCTGGCGGCTGTAAAAGGGCTGCCGCCGGCCGCCGGCCTCGCGGTAGCCGCCGCCTCCGGGTTGATTCATTTTTTTTACTGGCTGTTCCTGTCTAAAGCCTACGAGGACGGTGATCTGTCACAGGTCTATCCGATCATGCGTTCCGCACCTGCGCTCGTGTTGATCGTCTCGATCGTCGTTCTGAGTGAAAAGGTCTCCATTCTCGGGGTGGCTGGCATACTCCTGGTGGTGGCAGGTGTCCAAGCCATAGGAATGCAGCGGCCGTCGTTGCGTGAGTTTATGCGCCCGTTCGCATCTTTGGCAACCAGCAGGTCCACCCGGTTCGCCTTTCTTACCATGACTGCGGTCACAGCCTATTCGATCGTCGACAAGATAGGGGTCGGGTATGCGGACCCCCTTGTTTTCAATTACCTGCTCATCGTGTTCGGAGTTGCTTTTTTCACCCCTTATATTGCTACGACAAAAGGAAAAAACGAAATCATGCGGGAGTGGTCCGTAAACCGTCGAAGCATCCTGCTGAACGGTTTCATCGTTTTCATCAGTTATTCCCTGATCCTGGTGGCCTTTACACTGGAGCGGGTGAGTTACATCGTCGGACTTCGCCAGTTGAGTATCGTGTTCGCGGTGCTGATGGGAGGTTATATATTGAAGGAAAAGCATAGAACGCTCAGGTTTATTTCAGCGGGAGTTATCTTTCTGGGCGCTTTTCTGATTACGGTTGCCAAGTGACTGAAAGGACGAAACAGGGAGGCGCCGGTGCCTATCTTTCGCTCACCGCCGCAGTCGTATTCTGGGGTCTTTCTTTCGTCGCCACCAAAGTGGCCCTGGAAAGCATCCCGGTATTTACGCTGGTTTTTGCACGTTTCGGCACGAGTGCATGTCTCTTCGCCGTTCTTCTTGCACGGCGGGGCTTCCCCCGCTTCAGCAAAAGAAACCGTGGCAAGATGCTGCTGCTCTCGCTATGCGAGCCGGTGCTCTATTTCATTTTCGAAACCTACGGCCTGCAGCTCAGCCCTGCAGCGAAAGTTTCGTTGATCATCGCCACGGTGCCTGTGGCTGTGACGTTCCTGAGCGCGGTGATTTTAAAGGAACGCACGGGTGGAGCGGGCATCCTCGGCATCGTCGTATCCCTTTCCGGCATCTCGGTGCTGGTGGCAGGCGATCCCGCCTTCAAACTTTCCATGGGCGGGCCCCTCCTCGGCGACTTGTTGGTATTCGGCGCGGTGATATCGGCAGCGCTTTACATGGTATTTGCCAGAGACGTAGGCCGGGAGCACTCCTCGCTGGAAATCACCGGGGTGCAAACCATCTATGGGGGTCTTTTTTTTGCGCCCGCCTTCCTTTTCGAGCTACCGTCGATCCACTGGGAGGCCATCGCGGTCCGATCGGTGGGTGCAGTGCTCTATTTGACCGTTTTTGCAACGATCATCGCATTTCTTTGTTGGAACCATGCACTGACGAGGCTTCCCGCAGTAAGGGCATCTGTGGCGATCAACGGTGTACCTGTTGTAACCGCCTTCGGGGCATGGCTTCTTATAGGAGAAACGCTGACGCTGGTCCAGATGAGCGGCGGCCTGCTGGTGCTTGCAGGCGTTTTCCTGACCAACCTGCCCGCCATTTATCAAAACGGAAAAAGAAAAAAAACGGGCCCACACCGGAAATGACGACATCCAAAGCCACTGCCGAAAACATTTACGGGCAGCTCAACGCCGGAATAGTATACCTGAAAACCGCATTTGCCGGGCCGGATCCAAATAAGCGTCTCGCGGCTTGACAAGAAGCGTAAATCGGGTATTGTAAAAATTTATTTTGAAGGAGGAATTGTGATGGCGATATCCAAACGGGTCGCGGCGAACATTTCCCGCTCGTCCTGGATCAGGAAAATGTTCGAGGAGGGTGCCAGGAGGAAGGCTTTGTACGGAGCGGACAACGTTTTCGATTTCAGCCTGGGGAACCCGAACCTTGAACCTCCCGCGCAGTTTCATGAGGAAATACGAAGGCTGATGGACGATCCTGCACCCGGACGCCACGGATATATGCCGAACGCCGGGTACCCCGAAACCCGACAGGCTGTGGCAGAACACGTCAACTCGTATACGAAAGCGCAGCTCAACGGCGAGGATGTCATCATGACTGCCGGCGCCGGCGGAGGGTTGAACGTCGTTTTGAAAACCCTGCTTGATCCGGGCGACGAAGTGATCATTCCGAGACCCTACTTCGTCGAATATGACTTCTACATCGACAATCACCAGGGCAAGCCGGTTCAGGTGCCTGTCGGAGAGGATTTCGCTCTTGATCTCGATGCCATGGCGGCCGCGATCGGAGAACGGACAAAGGCCGTGCTGATCAATTATCCGAACAATCCCACCGGAAGGGTCTGCAGCCGAAAGGAGCTTGACAGCCTCGCCGCGTTGCTCTCCGAGCATAGCGCACGTCTTGGGCGGTCGATCTACCTCATCTCGGACGAACCGTACCGAAAAATCGTTTTCGACGGCGTCGAGGTGCCGAGTGTGCTGGACGCATACCGGGACAGCCTCGTTGTTACTTCTTTTTCGAAAGATCTGTCCCTTCCGGGTGAAAGGATAGGCTATATAGCCGTCCATCCCGGCATTCCGGATAAAGAACTGATCACCGCCGGACTTGTGCTTTCCAATCGTATTCTTGGTTTCGTCAACGCCCCTGCTCTGATGCAGCGGGCGATCCCCAATCTATTGAACCACAGCGTTGATATCGACGCCTATCGAAAAAAACGCGACATGCTGTGTGACGGTCTTTCGGCCTGCGGCTACAGCTTTGTCATTCCCAAAGGAACGTTTTATCTTTTTCCACGCACCCCGATTGACGATGATGTCGCGTTTGTTCAAGCCCTTCAGGAGGAAAACATCCTGGTGGTGCCCGGCAGCGGGTTCGGGGGCCCGGGCCACATGCGAATCGCATTCTGCGTGGATGATCAAGTGATTGAAAATTCCCTTCCCGGCTTTGAGCGTGCGATTCGAAAAATTTGATTTCCCCGGGTTGTTCATCTTTACGAGTGGAGTTCAATGCAATGTATTCTAAAACCTTGTCACTGCGTTTCCCCGGGAAAATTGCGGGCCAGGCGGTTGTTGTAAACCTGGTCAGGGATTTCGACCTGACATTCAACATCCTGAAGGCAACGATTTATCCGCGTAAAGATGGATTTATGGTCCTGGAACTAGGCGGACATCGAAAGAACTTCCAAAAGGGCGTTCGCTACTTGAAAAGCCTTGGCATAAAAGTCGAAAACATCGGGCAGGATATCCGGCGGGACGAGTCCCGGTGTTACCACTGCGGCGCCTGCACCGCCGTGTGCCCTACAGGGGCTCTTTATATCAAGCGGCCCGAAATGGACGTCGTTTTCGAAAAGGACAAATGCAGCGCATGTGAATGGTGTGTGCTTGCGTGCCCGGCCAGGGCGATGGTGGTCAGCTTCAACAAACGTGTACTGCTTTAGGAAATGAATTCTCTCCAGAAGACGCAGGCGCCCCTTGTGGCCCAGGAGGCCTTTTAGGGTGGCTGCCGTCAATTCCATAGCCATCAATCCTTCAACGGTTGTGGTGGCCTTGAGCGGTGGGCTAGACAGCTCTTTTGCGGCTGCAAGGCTTCTGGAGCTGGGCTGGCGGGTCCGGGGCCTCCACCTGACTCTGCCCGCACCCCCTGGTATTCTTGAAGCCAGGCGCGAAGCGGTGCTTCGGGTTGCCGGCCTGCTCGACATCGACGTTGAGTTTATGGATGTGACGCAACCGTTCGCAGACAGTGTGGTGTCCCCCTTCGTGAATGGGTATCTGAAGGGATGGACCCCCAATCCGTGCGTGGTTTGCAATGAACGGATCAAGTTTCCTGCCCTTTGCAGATATGCAGACAGCCTGGATATCCCTTTCGTCGCAACCGGACACTATGCCAGGCACGAGCGCACAGAAAAAAATATCAGCCTTCTAAGAGGATCGGATGTTCTGAAAGATCAATCCTACTTCCTGCACCGGGTCGATCGGCAGTGGCTTTCACGGAGTATCTTTCCTATCGGTACGCTCACGAAGGCGTATTGCCGAAGGGAAGCGCTTGCACGGGGCCTGACCGCGGCCGATTCCACGGAGAGTCAGGAGATCTGTTTTCTGCATGACGCAGACTACCGATCGCTTGTCGAGGGCCACACCGGGGGAAAATCCGCACATACAGGTAAATTCGTCACCGAAACCGGAGACGTGCTCGGGGATCATCAAGGCATTCACCGCTTCACCATCGGCCAGCGGCACGGAATGGGCATCGCATCCCCAAGGCCTTATTATGTAAAAGCATTGCGGCCGGAGCAGGGGGAGGTGGTGGTTGGAAGGAGAGAGGAAATTTTTTCGCGCGATGTCCTTGCCACGCAGTTCAAATGGCTGCGCGAACCGCAATTCAGCGCCCGACTTTCGGCCCAGATCCGGTACCGGCATAGAGCGGCTCCAGGTCTTCTCCGGATGGTGGACAAGGACAACGTCCGCTTCATCTTCGATGAACCCCAGTGGGCTGTCACTCCTGGACAGGCCCTTGTATGCTATGATGGCGATGCTGTTGTCGGGGGAGGATGGATTTCAAAACCATGACGAGTTTTCGAATCGTGACCCTGGGATGCAAGGTGAATCAGTACGAATCGGCCTGGCTCAGAGAGGCCCTTTGTGAAGAGGGTTGGACATGGGCAGATAACGGTTGCGTCGATGTCACGGTCGTAAACACCTGCATCGTCACCCAAACCGCCTCCCGGCAGTCCCGGCAGGAGATCCGCAAGGCCATACGAAGATCCCCTGAGGGCCTGGTTGCTGCGGTTGGATGCTACGCCCAGGTATTTCCGGAGGAGCTCCTGCAGATCGAGGGGATCGGCCTGATTGTAGGGAACAGCTCGAAAGGGGGCCTGGTAGACCTTCTCAAAGGTGCGATGGAGGGAAGGATTCATGGGATCGTATCCAGCGATTTCGAGCCTGCACCCCGGTTCGATCCGATGCCTGTCAGCCATTTTTCAGGAAGAAGCAGGGCGTTCCTGAAAATACAGGATGGATGCGAATCCTTCTGTTCCTACTGTATTGTCCCTTTCGCCAGGGGACCTTCACGGAGTTTGGACGCAGAAGAGGTGCTCCAAGGCGTGGAAGCCTATTGCAGGGAGGGATACCGGGAAATCGTCCTCACGGGCATCCACCTGGGGCTCTACCGGGGTGGGGAGTCCGGCTGCAGCCTGACCGGGCTCCTTCAAAGAATACGCAACGAAAACTACCCGGCCCGGATTCGACTCAGTTCCATGGAACCCAATGAAGTGACAGACGAAATGATAGGCATGGTCGCAGAGGGGGGATGGATCTGCCGGCACCTGCACCTGGCCCTTCAAAGCGGAGACGATTCAATCCTTGCCTCCATGAATCGTCGCTACACGACAGGCGACTTCGCGTTGCTTGTCAGGAAAATCCATGAAGCATGTCCTCAAATCTGTATAGGGTCCGATGTCATGTGTGGTTTTCCGGGAGAAAATGAGAAGACGTTTGAAAACACCCGGAGTCTTCTGGCGGATCTTCCGGTGTCCTATCTCCATGTTTTTCGGTATTCGCCCCGGCCGGGCACCAGGGCTGCGGAGTTTCCGCTTCAGGTTCAGCCGGGGGAGGTAAAGCACATGGCTGAAGTGATGCGGGAAATCGGCCGCGGGAAACGCTCCGAGTTTCATCGTGCATCTCTCGGAAGCATCCTGGAAGTACTCCGGGAAGGCCGGCATGCCACCCGGAAAAACATGGCCGTCGGAACCAGCGACAACTATGTATCGGTCATCTTCCCGTTCCAGCCGGAAAACGGCGAAAACCCGCTTGTGAAAATCCGCGCTGAGCAGGTCAAGGGCGAGAAAGTGGAGGGAACCGTCGTCAACGTCCGTTATCCAGGATAACCCTCATCGGCTGTCTCCCTTTCTCCTCTGTGCTCGGGCTTTTTCTTTCCACCCCTTGGGTTTTCTTCCTTTCGCCGTGCGTCCCCTGTCCGGGTCGCGTTCGGGAATGAGGGTGAAGGAACCCGGGGTGAACTCACCCGTCCGCTTTCGGGGGTGCGGTCCGTCTTTCGGCGGTTTTCCGCTCCGGAGCTCGTCCTTCTGCCGCACCGGCGGGCCCATGATGCACTCAGCGGGAAGCCGCTCGGCAAGAAACAAATCCCCGAAAGAAAAAAAGGAAACTCCGCCGGCCCGTGCCGGAGCCGTTCCGATCTCCAGGACAACGGGGTCTGGATCCTTCCTCCGCCCAATCCGCTGTGCCATCGCCGTAAATGCACTCAAGACGATCCATTTCCCTCCAGGCGCAGCCAGCCCTTTTTCCATGACGACCGGGTGAGCGCGGGTCCTAATGGCTGTATACAGAAGTTTTGGGAGGGAATCGGCGGCCGCCACCGTCGGCTTAGAAAAATATCTCTCCGATGCCGCGATGGTTCCTTCGGTGAGGTCGAAATCGCCCCTGCCGCGTCCCATCAACAATTCGTTGATATGTGCCTGCCGGATATGGCCCCACCCTTCTTCCTCGTGAAGGGCCTGAAGAAGCTCTTTGAGTGCAACCCGGCCCTCGACGGAAGGCACCAGCCCGAACTCGTCCGGGCGCCGGCCGAGAACGTAATTCAAAAAGCGGCAAAGGCTCTCCACATCCATCCGAGTGTCACGACGCCCCATTTTTCTCCTTCGGTCGGTTATCAAAACATTTTGGTTGCGGAAATTGATCCAGCGGCCCAGATGGGTTATTATACGAACCACGAAGACCGAAGTAAATGTTGACGACGTTGTAAAACGCACCGTTTTTGGTTTATCGGCGTGAAGGGAGAAAACATGCAATACCGCGAACTGGGAGATTCGGGCATAAAAATGTCTGCGATCATCATGGGAACCTGGCAGGCAGGGAAAAAGATGTGGGACGGCATTGACGACACCCAGACAACCGCCGCGATTCGTGCTGCCTTCGATTTAGGAATCACCACCTTCGACACTGCGGAAGAATACGGCCATGGACATTCCGAACGAATCCTTGGAAACGCCCTGAAGGATGTCCGGGACCAGGTCGTGATCGCATCCAAGGTCTTCCCGACCCACCTGGAGCAGGCCCCCCTGGTGGAAGCCTGTCACCGTTCGTTGAAGAACCTCTCCACCGATTTCATCGATCTCTACCAGATTCACTGGCCGTCCGGAGCCTGGGGGACGAAAATCGTGCCGTTGGAAAAAAGCATGGAAGCGTTGATGCGCCTAAAGCAACAGGGGAAAATAAGGGCGGTGGGGGTATCCAACTTCTCGGCCAGGCAGGTGGAAGAGACCCTCGCCTACGGTCCTGTAGCGAGCGTTCAGCCTCCTTATTCTCTTTTCTGGAGACAAGCCGAGAAAGAGCTGCTTCCTTTCTGCCGGTCCCGGGGAATCACGGTTCTGGCTTATTCTCCCCTGGCCCAAGGGATCCTGACCGGCAAGTTCGGCCCCGATCATGTATTTGCAAAGGGAGACCACCGCCGCCGCAACCGCCTTTTCGCACCTGAAAACAAGCAAAAAGTGAAACAAGCTCTGGATCTCATGCGTCCAATGGCTGAGGCGAAAAACGTCAGCCCGGCCAGGTTGGCTCTTGCGTGGGTGATTCATCAGGAGGGAGTATGCGCGGTGGCCGGAGCGAGAAACGTCTCACAGGTCTCAGACAACGCACAGGCCGCAGACCTGGTGCTCTCGGAGAGCGACCTCCAGGAACTCGATCGCATATCGGGCATTGTAACCGGGGATCTCGACGACGATCCCGTGCAGTGGCGCTGAACCCTAATTTTCAGAAGCTTTCTGCTTCCCGTTATCGAAGCCCAGCAGTTTCCTCAGCTCGTCCCCGTCGATTTTTTCCTTTTCGAGAAGCACCTGCGAAACCGATCGCAAGGCGTCTTCTTTTTCCCGGATAATCTCGAGGGCCCTTTGATACTGGTCGCTTATGATATTCTTGATTTCCTTGTCTATCAGCTCAGCCGTGGACTGGCTGTATTCGACCCTTGATCCTCCGGCTACATCCAGAAATTGTGGCCGTTTTTCCGGTGCGAGATACACCTGACCCAATTCCTGGCTCATCCCGTATTCGGTGACCATGCTCCGGGCGATATCGGTCGCTTTCGAAAGATCGTTGTGCGCCCCGGTGGAAATATCGTTGAAAATCGTCTCCTCTGCGGCTCTTCCTCCAAGCAGGGTGCATATCTTGTTCAGGAGCTCGGAGCGAGCCATCAAAAAACGATCTTCTGTGGGCACCTGCAGCGTGTAACCGAGCGCGGCGATTCCACGCGGGATGATCGATATTTTCTGCACTGGATCGACCCCGGGTAGCGAAAGTGCTACGATCGCATGCCCCAGCTCATGATAGGCAACCGTTTCCCGTTCTTTTTTGTTGATCAGGCGGTTTTTCTTCTCAAGCCCGGCCAACACCCGTTCCACAGCCTCCTCGAATTCAGACATTCCAACGCTCTTCTTCTTTCTCCGAACGGCAAGCAGCGCCGCCTCGTTCACCAGGTTCGCCAGATCAGCCCCAACCATACCCGGGGTCATACCGGCCAGGGCTTCCACGTCCACCTCCCTCGCCTTTTTAATTTTCTTGAGATGGACCTTCAAGATTTCTTCCCGCCCTTTCTTATCGGGCCGATCCACGAGAATGGTTCGGTCGAAGCGGCCCGGGCGCAGCAGGGCCGGATCCAGAATCTCGGGCCTGTTGGTCGCAGCCATGAGGATTACCCCCACCTTGGGATCGAAACCATCCATTTCGACCAGCAGCTGATTCAACGTCTGCTCCCGTTCATCATGACCGCTGACGGCTCCGAAGCCGCGCGCCTTCCCGAGAGCGTCCAGCTCGTCTATGAAAATAATGCAAGGGGCCTTCTCCTTCGCCTGGACGAAAAGGTCCCTGACCCTGGCGGCGCCGAGCCCGACGAACATCTCAACGAACTCTGAACCGCTGAGGCTGAAAAACGGCACCCCGCTTTCTCCTGCCACGGCTTTCGCAAGAAGGGTTTTGCCGGTGCCCGGCGGCCCTACCAGCAGCACACCCTTCGGCATCTGCCCCCCCAGCTCGGTGAATCTGTCGGGCTCCTTCAAAAATTCCACAACCTCAACAAGCTCCTGCTTCGCCTCGTCGACCCCAGCCGCATCCTTGAAGCTAACATCCAGTTCGTTTTCCACGTAGATCTTGGCCTTGTTCTTGCCAAGCGTCATAAACCCGGGCTGCTGCCCTGCCATACGCTTCATAAGAAAATACCAGACCCCGATGAACAGAAAAATCGGGAACACCCAGGAAAAAAGATCCCGGAGGAAGGTGGATTCTATCTCCCCCTTGAAGCTGACGCTGTATTGCTCGAGCAGCTTTGAAAGCTCCGGATCAACCCTTACAGTCCGGAACATCTCCCCTCCATTCGTCATCCGCCCCTGGATTCGGTCCGCAGTGATCGCCAACTCGGCCACCTTCCCTTCTTCGAGGAGATGAAGAAACTCGCTGTAGGGAATCGTCTTGATGGCAAAGGCCGTGTGCAGCGCGTTCTGAAGGATCAAAACAACCCATATCCCCAGAAGAATATACCAGATGGAAAACTTATGCCGCTTTTCCATTCTCGCTCTCCATGTTTATTCTGAAAGTGTGAAATCGCCTAAATACTAAGGTGAAGAGCCTTTTTGATCAAGCAAAAAAACAACAGCAAAAGGGGTCACACGGAGTCCTGCATTGTAAAACCTGCTTTTATGAGGTAGGTTGTCGAAAACGGGGCTACAGGAGTATGCCAATGGCCGGCAG
>Ga0068714_10005264_pt1 | contig 13834 bp, 11 predicted proteins | sample MTBNYHSulfiMetaG_FD_62988 | JGI IMG/M metagenome (GOLD analysis project Ga0068714, IMG submission 62988) | Enrichment culture microbial communities from rom New York Harbor, USA that are MTBE-degrading - MTBE-NYH (New York Harbor Sulfidogenic)... | ecosystem: Environmental > Aquatic > Marine >... | reverse complement strand
TGAGCGCGATCCAACTGGGAATAACCATGCCCTTGTTCAACGCTTCATTCATCTGAATCCGATAGGGGCCGTCGGCCATGATAAAACGGTCGCAGGCAAAAGACATGAGTGCGCCGCCGGCAATGGCGTGCCCGGCATGAGCGGCGATCGTCGGGATGGGCAAAAGATAAAGACGGATCATCGTTTCGGCAAATTCAGACAAGAATTTATAGTGATCACCTGGTGAAAGGGCCGGCATGAATTTAAGATCGAGGCCGGCGCCGAAAATTCCCGGCCTGCCTGTGGTCAGGATTAAAGCACCGGCATCATCAGCCAGGGCGCGATCCAAAGCCGCATTAAGTTCTCTTATGAAATCCCAGTTGATGGCATTGGCCTTCCCGTCATCAAGGGTAATCAGGGCAGTGCGCTCTTCAATTGTATACTGCATTTTTGCCATATCGTATTCCTTTCCCGATAAATAATTCTTTTTGAAAGTTTGCGGACTATAGGAATAAAGATATCTGATGTCAATGAAATAATTTATGATCAGTCATGAAATGTATTGAGGAAAGCGCTTTCGGCGTCATAGGTGCCGATCAGGATCAACTCGTCATCTTTGGCAATAATTGTCTCCGGCGCCGGGTTGATCGATGTCTCATTTTGATGCTGGATGGCGACGACGGTGCAGCCGGTTTTTTCCCGGATACCGGATTGAATCAGCGAGTTGCCGACAATTGATCTGGGTGCGGGCAGGTGAAAAAAGTTCAGCCCCTCCGCCAGCAGCAGCGTTTCTTCATTCCTCAAAAAATTAAAGATGGCGCCGGAGCCGAGCAGCGCATAAGACATCACAAAATCTGCGCCCGCGCGGTGCAGCGTGGAAACATTGCGGTCTTCGCTGGCGCGGCTCAAAATCTGCATATCCGCTCTCAATGAACGCAAATATTTAGTCAAGTAGATGTTCGTGGCGTCATCGCGTGTTGTCACCAGGGCAGCAGGCGCCTTCTCAAACCATGCTCTTTCCAGCGTATGAATATCAGCGGCATCCCCAAAAACAAAATGAGAATCGCCTTCATTGCGCCGCTTGTTTTTTTCAATGATGAGGTAAGGGATATCAGCTTCCCGGAAGCGCGCCGCGATAGTCTGCCCCACCCGTCCGCCGCCGACAATAATAATCGGATCACCGGCCACCTTGTATATCTGATAAAATGAATATACTTCATCATATTTGGCCACCGCTTCCTCCGAACCCGAAAAAATAAGGACACTGGTGCGGTCAATTAATGTATCCGGTTTGGGTAAAATGAATTTCCCCCTCTCCCAGATGCCGACGACCGCCAAGCCGAAGGTTTCCCTCAGCCCGCTTTGCGCCAGTGTCTTGCCGACCAGTGGCGTTCCCAAAACTGTTGTCTGAGCCACAACAAGTCCTTGATAACGGCCGATAATATTAGATTTACATTCACCGGCAACTGTCCAGGCAGCCAGAGAATTCCCCAAAATTTCATACAGCTGCAACACAAGTGAACTACCGGCCAGCTGCAATATATCCACAGAATGAGGAGATTCCGCCGTAGTGATAATCGGCAGGGCTTCATAATCTTCCCGCAAGGTCAGCGTGATATTCGTGTTTATCTGATCGCTGTTGGTCACCACAACCAAGGCGGCATTTCCCGCACGCATCTTCGTATAAGTGACAGGATCGTCGATATTCCCCAGAGAGACGCGGATATTTTTGTCGTACAAATTCAGCGCCTGCGCCATATCCTCCACAAGAACGACATAATCTATCTTATGATTCTCGAGCTTTTCGATCAGCGCTGCGGTTACAGGATCATAGTGGGTAATGATGACATGATTTCTTGTGTCCGAAGGAAGTTCGCGGGGAGCGCGTCTTCTGGACTGGGCATCCATCCAGGGTGCAAAAAAGAATTTGATGAAAACGAAAGGCAGAAGAATCAGCAGCAATATCACGCCGGATAAAAGTACGAGGACGGAAAAAGCGCGGCCGATGTCACTGGTAAACGTGATATCGCCAAAACCCAGTGTGGACATAACCACCATCGTCCAGTAGAAACCGGTGATCCAGGAATGCTCCTGCCCCTCCTGCGCCATCAGGTAATGGAAAATAATGCTATAGGCGGTTACTAAAGCGATTATGAGCAGGAGATATTTAATCAGCAGGCTGATATTAGCTTTCAAGATCTTGCTTGTCGTTAGTGATGCCAGTATCGCCGATACAAACTTCATGAAGAGAATCCTTTGATCGCCAGAGAAATGTTTAGGATTTTACTGATTTTCTTGTGATGGAAGTATAAAAAGAACAACAAGGCCTGTCAATCAAATAATCAATTATTAACGGTCTCATATTAGAAACGACATTTGTTTTATAAAATCTCTCCTGTCTCCCTTTACAGAAGGGAGGGACACCCCGCTTTTGTAAAGAGAAGATGGAGGAGATTTCTTAAACATGATCATTCTATTTTGCGATCATTAATAATTTAATGCCGAATCCAAGAAAAGATGGACATAATCAAATCATTGAGGTAGATTTCCAAACAAAATTTCCGCAGAAAATGGATAAGCAATTGATCTAAGTTTTGCCGAATTTTTTATACTTTTATATCGAAAGGGAGAAAAAAGATGAAGGCTATTACCATCGATCATGAACGTTGCACTTTATGCGGCCTGTGCATTAAAACCTGTGTCCGTCAGATTTTGCAGGAACAGGACGGCAAAATCATTTGCACCGAACCGGATAGATGCATCTTTTGCGGTCACTGTAAGGCTGTGTGTCCGGAGGATGCGCCGCAGGTGGCATCTTACCGGGCGGAGGAATTCGCCCCGGTTCCTGCCAAAGATACCTACCCTCTGCCGGATGATCTCCTTGCTTTTTTCCGTGTCCGCCGGAGCATGAGAATCTATAGAAGAAAGCAGGTGGAGCATAAAAAGATCGAACAAATTATTCAGGCCGGGCGCTTTGCTCCGACTGGCGGCAACCGTCAGCACCTGGAATATGTTGTCATCCAAAACCAGGAAACTCTGGCCAAGGTCAGGGACATGGCGATAAAAAACCTCAAAAAGCAGGCAGACGGCATTGCGCGGACGCTCACCGAAAACCGCACGCAGGGGAAACCGGCGGCGGACGAGGACATGCTCGCCGAACGTTATGTCAGAACATGGCAGGATATGTACAGCACTTACAAGAAAGGCATCGACCGGCTTTTTTACAATGCCCCGGTGCTGATTGTAACCCATTTTGCGCCGATGGGCGGCTTTTCGGAACTCGTTGATGCCGGTCTTGCCAACATGCAAATGGCGCTGATGGCCGAGGCGCTGGGATTGGGCACCTGCTTCAACGGTTTAGTGGCCATCGCCGCCGATAATTCACCGGCGATAAAGGCAGCAATGGGAGTTCCCAAGAACCATGTTATCCCTACCACCTTTACCTTGGGCTACCCCGGTGTGCGTTACGCGCGCCTTGTTTCCCGGCGCCGAGCCCAGGTGAAATGGATTACCTGATCAATCTTCCAACTTGTTTCTTTCCAGCTTGTTAACTTTCGTGACTTGCTGCCAAATAGAACAAGGGGCTGTCGCCCCTTGTTCTAATCAATCCACGCGCCCGCATGGGGCGCGACGGCGAGACGGCGGGCGGTTCATCCCCACGTGTGTGGGGAACACTAAAAGACATGGCCAGGGTTGGGCTTATTACGCGGTTCATCCCCACGTGTGTGGGGAACACTCCTTATGGGTATGCCGGGGAGTTACCCCCGGCCGGTTCATCCCCACGTGTGTGGGGAACACACGAAAACCACATGAAAAATAAAGCCGTCCGCCGGTTCATCCCCACGTGTGTGGGGAACACTGATATATAATATTTCCCCGGTGATTGTCGCGCGGTTCATCCCCACGTGTGTGGGGAACACTCAACCGGTCTGATTCCTTCGCCCTTCATCCACGGTTCATCCCCACGTGTGTGGGGAACACTGGGTAATTTCCCTCTCAGAAATCTTGACGGCCGGTTCATCCCCACGTGTGTGGGGAACACATATCAAAAAGGCTCCTCTGGGCTCCAGAGTGCGGTTCATCCCCACGTGTGTGGGGAACACCATAATGCCGAGGTTGGCATGTCTGGAACATACGGTTCATCCCCACGTGTGTGGGGAACACGAGACGTAGAAAAAACGTAGTCGCAATAGATACGGTTCATCCCCACGTGTGTGGGGAACACTAGGCAATATCATGTTCGGCTGTTTCATGATCAGGTTCATCCCCACGTGTGTGGGGAACACTTTTACCCAATCTTGGGCAATCAGCTTTAACGCGGTTCATCCCCACGTGTGTGGGGAACACAAGCAGCTGCTGAATTGCGGCAACAATATCGGCGGTTCATCCCCACGTGTGTGGGGAACACTTTGATTGCGCCATCTTCGTTCAATGCTTCGGCGGTTCATCCCCACGTGTGTGGGGAACACTTGTAGCTGTTTTACTGGCCGGTATTTTTATTCGGTTCATCCCCACGTGTGTGGGGAACACCCAGTAGTGTTTTTTTTGCCCATGCAAATGGGCGGTTCATCCCCACGTGTGTGGGGAACACATCTGATAATTTAGAAACGGCATGATCTTTGGCGGTTCATCCCCACGTGTGTGGGGAACACAGCCCTTAAAGCTTCCAGCATTTCCGGTGCGGCGGTTCATCCCCACGTGTGTGGGGAACACAGCCTCCGGTCAGCCTATGGCATACCATGCCGCGGTTCATCCCCACGTGTGTGGGGAACACTTCCTTTTCGTAAATAGGAAGCACAGCGTAACCGGTTCATCCCCACGTGTGTGGGGAACACGACAATGGGTATTTGATTTTGCGAGGTCTGTCTGGTTCATCCCCACGTGTGTGGGGAACACTTAGCAATACATTGGCATTATCGGGATCATCACGGTTCATCCCCACGTGTGTGGGGAACACACTTCTTATAACATATTGATTCCGTATTAAATTTTCAAAGAACAAAATTCCACCAAAGATTCGTAACCCAATATCACGCTTCTGAAACATCTATTTTATCTTCTCCCGGCAAGAATGAAACCAACTTGATGCCATCCATTTCCAACGGTATTCGCCGATTTGCACCCAGCGTCATAAAATCAAACCCAGACTCTGTATTTGTGCTCCACGCCATTACCGCGTTGCCATCTTCGATCCCTTTTTCAATCTGATCCCAGATCATTTCCCGCACGCGGCGCGATACTTTACCCACATAAACACCAGCACGCACTTCCAGAAGCCAGATCGCTAATCGTCCCCGCAAACGGGGCGGTGCATTTTCAACCACGGTGACCAGCATCGCCAATACCCTCCTTGTTCGGCATTGCCATCTCAACCGCCTCTTCATGCGGTTTGGGCCTTTCCAGCCCACCGGCATTCAGTATTTCCTCAATAGTCGGAATGATTCGCGCTAATATTTTCGATTGTCGAAACGCATCACGACAGGCGATCCGGACTTCGCGTTCTGGTTCTTTGGGCTTCTTTGCAGCAATGCAAAATGCTACCGGCACAACTGTTTCAAATTTAAAGACATCCGCAATGTCATAAACAAACGATTGCGGTTTTCCCGTGTGAATAAAACCAACGGCCGGCGCATAACCTGCCGCCAGAATGGCAGCCTCACAAATGCCGTAGAGACAAGCAGTTGCCGAACTAAGACATCGATTCGGGATATCGCCGCTCTCCCATTCCGTATGATCATAATTACGGCTATTCCAGGTTACACCATATTGCCGCGCCAGCATCTCATACATTTTTCTTACACGCACGCCCTCAATACCACGCAATTGTTCCACACTGCGCCGCTCAGGTGGTTCTTCTTTAAAGCGCATGGCATACATCTTCCGGACGACTTTCAAGCGCGCTGTATCGTCCAGTGCCAGTTTGGCCTGATACAAAAGCCTGTCCGCCCGCGCGCCGCCCGGCTGTCCGGATGCGTAAAGCCTTACACCGCCGTCGCCCACCCAGACCAGCAGGCATCCAACGCGGGAAGCAAGTGTTACAGCGGCATGTGATACGCGCGATCCCGGCTCCAGCATCAAACAGGCAACCCCGCCTACCGGAATATGCGTGCGAACGCCATTTTTATCAACGACGACAAAAGCGCCGTCCAGAACATCAAGATTTCCCTTTTCCACAAAAATCACCGACACACGGTCTTTCATGGGAATCGGTTTGAGAGGCGGCAAAATCGGTTCCGTCATGTTCTCTTACCCTTTATCTTTTCTTATTATCACGTTTTTTATCACGTTTATCCGTTAATATCACCTTTCGCCATTTTGCACCCCGGCCCGTGCCTAGCACGTCAATTTTACCCTGTTCGCGAAGACTTGCCATAACGGCGCGAATCATCGGGCGGCTGACGCCAGGGCATGCCTGGACGACTTCGCGCATCTCAAATTCTTTCGGCAAGTGCTCAATCGCCTCCTGAATCCATGCGGTTTTGGAACCGCGTCTGTTACGGACAACATTTACCCGTTCCTCAAATTCCCTGTACGCCGCCATCAATAAACCGAGATTATATTCCCACCAAGGGATAATCGAATGGCCCGCGTCATGCCATTTAGTCGAGACGCGGTTCAAAACATCATAATAACTTCTTTTACTTTCCTCGATCAGACGTGCAATACTGATATAACGCACAACGTCATATCCGCCCTGATGAAGCAGAAGCACTGTTAATAAACGGGATACGCGGCCATTGCCATCCGTAAACGGGTGGATGCACAGAAAGTCCAGTACAAATGAGTAAATGAGCAGCAGACGATCAATTCTGCCTTCTTCCCACAGCCGGTTAAAACGCACGCATAGCTCCTGCATGTAAAATGGTGTTTCTCCGGCGGCAACCGGCACATACCGTGTAATCCATCTACCGTCGGGCAATCGCTCTTCGATGGTGTTGTCTCTTCGCTTCCACATGCCGGCTGGAATATCTGTTTTACTCAGCATATCCCGATGCAGCTTTAAGATATTGTCAGGACTGATTTCTATCCGCTCATGCATCGCGTGAATCCATGCTAGTACGTTTTTATATCCCATGATTTCGGCTTCCGAGCGATTCTTCGGTGTCGCTCCTTTCTCCAGAAGCGGGCGCAAACGTTTTTGCTCCATCGTTATTCCTTCGATCCGGTTTGATGACTCTGTGCTCTGTATAATCGCCACCTGCCTCAGGGTGTTTAGCACCTGCGGCGTTTGCTTTTTGAATAGTTCCTGTTTGCCGCGATATTCGCCCAGCAAACGCAGAGTCCCCGCGAATTCAATGGGTATGGACTGACGCTCCAGAAAATCGCGATCAAAGGATTTCATTGCTTATTCGTCTCCTGTTGTATGGTTTCGAAAGTTTGTTTATCGTAATAGCGGCGCATTTTGTAACCTTCAAATATTGCCCAGAAATTTGTCATGGACTTGCTCCTCTATTTCATCGGCCAGAGAAGACGGTTTCATCTGTTCTTTTCGGGCAAGAAACCGTGATAAGATGTCCCGATTTCGCCTTTGCTTTTCCTGCTTTTTGAAAACAACATTTGGTTTCTATTATTTCAACCCATATTTATACCCGCTTCACTAGCATTAAACCGCAGCCAAAACCTTTGGCGGGGCCAATCCCTTTAAAGAGACATTTATCAATAAATATGTCAGGGTCAGTAACCGTAAGAATGCCGTTTATATCGATCGTGCTCAAACTTATGGGACTGTTCCCTTTTCTTTTGAAGAATTTGTGTTGTCGATAGCCATCCACCCTTATCTGATTAGAATTTATGCCGAATCCGTGGAAGACTGCCCGTTCTTCCAACCATTGCAGTCCATTTTTCTGGACAATGTCGGGCATGTCGCAATCTTTACCTTCCTTCTTCAATTTCAATTTCTCTTCCATCATCACGTCATGCCGCTTTTGCTTTCCGTTGTCTTCACGTTTGGCACGTATCGGATTAACACATACGGTAAACCTAAGAAGCTGACCAGAATGAAGTTTCGGCTTGTATTCCTTCGTATGGATGTTCCATATTTTCGAATCACCGAAGGGTTGACGTTCTGATACGGTGTAAAATATCGGCGTGCCATTACGCGCTTCATAACGGTAGATGAAGTCGCGCTTTCGATCTTCATGGTCGGCAAACAGTTGCCAGACAAGTTGATGGGCCTGATATCCTGTATGACTGGCAAGCGCATTAACATCATGAGGAGAAAGGCCTTTTTGCAGTGTAATCATGCTGAAATACATCGCTATTCCTCCTTTTTCAAAACGCCATAGTTTTCAAGGCGATCGCTAAACTGCCAGCGCTTTCGCGAACGTGGCTCGTCTCTTCGGGTAATGACGTGCTGAAGTGCAACACCGCTTGTGATATCGGCTTCCCAAAAAACATTTGTAGCTGTTTTCGAAATGATATCTGTCAATTCAGCTATTGGTGGCACGGACGCCATTGCGTCGCGCAGTGTCGCTGCGCTGACGATCTGCGGATGAAGCGGCGAAGCCAATGGACATGATTTGCGGCCAAAATAGAGCGTAAAGACAGGCTTTAACAACGCAGATGCGATTTCTTCGACCGAATTAGGGGCGTCTTTGGCCACAGTGATGGCTACGGTATAAACTGCGTCGCAACGATAATCCCGACTGGACAAAATGGTGTTAAGTTCTTCTTTTTTTGCCAGTTCGGATCGTCGTGTATAATGAGTTACACCTTTTTTGGCGGATGGCACCTGCGTTGTGTGATAGTCGCGCAATAGTACCCCCATTGCGTCGACCCGCACCGCAAACGCACAGGATGCTGCCAGTGCATTCTGCCGTTCTTCCTCAGCCCGACGAATACCAAGCGCCGCCGCTAACAGGCCAATAATGGCTGATTTGCTCGGATGGGCATAGCTGGGGCGGTATTCCCCAACGGCAATATCTCCCCAGGAAACCAGCGGCCCATATAACTGAAACAGAAGGTAGTCTTTCATAATATTACTCCGTCACGAAAGTAATGATCTCTGCCAGACTGCCTTCACCTGTCTCTGCATTCATGGTTTTTATGGTTTCGGCACATTTGCCGTAAACCGCCTCCATGTTTGCGCGTTTAGTTTCAATTGCTTCAATGGCTTTGCTTAAAACATCTTCACCGTGGCTCGGTTTTAGAAAAGCCACAGAAAGAGAGCGGGGTTGTTGTTCGCCTTTCTCTGCAAGGATATATGAAGCATACGCGCGAGATGCAAAACTGTTCTGTTTACCGTTTGGTGATACTTTTGCGGCAGCTTCAATCAGCGCCGCCACTGCCTTGTCGGCAAGCGTCTTGTCACCCATATTTTCCAGCAACAGATCACGGTTGATGCAGATGTAAAGGTAGAAAACACCTGCGCCGAATTCTGTTTCGCCAATGTGGGCTGCGCCCATGTCCTCGTCGCCTTTATTCAGATCGTCCACAGCGGTAAAATAATCATCTTCGACAGCAACATCGTGAACAGTTATGGCATGGGCAACTTGCACTGCAGCTTCAGTATTGAAAGCAGGAGAACTGGCCAGCATCCTTCCAAACATGGCGATATCAGCGGCGGTATGACTTTCCTTGAGCAATTTGAGATCATCAGAGGTCGGCGCTTCTTTGGTTGTTGCCAGCTTATCCACAAGCGCATCTAAGGCCCTTTTCTCCTCCGGACTGAAGTGGGCAAGTTGTTCGATTTCCAGTTCCTCAAGCGGCTTAGCCGCGTTAGCCTTCTTCGCTTTACCGAATACCTCAGCAATCTGTTTAGCCCATTCTTTGGCATTTTTTTCCGAAACACCTTTAGATTTCAGCGCTTCATACACCTCTATGCCCATTGTTTTGGTACGGATACCAATATAGCCGTCCATCTTCTCAGCAAAAATAGACGAGGTCCGCCAGGCCCGCTTCAAGCTTTGGGAAGATACCCGCAAACGTGTCTTGCCACCCATAATGGCCGTTTTCGGACGTCCCAGATCATCACGGTTTAAGTTTGAAGGGGGATATGATGTCAATAAATGCAGCTGAATAAAGTTACTCATGTTCGATTCTCCTTTTTATTATGATTTATTGTTCCGAAGGTGACTTTGTATAGTATTCAAAAGCCCACTGTTTCCGTGTTCTATCATTCCAAAAGTAAACACTATTAGCGAGACTTTGAAGATTGACAGCCCCACCTAACAGCGCCACAACGCGCCCCATGGCACTCAACAGGCCATCGGCCTCTTTAACTTTAAGTAAGCGTCGAAAGCGCAAACCGCTTACCCTTGCAGATCCGTCCGACTTGCCTGTCGCCATCTGTTCTGCCAGTGTATTTTCCGTAATGTCCATTTTTACACGCGCAGCCAGTCCTGCCAGCAACGCTAGTGCATCATCATTGACCGCACCATGTTTACCAACAGCAAGCCGCAAGCGGTGATAAGCCGGTGTAAATTCCACTTCCGTCAAAGTAGAGCAGCGGCGCAGTTCGGCCCGGTCGCCTCTGTTGGCATCTAATGCCCGCCACCAGGTTGTCAATACCTGCATTTCTGGTGAATCAGAGCTGAATTTGAGGTATGTTGTCGTCATGCAGACTCCTTTCTTGATACAATTCGATTTTATAAATTAAGAAGATTTTTGACTTTGCTTCCCCGATTGAATTTCTCCATTTCGCTTCTGGCAATTACAATTCGCTTTGGATTAGAATCCTCAATTGGCACTTCCCAAGAATAGGCATCGAATAACCTTTTTGCTTCACTGCAAAGGCAATTATGCCAACCCTTTAGATACGTATGTGTCTCCGTCTTACTCTCACAAGACTTTATGATATTGGATAATAATTCATAAAATGAGGCTTCAGTATTTTGCCAAAATAACGATTCTACTGAAATTAAAGATGTATTCTCTTTTGTTTCAAAAAGCACTTTTGATCGGCGCTTGTCTTCATCAGCAGGAAGTTTTTTTATGTCTTTGTATTCCCATTTGATCTTTTTCGTTATTGGATCAACAATAGCTTTGCCATGTATTGCGTTTTTAAGGGCAATACGCAGATTTTGCCCAACAACTACGGATGACTTGATAATAGATGCAATTGTGTTTTCATATTCAGTTCTTATAGACGGATCAATGTATAGCAAGGGCATCCTTGATTCATACCAACAACGCGCATTCATGTTTTTCATGTCATAACCAAATGCCCAAAGTCGGAATTGCCAGTCAGCACGATGTCGGTTGTTGATAAATTCATGTACGATACGGGCTGGCATTTTCTTGTCATTGTTGTCCTGTTGAACAAGTCCTAGCCAATGACGGTATGTAACACCACCTGGTTGAGGATGGATAGGTATTAGTTCGTCGTTACCTGTGCTATATGGCGAAAGCGGATGTAACCAAGAACCCGTAAAATTCATACCAAAGTTCTTTTGCTGGTATTGACTAATTAATGAATCAGATAATTGACCGCAAGTATCGCAATAACCGGTTGTAAGATTATCTATGTTAAGCCTGATACGACGTGGCATTCCCCAAAACATTACCGCTGGATGAAAATCACCTGGTTGAGAAATATTCTCCTCACGTTCACTTGTTCTAGTCTTATCCATCCATGGGAACTTGTTGGCGTCAGCAATCAGTTTTGGGTTGCCGCAGATATTTGAAAATACGCCGTGCTCCAAAACATTTAACCAAATAAGTTGCCAAAGTGTTTCATGTTGCTTGTCACCTGCAATAATGGTTGTCAACGGGCCACCGCCTCTCAAAGAAGTTCGATTACCTTGGCCACCAGCCGGTGCATTAATCTGCATCGTAAAGAGAGCTACCGCTGCACATGATGGACATATTCTTTTCACTGTATTGCGTTTGATAAAATGATCTGTGTTTTTTTTGGTAGTGCTATCCCCTGGCATATCAATTAACATACCATCAATATTGCCTTGTGTGACTGTAAGGGCATCATAATCCTGCATAAATCTTGGTCCATCACCGCCGAGCTCGAAAGCATGATGGACTGATGAGAACGCGGCCTTCAATTCCTCCGGTGATGGCGGCTCAATAAGCTTCTTACGCCATTCTGCACCATTTTGCGGTGCGGCAACCGTCTGGATAAGACCAATTAGAAATTGAATCAGCGCACCGTTAAAGTCCGGCCGCGGTGCGTCAAGCGACACGACTGGATTTTCTTTGAACTGATCCGTAATCTCCCAAGGCGCTATCATGGTTTTGGTCCCATCCCGTCTTCTTACCGGTATCCATCGTTCATTAATCAGGTTGAACTGCATTTAATCCTCCTTTGTTATGATCTTCACGCCGGTCAGCCGATCATATTCCAGCAACACGGTTTCATTTTTTTTATTCAGCGCCTTGCCGCGCCAGTGGCCATTTTCGTCTTGCTGAAGGACAACAAGAACCGACCACTTGCCCTTGTCCGGCAGCATCTCTTTTAAACTGGAAATTTCCTCACCTAACTTTCCATCATGGATAACTTCCTCATTAACCAAGCTGCTGCGGATATTGACTTGACTCATATCCCACGGGAATCGTCCATGAGCGCACCAGGGTGTTAGTTTTGTGCCATCCCAGCAGGCCAGTCGCACGGCAGTATCCATACTGCCCAGACGTGTGGGCGTCTTCATGTCTTCCCGCCATTGGGTCACAGTGGCTTCGTAACCCTCATCCAGTTTAAGCATGTTAATATGAGCAAGGGTTTTATCCGCTTGCCATTTTGCATCCGCCTGCTGATCGCGGTGCTGGAGCGGTTCAGGTATTCTTTCCGCACTTTCGGAAAAGGCGGCCTCAATCAACATTCTTGCATCGTCCGGCATCATGAGATGCTTTTTCTCAGACAGGAGCTTGGCGGTCAGCCAAAGGCAACCGTGACTGGGATAGACAAATGCCGCCTTGGGAAAGAAGGTTTTGAACCAGTCTCCGCCTGCACTTTCTTCAGGCAAAGGGCCATATATTATCATGCGGGGTGGGTCACGTCGATCAGGGCCTTCTTGTAAAAGGTTGCCCTTCTCGTCGCGGGTATGGCGGTGAAGCCGCCCCGCTCTTTGTATCAACAAGTCCATAGGCGCGAGATCGGAAATCAGCAGGTCAAAGTCCAAATCAAGTGACTGTTCGACCACCTGTGTAGCAACCAGCACCTTCCCATTGCGCAATGATTCTGTGCTTGTTTTTCCAAATGCCCTTAAAACTTCATCTTCGATATCAAGACGATCACCCAAGGCAAAACGCGCATGAAACAGCATTAATTTATCTTTATGAACTTTTCCTTGTAGTTTTGCATGCCCGTCTAAAGCGTCATGTACCGTATTCCTGATCCAGCAAACACAATGTCCTTTTTCTGTTGCTTCTATAATCTGTTTTATGACTTCGCCTTCTTCGTTAATGAGCTCAACCTTTACACTGCATTGACGTTGTGGTGTTGATTTAATGGGTGTTTCACAAATGCCCGTTTCTTTTGTGTAGGAAGTGACCAATGGATAAGCTTGGATTTTCTGCGCAAGCCGTTGATTGTCGTCACAGCCAGTGGCAAAAGCGGTAATGAAGCTGCGCCGCGTGTGTGTCGGCAGTGTTGCCGAAAGCATTATTGCGCTTCCGCCAAGCGCCGCATGGAAGGTCAGCAGGTTTTGTAATAATTTGTTCATATATGGATCGTAGGCATGTACCTCATCAATAATCAGAATATGACTGGCCAAACCGAAAAGGCGTAAAGATTGAAAACGGGCCGGGAGAATTGCCAGCAATGCTTGATCGAGTGTCCCAACGCCCACGTCAGCCAATTGCGCCTTTTTGCGATTGTCGGCAAGCCACGATGAACATTGCGCAGTGGCGGTTTCTTCGTCTGCCGCATAGTTACCCTGTCCACTAATTGTTGATAAGAAATTTT
>Ga0068714_10005263_pt1 | contig 13834 bp, 12 predicted proteins | sample MTBNYHSulfiMetaG_FD_62988 | JGI IMG/M metagenome (GOLD analysis project Ga0068714, IMG submission 62988) | Enrichment culture microbial communities from rom New York Harbor, USA that are MTBE-degrading - MTBE-NYH (New York Harbor Sulfidogenic)... | ecosystem: Environmental > Aquatic > Marine >... | reverse complement strand
TCCCGGTCATAGAGTTTCCGGAAATCCGGGCTGCTTCCGGAGCCGCTCCTGCTTTCTTGTCCAAAGCTTGCCGCCTTCCAAACGGAACGTAATCCTGAAAACCGCTCTAATCAAGGCTTCGGGGCAATCCCTCCCCCCTCAAAAGCGGTTACCTCCGGGCCCCTCTCCCCCTGGCAAGGGGGAGAGGGCGGGGTAAGGAGAGGCGGATCGCAGGCAGGATCGCCCGGGTCAGTCCAGAACCTGGCCCGATTCCGGAGCCGGGAGGGGGCTTGAGGGTGCGGGGACAAAGTGGTTCCCCTCCACGGAGATCAAGAAGGGGCTTTTGACCGCCTCTCCGTTCCGGTCGATCATGGTCCGGCCGGTGACCCCGGGGTAGTCTGACACCTGGGACAAGGCCTCCCGGAGCTGATCCCTGGTCTCAATCGACTGCCCCCACAGCGTTTGAGCCACCAACCTGGCCGCGTCATAGCCCAAGGCGGCGAAAAGATCCGGTTTATCCCCGTAGGTGGACTCGTAGCGGAGGGAGAAGTCCCTCACCTGGGGCAGGGGCGAGTCGGGGAAGAAGACGGTGGGCATGATCGCCCCTTGAACGTAGGGGCCGGCCAGCTCGATCAAAGCCGGATCGTGCCAGAGGTTGGTCCCCAGAAGGAAAAACCCGGACAGGTCGTAAAAGGTCAGCTGGGGGGCCACCTGGGCCACGGACCTGAAATCATCCGGCAGGAACAAGGCCTCATAGGGCAGGGGCTCCTGGCGGGGCGGTTCCCCGGGAGGCTTTCCCCCCAGGGCGATCATCTGCTCGGCCAGGTCCGGCGAACCCGGTTCGTAGACCGCTTCCAGGACCACCCGGGCGCCATTGGCCTCCAGGGCCTGGGTCATAAGTTGGGTCATCCTCAATCCGTAGGCGCTGTTGGGTCTTAGGACCGCCACCCGGGTCAGGCTCAGCTTCTGGACGGCCCAGTCGGCCAGGGCCCGGAGGAGGACCGAAGGGGTGATGAAGTCCCGGAAGACCCAGGGGCTCTGCTCGGCCAGCTCGGTCCTCTGGGTCAAGGTGATCAGGGGGACCTTCAGCTCATCAGCCTTGAGCGCCGCCGCGGCGGCCAATTGGCCGGACAGGGGTCCGATGACGGCCACCGTTTCCGGCTCGGCGGCCAGCCTGGTCAGGGCCTCGACGGTCTCCCGGGGATCGTTGGCCGTATCCTCGATCAGGAGGGAGAAGCGGGAGCCCTCTTCAAAGGAGTCCAGGGCCAGCTGGATCCCGTTGAGAAGCTGCCGGCCGTAGTCCGCCAGGGGCCCGCTGGTGGGCAGAAGGCAGCCGATGGTCCAGACCCGGGTCTTAAGCTCCGGCCCGGCCGCGGCCCCGCCCTCCGGTTGCTTCTCCTTGGGTTCCTCCGGGGGGCTGGGCCCGGGCTGCCCGGCCGCCTCGGCCCCGGCTCCCTTCTGGTCCGGCTCGGCTCCGACCAGGTCGGGGAAAAGGGCTGAGAGCCGGTGGCTGTAGTTACGGGCCGACTCCCAATCACCCTCGGTCGCGGACCGATCCGAGAGCCCGGTCAGGATCCAGGCCAAGGGGTAGGCCGAGTTGTATAACCTGGCCAGGTCCAGGAGGGTGGTCTTGGACCAGGCCGAAACCATCTTGGTCAGTTCGTCCTCCAGCTCCCTTCGAAGCCGGGGCTCGGCCAGGGTGTAGGAGGTCACCGCCGCCACCAGGGCCGCCTTGGGCTGCTCCAGGCCGAAACGGGACCGGCCGAGCTGGTGGTAGTACTCCGCCTTCTGGGAGGGGGTCAGCTCGGTCGGCCTGAGATAGGCCAGGGCCCCCAGGGCCGCGAGGGGCTTGCGCATGGCCCCCTGGACCGCAGCCAGGCTTAAGCGGGCCTCGACCAGATAGGGCGAGGGCGGCTCGGCCCGGATGACCTCCTCCAGGCTTTGGACCGCGCCCTCGGGGAAGCCGGTCTGAAGCTGGATCTGGCCGTGGCGGAGCCAGGCCAGGTCCTGGCCGGGCTGATCCGGGAAGCGCCGCAGGAAATCGGTGAAGATCCGGTCGGCCTCGGGCAGCCTTCCCTCCCGGAAGGCGGCCTCCGCGTCATTAAGACGTTCCCGGGCCTCCAGGGCCTCCCGGGCCGGCGAGATCGTCTCCGCCGGCGGTTTGTACTGGACCTCTTTCTGGGCGCAGCCGCTTAAGGAGGCCAAACCGGATCCCAGGAGAGCCAGAAAAAGCATCCAGGACCGAAACCTCAACATCAACCTCCTCCCTTCACCGGGCCGGGCCCGGAGACCTCATCGGCGACCGTGACGGGGGGCCGGGTCCGGAGGCGGGAGGCGCGGCTGGGCGGCCTTTTGGGCCGGAGGCGCACCCGAGCGGATGTCCGGGACCAAATGGTCCGCCTCAAGGCTCCTGGCCAGAAGATGGCTCCCGCTTCCGGATTGACTCATGAAATATCCCGGTTAAGTCTATTACCTCCCCTTTTGAGGGGCAAGGCCAAACCAAGAAACCCGTTCGGCGGGCCGATAACGGCGGACCGGTCCCCGGCCGGTCATCTTAAGGGATTGATTTCTCCAGGGGCTCGTAGTAGGTTCTGACAGTTTAATCTTCTAGTTAGGAGATAGTCATGGGCGGCATAGATTGGCCTCAGGCCTGGTCCATCGTGGCCAGAGGGATCGGCCTGGTTTTTGGAATAATGATTCTCCTGGCCGTGGTGACCGACCTCATGGGGCGGGTCATCCGGAGGGCCGAGGCCAGGAAAAAGGCTGAGGAGAAACCCCAATGACCGCAGCACAGCAGGCTTTTGGGACCACCAAGCAGTTTCTGGGACTCCAAATGGGCTTCTTCGGGCTGGACCTGGCTCACGTGGTCATGCTTCTGGTGGGCCTGGGGTTTATCTTCCTGGCCATTAAAAAGGAGTGGGAGCCCTACGAGCTGCTGCCCATCGGGGCGGGCATGATCCTGGCCAACCTTCCCTTCACCGGGCTGATGACCGAGCCGGCGGCCGGCCAGGCGGCCGGCCAGGCGGGGATCTTGGGCATCATCCTCAAGTACGGGCTCTACCAGTGGACCCTCCTCCCCCAGTTCATCTTCTTCGGCATCGGGGCCCTGACCGACTTCTCGCCTCTCATCGCCAACCCACGGGCCTTTGTCCTGGGCGCCGCGGCCCAGATCGGGATCTACACCTCCTTCCTGGGGGCCCTCCTGCTGGGCTTTAACGTTCCCGAGGCCTGCTCCATCGGGATCATCGGCGGGGCCGACGGCCCCACCACCATCTACACCACCGGTCTCCTGGCCCCGGACATCATGGGCATAACCGCCACGGCCGCCTACTCCTACATGGCCATGGTGGCCATCATCCAGCCGCCCATCATCCGCCTCCTGACCACCAGGGCAGAGCGGCGGATTCAGATGAAGCCGGTCCTTCGGCCCGTCTCCAGGCTGGAAAGGGTCCTTTTCCCCCTGGTGGGGATGATCATAATCATTCTCCTCATCCCCAAGTCAGCCCCCTTGGTGGGGATGCTCTTCCTGGGCAACATCTTCAGGGAGTCGGCGGTGGTCGAGCGCCTCTCCAAGACGGCCCAGAACGAGCTGATCAACATCATCACCATCCTCCTCATGCTGGGCATCGGGGCCTCCATGCCGGCCGAGAAGGTCCTCCAGGTCCGGACCCTGATGGTCCTCCTCCTGGGGCTGTTCGCCTTCTGCGTGGGCACCGCCGCGGGCGTCCTCTTCGGCAAGCTGATGTCCAAGCTCTCCAAGCAGCCCTTCAACCCCATGCTCGGAGCGGCCGGGGTCTCGGCCGTGCCCATGTCGGCCCGGATCGTCCAGCACATGGGGCATAGGGAGAACAAGAAGAACTATCTCCTGATGCACGCCATGGGCCCCAACGTGGCCGGGGTCATCGGCTCGGCGGTGGCCGGGGGGTTCTTCCTGGGGCTCTTTTAGACCGGCCTCCACCCCTGACAACGGCCAGGGGAGGCTGGGGCCCGAACCGGGTTGTGGTCCGATTTTTTGGGCCCCGGAGTGAGGCAACCTGGCCGGGCGTGGTCCCGGGGTTCAGCCCCGGGACCACGCGCCCCGGCTCTTTCCCAAGAGGGCAGGGAGGGTTAGCCAAGGCCCGCCCGCCCGCTTCCAGGGCTGAATTCGAAGGGTTCCCCCGGGGGGGAGGCCCTCCCTTCCCCCGGAACCCAGGGGCCCGCCCTTGGTCCGGACCGCCCGGCGGCCAAAGCTCCGGCTGAGCCGTGGGTTAATCCCCTCCTCCCCAATCCCCCCTCAGGGTCCGGGGAGTGGTTTGGACCCCTCCTCCTGGGGTATGATAGCCTAAACCACCGGTCCGGCCCCTTCCCGGCCTGGCCCAGAGGGTCGGACAGGTCCCGGCAGTATAAGGAGAGAGGCTGTGAAATATGTCAGAAGGCTAGGACAGGCGGCCATCCTTCCGGTCCTTCTTCTGCTTGCCGGTCCGGTTGCCTGGTTGGGTCCGGGCCCGGCCTGGTCCCAGGATCAAGCCGCCGGGGAACAATCCCTTCTGCCCGAACCGGTTCGCCTCAGAATCGACTTTCTTCTTCAAAAGGCCCGGGCTGATCTGACCGCCGGGCGTCTGGGCGGGCCGGGGGAGGAGAATGCCCTGGCCCGCTACAACGAGATCGCCCTTCTGGACCCCGGGTCGGTCATGGCCGAGAAGGGGTTCGAGGAGGTCCATGAGCGGGCCCTGGTCCTGGCCGAGGAGGCGGCCCGGGGCCAGGACCTGGCCCGGGCCGAGGAGCTGCTCTCCATCGCCGACCAGGCCGTGAGCGGTGACAGCCGGGTGGGGGACTTACGAAAGAGGCTGCCCCAACTGGCCCGGGAGGGCCGGGCCGCCCAGGCCGCCCAGCCGGCCGAGCCGGTAAAGAGCCCTCCGCCGGCCGTGGTCCCCGGGACGGCGCCTGCCCCCGGGGCAGGTCAGCCGGCGGCCGGAGCAGGGGAGGCCTCGACCCAGGGGGAGCCGCCGGCCCCCGCCCAGGACCAACGCCTCCTCAAGGGGGAAAGAGCCCTCAGGCAGGCCCTGGAGGCCTATCTCGAGGGGAACTACGACCAATCCCAGGAGCTCTACGAGCAGGCCCGGGAGCTGATCCCCGAGGAGCCGGCCGTGATCCGCTTGGGGGACCGGCTGGCCGCCGCGGCCCGGGGAACCAGGGACCAGGCTGAGGAGATGCTGAGGCAGGCCGAGGCCGCCTTGGACCAGGGGGACCCGGACCGGGCCGGAGAGCTGCTGGACCAGGCGGCCCTGGTTCTGGGCTGGGGCGGCCGGGTCGCCGAACTCAAGGTCAAGATCCAGGAAAGGGCCGGGGGCGGGCAGGAAGCAGGCTCGAAAGGGGAGATGGTCAACTCCATCGGGATGAAGTTCGTTCTCATTCCGGCCGGGAAGTTTTGGATGGGCTCGGAGGTCAGGTCCCAGATCAGGCCCGATGAGCTTCCCCGCCACCAGGTGGAGATCACCAAGCCCTTCTGGATGGGGATCTACGAGGTCACTCAGGCCCAGTGGCAGGAGGTCATGGGAGACAACCCCAGCCGGTTCAAGGAAGAAGGAGGCTCCTTACCCGTGGAGTCGGTCTCCCCGGCCGAGATCCGGGAGTTTCTCAATCGGCTGAACCAGAAGGACCAGGCCAGGGTTCACCGGCTGCCCACCGAGGCCGAGTGGGAGTATGCTTGCCGGGCCGGCTCGGAGACGTCCTATTACTTCGGGGACGACCCCAAGGACCTGGCCGAGTATTGCTGGTACTGGGGTACGGCCTCCTTCCAAACCCACCCGGTGGGCCAAAAAACCCCCAACCCCTGGGGCCTCTACGATCTCCACGGCAATGTCTGGGAGGTCTGCGGCGACTGGTACGGGCCGGAGTACTATGGCCGCTCTCCGGTCCGGGACCCCAAAGGACCGGAGGAGGGGGAGGCCAGGGTGGCCAGGGGGGGCTCCTTCATGGACGGTCCCTCCGACTGCCGGTCGGCCAGAAGGGGGCAGGCCAAGTCAGGGATGCGCTACGGGTTCCGGCTGGTGGTTGAAGCCAAAAAATGAAGTAAAACAGTAACAAGAAGTATAAAAGGAAATTGCCACGGAGATACAACCTCCTTAATGGCAGGCCGTTAGGGAATCCGGAACCTCTGGAAGGTTTAAGCGAGCCATCGCGGAATCCGCCGCATGTTTCAAATAACATGATAAAACAAATAATTATGATGCCTGCGAGTCTTTCTTGTCACCTTCACCCGCTGCTCCGGGCTTCAAATCCTTCAGCCTTGTCTCCGGTTCGTGGTAACGCCTGTAGACATGGGTTAGGGTGGTGTAGGTGAAAAGTTTGTTGATCAAAGGGAATCGAAGAATCAGGTTGTAGAGGTAGTACGAGGCAAACAAGGACAGGTAAAGATACAAGAGATCTATGGCCCTGCCCACAAGATCGGACCTTAAAACCCCGGCCCAGGGAAGCAGGCCGTCGAGCCGGCCGAGGAGATAGGTTGAGAGCGGGACGGTCGTGATCAGGTACAGCAGGACCATCCACGAATGGCCGGCCTCCACCGCTTCTTTGGGGCAATAGGACATGCAGCGCATGCAGGATTCGCAATTATAAACCCAGAAGGGGCGCGGATGGCGGGTTCCCCGCATCCGGATCGCTCCCACCAGACAACGGTCGGCGCATATGCCACACCCGTTGCAGCGCCCGTTGGCAAAAAACAGCTTGGCCAGGAAAAACCGGCCGATCAAGAGGTAGAGGGCGGATATCCAGGAAAGAAGGATCGTCCAGGCCGCTTCAAAGGCCAGGTTGCGGGTGAACCAGGACTGTCGGCCGGCCAGGATCGAGTCCAGAAATCCGGTGTAAACCCGCCGGGCCCGGTCAATGATCGCCGCTGCGCTCTCCTGCTTCAAGCCGGAATGGAGGGATGTCCAATTGGATGGCATGTCCAATCCCAGCCCTCCCCTGACCCGGTATCCTTTTAATAGCAGAATGAGGCTGATCAGGAAGATGGTGCTTCCGCTGATGCCCGGGGTGAAGACCCGGCCGAATTTAAGGCCGCCCCGGGTGGCCAGGACCCAGGCCTGGCAGAACTTAACCCTCGGCAGGCAACAGGCGAATTTGATCATCAGCCAGGGGGCCGTAAAACCATGGGTCGGCATCATTAGGCCGACCACGGCCCCGGGGGCGTCCTTCGGCGATTCAAGGCCATCTTGCCGGCCAAGGCCCCATATCTCGCACTCAACCCCCCTGGAAGAGGCGATCTCCCTGGACCATTCCGCCACCCGGTGGGTATTCCCCGTACCGCTCATATAATAAATCCAGAGCTTCCGAGAGGACATTGGGTCTCCGGTCGATTTGGAACCCGGCCGGGGTTCTGTTCAAAAGGATTGGGATGATAATGCCTTATGGCCCTGAATTCCACCCGGATCGGACTGCCGGCGGCTTATCCCCGTCTCCGGCCCCTTACCGATGGCCCTGACAAGCCCAGGTATATCCGGTATCGGCCTTTTTTCTAAAGATAATACTTTATTATCGGCCTGCTTTCCGACCGTCGGGCCACCTCCTGGAAACCGGCCCGCCTTAAGGTCGGGGCTGACCCGGTGAAGATGAACATGGGGGCCGCCTTCTCTTTATGGGGCTCCACCGGGTAACCTTCCACGATCCGGCCGCCCCGGGGCCGGCAAATCCTCGGGTCGGGTGTCATGGATCCGCTTCGGCCGCCGGTCTGTAAAGCCCCGGCTCAAAAAGGCCGACATAAGCCAACAGATTGTGTTTGCTGAGGTAAGGCTAAAGATGGATACTCAGACTCAGCTGCCTCTCCTCCTGAAGTTTATTCAAGTCCTGCCTCAGCCGGGTCCAGTAGGGATGGTCCTTGGAGAAGATGACCTCCTCTATCCGTTCCATTAAATCAGGGAAATGATTGTCCAGGATGCCCTCCACGTTCCGCCAGCTTCGATCCGAGCGATCCAAAAGACTTAGGCCGGATATCCAGTCAGGTTGGTCAGGGGGGCCAGCATCTCGATCAAGGGGAACCGGGTCGGTGATTAAGGGGATGACCGGACAGAGCAGGGCGGCGGTTCTCAGGCCAGCCTCCTTCAACCTGGCCAGGGCCTGGATCCTGGCCTCGGTCTCCATGGTCTTGACCTCGAAGAGCCCCAGGGGTCGATTGTCGTTGAAGGCCACCGAGACGCTGACCGAGGCCTGATCCATCTCCCGGAGCAGGACCAGATCGCGGACCACCAGGTCGAACTTGTTCAGAATACTGGCCGAAAACCTTTTTTAAATAACAGCCCTAAGACCTTCCTGGTCTGGCCCTGCTCGGCTTCGCTGACTTGGTAAGGAGCGGTGTGATAGCCCAGGTATATTTTCTGGAGAGGAATGGCCTCCAGCTCTTTTCCAAGGCGGTCGGAGATGTCCTGGTGGACCTGGATCTCCTTGGTCCAATTCGTTTAGGCCTGGTTGAGGGCATAACAGTAATGGCAACGGTGCTCGCAGCCGATATAGGGATCGACCTGATAATCGAAGTTTTCAAGGCCGGAAGGCTTTGGAATGGGCCGATCCGGGCAGGTGGACACCTTCATGGGCTGATCTTATCTCTTCTTACCATCATTGCCTCCATCAACCTGAACATTGCCGGTTCAATGGGTTTTATGTCGTCATTCATCATGACGGAGACGAATACATTCTCCTTTGGATGATAGTAAAGAGCCGCCCCGAATCCTTTGGTGCTTCCTGTGTGCCCGATAATATCCCCAATGGGGGTGTCGATGGCCGCCACAATGCCTTTGCCGTAATAAGAGCTTTGTGTCGCCGCCGTAAGATTCATGTCCGAAAACATTCCTTGAAGGCTGTCTTGAGATAGCAATCCGCCGCTCATGAGCGCCTGAAAAAAGAGAATCAGGTCCGTCGGAGCCGCGATAATCGTGCCGGCGGCAAAGGGGAGAGCGTAAGGGAGCTTTTCGGTGAGAACCTCCCCGTTATGGTGGCCGTTGACCTCAAGCTGTTCCAGTGACTGTGGGGTAAGCACCTTTGTTGCCTGGAGGCCGATCACCTTAATGATGTATTGCTCAACCGCCTCTTTGTAGGTTATTCCGGTGGCCTGTTCAATTATGATTCCAAGCATTAAGTAGCCGGTATTTGAGTATGAGTAATGCTTGCCCGGCTCAAAAAGCAAGCCTTTGTCTTTGATGAAAAAGACGATCTCCTCCGGGCTGAGATAACGGGAGTCGCTGGGATCAAATTCCTCGGCGTTGTCATAGCTCGGGATTCCCGAGGTGTGGGTGAGGAGGTGATTAATTGTAATTTTGTTGGCCTGGGTTATTTCGGGGAACCATCTGGCGATCGGACTTTCCAGGCTCAGGCGGCCTTCTTCGATTAAGTTGAAGACAACAACGGCCGTAAAAATCTTTCCCACGCTTCCGGCATAGAACGTCATCTCAGGCGTAATTTTTTCCAACGGCAACCTGCCGGAAAGACCTCGCGAACCGGACCATATTCCATCATCCGGCTTGGCCACCGAGGCGCTCACTCCCTTTGCCTGTGTTTTCGATATAATTTCGTTCAGGGTTGTTTCCAGGAGCTCGACTTGATTGTTGGCAAATGGTTGATCGATGATGGTACCTTTGGATTTAATAATACCAAGGGGTAGCGTAATCGGTGTGGGTAGGGACGAGTCTTCTTCGGCCGAGCCGCATCCGGCCATGCTTATAAATATTAGTATGCATAAAAAAATAGATATCTTAAACACTTGCCTCCTCCCGGCCTTTAAGGAGAATAAAAAAAGGCCTGTCAATTAGGGAGACGCTCCCGTTTTTTCCCGGATCCTGTCGTTCCCCAAGGGAACATCTCTCAGATAAGCGTTCCGAATTGACGATAAAAACCTTTCCTTGGCCTCCGTCCGGATCTTCCTAAACCAGCTCCTCAAAGTGGGCCTTGAGGGTCCGGGTACCGGTGGTTGGGGCGACCACATCGCTGGTCATGGCCGTAAGAAAGAAGGCCATCAGCTCTCCCTGGTGTTTGCTGAAAACCTTGATCAGGGCGACAATTGCTCTCATTAGCCAGAAGGGAACAGAGGTTATCCTGGCCTTTATACCCAGAGTCTCAAAGGCGAGTTCACCGATCTCGCGGTAGGTCATGATCTCCGGGCCGCCCACATCGATCTCCTGGCGCTCACCTTCTAAGGCCTCCGCGCAGCTAACCGCCAGGTCGGCGCCGTGGATCGGGTTTATCCGGTTATTGCCGGGCCCGAATAAATAGACGCGGCCATTCCCGGCCATCTTGAGGAACTCGCCCATGTCCGAGAAGTAGCCGGTGGGGCGAAGAACGGCGTAGTTCAGGCCAGAACCCTTCAGCTCGTCCGCAAAGTCCTCGTGGGCCTTGACAATATCCAGATGCAAAAGGTTCGGTCCGTTGAAGACCGAGACGTAGATGAATTTCTCCACCCCCGCCCTTTTGGCAGACTCGAGCAGGTTCTTGTTGCCTTGATAGTCCACGTCGCGAAAGGTAAGCCCATCCTTCTGCCTGGTGATCCCCACCGAGGAGAAAACAACCTCGATCCCCTCGCAAACCTCCTTGATGGACTTGGGTTCGGTGACCTCGCCTATCGCGACCTCATCCAGATCGTCTTTCAGATGGTCCAGCTTATGGGGAGACCTGGCCAAGCCCCGAACAAAATGGCCCCTGGCCTTGAACTCCCGGGCCACGAAACCGCCCAGGTAGCCGCTCGCCCCGGCCACGAGTATCCGGCGGCCAGGGATGCGATCCGGGTCCCTCATGCCTTCACCCATGAGTCAACCTCGGCTCCCGGTTAAATATTTGAACTAATTGAAATAATTAAATAATAACCGTTAATAAGGCTGGCTCACGGAACCTGATGAGGGTAGAAACAAGGGCGCTACTGGGCCGCTTGGGGGCTAGAACTCGATCCCCTCCCTGGCCTTGATCCCCTGTTTATAGGGATGCTTGACCGGCTTCATCTCGGTCACCAGGTCGGCCCGGGCCAAAACCTCCCGGGGAGCGCCGCGACCGGTGAGGATAACCTCCACCGACGGGGGTCGGTCGTCCAGAAAGGCAAGGACGTCATCCAGGTCCAGCACCCCCAGGCTCAGGGCCACGTTGATCTCGTCCAGGACCAGGAGGTCCACCAGGCCTTCGGTCATGGCCCTCCTGGCCTGGTCCAGACCGGCTTTGGCCAGCTCGGAATCCTCTTTTTGAACTCCTCGCCGGGTAAGGAACCCCTTCCGGCCCAGGGGAACGATCTCCAACCCGGGATCCAAGAGAGTCGCCGCGAAATGCTCCCCCGAGCTGTGGGGCGGTTTCAGGAACTGGTAGATCTTGACCCTCAGGCCCCGGCCCCTGGCCCGGAGGGCCTGGCCCAGGGCCGCGGTGGTCTTGCCCTTGCCCTCGCCGGTGTAGACCTGGATCAGGCCCGACAGCTTGGGCGGCGTTTTGGCGGTGGGCATGAGATATCCGGCCTAGGGCCTGGGAGCGGAACCTTTTAGCAGCTCCAGGAGCCGGTCCAGCTCCTCGTCGGAGAAGAACTCGATCTGGATCCGTCCCTTGGACCCTTTTCGACTTATCTTGACCCTGGTCCCAAGCGAACGCCGGAGGGCCTCCTCCTCCGCCTTGAGCTGAACCTCCACCGGCCGGGGCGGTTTGGGTGGCAGGGACCGCTTTAGCTGGTCCACCAGGCGCTCAGCCTGGCGGACGGTGAGACGTTTGGCCAGGATCTTGGTTCTGGCGGCCAAGAGCTTGGGGGTGGAGTCCACCAGGCCCAAAAGGGCCCTGGCGTGGCCCATGGACAGCCGTTCCTCCAAAAGGTCGCCCTGGACCTGCTCCGGCAGCTTGAGGAGGCGGATCAGGTTGGCCACCGTGGCCCGTTCCCGGCCCACCGACCGGGCGATCTCCTCCTGGGTCAGGCCGAAGTCAACCGAAAGGCGATGATAGGCCTGGGCCTCCTCCAGAACATTCAGGTCCTGGCGCTGGATGTTCTCGATCAGGGCCAGGGCCAGCCGGTCCGAGGGGGCGACCTCCTTGATTATGGCCGGAACGTGAGTCAGCCCGGCCATCTTCGCCGCCTGGAGCCTCCGCTCTCCGGCGATAAGGGTGAAGCCCCCGTCGACCCCGGCGGAGACCAGGAGGGGCTGAAGAACGCCTTGACTGGCGATGGAGGCGGCCAGGTCCTTGAGGGTGGCAGGGTCCATTTTCACCCTCGGCTGGTCCGGGTTGGGGCTGATCCGGTCGATCTCCAGGCTGACCAGGGAACCGTCGGGCAAGGTCCCTCGGGCCAGGCCGGGCGGAAGGCCCTGGTCAGCTTCAGGTCCGGAGGTGGTCTCGGTGGTCTCGCCCAAGAGGGCGTCCAGGCCGCGGCCAAGGGCCTTGCGGGTCATGGGGCCTCCTCGGTTGGAACGGGCCTCCGGCGGCCTAGAAGCTCCTGGGCCAGGGAAAGGTAGGCCTGGGCCCCCTTGGAGCGGATGTCGTAAAGGAGAACCGGCTGGCCGAAGGAGGGGCTTTCCGAAAGGCGGACGTTCCTGGGGATAATCACCTGGAAGAGCTTGGAGCCGAAGTGCTTGGTCACCTCGGCCTTGACCTGGTGGGAGAGGTTGTTTCGGGGGTCGAACATGGTCAGCAGGATCCCCTCCAGCTCCAGCTCCGGGCGGTGGGTGGCCTTGACCCGGCTGATGGTGGTCATGATCCGGGACAACCCTTCCAGGGCGTAATACTCGCACTGAAGGGGGATCAGGACGGAGTCGGCGGCCACCAGGGCGTTGAGGGTCAGGAGGCCCAGGGAGGGAGGGCAGTCGATGAGCACGAACTCATACTCCCCGTTCAGCCCCTCCAAGCTTCTCTTGAGGTGAAGATGGCGGTCGGGCAGGCCCACGAACTCCATCTCCACCCCGATCAGGTCGATGGTCGCCGGAAGGACCTGAAGAAAATCCAGGGCCGTGGACTGAAGGGCCTCTCCCGGTTCGATCCGGCCCACCAGGAGGTCATAAAGACCCGCCTTGATGGACGACACCGGCAGGCCTGACCCGCTGGTGGCGTTGGCCTGGGGATCGCAATCAACCAGGAGGGTTCTCCGCTCGGCAGCGGCCAGGGAGGCGGCCAGGTTGACCGCCGTGGTCGTCTTCCCCACCCCCCCTTTTTGATTGGCGATACAGATCGTCCGCGGCATGTGGCTGATCCCCCGCTGGGTATGTAACATATTCCCCTGGTCAGTCCAAGGAGAAAGAGCTGGAACCACCGGTTCCCGATCACGGTCCCCGGCGGTTCCGCTCTTTTGTTCCACGTGGAACGTCACTCCCGGGAGAAGGTCAGGGCGATCCGGGATTTATTGTATAATTCAATGATATCAGTGTGTTGCAATGTCCAAGTGCCCCTCTTTAGCGCCTCCCCGGCCTCGTCCAGCTCCTCTTCGTACCGGGGCCCCTTGAGGGCCACCAGCCTCCCTTCCCGGGCCACCAGGTGGGCGGCCAGGTCCAGGAGGCGGCTCAAGGGCGCGGCGGCCCGGCTGACGGCCAAAGGCCTTTTGGGTCCCGTCTCCTCCTGCCCGACCCGGCGGGCGAAAACATCGACCCGGTTGAGCCCCAGTTGGGCGGCGGCCAGCTTGAGGAACCGGGCCTTCTTCTGCCGGGCCTCGAAAAGATGGATCGACCGCCGAGGCTCCAGGCAGGCCAGGACCAGGCCGGGCAGGCCGGCCCCGGCCCCCAGGTCGGCCAGGGGCTCGACCGGGGGGAGCAAACCCGCCAGCCAGAGGCCCTCGGCCAGGTGATCCTCCCAGAAACGTTCCCGGGCGGCCGGCCCCATCAGGTTCATCCTCTTCGACCAGAGCTCCACCAGAAGGCCGTAACGATAAAGCCTCTCTCCGGCCGCG
>Ga0068714_10005261_pt1 | contig 13836 bp, 10 predicted proteins | sample MTBNYHSulfiMetaG_FD_62988 | JGI IMG/M metagenome (GOLD analysis project Ga0068714, IMG submission 62988) | Enrichment culture microbial communities from rom New York Harbor, USA that are MTBE-degrading - MTBE-NYH (New York Harbor Sulfidogenic)... | ecosystem: Environmental > Aquatic > Marine >... | reverse complement strand
AGCCTGATAAGATAAATACCTTGTCCGGCGTTCTGCAGGCTTTCAATTGTAAGCTGTCTGCTGACATAATCCTTGTACATGTGTCTGGCAACCAGATTGCCGGATAAGGTAATTATTTCAACAGTAAGTTTCCCGGGATTTTCCCTGAATGTTATATTAATATGTCCGGTAAAGGGATTAGGGCTAACGACACTTTGATTCTCCGGATTCATCACAGAAGTCTCTTGCAGCAGAGATAATGCAGCAACCATATCAGGAATCCCATAGCCATAAAGCGAGTCGGGTGTCAGGTATCGGTCTGCCGTTCTCCTGACTGTATATAAGATGTCGTAGTTTGATGCTGAGGGTACTGCCTGCATCAGGCAGGCGCATAATCCTGAAATAACCGGACATGAAAAGGATGTGCCGTTGCCGGCCTCGCTAACAGGTGTTGGGTATCTCTGAAGGGGAACGCTGACTCCCTGGGCTGTGACGTCGGGTTTTATTCTCCCGTCGTATGAAGGGCCGGCTGAAGAGAAGGATGAAATTATCTTATTGGCATCAACAGCCCCGACGGCAAGTACATCTTCCCCGTCAGCCGGTGCGACTATATATTTCCACTCCTTGTTCCTTTCGTTTCCTGCACTGTTCACTACCAGCATACCTTTCGATGATGCGATGAGTGCTGCCCGGGTAATAAATGCAGTTTTTCCGTCCATCGATGAATACTTGTAATTCATTGATGCATCATCGAAGGTTGTATAACCCAGTGAAGATGATATTATATCTGCCCCCAGGCTGTCAGCAAGTTCTGCGCCTGCAATCCAGTAGTCTTCTTCAACAGGATACTCGGTTTCACTCTCCTCTGTCCGGAACAGTAGGTAATCAGCCCCCGGGGCTGATCCGGCCAAAAAGTAATCTGACTTTCCTGCAAGGACTGACAGGACTGCAGTGCCATGAGTATGGTAGCCATACACGAACCGGTCGTTCAGCACAAAATCCCAGGTTCCTGCTATTCCGCCTCTTTTGCGGAGATGGTCTGCAGATGAGATAAGATCGGCGTTAAAGAAACCTCCGTCGAGTACGGCGATAAGGATTCCCTTTCCATCGAAGCCGCTATTATGCAGGGCGGGTCCGTTCAGCATGCCGATCGGTCTGTTCCATGCAGGCAAATCCTCCTGTGCAACCGTAAAATCGAGTTTATCGCCATGTATGTTTTTACCTGCCGGATGTTTGACGCACTTCACCTCCCTTACAAATTCCAGCCCGAGCATTTTGCCTATATCTCCGGGCGATACTGATTTGACAACTGTGGTATTCATCCATCGTGATGTACAGTGAAGCGTGTAACCGAGATTGGTGATGTCTTTTATATATTCATGTGATACAGGGATATCAGTAATATCAGGTACATTTATCCCTGATCTCTGACGTCTGGCAAGGGATCTTTCTGAAAGGAGATCCGCGGCGGCATACGGGTGATATTCATTAATGCCTTTATCCGTAAAATATACCCTGTAATAATACTCGTAATTCTGTTCCTGTGCTGCCAGTCCGCCGGCCGACAGCTGTAATATAAGAACAGCAGTGATCATTATTCTGCCGGCCGCTGGTTTTTTTGACACTCCGGTTACCATATTTCTCCGCTTGTCTCAGGGTCAGCGATCTTCCCTTTGTATTTTGCCTCTATCTCTTCTATGTATTCAGTTTCGTAGATATCGAGGTCGCGGTTTTTCGGAGTGCCTGCAAGGTATTCTATCTCAAAGCGTATTGTTCCATCGTCCTTATAGATAAACCATGCTCCCTCTCTGAGACCGTTTTTGTATTCGCCGGCCATTTCCGGTTTGCCGTTCTCAAAAAATACCTCATATTTTCCGTTAAGCTTTCCGCCTGAATAGCCTGCCTTCAGCATTAATGTTCCGTTCTCGCGGTACATTATCCATTCGCCGTGTCTTATATCATTAAGGTAATTGATTCTCTCAGCAGTAGTACTGTCGGGATAATACTTGACCGATAATCCGTTTTTCATGTTGCCGGTGTATTCTTCCTCGTTGAAAAGGTACCCTTCTATTCTTGGTGAATAGAATGACCATTTGCCTTCTTTCATACGGTTCACGTATCTCCCTTTCGAGGCAATGAATCCATTCGGATAATAAATGGTTGCCATTACCGTCTTGCCGTCATTGTCGTAATCCATGACTGACATAAGTGTTTGATCCTCGTAATATCTTTTCATCTCTCCGGCCGGGACATCATCTATGAAGAATCCCTCGTAACGGATGTTCTCGTTCGGGTATGTTGTAATCCACCTGCCCTGTTTTCTCCCCTGCCTGTCGGTCTGGTTGACTGAATCACCGGTCTGTGCTGTCAGTGCTGCTGAAGCAGCCAGAAGCAGGCAGAATGATATGATTGCTGGTTTCATGGCAGGAGTCCGGGTTTTACGGTGTAAAATTACCAAAAAATAAAGGACGTTGCACGCAACGTCCCTGTATTATTTTATTAACAAATCAGAGTCAGGAGATTACTTCACTTCCTCGAAATCGACATCTGTTACTTCATCGTTACCCGGTTTGCCCTTATCACTTCCGGGCTGTTCCGGACCCGGCTGGGGACCCGGCTGGCCTGTGGCCTGTGCCGATTTATACATCTCTTCGGAAGCTGCCTGCCATACGCTGTTAAGCTCTGCCAGTGATTTGTCAATCGCATCGAGGTCCTGTGCCTTGTGGGCTTCCTTGAGCTGTGCAAGCGCACTCTCTATGGCAGATTTCTTATCTGAGGGGATTTTATCTCCGAACTCCTTTAACTGCTTTTCGGTAGTGAATATCATACTGTCGGCATTGTTTATCTTTTCAGCTCTCTGCCGTGCCATTGTATCTGCTTCGGCATTGGCCTGGGCCTCTTCCCTCATTCTTTTTATTTCATCGTCGCTGAGTCCCGAAGAAGCCTCGATCCGTATTCTCTGTTCTTTTCCTGTGCCTCTGTCTTTAGCCGATACATGCAGGATACCATTGGCATCGATATCGAATGTTACCTCGATCTGCGGGACACCTCTTGGCGCCGGCGGAATGCCGTCGAGGTGAAATCTGCCTATTGTCTTGTTTCCAACGGCTATGGGACGCTCACCCTGTAGAACATGTATTTCTACGGAAGGCTGACTGTCGGCTGCTGTGGTGAACACCTCGGTCTTTTTGGTCGGAATTGTTGTATTGGCTTCAATCAATCTGGTCATTACTCCTCCCATAGTCTCAATGCCGAGAGACAAAGGTGTGATATCCAGAAGAAGCACATCCTTGACCTCTCCGGTAAGGACACCACCCTGAATGGCAGCACCTACGGCAACGACCTCATCGGGGTTAACACCTTTTGACGGCACCTTGCCGAAGAATTTCTCGACCAGCTGCTGTATGGCCGGAATACGCGTTGAACCGCCAACAAGGAGAACCTCGTCTATATCGGAAGTTTTCAGTCCTGAGTCGTTCAGGGCTTTCCTGCATGGTTCAATGCATGCCTGTATCAGTGAATCACACAGCTTTTCAAAATGTGCCCGCGTCAGAGTTTTAACAAGATGTTTCGGGATTCCATCGACAGGCATGATATACGGGAGATTTATTTCCGTGGATGTTGAGCTGGAGAGCTCTATCTTAGCTTTCTCGGCAGCCTCCTTCAGTCTCTGAAGAGCCATAGGGTCTTTCCTGAGGTCAACACCTTCCTCCTTAACGAACTCTTCGGCAAGCCAGTCGATTATTTTATGGTCAAAGTCATCTCCACCGAGATGGGTGTCGCCATTGGTCGATTTAACCTCAAACACACCGTCACCCAGTTCAAGTATCGAAATATCAAAGGTGCCTCCCCCAAGGTCAAATACTGCGATCTTGAGATCCTGCGATTTCTTGTCAAGGCCGTAGGCAAGAGATGCAGCTGTAGGCTCATTAATGATCCTTCTTACATTGAGACCTGCTATTTCACCTGCCTCCTTTGTAGCCTGGCGCTGGGAGTCACTGAAATATGCAGGTACGGTGATCACGGCATCTGTTACTTCCTGACCAAGATAATCCTCAGCGGTCTTCTTCATCTTCTGAAGTACCATGGCAGAGATCTCCTGCGGGGAATACATCCTGTTGTCGATCTTTACCCTCGGTGTGTTATTATCGCCTTTAACAACAGTATAGGTTACCCTTTTAATCTCCGTGTTTACCTTGTCGTATGTTTCACCCATGAATCTCTTGATAGAGTAAATTGTTTTTTTAGAATTGGTTATGGCCTGTCGTTTGGCAGGATCACCCACCTTTCTCTCACCATTCTCCACAAACGCAACAATTGATGGAGTTGTTCTTTTACCTTCACTGTTAGGAATGACCACAGGCTCATTACCTTCCATTACGGCAACGCATGAATTGGTTGTACCAAGATCTATTCCGATAATTTTTCCCATTTTGTGATATTTTATTATTTTGATGTGATTCTTTTTATTCGTTTTTATGATGCAATGATTATGCCATTAAGGCGCAATAGTATGTTTATGCTAATATGGCACAGGCTGGCAACTTATATTTTCAAAAAACGTGACAAAACGACAGTTGAGTGCGATGGCACACTGAAAAAAGACGGGTATTTCTGTCACATATTTCCACAAATTCTTAGCTTTGTCCTCTGATTATTTACACTGTTCATTATGTCGATACACAAAACAGTAAGAAAGGTTACCACTCATGTGCTGAATGAGATGAAGCTCAAGGGCGAAAAGATTGCCATGCTGACCGCTTACGATTATTCAGTAGCAAGAATTCTGGATGAATCAGAGATAGACGTATTGCTTGTAGGTGATTCTGCCTCGAATGTAATGGCAGGTTATGACACTACACTGCCTATTACTCTTGACAATATGATCTACCATGCTGCTTCGGTGATGAGGGCTGTAAAAAGAGCGCTTGTGGTTGTCGATCTGCCATTTGGCACCTATCAGGGCAACTCAAAGGAAGCCCTCGTATCAGCTATCAGGATAATGAAAGAGACAGGCGCTCATGCCGTCAAGCTTGAAGGAGGGCATCAGATAGTGGAATCTATAGAACGTATCCTGTCTGCAGGTATACCGGTTATGGGGCACCTGGGACTGACTCCGCAGTCGATCCATAAATTCGGAACATATGTGGTCAGGGCCAGGGAAGAGGAAGAAGCCAGGCGTCTTCTTGAAGATGCAAGACTGCTTGAAAAGACCGGCTGTTTTGCGCTTGTGCTGGAGAAAATACCGGCCAGGCTGGCTGAGGAGGTGACCTTGATGCTTAAAATACCCGTAATAGGCATAGGAGCAGGCAGCAAAACAGACGGGCAGGTGCTCGTTCTTCACGACATGCTGGGCATAACGCAGGAGTTCTCACCAAGGTTCCTGAGAAGGTATCATAACCTGTATGCCGAGATAAAAGGGGCAGTTCAGAGTTATGTCAACGACGTGAGATCGGGAGAGTTTCCGAACGAAAAGGAACAGTATTAGCTTACCCCTGATGATCGAGGTATTATACGAGGATAATCATCTGATAGCTGTCAATAAAAGATCTTCGGACCTTTCGCAGGGCGACAGCAGCGGGGATACTCCTCTCGACGACCAGGTAAAAGACTATATATCTGAGAAATACGGTAAGCCGGGGAGAGCCTTCCTCGGTATTGCCCACAGACTCGACAGACCGGTTGGAGGTGTGATTCTTTACGCCCGCACTTCAAAGGCCCTGAAGAGACTTAATGAACTGTTTCAGAAAAGAGAGGTCAGAAAGATCTATGTTGCCATTGTAAGGGAGCGACCGCCGAAGGACGAAGATACTGTTGTTCATTTTCTGAAGAAGAATGAACAGCAAAATAAAAGCTATGCATACGACAAAGAGATTAAGGGATCAAAGAGAGCCAGCCTGACATACCGTATTGCCGGCAGATCTGATAAGTATTATTTGCTTGAGATAGAGCTGCATTCAGGCAGGCATCATCAGATAAGGGCCCAGCTTTCCAGAATCGGGTGCCCTGTAAAAGGCGATCTGAAATATGGTTATCCAAGATCCAATGATGATGGTTCCATCAGCCTGTTTGCAAGAATGCTGGAATTCACTCACCCCGTCAGACAAACAAAACTTACAATAAGGGCCCCTCTGCCCGGCAGTGATGTGTGGAAGCTGTTCGGATCTAATCCGGAAATTATCTGGTAGATACAGTTAAAATGAGGTTAATAAGAGTTAACGAAAAGTTAAAAACAGAGCGGGTAAGAGGGTAAAAATTTAATTTTGCCGCATGAACAAGAAGAAATTTATCGGCCTGATAATAATGATGATGGTATCCCTTACCGGAATCATATGGGTGCAAATAGTCTGGATCAGGAGTGCACTTGAGATCAGGAATGAGAATTTCAGCAATTCTGTAATGGCGAGTCTTAACAATGCGGCGGAAGCGATAGAGTCCTCCAGAAAAATCAATTTCTTCAATGAGTTCATGCTCACCGATCTTTTCTCCATATCGAATAATCCTCAGTCCGATATGCCCGGATATGTAAGTGTTGAGAGTTACTCTTCACAGATCGTTACTCCAGACACAATAATATCCTCCGATTCTGTCTCTTTTATTGTGGCATCTGCCGGCAAGCCTGGTGAGATTAAAATAGCAGGCCGCGGGGAGAGTGCCGGGAAGGACCCTAAGGCAGTATATATCAGGCAGAACGAATTTCTTGAATGGTTAAAAAGGAGGGCAAGTGAGTTCCAGACCATGAGCGAACAGATGATTGCTGAAGTCTTTCAATGGGAAAAAACACTGGAGCTTGATAACAGGGAGATAGACTTCGCAATCAGACAATCGCTCACTTATTCCGGGATAAATGCCCCTTTCGAATATGCAGTAATAAAGGATGGGGTGGTTCAGGAGGGGTCCTTTACACGATCGGGGAAAGGCGATTTTCTGAAAAGCAATTATATAGTCCGGCTCTTCCCGGATAATATTATTAGGCAGGACCTTCTTCTTTCAGTTGTTTTTCCGGGGCGGACAAATTACATCCTGGGATCAATGTCGTGGCTTCTGGGTGGGTCGCTCCTGTTTTCATTCATCATTCTTGCGACATTCGGTTTAAGTCTCTTTTTTATAATAAGGCAGAAAAAAATATCAGATATTAAATCCGATTTCATCAACAATATCACACATGAATTTAAAACACCTATCGCAACTATACAGCTTGCCGCCGATACTATAGTAAACCCCAAGGTTATTGGCGATGAATACAGCATAAGACATTTCATCAGCATGATCAGGAAGGAGAACACCAGGATGAACAAGAAGGTGGAAACTATCCTGCAGATTGCATCTCTCGACAAGAAGGAGATAGAATTCAGATTTGACAATATATCACTTCACACAATAATTGAACGAGTTGCCGATACGGTAGAGATACAGGTTCAGCAGAAAAACGGCAGAATAAAGCTTAACCTTAGTGCCGGGCAGCCTGTTCTTTGGGGTGATCCTGATCATCTCACAAACCTTGTAAATAATTTACTGGATAACGCAATTAAATATTCACCAGAGTCACCCGATATCAAGGTAGAAACAAAAAACAACGGCAACGGCATAATCCTGTCGGTTGAGGACAGGGGAATAGGCATGTCTAAAAGTGTTCAGAGCAAGATATTTGAACGATTCTACCGTCAGACCTCCGGAGAAGTTCATGATGTCAAGGGGTTTGGTCTTGGATTGAACTACGTCAGGGCAATAATTGATGCCCATAAAGGCACGATAAGTGTCTCAAGCGAGCCAGGTAAAGGAAGCCGTTTCGAGATTTTCCTGCCCTTTAACTCTGAAAACTAATAATAATATGAAACCCGTAAAAATTTTCCTGGTCGAGGATGATCTCAGCTTTGGATCGGTCCTGAAATCCTACCTTGAACTAAATGATTTCAGCGTAGACTGGGTTGACGACGGTAAATATGCGGTCGATCACTTCAGGAAAGGTGCTTTCGATATCTGTATCCTCGATGTTATGCTTCCGCATGTTGACGGATTCACGATTGCGGGAGAGATAAGGGCCATCAACAGTGTGGTTCCGATTATTTTCCTTACGGCCCGAAAGCTTAAGGATGATGTGCTTAAAGGTTATGGAGCAGGAGGTGATGATTATATTACCAAACCTTTTGATACAGATATCCTTCTGGCAAAAATTCGCGCCATACTGTCAAGAAGAGAGCTGCAAAAAGGTACTCGCGACATATTTGAGATAGGCCATTTCATTTTCAATGCACGGCTCCGGACCCTGTCAAAGGGTGATGATGAGAAGAAGCTGTCTCCAAAGGAGGCTCAACTACTCGAATTGCTCGCCGTCAACCCTAATGCCCTGATAAGTAGAGAGATGGCTCTTAAGAAAATATGGGGGTCGGATGATTACTTTACTGCCAGAAGCATGGATGTATATATCACTAAGCTGCGTAAGATTCTCTCAGACGATCCCAGACTGAATATTAAAAACATTCATGGAGCCGGCTTTCAGCTGATAGTTAAGGAGTAAATGTTGTTAACAACTTGAATGCTTTGTTAATCCGTTTATAAGATTATACTTGTCTGTTAATCCTGTTTTTCTATTTTTGTCGAAAACTTGAATTGTGATACTACGGGTATTCAGAATATTACAGATAATTATTCTTGCTTTACTGGTTTCATGTCGTGCCGCCAGACCTCCGGCATCTGCAACTTATACCAGCGGCTCAGCCGAGGCTTATCTCAGCAGGTATAAGGATATAGCAATAAGTGAGATGAGGAGAACCGGAGTTCCTGCAAGCATTAAGCTGGCACAGGGGATCATAGAATCAAATTATGGTCGCAGTACTCTTGCGAGGGAAGCAAACAACCATTTCGGCATAAAGTGCCACAACGACTGGAGAGGGCCTACCATAAGGCATAATGACGATAAAAGGAATGAGTGCTTCAGGAGATACCGCACACCGGAGGAATCATTTTATGATCACTCTGATTTTCTTAAAAGAGGTTCCCGCTACAGTTTCCTTTTCGAGCTTGATCCGACAGACTACAGGAGCTGGGCAAAAGGACTCAGGAAAGCAGGTTATGCCACAAATCCCCATTACGACAATATGCTTATCAGGAAGATAGAAGAGCTTAACCTTCATCAGTATGATATGGGGTATGCGGTGGCATCCTCTGAAGTAAGGGTGAAAGTACCTCTGCCGCCGGGTAAAACACCTGGAAAGGTTAATGAGAAACCCGTTGAAGCCTCGTCTGCAGGTAGTACAGATATTGGATCTGCCGATATACCGGTAAGCAGTACAACTTTTACTGTCACTGCCCGCGCACAGAGGGTAATGGAAAACAACAGACTGCAATATGTCATTGTAAGGGACGGCGATACTTTTGAGAGTCTCGCGCTGGAATTCCAGCTTCTCAGGCATGAGCTCATTCGTTTCAATGAATTGAGTGAAGGATCGGCACTGATACCGGGACAGATACTCTATCTGCAGCCAAAGCGGACCAGGGCTGAGCAGGGGAAAGATTATCACCTTGTTGAGCAGGGAGAGACCATGCACTCTGTTTCGCAGAAATATGGTATAAGGCTGAAGAGCCTTTATGATATGAACAGATTAGATGCTGGCGCGGAGCCTTCCTCAGGACAGAGGTTATGGTTAAGGACGGTTAAGCCTCTCAGCTGATACTTGTGGTGTAGTCATTTATTTTACAACCCCTCAGGAAATCCTTTGTATTCATAATTTTTCTTCCCTCAGGCTGAAGGTTCAGGATACTCACAAACCCTTGGTGGCAGGCTATCTTAAGGTACTCTTTCCCGTCAGTAATCACCCGGCCGTGTTCCAGTGTATGTTCTTTCACTTCCGGGAATGACTCAAGAACCTTGATAATCCTTTCAGCAGAGCTGCTTCTGAGGGTGAATCTTGCACCAGGATGAGGTGCGAGTCCTCTTACAAGGTTGTGTATGCTTACAGCATCTTTATGCCAGTCGATTATACAATCAGAAGGATATATTTTTGGTGCCGGTTTCAGGATCTCTCCCGGCAGGATGAAATCGGACTGGTGCCGCGGGGTTATGCGGTTATCAACCAAGGCAGTGATTGTGCTGATAATCAGCCTTGCTCCATGCTTCATTAGTCTGTCCTGAAGATCACCGGCGTTGTCGAAGGGAAAGATCTGCACCTCCTCTCTCATGAGGATTTTTCCTGTATCGATCTTATCATCTATCAGGAAGGTTGTTACTCCTGTAATACTTTCCCCGTTGATCAGTGCATGATTCACCGGTGCTGCACCCCTGTAATGTGGCAGCAGAGAGGCGTGAAGGTTGATGGTCCCCATTTCCGGAATCGACCACACCACCCCGGGAAGCATCCTGAAGGCCACAACAATGAAAATATCCGGTTCGAGTCTTTTCAGAGCGGCAATAAAATCAGGATTTTTCAGGTTCTCCGGCTGAAAAAGTTTCAGCATATTTGACTGTGCAAACTTCTTAACAGGTGATATTCCCATTTTCCTTCCCCTGCCGGCAGGCCTGTCGGGTGAGGTGACGACGCCTGCAATGTTAAACCCATTCATCAGCAGCGATCCCAGTGGGGCGACTGCAAACTCCGGGGTCCCCATATATACAATTCTCAGGTTTTTCATTGATTGCCGGGCCTGCATTACAAAGATACTCAAAAATCAATCCTTGACAATATGTTTGTAGCAGGTAAGATTGTGTCCCATCTTGTTGGCTTTGGTCTTAAGGTAGAATTCGTTATATGGGTTAGACGGTATTTCAAGAGGTATTGTTTCGACTATTCTTATACCATACCCTTCCAGACCCGCTCTTTTAACCGGATTATTTGAGATAAGCTTCACATTTCCCAGTCCCAGGGATCTCATAATACTTGCTCCCACGCCATAATCCCTTTCATCCTCCCCGAATCCCAGCTTAACATTTGCCTGAACCGTGTCCATTCCCTCATCCTGGAGCTTGTATGCCTTGATCTTGTTCAGAAGGCCGATCCCTCTTCCTTCCTGGCTGAGGTATATCACAACACCTTTACCTTCTGCTTCGACCATCTGCATTGCCTTATGCAACTGAGGGCCGCAGTCGCATCTCATCGAGCCGAATATATCGCCGGTAAAGCAGGATGAATGCAGTCTGACGAGTACCGGTTCGTCTTTCGACCAGGTTCCCTTTACGAGTGCGGCATGTTCAAGTCCGTTACTTGTCTGCCTGAATGGAATAAAGTCGAACTCCCCGTATTCGGTTGGCAGTTTCACTTTGTCGCCTTTCTCAATTATTGAGTCTCGCTCGAGGGTATATCGTATCAGGTCGCGTATTGCTATAATCTTGATCCCGAATCGTTTTTTGAGCTTTTCCAGATCAGGCAGCCGGGCCATCGATCCGTCGTCGTTCATTATCTCCACCAGTGCTCCTCCCGGCTGAAGCCCAGCCAGCCTGGTCAGGTCGACAACAGCTTCGGTGTGCCCTGCGCGTCTCAGAACGCCCTTGGCTTTTGCCTTGAGGGGAAATATGTGGCCAGGCCGTCCGAGGTCGGATGGTTTGGTTGCCGGATCAACAAGTGCCTTTATTGTAAGGGCTCTGTCTTTCGCGGAGACCCCCGTTGTCGTTTCAGTGCTCAGGAGGTCTACCGAAACGGTGAACTGAGTTTCATGAAGTGAAGTGTTTATTCCGACCATCAGATCGAGCTCAAGCTCTTCGCACCTGTCTTCGGGAAGGGCAACACAGATCAGCCCTCTTCCGTGTTTTGCCATGAAATTGACCTGCTCGGGTGTGATAAGCTCCGCTGAACAGATAAAGTCTCCCTCATTCTCTCGTTCTTCGTCGTCAACAACAATAAGCAGCTTCCCGTTTTTAATGTCATCAATTGCTTCCTCTATTGTGTTCAGCCTGGTCCTCTTCATAATTTAATGTATTATTATTCGTCTGCGGCATTCTCCTTTTTCTCGCCGCTAATAGTCAGCCGGTAAAGATAATCCTTGATCTTCTTCAGAAATGCAAGATAAGTTTCAATATTCATTATCATGGAATCGGTGGCTGCCTTGTAGGTAAGAAAGATACCTGCAGGGAGCAGTATGTATGATGATGCCCACATACCGGCAACAGTACTTACCCTGTTCTCTTCAACCAGTTTTTCTCCCGAGAGGGAAATCACATACCATATAACGAAGAAGAGTATTGAAATGACGGCAGGTGTTCCCAGTCCTCCTTTCCTGATTATAGCCCCAAGAGGAGCCCCGATAAAAAAGAATACCATGCATGCGAATGAGAGAGTGAATTTCCTGTTCCAGTCAACCTCATACTTCTTGATGTTCTTTACCTCGAGATACAGCGATTCATTTTTCTGAGCAAGGAAGCTGCTTGCCTCTTTCAGCTTGTCTATGGCAGAGGAGACGGCAGTCTGTTTTTCCATGGCCGGCATTGTCTCCATCATCACTAACGGATCAAATTTCCTGTTTCTTAAAGATAATTCATCCGGTGGCAGATCGTCGGAAGGTGAATAGTTGTAGCGTTCGGTGTACATCTTTGTTGTGAGGAATTCCCTGAACTGAGCATCCACCCTGACGTTATATCTTTTGTTGAGTGAATCGATATGGTATGTGAGCTGCGCTATATTGAGCATCGCAGAGTGTGACTTGAAAATATCCTCATTGCTCCTCTCAAGGTCGAAGCCCGAAAGGTCAAGCACCAGTTTTTGTTCTTCGAAATGATCTTTTCGTGACGGGTATTTCCTCTCGCCTGCACTAACATTCCTTTCGGAGAGTTCCGTGTAGGAATATCCGTTGTATAGTACCATTATAAGAGCGGTCTCGTCGTTTGACACCCTCATGTAGCCCGAGTCGGCATAGGTAACTGAAACATTCCCGCGGCGGTCGCGGTGATCATATATCAGCAGCTTTTCCATCATGTTGGTTACCGGGTCCTTCGTTGTTACCTTGATGCTGAATCCGTCGATATCGTTATTGAAAGTGCCCGCCTGGATATTTATATCCGGACGTTTGCGGCGGATATCGTAAAGCAGTGTCCTTGCCTTGCGGTTTGAGAAGGGAAGAACGTTATTCGAGAAAAAGAAGGATACTACTGTAACAAACGCAATCAGGATCATCAGGGGTCTCATTATTCTCTGAAGGGGTATGCCTGATGATTTCAGGGCTGTCAGTTCACTGAATTCTCCCATGTTACCGAAGGTCATAAGTGCCGCCAGCAGTATGGCGAGCGGAAGTGCAGTCGGCACGAATGAAAGTGAGAACTGGAACAGAAGTTCTCCTATAATCTTTAGCTCAAGTCCCTTACCTGCCAGTTCATCAATATACATCCACAGGAACTGCAGGATCAGTATTATGAGTACAATGAAGAAGGTCAGGATAAGTGGTCCTATAAATGACTTAAGTACAAATATATCGAGCTTCTTCACCTCTATTGGAATTTTCAGACTGCAAAATTACTCGAATTTTATCAAAAGTCACATTTTTTATAGGGACTTTATTTGTTTCAGGGATAAACGGTACAACGGCGCAACGGTACAACGGCACAGAGGCAAATCCACTGTTGTGCACTTTGGTCACCGTAGCTTTCTTCGGAAATCGAAGTAGAAAAGTCGATTTCTATTATAACGTTTTGAGTCCCGTGGGGACGGCATGTTTGTAGAAACGTGGATTTTAATGATAACGATTTGAGTCCTGTAGTGACGGCATGTTTGTAGAAACGTCGATTTTAAATGATAACGATTTGAGTCCTGTAGTGACGGAATGTTTGTAGAAACGTGGATTTTAATAATAACGTTTTGAATCCTGTAGGGGCGGCATGTTTGTAGAAACGTCGATTTTAAATGATAACGATTTGAGTCCTGTAGGGACGGAATG
>Ga0068714_10005259_pt1 | contig 13842 bp, 14 predicted proteins | sample MTBNYHSulfiMetaG_FD_62988 | JGI IMG/M metagenome (GOLD analysis project Ga0068714, IMG submission 62988) | Enrichment culture microbial communities from rom New York Harbor, USA that are MTBE-degrading - MTBE-NYH (New York Harbor Sulfidogenic)... | ecosystem: Environmental > Aquatic > Marine >... | reverse complement strand
TTCATAATCCCCGACAGGCAGGATTGCGGTAAGCTGATAGACGCCGTCGCCGTCGGGGTCTTTTAACCAAGAACGCAGGCATGATGGATCCCAGTCCCCCGAGCAGCCTAACTCGCTCTGATAGGAACCGGGAGCGGTCACGATAAGAGAACGGACATTGTCGGTGGCCCAGTGGGAATCGTGGTCGTAATAAAATTTGACATACGTCTGATCATAAAAGCTAATAGGGATATTGGGGCCGTTGCGGAGAGCATTGAGACCGTAGTTCTCATCCCACGAATCATTGATCGCGGCTTTGTACTCCCAAGAACCCGCCGGAATTGAAAAAGTCCCCTGCCAGACCGTATCTTCAGCGTCATAGTCCAGGTGACTAACGGCACAGTCAGGTTGCCAGTCGCCGGGACAACCAAGCTCACTCTGAAAACTGCCGGAAAATGTTACACTTACCGGTTGCGGCGCAGGTGGAGCTAAAGCGATACTCAATATTTTGGAAGCATATTCGAATTCAAATTGCATAGCAGCGCAGTCAAAGGGAACTGTAAACGGTATGTTGGGACCGTTTTGAACGCCGCCCGCACCATAATTTTCAATCCAGCTCTCATCAATAGCTACTTTGGCCTCATAGCTGCCTGCGGGAAGGTGCTTTATAAAACCGAGAACGCCGTCACCGTCAGGATCCTGCAACCACGAACGCAGGCACGATGGATCCCAGTCCCCCGAGCAGCCTAGCTCGCTCTGATAGGAACCGGGAGCGGTTGCGATAATCGACATAACGTTGTCGGTCACCCAATGGGTATTGTCGTCGTAATAAAATTTAACCATTGTCGGGTAAGCAAGATTAAGTGAAATATTGGCGCCGTTGCGCATGGCATTGAGGCCGTAAGTTTCGTCCCATGTATCATTGATTGTGGCTTTGTACTCCCACGAACCCGCCGGAATATCAAAGAGTTCCTGCCAAACGGAATCTTCAGCGTCATACTCAAGATGAGTAACGGCGCAGTCAGGCTGCCAGTCGCCGGGACAACCAAGTTCGCTCTGGAAGCTGCCTGGAATCGTGACCGAATTCGGTTCCGCGTAAGCAATCGTTGAAAAAATAAATGAAATCGCTAAGGCTACCTGAATGCTTTTCTTCATTTTATGCCCCCTTCACACAGCGACAGTATACGAACCGTCGCTTCAAAAATTTCATGATCTTGTTCCTCCACTTAAAAAGACAAAAAGAAAGCCGAGATGCTATTGGCAACCCGGCTATCTCAAAAGAGACCCGCGGTTTTCCGTCCCTGCTTCGCAACAGGTTTGGCTTTTGCTAGGTCGTATACGAAGATGATTTGAATTAATTACACCACTGGAGCCTTCAGGCAGTCAAGTAGATTTTTTAGCTATTCTTCAAATGCTTACCTATCCTTATTTGGAGGATTGAGCAGGTGGCCCGGATTAGGCGGCAGGGATTAGTTGATGGTGTGTTCCTAAGGCAAACCATAGGGAATGCTCGCAGCAGACGGGACATCCAGTAAAATTGGATGTCCCCAAATTTATTGGAGCTTTATGGTGGTTACGCATGTCTTGCTGTTGTCAAAGGTGAGGATCAGGCTGGTGGCGGAACGGCCGAGTCCTTCAATGGTTAACTGGATCGCACGGTTTCTCGGCAGCCACAGCTCCATAAATCCGTTTCGAAGAGTGGACACGTGTTCGTCGAGGATAACGTTGCCGTCCTTCGCATCGACGGCCGTGACGTTAAACGAGGTCTGAGGCAATTCCCCCTGACAGGAGGACATATAGTGCACCGCTCAGGGGTGGGTGCGGTCCACGTAGGGGGCTATGGCCACTACCATCTCCTCTTCAGGCAGGGCGACCTTCTTCATTTCGCCGCTTTTGAATTGAAACACCACTTCCTTTGGAGTGACGTACGTCTTCACGGGTTGCCGTTCCCAATACCACTCATTGGCGAGGGCAAGAGCCTGTCGGGCATCGAGTCCTTGGATTTGCGTTTCGAGCGCGGGGCCGGTCGCTGAAAAGCCGGAAAAAGGTATGGCTGCCCAGGCAATGAACGTCAAAAAAGCGAGTATCACAGGTTTTTTCATGGTGTTGCATCCTTTATTTTGGGGATAGGGGTGATGGTTAAAAGCGGAAATCGCGCCTGACCTCTTCTTATGAGCATAAGGAGAGCAGGTTCACTTGTACGAAATTTATTCTAAGGACGACAAGGCATGGTGTCAATCGTTGGCGGATCGTTAGGGGCGGCGGCCTTTTGTCTATGGGTCGGGAAATTGGAAAACGCTGTTGTTCGGCCGAAGAGGCGACGAACAGGTGATTCTCCTGCGCATTCATAAACCGACGAACCCGCCGTGAGCCACGGTGTCTTCATGCACGAACAGGAGATCATGCCCGCTCCGCCTCCTTGCCTGTGAAAACCGGGACCAAAGCGAGAAGACCGCAGAAGTTCGGCGGGGTATCCCGAAATTGTATGCGTTGATTTATCCCTCAGGCGACTTTGCTGTCCAGCAATACCAGATCTGGTGCGTTTTTCCCGGTAAAGATAAACGACGCCGAATCGAAGCGCTTGAAACCGAATTGCTGCTTGAATACATCTCTGCCAAAAGGATCCACGTTGGTCAGGTTGCTTGTGTGGATAAACACTTTGGAAAACAGGGGCTTCTTGGTCTTCAGGAGATTGATAAGTCTGAGCGCGGAGGAGCCGTCGAAATTCCCCTTTAGCTTGAGATGCAAACTGGAACCGGTCGTATGAATCTGAATATCGAATTTTCTGGACAAAACGAGACCCTCCATATCAAAAGAAGCGCACTGGAACCGGCTTCATCTCGCTTGGTTCCTGCGGATCGGAAGTGCTACGGTGAAAACCGTACCCTTTCCCGGCTCGCTGGAGACCAGAACCCTGCCGCCATGCGCTTCGACAATAGATCGGACCCCGGCCAGGCCCAATCCGTAGCCGGTGTGATTTTCACTCCCATGACCTTTGTAAAACGAGTCAAATATATAGGGTAGGTCCTCTTGAGAAATACCTATACCTTGATCTTTCACGAACACCATGATCTCGAGGTCCGTCTGCTTAAGCTCAACAGATACGACGCCCCGACTAAGTGAGAACTTGAGAGCGTTTTCCAGGAGGTTTTCAAAAACCCGGCGCAGCTTCTTCGAATCAGCAGTGATGGTAGGCGTCTTCTCATCCGAGAGGAAAGCCAGTTTGACTCCTCGTTCATTGAACTTTGCTTCGTACGCTTGGATGAGCTCCATGATCTCCTTGTCTAAGTCCGTAGCACTCAGATCCAGCTGAATGATTCCTTGCTGAAGTTTGGAAAACTCCAGGAACTCATTCATAAGGTTTTCGAGTTTTTGAGCTTCGGTTCTGATAATCTCCAGGTATTCGAATTGCCGCTTTCTGGTTAGCTCATCGATCTTCTTTTGCAGCCTTAGTATGAAGCCCTGGATACTGACCAATGGTGATTTCATGTCGTGTGCGAACAAAGAGAGAATATTGCTTCGTTCTCGTTCCAGCGTTTTTATTTCAGTAATGTCGTGAAAGACCTCAACGCCTCCCAACAGCTTACCCGACTCATCAAACAGCGCTTTAGTAACCACCCGAACCGGGAATTTTCTTCCCTCCTTGTCCTGAATTAAGGTTTCGGCATAGATCTCTCTTTTTTCCGTATTCATGACCTTTCGGAGGGGGCACCTGGTTTCGCACATTTCTCCTCTCAATACCTTCGCACAGGGTTTACCTATGGCTTCTTTTCGGGCATAACCCGTCATATGTTCGGCGGTTCGGTTAATGTCAATAACCGTCAAATCCTGGTCCACCGCTAATACGCCGATCGGCATACCGTCAAATACCAGATCCAGCCATTCGAGTCGGGAGAGCTTTCTCTTTTCCATTTGAGCAACCTGACAAAGGTTCAAAAATTAGCGTTCGATATCAAGCATGATCAGCCATGAGGTTTTGACAGTACAATAAGGACAGCGACCAGGATTCCAGCGCTCAGCGCGAGTAAGCTGAGACTTTTGGGTTGTTTCTCCGCTTGAGGAAGGAGGTGCGTAGCGCCTACGTATGTCAGCGCGCCGGCCGAAACCGCTAAAAGCGAGCCCAGGACTGCGACGTCAACACTGGTAACGAACGTATGTGACACAAGTGTTCCAGCGGGTGTTGTAAGGGCGGCAGCAAGTAGAGCCCATACCGTTGCCTTCCGATCGCTGAATCCACTGCGGGCCAAGAGTATGTAAGTGATTATACCTTCAGGGAATTCATGGAGCACCATTCCGATTGCTGCCAAGACGCCTGTGAAGAGACCGACTGTGAATGTGATGGAATAGATGAACCCGTCAATAAAGGAATGAAAACCAATCCCCAGCATGGCCACTACGCCAAGGTTGTAGTCCGGATTTTCGTGACGATCGCAAACGAAAGCAGCGATGAACCTATTGAACAGGTGTAATGAGAGAAATCCGGCCAACAGCAGAAAGGGGGCGATAGGGGACATGACAATGGATTTCGGAATAATGTGTAGGAAGGATACGGAAACCAGAACTCCCGCCGCGAAACAGATGAAATAGACGCTGTTCTTCAACCCCCATTTTTCAAACTTACGAATGACGAAAATTCCGAGGGAGGTCACGAATGCCGCCAATGAACTCGCGAGCAAGGGTATCCAAAGTCCGTTGTCCATGCCTGAGTACCTTTTCGTCAAGCCGCAAGGATCTCACGTGGAGGAATCCGGGCATTTGGGGAAGCCATTCCAGAATGTTTGGCCCGACTACAGGCCTTGGGCCTCCGTCCGCTTCCCCTCCAAGGCCATGATCTTCTTTGCCATGTCTTCGAACAAAGTGCTGGTTTTCGCTTCGGGATGGTTAACGACCAGGGGAACCCCGCTATCTCCACCCTCTCGAATGTCCAGGTCGATGGGGATAGAATCCAGCAAGGGAAGGCCGTATTCTTTGCTCAGTCTTTCGCCTCCCCCTTTGCCGAAGATCTCTATTTTTTCTTGGGATTCGCCGTAAGCAAAATAGGCCATGTTCTCCACGATGCCTAATATGCGGATGTTCATGCTTTTGAACATGGCAATCGCTTTTCTTACGTCCGCGAGGGCCACTTCCTGAGGCGTTGTCACAATTACGGCCCCGGCCGCCGGAATCGATTGCGCCACAGTGATCGATGCATCGCCGGTTCCCGGCGGCAGGTCGATCACCAGATAATCCAGTTCTCCCCACATCACTTCGTCCAAAAACTGCCGGATCGTTTTTCCCACAAGGGGTCCACGCCAGATCAGAGCCTGATCTTCTTTGAACAGAAATCCAAAAGACATGATTTTCAGTCCGAACTTCTCGAGCGGTATGATCATTCCGGACTCTACGTGCGGCTTCTCTGTCAAGCTCAACATCGTGGGAATACTCGGACCATACACATCGGCATCCAAAAGACCCACCTGAAGACCCTCTTTGAGCAGGCTTAACGCCAGATTGATCGCTACCGTAGTCTTCCCCACACCACCTTTGCCACTGGCTACGGCGAGAAATTGCTTCGTTTTTCCGATCCCTTTCAGCGGATGGTGCGGTACCAGACGATGTAGTTCTGCGTCTTCCATTTTGGTAAAGTTCACCTCGACAATTCCAACTCCAGGTACCTCTCCGACTGAGCGCTTTATCGCCTCCACTATCTTATTTTTCATCGGACATCGGGTCGTTGTTAGGGCCAATGTTACTTGCACCAAGCCATCGCTTATGGCCACGTCCTTGACCATTTTGAGACTGGTAATGCTTTTCTTGAGCCCTGGATCAACAACCTTTTCGAGGGCTCTGGTTACTTGTTCACGAGTTGTCACGCCGACCTCCCAGTTGTATTAGCTTCTCTTTTGAAGTGCAGCGTTCAATGGCATCCTTAAGCACTGTGAGGTCGCTGCTCTTGATGATGAACTCTTGAGTCGTGGCCAGCCACTCAGCGGAGCCGGGAAACGTATGCGCGGAGAAGGCGATGATGGGAACGTGGGGTAAGAAAGATTTGACGTCGTGAAGCAGCGTTCGTGCTTCCTGAGTGTGGCCATAGGGGTCGATAAGAATGACGTCATACGAACGTGAGGCGGTCAAGCGTTGCGCCTGCGCCATGGTATCTACTGCATCGATCCAGTGGCCGGCTTCGGCAAGTTCCAGACTGATGAGTTCTCGAACGAATTCGAACTGATCAATCATTAGTATTTCGGCCATAGCACACCTTTGAGGTTTGCGATTATCAGGATTTGGGATTATGGGTTGCGCTCCTTCCGCAATAGCCGTTAAGAACCCGATTCGATTCTTCTTGGGCTATATGTCGGGTTCGTTATCGCCTTCCCCGTCCGAGTTTCCGGAATGTGCGAGCCAAGATAAGATGGTCTCCAGAGTCTCGGCGGTGATGGGCTTCGGCAGAAAGGCTTCCACGCCGATAGATCTTGCCTGTAGGCGGAGGTCCTCGTTCCCATAGGCCGAAATAAGGACCGTCTTCGTGGAAAGCACGTGTGTCCTGGCCTGCATCAGGAACTGGATCCCATCTATCCCCGGCAACTTGTAGTCAACAATGATGATGTCATAGTGTTTCTCTTGAACCGCCCCGATGGCTTCCTCTCCTGTTTCGAAAGCGTCGACCGTGCATCCTTCGGCATTGAAGAAGAGCCTGAAGGAGTCCCGAATCCATTCATCGTCATCGATCAACAGAATGTGTTTGTTTTTCAAGTCTTCGCAACCTTCCACCGGCTCACCTTCGTGATGGGTTGAAGTGGATTGTCGCTATGCCGAAAAGGCGCCCTTTGTCCAAACACCCGTGCACATACTGTGCCGGGGGTACACGCAGAATAATACTCTGATATATCATATAGTTATAAAGCAAAGAAGCGAATTTGCCGGTTTTGGAGGATCGTATTTAGAGGAAGTGCTAACAAGGGATTAGAAAAAATGCGAATGAAAGGAGGTTTCTCCCACCCGTGGCCTGTGCTCGATCCCATCTCTTGCGGCTCAGCCGCTGAAATCGTTTCCGCTTCTCAGGATTTGGAACCACGTTCTTGTCGTACAGGCGAGTGTGCCAAGGAAAGGGAAGGTTGATCGGGGCCGGGGTCGGCGTCTATCGGTACGCGAGGTAGGGGGGAAAGCAAACGGACGTCCTGCCATACCGCCGGACATGGGGCGAGGCGGCGCACTAGTCGTCATCGCAGCGGCGTTTTTAGATTAACAAAGGCGCAGCCTCGGCACGGCTAGAGTAGGTCCCGTAATATCTCGAGGACCTTCTTGTTGTCGTCGGGGAGCGCCGTAGTTACCCGCATGAATCCAGGACCGAGGGTCGGATCGCCCAACGGCTTCATGAAGACTCCCCGTTCCTGGAGACGGAGGGCCAATTCGCTCGCGTTGTGCGGGGCGAAATCGGCGAGGAAAAAGTAGGTCTCCGTCGGGTACGTGCGCACGCCGAGTGCGCGCAATTCAGCAGCCAGGTTTTGAGTCCAGGTGTGGAGCTGCTCGACACGTTCGCGGATCTTGTTTTCGTGCTGCAAGGTGGCGAGCGCTGCAGCCTGACTGGGTCGCGCCAGTGGATAGGCATCATTATTCGCATTCAGATCGTCAGCCAATGGTTCGGGAAGAATGGCGTAGCCCACGCGGAACCCCGCAAGACTGTGCGCTTTAGACAGCGTGCGAGTGACAAGCAGATTCGGGTATTGGGGCACTAAATGAGCCACGGATTGACCTGCGAGGCCGATGAATGCCTCATCCACCAGGAATCGTGTATTAGGGTAACGAGGCAGAAGAGCCTGTAACGGCGCCATGTCAAAGATGCCGCCGTTGGGATTATTGGGATTGACGATCACGGCGAGCGTGGCGCCATCCGGTATTTCCAACTCTGTCAGCTCGAAAGCAAAGTCCCTCTCCGGGAGCAGCCGGGTTTCGGTGTAGCGCTCGGCAAGCTCAGGAAAAAGCGGATAGGTGGGTGTAAGTAAATGCACCCGTTGACCCAGCCTGTCGAAGAGCTGCCGCAGAATCAGCTCCGAGCCCGCGTTGATGTGAACCAGCCGCTCCGGGACGTCGATGCTGTCGGCGATAAATCGGCGCAAGGGCTCCGAGTAAGGCTCGGTGTAGTAATTGCTTCTCGACACCTCGGCTTGGGCGGCGGCAATCGCCTCTTCGATAGGCGGTAAGGGGTTCTCGCATAAAAGCAATCTAATACCTTTGAATAGTCCGCCCCCTTTTTCAAGTATCGACGTCATATTGCGCCTCCTGAGTGTCCATATCGATTCGCTCTCGCAGCGCTATTCGTTCGGGCCGGCAACTGTTCTTATTACGTCACTTTATCGCGCCGGTCTCCGCTTGAATGTCATACCGATTCCCAGCATGCACTCCTACCGCGCGCCCATCCATAAATGGGCTGAATTTGGCTGGTATCAGAGAGATCCGATGCCTTCGAAACAGCCTGTTTTGGCCCCCGATCCATTATAAGATCGATCGGCTGGGCCAAAACGAGATCGTTGAGGGTTCTTGCGAGACCACCAATCATTAGTAACTTGAGATATCATGTGGTCCCTCTACTTCTTTTGTTCCAACGGCTGCTTCTTCTTGCACTCCTCACACAACGATCCATACTCCGGGATGGTATGCGAGATGATAACGTCTTCTTCCGTCGGATAATTGGAACAGTCTTTGCTCCAATGCCACCTGTCGCTATTTTGCCGTCTACGAAATTCGGCCATGGTTAATCTCCTTCGTATGGGATTCCCTGTGACTGAAAGTCTTTTGTTTTGTAGCGGATAATCGTTGGACTGCTTCGTTGGGCTCTTTCGGCGTCCAACATTTCATACAAGCCAAGCCGTACAAAGTCGCCTAGGTTCCAGGGCGGGCTCCAGATTTAAACCTCCAGTGAATTTCCCCATAGTCCGTGGATATTGCAGTAGGCTAAGGCGTGAAATGCCTTGAAGTGTTCTATCTGGTTGATCTGAAAACGGACATTGGGATTGGAATAGACCGGAGCCCAAACGGCGCGCCCGAGGTTTATCAATTGGCCGTCTTCCTTTTTTGCGCCGTAAAGCTCAATCCAAACAATGTGGTGTTCCGGGGTGTTCGGATGAGCTGTCTCGTGTCCCACAACTACGCGCACAATGTCCATCCCTTCCTTGTGCCCCTTGTCTATTGTAATCGTTGGAATGTGCTTCTCCTTGCCTTCGTCCTTTGCCGTTTTGATGATTTCCGAAAGATTCATGGTTTTTCTCCTTGATTGGGGAAGAATAATCTACTCGTCGTGAAATTTCGGTGCATTCCGTTCGAGAGGCAGCTATAGGCGACGATCAACGTGCTCCGGCCCTCCGCAATCCGGGGTATAGCAGGTCACGTTTATGAACGCAGATTTCTCGCCGCATTCCGGGCAATCATCCGGCGGTGTTGCGGCTGTAATGAGGAATCCGCACTTTTCACATTTCCAGTAGGTCAAGCCGCACCGGGGGCAGATGTCTCCTATGAATTTACCGTCCGCGGAATATCCGCAGTGGCCGCACACCCACTTGTCCTGTTCTTCTTCCATCGTACTCACCTCCTTTCGATTGCGTATTTGCGCATCCAATCGGTTAGAGGGCCGGCCGAAAGTTGGCCGGAGATCCGTTTGCTTTATGTCGTTGAACAAGAGGCAGTCACACCACCCGTGACTCAGATCCATCAGTGCGGGTGGTCGATACCTCAAAGGGTTTTCTCTAGTGGCATGGTGGTGCATGCACTATGCCACTAGATGGCGCATAATTAAATCGTGTAATATCAATAGGTTAAACCGAACAGCAGAAAATAGTCGCGCTCCTGGAGGTCACGTTTGGAGAAACTGCAAATGCAGATTTAGAAAAAGTGCGAAAGAAAGGACATGGGATCCATTTGTAGCCTCAAATCGCGTACCCACGGGAGAGACGATGAGGGAGTAACTATAAAGGTTCGAGACCAGGGCCGGGGCAGTACACCTTAACTCACACGACAAATGGTCTATACCTTGGGGTCCACTTTCAGCCGGCGGCCTATTCTCGCCGGTTTAGCAGGTGTTTCAGGGTGGTGGGGGTGGTGTTCTTGTCGGGAAAAGCCACACGTCACGAAAAAGCTCTTTTCCTCCGATACCGAAACGTGTGGTGATTCAGATTCAAAAGCCTTGCCGCCTTGCTTTCATTACCCTGGGCCAGTATGAGGGCCTGTTGAAGGTAGTACTTCTCCACCGACTCCTCGATCGATGGGAGGTCGATGCCTTCCGGCGGCACAGGTGGGAGCGCGAATCCGGCCTCTTGTCCTGAGCTCCAAAGGGGCTTTCGGGGTGCGTCGAGGCCCAAATCCTCGGGTAGCAGCAAGTCCCTCTTGCTGACAAGTACCGCTCGTTCGATTAGATTCTTCAGTTCCCGGACATTGCCCGTCCATTGGTGCGAGAGCAACGCTTCTTCAGCCTCTTTTGAGAAGCCGGCCACGTGTTTTCCGAATTTCTTGTTAAAGTCGATAAGAAATTGGGCGGCCATAGGCATGATGTCATCCGGTCGTTCATCGAGTGAGGGCAATTCCACCCGAATTACGCCCAGACGAAAGTAGAGGTCGTTTCGGAATGTTCCTTCCCTTATCATTTTCTTCAGGTCTTGGTTGGTGGCAGAGACGATTCGGGTCGAGATTTTCAGCGATTTGGTTCCTCCCAGCCGGTGGAATTCTCCATATTCCAAGAAACGGAGAAGTTTTGCCTGGGCTTCCGGACTCAGATCGCCCACTTCGTCCAGAAACAGTGTTCCGCCGGCCGCTTCCTCCACCTGCCCTATTTTTCCGGTTCGCTTTGCCCCACTAAAGGCGCCTTCTTCATATCCGAAAAGTTCGCTTTCGATGAGGTCTTTGGGAATAGCAGCGCAGTTGACGGTGATGAGAGGGCCACGAAAGTTAGGGCTCCGATAATGGATCGCTTTGGCGATCAACTCTTTTCCGGTCCCGGTTTCTCCCAATATCAGGACCGGGGTATCCGGGCTTTGGGCAATGGACGACAGGTATTCCATAATATTTTGCATCAACGCGCTCTTGACCACAAAACACGGGAGGTTTTCCCTGAGCTGCGCCTCCTGCAGCTGGCGGACCTCCTTTCGGAGGCGTATCGTCTCCAGTCCGTTTGCTATAGTTACTTCCAAACCTTCCATGTAAAGCGGCTTCACCACGTAATCATAAGCACCGAGCTTCATCGCCGTGATCACGGTGTTCACATCTTCGTAGGCGGTAATCATGATGACCAAAGTTTCCGGATGTGAAGACTTGATCAGCTCGAGAGCCCGAATGCCGCTCATGCCCGGCAATCCCACGTCCAGGAGTACCAGATCGGGGCAACAATCCTGCATGGCGCAGAGCGCGGATTCCGCATTGGTAAAGGTCGTCACACGGTATCGGTCCTCCATGTTCAGTGTAATGGATTCCAGAATCGAAGGCTCGTCGTCCACCACAAATAATGAATAGGAAATCATACTCTCAGTCGCCTTTCGACAGAGGGAACTTTACTCGAAATTCGGCTCCCCCCCACTTGCTTTCACCCACGCCCAAGGTGCCGCCATGATCGGTGACGATCCTGTGAGAAAGGCTGAGTCCGATGCCGGTGCCGTTTGTTTTGGTGGAGAAGAAAGGATCGAAGACTTTATCCACGATCTCTGGAGGTATGCCCGGACCCGAATCGGCCACGGTCAGAACGACGCAATCCTGACCAATGAACGATGAAACTTCGATGATCTTTCGGCCGATGCAGCCCTTCATGGCCTCGGCGGCATTCACGATCAAATTAAGCATAACCTGCTCCAGCATTTGCTGATCCGCACGATAATCGGGTAACGCGCCTTCCAGTCTCTCGATAACCTCAATACCCTCCTTTCGCAGGGTCACGGCAGAGAGTGCGATGGCTTCCTTAAAGGGCTTGTTGAGGTTAATCCAATCCAGTTTCGGTTCACTCGGCCGTGCAAAATCCATAACGCGTTTTATGATCGATTCGATTTTCCCGGATGCCGCTTTCATGCTTTCCAGTATCTGGTTTGACTTCTCTCGATTTTGGTCCCGATCCAGCATTTTCCCCAATGTATTTAAATAGATATTGATGCCGGAAAGCGGATTCCTGATTTCATGAGCTATGCCCGCGGCCACGTGACCCAGGGCGGCCAACTTATCCTGATGGGCCAGTAGCTGCTCTGCACGCTTTGTGTTGGTTACGTCCATCAAATGGAGAAGAACCGCTTCTCCTTCGTCATCTTCAAAGAGAGCCATTCTGCAATCGACCCAATCCCATTGATTGGAAGCGCGCTTTTTCTCCTCTAACTGATAACGAAAGATGAGTTCGGCGGACGGAAAATCGCCCGACATGGTTTCTTCAAAACTGAACTTTACTCTTTCCAGATCGGAAAGGTGAACGGCACTGAAGTCTCTCTCGGTGAAGGCCCGGAAGAGAGAAACGAATGAACGCTCCGCCTGAGGATTGTAGAATACGATATTACAGTTGCGAATAATGAGAAGCCCGGTCAGCAGATTCTCCACCAGCACTCGGAACTTCCTTTCGCTCCGCACCAGTGATTGTCGGAACTGAAAGCGTTCGGCGACGTTTCCAATCCGCTCGGCTACGGATTTTGCCAGTCTTTTCTCTCCATCCAGGAAGACATTGCCTTTGTCTTCCAGGCGATCTTCTATATATGCAATCTCCAATTGTCCCCGTTTGATACCTTGAATTCTGATGTCATTGGTCAGTTTAGGATAAATTGGAATAAAATCAACGGTTTGGATATCAAGTTCGTTCAAGGCCAACCGCACGCGGGCGATATCCGGATATCGCAAGGCCGGAGGAATCAAGAGGATCGTTGCTCGTAGTATTTGATCAAGCGAAGCCGTGTCGTTTTCCAACAGGCGTGAAATGGAATAGAGGCATTCGAGTTCTTTGACCCGTCCTTTCAAATCTTCCGTAATTCGTTTCAATGCTTCCTCGCTTGTTATCTTTGCCTCGAACAGTGGATCACAAGCGTTACCGAAAAGCCGGCCCAACGCAGAACGCATTTGGATTCTCAGATCCTGCTTCACCTTCATGGCGGGTGATAGCGATGGAGCACCCATCATGCGTTTTCAAAATACAGCAGTACTTCGTGTTTGTATCCCTGTAAGGGCGATTGATCGGTGGAAAACACCGTATCAGAAAAGGATTGAACAAGGCAAAAACAATCGAGAACCTTCGTATAGTGGGTAGCGCTAAGGCTTGACAGGCGTGTAAAGCCATCTCTGACCTGAACGCTCATCTCATCAAGGGTTTCCATTCCTGAACAACGGGCTTCTGTTAGATGGTTCGCTCTTGACGATGAACGTTCAAGCGGTCTCTGGGTGATTGATTAGCGAAATGGTGTTTATTTTGTGAACGAATTGGACCTCCTTGCTGATACTCACGTTTCGAAAAAGTTATGCGCATGTGATGACGGCGCGATCCGACCTGCTTATCTTAAGAAATAAAGAGACGGCGGGCTTCTCGTCACAAAGGCGATTTCGCGGCGGTTCCTTGACCGCTGCCGATCGGAAATGAGGAAACCATGGAGAAACGTAGAGAGTTCATTAAGTGTTGCATTCGATTCATCGCAGGTCTGGGGATTTCATCCAGTGCTCTTTTGTCCTCAGCCGAGCGGCTCTACGCAAAGGCCGTCGCAAAGGCCGAAAAGATCCTGTTGCCCGAGGGAACGAAGCGGGACACTCTGATCCATAAGAACCCCGGCGCATTGGACACCAGCAATCTCGAGATCACTCCGCTGGAGGATTTCCAGACCATGGGGATAACCGACTATGGGGTGGATCTGGACGCCTGGCGCTTCGAGGTGGTCGGCGGCGTAAAAT
>Ga0068714_10005256_pt1 | contig 13844 bp, 14 predicted proteins | sample MTBNYHSulfiMetaG_FD_62988 | JGI IMG/M metagenome (GOLD analysis project Ga0068714, IMG submission 62988) | Enrichment culture microbial communities from rom New York Harbor, USA that are MTBE-degrading - MTBE-NYH (New York Harbor Sulfidogenic)... | ecosystem: Environmental > Aquatic > Marine >... | reverse complement strand
AACCTGCGCACCGCCATCTGGCTTATCAACTTTCTCGCCCGTACCACTGCTCTTTTCCTGATCCCGGTACGGATGGCTGACGCCGCTACACCCTCTTCTTTGGCAATTCTCGCCAGAAGTGCCGGTAAATTGCACTTTGCCGAAGCGAACCGCAACGTCTCTTGTTCCTGTTCCTTCGCTTCAGACAATATTCGGTCAACAACGTCGCTGCCGCCCAATATCCTGGCATCGGAACTGATAGTCGCACCTTTGCGCCGCATCGACACAACCCGGGACCAGTCTCCAAGACTCCGGACGAGACCACCGCCAACCAGTTCGGGACGTCTGCCCGGTGCGACTCCTTCTTCTACAAAACTCTCATAGCCTTTTCTCGCCTTCGCGAGCTCTGGTCCGAAATAGTCCATGCGTTAGAACCAGCGTCCCCTTTTATTTACACATGCTGGGTTGGGCGATAGAATTCCCTTGTTTTCTTTGCATGATGTGTCGTAATGTAATTACTGTGATTACACAATATACTTTTCCTTAACAAAACGGTGACGCCATGGAAAAACAGCTACGAGCCAGAGACGTTAAATTGGTGCCCATCGGCAATTCCCAAGGTATTCGTATCCCTAAAGCTCTCCTGCAGAAATACGGTTTGTCAAACCCGCTGGTTCTCGAAGAAACCGACCAGGGCATTCTCTTGAGAAAAAAACGAGAAGACAAACTCTCATGGGAAGACACCTTTAAGGCCATGGCCGAAGAAGGAGAAGACTGGACCGATTTGGATGCTACCCTGCTGGACGGGTTGGAGGAAGGCGACATTGAGTCCTAAAAGGTACGCCATCTATTTCGCCGACTTGAATCCGACCATGTGCAGTGAGATCAGCAAGGTTCGTCCGGTTGTCATAGTCAGCCAAGACGCCATGAACCAGTATCTGGAAACGGTTGTTGTTTGCCCTCTCACATCGAGACTTCACCCTAAATGGCGCTCGCGACTGCAGGTCACCTATGCAGGAAAAGCAGCCGAAATAGCAGTTGATCAAATACGAACCATCAGCAAGAAGCGTTTGAAAGACAAAATTGATCAGTTGTCTGCCTCGCACGCCTCCCGGCTGCGAAGAATCATAACGGAGATGTACGGCGAATAGATGCCTTTTCCCCTCCACTTAATTGGTGCCGACATGTGCTCAGTCGCCCAATCGCGGCGCTGACCCGCGAGCACGTCGGATGGGAACAGGCGAATCCGCTGTCAGCGTCACTGGTAGCGGGGTATCAGGCGGGGTATCTTCCACGCGGAAGGGCGGGATAGCGGGATACGCTGGTTAAAATCCCACAACATAATCAAACTCACAACATAATGACCGCCCACTTCCTCGGAAACTTTCATGGCCTATTTTGTATTGTGCGGTCTCCTTCAGAATAGAAAAGATCTTTAACCTTTCTTAGCGTTTCAAAGCCGTAGGCGAGATGGTGAAAATGCCCTTGGCCTTCAATTGAGTTAAGCCGAACATCTTTAGCGGTCTTGGTTAGATATTCGCTGAATTTCGGAGGTACAAAGAGGTCTGCCGATCCTTGAAAAACCTCAATGTGTATGTCTATCTCTGAAAGACTGAAGCCCCATCCTTTATAGATTGTCTGGGCATCATAAGCCGGACCTTTGGCCCCATGACGGAAGAGCTCTTGAAAATCCCGCATGAACAGGTACTGAAAATCGGGCAGTTTGAAAATGTCTTTGTCCGCACGGCACAAGCTGGAGTCAAACATTCTCGCAAATGATTCTGGGCTTCTCATGACCTTCTGCATCATACCGAGCAGAGAAAAGGGAACCGTAAAGAGGGCAAGAGGTAAACCGGTGCCGAGTTTGGCATAAAAGCGATCCATTGTGCCAAGATATCTGAACATTTCCGGGTTGCCATAAAGCGGCATGGCACAGGCTAAATCCACCACGCACCGGAGGCGATCGGGGATAAGAAAGGCCGTGGCCATCAGGGTAGGTCCGCCTCCCGAGATACCGATGGCACCAAAGGAGCTAATTTCCAGACGGTCGGCCAGATCGGCCATTTCTTGTGCGAATTCCAAGACGGTCCACCCGGGCAGGAAATCCGATTGAGCCACCCCCGGGCGATCCGGTGCGATAATTCGGAAGCCATACTTCAGGCCAGGCTTATGAAGGAGCATGCCGTGCACGTGCGAGCCTGTCCCATGGTAGAAGAAAACGGGGTGACCTTTGGGATCTCCATATTCATGGAATGCAAGCTTCGCTCCCTGTCTGGTCGTGTGGAACCGAACCTCTTTTTCCATTTCCTCGATTTCGTCCCTGGTAAGAATGCTCATTACAGTTGTATTATCAGCAAATTCTTTCATGTCACCGCTCGTACGATATGTCGACTTGCACATTGCCACTTTTTCCAATATTCGCGAAGATTCTTCTGGTGAAAATTCCTTAAGTACCCCTATGGCGCCATGTAACGACCAACCCTTTTCATATATGCCTGACCAAGTTTGGTGCCATGAATTCCACCATCCGCATGTGTTGCACACAGAGATATATTGCCCACGACTTGCAACAGGCTCTTGCACGGAAAATAATGATGAATTGCAGTACATGCATAATTTGCTTCTGGCAAAATCTTCAGGAGGAGCATTTGTGACCGGATCATGCTTCCAAATCATTGATACACCGCTGAATGATTGTTTTTATCTTCGCCCAATGCTGCAGATCAGCGGCCAGCACCACGCCGTCAATGAGCCACAGAAACATTACCGAATGCGCCCGGCGTGGTGCTGGCCCAGCTGCATGTGCTCGTTAGCAGCTGGAAATCCCGGGAAACAGAGTGCCTTATGGGGCTGCCTTTCCCTCGTCGGCAGTGAGGCATCTAGGAACTCAGGGCGTCCATGACAGCTTTCGGATTTTTGGATGCTACTTTCAGCAGAGCCTTCGCGGGTCCTTCCGGTTTTCTTCTGCCCTGTTCCCAATTCTGAAGAGTTGAAACACTTACCCCTATCATGAGGGCAAACTCGGACTGGGATTTATGCAGTTTCTCTCGTATGGTCTTGATGTCAAGTGGACTGAATTCGAAGCGGCGGTTTGGTGGCAGCTCGCCTCGCTTGATCTTGCCAGCTTCCTTGATGCTTTCCACTAGGTTGTTGAAGTCTTTTTCATTCATTCTAGCCACTCCTTGATGAGCCTGCTTAAGATCCTTAGCTGATCTTGGGTGAGGTCTTCCTGTTTGCTCTTCTTGTAGACCAGAAGCATGTAGATGGTATCTGAAGGTGTATCCCAATAGTAGATGATTCGTAGACTCCCCCTCTTACCAGTACCTGGAAGGTTCCATCGAAGCTTGCGTAACCCACCACTTCCAGGAATGAGGCTTCCAGCCTCTGGACGAACCAGTATCGCCTGTTGCAGCTCCCGGTAGGAATCATCTGGCAACAGGACTTGTGCTTCTCTCGTAAAAATTGGCGTCTCAATAAAGATCATATTTCAATGTACGCCAGTGGCTGACAGATGGCAACCCAAGAAGCTGTACAGGAGCTCGCCATGGGGGAACTGCTAACAAATAATTGTGTAGTTCTGCTTATCTCACCATTTCCGATGATAACTGGAAGGCCAAGGGGTACTGAAAAAGTTCCGAATATCTCCTGGATATGGGAAGGATCTGCCGTTGTGACTGGAGCTATCTGTGCCTTATCCTGGAGTCGAGTGGGGGTGTGGCGACTTCCCGCATCCGTAATGTTTTCTCAATCTATTATTAGCGAAAATCCTTGACAAGTTTTTTCTGGATTTTCTGTATATCATGTCAAACTGAGCGAGGAGTGGATACTGCCGACGGTGGGCAAATCAGACAAGCTCTGATAACCACCCCATTCGGTACCAATTGAGCACCGTATGGTGTATGATTGTTCTCAGGTTATTCTTGGCTGACATGCATAGCAGGGAAGGAGCAAAACCCGAACATGGACGTCGTCTCGCTTGCTCCCACGCAAACGGAAATCCTCACCGCGCTGGGCATCGTTCCAGCGGGCGTCACCGTAGACTGCGATTTTCCGGAGATCGTTTCATCGCTGCCTAAATTCGGTTCCTGGCATGCACCCGAGCTGCACCGCATTATCGAGGCTAGGCCGGATCTGGTTTGTACGTTCGGAAGGCATCAGGAAGAAATCAAGCACGCGCTCGTAGAAGCAGGATTGTCCGTCTACCACAGCGACCCCGACTCCGTCGGCGCAAGCCTCGAAAACATCCAAGAACTGGCCGACCTGCTCGATCACCGCAAATCCGGAGCAATCCTCGTAGAAGAGCTCACCATTCGTTTGAGCCAAGTCAGTCAAAACCTGGCGGGTTTAAAGCCGCAAGATTGCCCGCGAGTTTTGCGCATCATGCATTGGGACCCGCTGATTACGGTCGGCCCGGGCTCCTTCCAACATGATGTGATAGGTCTTGCCGGGGGGCTCAACGTCATGGCTGACGGTCCTTCCCCCTACTTTATGTGCGATCCCCGCGCAGTCCGGAACAGGAACCCGGACCTGATTTTTTTTTGCGAACCGCAGATGCGAGCTTACATCGATGAACAAGAGGGCTGGCAGAAGGTGAAGGCCGTTCGCCGCGGGCGCATTCATGTGTTCGACTGCGGCTTGACCTGCCGTTCCGGACCCCGAATCGTGGATATGGTTGAACAACTGGCAAAGGCGCTGCATCCTGATCTCCTTTAGCGAATTTGCCCGCAAGCTCCGGCTTCAGGTAATAGAAAGCATAGCCCCCACCAATCAGGTGGAGATGTCCCACGTACTTGCGGCTGAAGACCAGGTCGGCGCCGTGCTGACGGGGGCTTACCCCACTGCATCGGCTTGTTGAGATTGGTAATAAAACCGAGCGACCTGGATTTCTTTTGTTGCAGTGATTTTACATTGCTTTTTCAAGCAACATTGAGGCAATAATTCTTTGAACCAGATCGCGGAGTATTTGTCCGCTAGCCGGCAGTGCCCGTGTTGCGAGTGGGCAGCGTTGCGGACCGGATCCAGCAACCGGACCCGCGGGGTACCAGCCGGACAACCGAGTTTCAGCACCGCAGCGGCCGTTTGATTTGCTCGGCACAGCAGCCTTATTGATGCGCAGTAAATATAGGCGACGAGGACTGAGCCAAATGAGTGCCAAAAAAAGGAGGAAACCGGTGGCAGGGGAAAAGTCGCAACAAGGAGCATCTGCAGCATCCGAGACGAGAAATAGTGGAGAGGGGTCATTACCGCCCGAACATCAAGAAGCGAAAACGGTGTTGCTAAAGGAGGAGACGATGAGCGAGCCAAAGTCAGGCAGCAAGACGCTTCAACTATCTGATAAAGGCAAAGAGGAGGTCGTGGACACTGCTGCCAGGGCGCAGGTTCCTGCGGGGATGCTGGCAGGGGCGGGCAACGTGGACAAAATCAGAGACATTCTGTTCGGCAATCAGATGCGTGAGTATGAAAAGCGATTTACCCGTCTCGAGGAACGGATGCACAAAGAAATTGGTAACTTGAAAGAGGATCTCAAAAAGCACTTCGATACCCTGGAAAGCTACGTCAAAAAGGAGATGGAGCTGCTGAGCGATCGGCAAAAGAGCGAAAAAAACGATCGATCGGCTGCAGTCCAGGAACTTTCCAAAGAGCTCAAAGACTCGGCTTCTGTGAATGAAAAGAAAATTTCCAATGTGGAAGATCAGTTGAACAAACGTTCGAGAGAGCTTCATGATCAGATTTTGGAGCAGTCCAAGAGCCTGTCGGCTGAAATACGCGAAAGGCACGAAGCCGTGTCTGCCGTGCTGGAGCGGGAGACCCAGGAACTTTACAATGATAAGGTGGACAGGTCCAGCCTCTCAGAGCTGTTCATGGAGATGGCGATGCGCCTGAGCAACGAATCGGGCCTCAATTTGGTCAAGAGCGGTCTGCTGGATGAGTGATTTGAACAGCAATTCGCCTCGAGGCACCGAGCTCGAGGATGGAGCCGGAACCGACGAGGAAGTCCTGGCTGAGCTCCGCCGCTTGCTCACGGGTCCGGTCCAGACGCAGGTCGAACAATTACAGCATCGGCTGGACGACCCCAGGATACACGCTAAGGAAGTGAGCCGGGTGCTGCCGGATGCCATTGTCTATCGCTCGTCTGAGGATAGGCAACTGACCGGTGCTTTGGCTCCGACGGTCGAGGAGGTCATCCGCACAGCAGTAAAAAAGGATGTCAAGACCTTTGCCGACGCACTTTTTCCGGTAATGGGGCCAGCCATTCGCAGAGCTATTGCTGAGGCCTTGAGAACCATGCTGCAATCGCTCAACGAGGTTCTCGAACATAGTTTTTCCTGGCGTGGGCTGCAGTGGCGGCTGGAGGCCTTCAGGTCAAAAAGATCATTTTCTGAAATTGTTCTCCTTCACAGTATTATCTACAGCGTCGAACAGGTCTTTCTCATACACAAAGAGACCGGCCTCCTCCTACAGCATGTCGTAGCGGAACAAGTGGCATTACAGGACCCTGACATGGTATCGAGCATGCTCAGGGCTATTCAGGACTTCGTTACCGATTCGTTCGCGGTCACGGAATATGAGGCACTCCATACCATCCAGGTCGGAGAACTGACCGTCTGGCTTGAGCAAGGGTCGCAAGCGATTCTGGCATGTGTCATCAGAGGAAATGCACCGGGAAATCTAAAACCGTTGTTTCAGGAGGTTTTGGCGCAAATCCATTTGGAACAGAGCGATGCACTGGAGGGGTTTGAAGGTGACGTAGCGATTTTTGAAGCCACTCGTCCTCTACTAAAGGATTGTCTCGAAACTCGATACAAGCCCAAGGAGCGAAAGACTTCTCCGGCATTGATCGTCGGCGGTGCGCTACTAAGCTTGCTGCTAATCGGTTGGATTGTTCTTTTTATTCGCGACCGTTACCGCTGGACCGCTTTCCTCGACAAGCTCAAAGACGAACCCGGCATAGTCGTTACAGACGTGACCGAGCGGGATGGCAAACGAATCATCGTGGGACTGCGCGACGAACTGGCAGCCGATCCTGGAAATTTGCTGAGAGAGACAAAACTCGATGCCGAACGGATAGACTTCCAATGGGTGCCTTTTCAGTCACTCGACGCCCCGTTTATGTTAGAGAGAGCCAGGAGACTTTTGGAACCCCCTGCAACGGTTGAGTTGAAGATACAGCAAGATACCCTTATTGCAACGGGATCCGCTCCCCATGACTGGATCATGAAATTTCGACAGGCGGCCGAGGCACTTCCCGGAATAGTGAGAGTCAGCGAAGAGGACCTGTCGGACCTGGACGGTCAAGAACTTTCGGCTCTGAATGACTACCTAGAGAAGCTCAGGGCTGAACCAGGGATCGTTGTAACCTCAGTGGAGCGGCTTGCCGGTAAGCATTTCATTGCCGGGTTGCGCGATCCCCTGGCGCGCAACCCTTTGGAAATTCTCAAGGAAACGGAGCTCAACCGGAGTCGGATTGCGTACCGCTGGGCGAGCTATCAGGCCATGGAACCTCAATTCATCCTTGCGCGAGCGAATATTGCGCTTGCCCCTCCCGCCTCGGTGAAACTTCGCTTTACAGCTGGAGAGCTTATTGTTGAAGGTTCTGCACCCCATCAGTGGATCATCGACGCGCGCAAAATTGCGCGAACGATGCCGGGGGTTATCCAGGTCCGCGAAGACAAGCTGCAGGACTCGGACCTGGAGCGACTGAAACTGCTTCGGGACCAACTGGACCGTCAACTTGTCCTTTTTCCTCGCGATTCTGTTGATCTTGAAGCGGAGGAATTCGATAAAATCGGCCCGCTCGTCCGTACCATGCAAGAGCTCAATTCCCTTGCCGGAATGCTGCAGCGGAAAATGCAAATCGAGATCGTGGGTCGCACCGACAGCTCGGGGTCTGAATTGAGAAACGTGAAGCTGAGCCGGGACCGTGCCGATAAGATACTGTACCTGCTGAAATCGCAAGGCCTCGCTGCCAACAACCTCATTGCTGTTGGAGTTGGCGCCAATGAACCGCTCTATGAAGAGAAGACGGAAAAGGAAAGAGAGCTCAACCGGAGCGTGAGCTTCCGCGTGAAGTTCTAGGAGCTTATCCGAGTATGCCTACCGAGTGTCATTTTGCTCGGGTTACCGCCGGAAGCATGCGGGAATGACGGAAACCGATAAAAGACTATTCTCGGGCATGATCGTAGGTTCGTCTCGGCAGGGCACAAATGAATGAATTTGATCGCATCGGTGTGCACGCATTTAACTCAAACATAACATCCTGTCTCTAACAATGCTTTGCTCTTGGGGCTGACTCATGCAGGAATTATTGCTGATGGACCTTCTAAATACATTGGACATGGTGGTCGTGGAAATACTTGAAGACGACTCCTTCCGAACCGTTGGAAGAGCTCCCGAATGGTTTAAGACAGTTTATCCGAACGCCGCTCTGGATGAAGGGAATTTTCTGCCCAATATGCTCTCACCGTTTCTCGATAACTTTCTGGTCGATGCGAAAGATTTCTGGGCTTCAAAGACTATGGGGCAGTTGACCTCAGGGCCCTGGATGGAATCCGATGTCGAAGGCAATGGTTACGAGCTTGAGGCAACAGCGGTTCGCACTCCACACAACAAAATGTTGCTGATCGAGCTCTGTGGCTTCTCCCATCATGAAAGGCGCAACATCATTCAAAAAGGCAGAGAGATTCACCTGGATTACGAACGCTTGCAAAAGTTGAAAAAAGCGCTGCTCAAAGCGCACGAGAATCTGGAGCAACGAGTAACAGAGCGCACCGCTGCGCTTGCCGAGGCGAACGTTTTGCTGCAGCAAGAAATCAGGGAGCGACAAAGATCTGAGGAAGCATTGAGGCAAAGCGAACAATTTCTGCAGAATATTTTCGATGCCATACAGGACGGCATTCTGGTTTTGGATAAGGACCTCAACATCATAAGAGTCAACCGAGCGCTTCAGGAAAGGTTCGGCGGCCCTGCTGCCAAAATACATAAGAAATGCTATGCGGCTTACCAGAACAGAACATCTCCCTGCCCCTGGTGCTCCGCTCAGGAAACACTGGATACCGGCGAGGCGCGCAGCCGAATCGTGCCCTATCCATCCGCAGAAGAGCCAATCGATTGGATAGAGCTTTCCACCTTTCCATTCAAAAATGCTCAAGGCGAAACCAGCGGCGTAATCGAGTACTTTAGAGACGTTACGGCAAGCAAGCGCGCCGAAAAGAGAGAACTGGAAATGCAGGGCCAGCTGCTTCGCGCCCAGAAGATGGAGGCAATCGGTACCTTGACCGGCGGTATCGCTCACGACTTCAACAACATTTTATCGGCAATCATAGGCTATTCGGAATTGGCCATGGCGGATTTACCCGTTGGCTCCAAGCTCCGCAACGAACTGGACAGTATCCTGAATGCCGGCTATCGAGCTCGAGAATTGGTGCGGCAAATCCTCTCCATCAGTTATCATTCGGAAGAAACGAGACGAACCACCGATGTGGTGCATCTTGTCAAGGAAGCGGTGCAGTTCCTGAGGGCGGTGCTGCCCTCAACTATTGAAATTCGTCAGCAAATTTCCGCCGATATCCTCCCGGTTTGGGCCGACCCGACGCAGTTGCATCAGATCGTGATGAACCTGTGCACCAATGCAGCTCATGCCATGGCGGAAAAAGGAGGAAGTTTGGAGATCGGGCTGGAAAACGTTCATTTTGAATCCGCCTTCACCGATGAACATGTGACCCTGGAGGCAGGCGCCTACGTGCAGCTCACAGTGCGGGACTCGGGAGCAGGTATCCCGCCGGAGACACTGCAGCGCATTTTCGATCCCTATTTTACCACCAAGGAAAAAGGCAAAGGCACCGGTTTGGGGCTGGCAGTCGTCCAGGGGGTGGTGCGGAGCCACGGCGGGGCTGTCCGAGTTGAAAGCGAACCCGGCAGGGGCTCCAGGTTCAGCATATTTTTGCCCGCCGCGCAAGAAGCACCTGCTCTCCAGCCGGAGCAATCCGCAACCATGGCCGCGGGTAACGAGCGCATTCTATTCATTGACGACGAGGAGACTATTGCCAATTTTGGCAAGCGCGCTCTTGAACGGCTGGGCTATCGGGTAGTGGCTATAACTGCCAGCAGACAGGCTTTGAAGTTGTTCCGAGATGATCCGGGTCGGTTCGACCTGGTCATTTCCGACCTGACCATGCCCGGCATGACGGGCGACAAACTGATTCGGGAATTCCTGTCGATTCGCTCCGACATCCCGATCATTCTCTGCACCGGATTCAGCGAGCAGGTCAGGGAGGTACAGGCCAAAGCTTTGGGTGCCAGAGCCTTTCTCATGAAACCGCTGACTATCAAAACTCTTGGAGATACCGTCCGGAGGGTACTTGACGAGAATAGATGATCTTCATCCGGAAACCCCAAAATGAGCCGTTCACGCTGTCACGCTGAGCTTGTCGAAGCGTAAACCAGTCACCCTTCGACAGGCTCAACGTGACATTCCTGTCGGCCGATGCCGCAAAAAATGTGACTTTTCGGATGGACACTCGATAGTAACGAAGTGCGGCTGGATGGCTTACTTTTTCAACATCTTTTCCGTTAGCATCAGAAAAGCTTCTTCAACTTTTTCACCGGTTTTGGCACTGGTCTCCACCACCTGCCAGTTGTTGGCGAGAAGACTCTCAACTTGCGAATCTTCGATTTCCCATTGGTCGGTCAGATCGACCTTGTTGATCAAAACCAAAAAAGGAACGTTGCCTATCGTCTCTGTTGCCCGCTTTTGAAGTAGACGGGCTGTTTCCAGGGTGGCACTGCGGGTGCCGTCAACAACCAGAAAATAGCCCGATGCACCCCTCAAATACGACGTTCTGACCTCCAGGAATTCGTCCTCTCCGTATATATCCCAGAGCATTAGATCAACTACCTGCTCTCCCACGTTCACCGTCTTCTTGTCTATTTTTACTCCGACGGTGGTGAGATACTTTTCAGAGAAGATGCTCTTGACAAACCTCTGCACCAGACTCGTTTTTCCCACTGCAAATGCACCCAACATGCATATCTTTTTCTTAATCATGGCGCATCAGTCTCTGCCGGCTTCAGCCGCTCCAAGGATAAAGAGAGTGGCTCGTTCAAACGTAAACAGGGCAACGAGCCGATTGTTTTTTTATCACGAAGCCCGGTGCGCTGCAAACTAAACATGCCGGCAGCCTGTCTGAAAAGATCTTGCTGCAGCGGGTCGGGTGCATGGCGACCTGATGGATTCCTCCATTGACAGGTGCTGGAAAGAAGATATTCATCGACTCACCCTTGTCTCTCGTTTCGAGCGAGGCGGGAGACTGTCGGGGCGCACGGAAAAAGCGGAGAGCTCAGGAGATTCGATTCTGGTAAGGATCTTGCTATATTGCTATAATCGTTTTTAACCTTAAAAAATCAGGGTAAAACCAGAGCAAAACTCCAGGAAGCCGTCGAGAATGCCTGCCGAATGTCATTCCCGTCAGAAGCATGGGGGAATGACGGAAAACGTTAAAGGGCTATTTCTCGGACAAGCTCCTGGCTTGGTTTTCGGCTCTGTCAAGGACTTCGTATGGACGGCTTCAAGATAGGGAATTTTGAGCGCGGCATTGTCAAAGCGGCAGGAACGCCGGGGAAGCCTTTTCCCTTCAAGCCGGGTGAAACGGTGCAAGCTAAAGTCTTGAGCAGCTCCGACTCCGGAGTCGTGAATCTCAAGATTAACGACATCATCGTTACTGTGAAAACGGAAGTCCCTATGCCCAAGGATGCCGTGGTTTTTTTCAAAGTGGTCGGTGATGCGGGCAAACCGAGCTCCGAGCTCAAACTGCAGTTTGCCGGTTATGCCCGGCAACAGCCGCCCCCGCCGACAGCAGAGCCCTCTGCGGATGCGGGCGTCAATCACTTATTGCTGCAGGCATCAAAGCTGCTGGCAAATAAACAAGAATGGCTCAATGATTTTCCGCATGTCATCAGGCAAATATTGAAGGCTTTGCCGCAAGATGCCAGTTCGCTTCCAAAGCAGACTCGGATTGAACTGCTCGATGTTTTGAAGTCGAGCCTCAAACTGACGGGGCAAAACATCCAGGAAAACGTCACCAAGCTTTTACAGCATCTGCCGGAGGGCGCAGAGCCCGGAGGCGAGACCGGCAAGCTGCTCAGAAATCTCATGGTGCACATCCAAAAACTGTCCCATGTCACCCTCAGAGATGCATTGGAAAACACCGGCGTCACACTGGAAACTAAGCTCAAGGCGTTCTTGCTGAATAGAGCCGGCGGACTCCGGCAACAAAGCGCCCCGGATTCCACTCTCTCCAGTCTGGCGCAGCCGGCAGCCACAGAGCCTGGAGTTGAAGTCGGGCGAGCGGCAGTTGCTCCGGAAATTCGCGCTGCCGCCCTCGAAGCAAAGCTCAAGGCATTCATGATGAGCCAGGCCGGCGCACATGAGCAACAAGGCGCCGCGGATTCCATTGTCTCCAGCCGGGAGTCGGCCGCTGCTCTAGAGGGCGAAATTCAAGGAGGGAGCGGCCTGGCTGCACAGAAAAGCACCGGAACGGTTGCCGGCACCGATGCCAGGCAAGTCGCAGCGGGAACAACACAAGAACCCCCTGCAGGTGCCCCTGAAACAGATTCCGAACAGACAACCCTCAAAGAATCACAGACGAAAGCCTCCCTTCAGGAATCCTCTCTCAAAACACCCTCCGCAAGGGGCTCCGCATCTTCCGAAGCCGCTCTCAAGTTGAAGGCTTCGTTGGTGGCAACGGCCGACACGGGAATGGTCGACGATGAGGCGGAACCCCTGCCAATCTTGAAGGCGGCCCCGGAAGCCAAAGGACAGCAGGCTGCAGCTGAAGCTGCCCGGCAGGACGCAGAAAATGCAATGCCGTTCCAGAAGGACCTGAAAGCAGTGCTGGGCCAGCTCAAAGCTCTGCTCGACGAGGAGAATCAAGATCTGCTGAACAAGCTTGTGGATCAAAGCACAGTTTCCAGTAAGGGTGAGGCCCATGAAAAACTCTCCCCGAAGGAGCTGATGAATGCCATCGATGGACTGTTGCGGGAGGTGGAAACGTTTCAACTCCTGTCGAAGGTGACGGATTCCTTCTATACTTTTTTGCCTGTCGTCTGGGATGAGCTGAAGGATGGAGACATTGCGTTCAAGAAACCGCGCGGGAGTGGAGGCGAAGATTCCTACTATTGTGTAATCAATCTTAACCTGGAAAGGTTCGGCAACCTGATGATCATGGTGCTCATGCAGCAAAAGGAATTCTTTGTCTCCTTTAAGACCGGAGACGCGCCGTTGCGTGCGTTGCTCTCCTCACACGCCAAAGAGCTTCAGGGTCTGTTTGAGGAAACCAACATCAGGCTCAAAGGGGTAAATGTTCTGGGCAGTGAGGACGTTTCGCTTGTTCCTTTCGAGCGATTGGAGGCATTTGACAGCATCATAAGTATAAGGGTGTAAGGACCTATGGTAGACAAACGCAGGAAGGCAATCGCTCTCAAATATCGCCACGGGCAAGACAGCGCGCCCAAGGTGGTCGCCAAAGGGAGCGGTGTCGTCGCAGAAAAAATAATCGAAATTGCCAAGGAACATAATGTGCACATAACCAAGGACCAGCATCTGGTGGAAGTGCTCTCAACCCTGGACGTATATCAAGAGGTTCCCGTGGAGCTGTATCGAGCAGTGGCCAAAATCCTGGTGTTCGTGTACAAAATGACCAAAATGGGCTGAACTGGGCAGCCGGGCCCAAGTACAGCCACACGCAAATAAGTGAGCAGCTCTCAATCCGTCATTTTTCGCTTGCACGGGAATGACGGAGAGAGGTTTTTCGGGCACGGGAAACAGACAACGTCTGTCCGAACGAGCGACTAGGAGCTTGTCCGAGAAT
>Ga0068714_10005252_pt1 | contig 13846 bp, 11 predicted proteins | sample MTBNYHSulfiMetaG_FD_62988 | JGI IMG/M metagenome (GOLD analysis project Ga0068714, IMG submission 62988) | Enrichment culture microbial communities from rom New York Harbor, USA that are MTBE-degrading - MTBE-NYH (New York Harbor Sulfidogenic)... | ecosystem: Environmental > Aquatic > Marine >... | reverse complement strand
AGGGGATTGGTGCGCAGCGGATTGACCCTGGGGCGAAACGTGGAGATCGTCGAAAACTTCTTCTTCGATCCTTCCCATGCCTTCCTGATTTCCATCGGTGACGATTGTACCATCTGTCCGAACGTCCGAATCCTCGCACACGATGCAAGCACCAAGACCCACCTTGGCTACACCAAGATCGGAAAGGTGACGATCCGGGACAGGTGTTTCATCGGAGATTCCGTCCTCATTCTGCCCAACGTTACGATTGGGCCGGATGCGGTCGTGGGGGCAGGGTCGGTCGTCACCAGGGACGTGCCTGCCAATTCCGTTTCTGCCGGGAACCCGGCGAAGACCCTTGGCTCCCTGGATGAATACCTGGCGAAGATCGAGAAATGGAAGAGCAAGAAGCGTGTCTTCGGGTGTGATTACTACATCGAAAGGCTGACGGAGGAGAAGCGAAAGGAGCTTCTGGAATCCGTGGCTGACTCCATCGGGTTCATCGAATAGGGCGTGTCGCCGGAGTCCGGGGGACTCCCGCGTTCAACGGTGCATCCCCAGCCGGACAATAATGGGTGCCGTGGGAGACGGCCGTGTTCGCACCGTGGCGGAGCCGGTGCAACGCTTCACGTACGGGACGGGAAGAGTGCGGTGAATACCATCGTCGGCGTGACCGGAAGCGGGATGATCGGCAGGGACCCGTTCGATGGAGAGTGCTGGTCGGGTAGCGGAACCCGCTTCTTCACTGCCTGCCGGGAAAAGGGGTTGCTCCACAGGGCGTTCGGTGTGGAGGCTCCGAATTATCTGCGGCTTCCGTTGATCGCCCTCAACCACTCGTTTGACCGCGCGCTCTGGACCCAGAAATTCTATCTCGACACGCGCTACTACCGAGTCCTGACCCACCAGATCCAGAAACGGCTTACGCCTGCCGACTGGGAGCATCCGATCCTGCAGCTCGGGGCGATCTACGATGTTCCGGCGATTGCAGCGGGAAAGACGTCCTGTTTTTCCTACCACGACGGGAATCTCGCCGAACGGGTCAAGAGTCCGTACTGGCCGCAGGGGATCCCGGCGGGAACCATCGACAAGGCAAGGGAATATGAACGGCGTGTCTACGAGGGCATGGACGTGATCTTCACCATGAGTGAATACCTGAAGGCGTCCTTCGTAGAGAATTTTGATGTCGACGAACGGAAGGTGGTTTGTATCGGGGCGGGTGTGAATCTGCAGGGGATTCCTGCGGTGGAGGAAAAGGACTACACCGGCAACATGCTGCTGTTTGTCGGCGTGGACTTCCGAAGAAAAGGCGGTGCGACGCTGCTAGAGGCGTTTCGGATCGTTCACGAAAGACACCCGGATTCTTCGCTGCACATCGTGGGACCCCGGGTGCTTTCCATCCCGGACAAGGATGCACCGGGCGTTGTGTTCCACGGGTTCCTGGACAAGAAGGTCCCCGGGGATATGCACACGTTGCAGACTCTTTGGCGTGACGCGTGCCTGTTCGTTCTGCCCTCGGAATATGAACCCTTTGGGATCGCTGCGTTGGAAGCACAGATGTACGGCATTCCTTGCATTCTGACGAATCGATGGGCATTTCCGGAAATGGTGCAGGAGGGGGTCACCGGAGAACTGGTTCCCTGTGGCCGTGCCGAACCACTTGCGGAAACGATCCTGACGCTTCTGGATGACCCGGACAGGCTTGGACGAATGGGTCGTGCGGCCAGGAAGAACGTTGTGGAAAACTACACCTGGAATGCGGTAGTGGATCGGCTCAGGGAACACATGGCGGCCGTCCGATGATCACGGCAGGCCTTTGAAAGAATGCCGTCTGCTTCGTTCCGTTCCTCCTTCTTCCGTCAACCACCTTCCAGCCTACGCCTCCTTCCTCAGGATTTCGCGCGCGCTTCGCATCCGGCACCTTTTGAGCCTCCTGCCCAAACGCACTCTTTCAACGATCGGATCGGGGGGCGTCGCCAACTCCGGATGCCCCTCCCGCTCCATCCCCGGCAGGACCCGGCGCCCTCACACCCCTGTGACCAACCGATGAAGTCCGCGAGGGCTTCCGCGCCCTTTCACCGTTCGGAGGGCGTCCACATTGTCATGCGGTCCCCGCGCAGATACCTCCACCACGCCACGGCGATGGAGGTGTTCACCGTAAGGAAGTACATGGAGAGCTTTCCCAGGAGGTTCGCCGAGGGTTTGCCACTCTTCCAAACGCGAAGTCCCACCCCGTAGAAAAGTACCTGGCAGGCGAACAAGAACAAGTAGAACGGTGATGTCGACACCAGAAAGAAGTTGGAGGCCAAGCCGGTCACCAGAAAGAGAGGAACAAGCCAACGCATGAGCTTGTGGGAGGCATACTGATAGGCGAACAGGCCGTAGCGAAACGGGTTGAGGAACTCCAGGTGGCGGAAGAAAACCGTCAGTCCCCGGAGCACGGTCCGGACCTTCCGGTCGAACTCCCGCTGGCGGTCCGCCAGATCCGGGTAGCGGCCGATCACCTCGGGGTCGGAAACGCCCCGCAACCCGAGGCGCATGCTGTTCAGAACCGTCCTGAAATCGCTCGGCATCTCGTCGGAGAAGTCCCTGCAAACCTCCCGGCGTGCCGCAAAGAGCGATCCGCTCAGGCCCACCAGCGAACGCACCCGCGACTCCAGCCTCCGCAGCCACATTTCGTATCGGACGTAGAACCCTTCGCCCGTAGGCTTGCCGTCCGGCCCGATTACCACGTCCTCACTGCTCACGCATCCCACGGAGGCATCGTGGAAGTTGGCCACGATCCGTGAGATCCCGTCCGGATCCAAACGGGTGGCCACGTCCGAGAAGACGATGATCTCTCCACGGGCGTGCTTCAGGGCCTCTTTCTGCGCGTTCTCCTTGCCCTTTCGTTCTTTCAGCGCCAGCAACTCCACCCCCTTGGGCTCGTACCCCAACACGATCGGATGGGTTCGGTCCGTAGACCCGTCCGAAGCCACAAGAACCTGGAGCTTGTCGGAAGGATAGTCCAGGGCCAGGGTATTCTCCAACTTCTCGGGGATCCGTTTTTCCTCGTTGTACCCCGTAATGATCATTGTTACGTCCGGCCAGAAGGGGCCCTTCCGGACCTCGTTTCTCCGAACCAGGGTCAGGAGCAGGAGCGAGAACGGGTATCCGAAGTACGCGAAGAACACCAGGAAGATCGATCCAGCGAGAACGATTTCCATCCTCCTCCCTCCCGGGCAACGAGGCGCCCGCTCACCTGCTGCGGCACAACTCCCGATACAGGTCCACATGACCTCGGATCATCCGGTCGACCGAAAACTCCCTTTCCACGCTCCACCTGGCGGCCCGCGACATCCGCTTCCTCGTCTCCGCATCCCGGTACAGTCCCAGAATGGCTCTGGCGTAATCCTCTGGAGACCTCGTACGCAGCAGGATGCCGTTTTCCCCGTTCCTCACCATTTCGCGGAGCCCTCCCACCGCCGGCGCGACGACGGGATTGCCCAGCGACATGGCCTCCAGCACGCTCATGGGCATCCCTTCGTGGCGGGACGTGCACAGATACACGCTCAGGCTCCCGTAGAACCGAGCCATCTCCTCGCAATGCCCGAGGAGCGCGAACGTGTTCTCGATGCCACCCGCGGCAACCATCGCCTCCAGACGCGCGCGTTCCGGTCCATCCCCCGCCAGGTGGAAGCGAATTCGCGGCTCCATGGCCGCAACCGCCTTGGCGATCTCCACCATCAAGGGGTAGTCCTTGACGGGGACCAACCTTCCGCAGGATCCGACCACGAAGGGCCCGTGTTCCGGCTTCCCCGGCATCGATGACGGCAGTTCGATGCCGTTGTGAATCACCCGGACCGTCGCGTCCCGAAACCCCAGGCGGTTCAGCAGGGCCCATCGAATGTCGTGGGAGACGGCCACCACGGAATGAAAGCACCGGGACATCAGGAGGAAATTGGCACGACTCACGGCCCGATTTTTCACGGTGGCCATGCCCGGGTAGATCTCCGGAAGCCCATGTTGGGTGGCCACGAGCTTACTGCGGGGTGACGATCCACGCAAGAGGAACGCTAGCGCATTCTCCTTGTAGCGGTGGGCGTGCAGGATGTCAGGAGGGTCTTCGCGCAAGAGGTGCCTCGCCCGCCGGAGGATGCCCGGAAACGACAGCGCGCGCTCTTCAAGCACGTGCGTCCGGATGCCCAGCGCCCGGATCTCAGCCGCCAGCCGCCCCTCGTTGAGCAGGATCGCACGCAAACGCACGTCTCCGGCGGCTTGCAAACCCCCAAGCAGATGTCGGACCACCACTTCCGCCCCGGCCCACAAGTCTCCGGAGACGATGTGACAGACGTTCGGCATGGAACCCAATCCGTTCAGAGAAGGCCTACCCGTCGGCCATCCAGCGGGAATTCGGTGGAAGGGGTATGGATCGCAAGCCAACGGTACCAACACACGCGGGAACAGACAAGCCCTGGGTTGAGTCGATGTTGGCAACGCGATTGAAGCGGCATCCGTTGTGGCTCACCCCGGGATCACCACGGCGTGGTCAAGCGAGCGAAGGGGGGGGCTTGTCGGAGGAACCTACGGCAGAACATCCAAACGGTGGGGTGTGCGAGGGGGGCACCCCGATGTGGAGAGAACCCGCCGTCTCGGCATCGGGAATGACTCCGCTCGGTCGGAAAAGAGCGCTTTCTGGATGCCGTCAAAGGGCCGTTTCGGTGGATCCCAGGAGAAGAATCTACTTCATCAGAAGTCTTCTTCTTCCCAGACCGACCAAGATCAGGAGGCCGAGGCCCATCATGAAAACGCTGGCAGGTTCAGGCACGGGACTGACTGCCGTGTCGGCCTGGAAGCAGGTGATTGTGGCCATAATTTGCGTGGAGCCGGGGAGATCAAAGGCAGCGTCCAGCAGATCGATCCTGAAATGTCCGGTGTCCCCGAAATAAAAATCCGTGGGGCCATCCCAGCGAACCACACCGTCGTTGAAAAGCAACCGTCCTCTTGTCCATCCCCCGATTCCGTTTGAAACCTCGGGGGATGAAAAATCGAAGGACACGTAAATATCCTTGGGCCACAGGTCATCCCAGTTCACCACGGTTTCGTCCGATTGGAGGCGAAAGAGTGCGAAGGGGTTCGATGTCTTCCCTTCGTCCACGTTCAGGACCGCCGGTGTGGTCAGAATCGGATTCCAGGAGAGCTTGAGACCCGGATCGCCTTCGTTGAGGACGACGTCGTATCCGCCCAAGACGAAGGACAATGCGGTTGCCTTTCCCTGGAAGCCCACGAGAAGCAGCCCAGTAGCAACGAGGACCAACAATCGTTTCATGACCGCGGATCCTTTCACCTGCCCCATCATTGTTCGAGCACCAAGAGTCTTTTTTTGCCTAGCAAAATTGACAGGTTTGCACCAATCAACACACGTGATTCAGTATAAGGAAAGTGGCTTAGGCTGTCAAGTCATTCTCCGGACCCAAACATTCTTCGAGCCCGAGCAAGGAACGCGACGAAAACAATCAAACCGAGGAGTAACATCGTTGGGCGTGTTTTGGAATGGGGGGAACCCCCGTACGCTCTTGGGCTGGTTGGTCCCTTCTTGGAGAACAGCCCAGGGAACCGTTGATGCGGTTGCGTAAGATCCACCTCTTTATCCAGCATCCCTGTCGTGATAAGATTCGTACCACTTGCTTACGGAACCCGCGGGGCGAATCCCGTTCCGAGGGTGCTTCGGGATACAATACGTTGTGCAGGCGCTGTCTCGTGCCACAAGATGGTGCACAACCCGCATCGACCGACGACCGGGCGCATGCCGCACAGTCACCCCACTCATCCAGGGATTCCATCCTTCTTGGCCAAGGCGAAAGCCGGCCGGGCGGTGGTCTGTTGCGTTTTCGGCACCCGGCCCGAAGCCATCAAGTTCGCGCCGCTGGTCATGGCGCTCCGGGAACAGCCTTCCTTTCTCTGCCGGGTGGTGATCACGTCCCAGCACCGGGAAATGCTGGACCCGGTGCTGGCACTCTTCCACATCGTCCCGGATGCCCACTTGGGTCTGATGAAGGCCGGACAGTCGCTGTTCCATATCGCATCCCACGTTCTGCGCCGGATGGAAAGCGTCTTCCAGGAGATCTCCCCGGACCTTGTCCTGGTGCAAGGGGATACCGTGACGGCTTTCTGTGCGGCCCTGAGTGCTTTCTTTCTGAAGATTCCGGTTGCGCACGTGGAGGCTGGACTCCGTACGCGGGACAAGTTCCATCCGTTCCCCGAGGAGATGAACCGCTGTCTGATCACACACATCGCGGACTGGCATTTTGCCCCTACGGCCTCTGCCGAGGAGAACCTGCGCCGCGAGGGGGTTGCGCCAGAGGGGATCTTCATCACAGGGAACACGGTGATCGATACGGCTCGGTATGTGGCCAGGAGGTCGACCTCTTTTGCCATGCCGGTTCTGGATCGCGTGCCCTTTGCGGGGAAGAAGGTCCTGCTGGTGACCGCGCATCGCAGAGAAAGCTTCGGCGAGCCATACCGGGAGATCTGCAGGGCCATCCGGGACACCTTGCATGAGCACCGGGATGTTCACGTCCTTTTTCCCTATCATCTGAACCCCAATGCCTCGGGGCCTGCTCGGGAGATCCTCGGTGGGGAAGAGGCGGTGACCCTCGTGCCCCCCCTCATCTATCCGGACCTGATCCTTTCCCTACGGAAGGCCTACGCCGTGTTCACCGATTCCGGTGGGATCCAGGAAGAGGCTCCCTCTTTTGGCAAGCCCGTGTTCGTCCTCCGGGAGAAGACCGAGAGGCCGGAGGCGGTTCAGGCGGGTACCGTGAAGCTTGCCGGAAACCGTTATGAAACCGTTCGTGCTTGCCTTCAGGAAATCTTGATGGACTCCGCGGTGTATGACAGGATGTCCCGTGCCGTGAATCCGTACGGGGACGGAAAAGCCTCGGAGCGGATCCTGGAAGTATTGCGGACCGGGAGGTTGGAAAACCGTTTCCGCCCGAATGGCTGACGCTCCTCATGCGGTGGCGATGTCTTCGGACGGGTTGGGTTGCCAAGGCATCTTTCCCGGTTTCAAGGGCTCTTGCCCAAGAAACCTGGTCCATCCATGGGGCGAGGGTTGGTTGACTCCATGGGCGAAGAACCGATATGATCCGTTTCCCGATACGCATTTATAATTTCTTTTTTGATGATTCGTAAATTGTTGTTTTTCAATTGTGTTTCCTTCCGCGACGAGTCCGCACCCTTCCGGGGAACGCTCCCCCAGGTGCAAGAAGAAGGTATCCAAAACGAAAAGGATGGAACATGAGCTGTAGCCGCTGGTTCTCTGTTCTGGGGGTCTGTTTTCTTGCCGCAGGGTGCGCGGCCGCAGGCGGAGCGCGTCCGGAGGTGCAAGAAGGGGTGGAAACGGAACCATACAAGATCGGCGCCGAGGACGTTCTGGAAATCGCGGTATGGCAGAACCAGGACGTGAGCCGGACGGTCACGGTGAGGCCGGATGGCCATATCAGCCTCCCCCTCGTGGACGATATCCAGGCGGCCGGACTGTCTCCCGAGGAGTTGAAGAACAGGGTCCGGGACAAGCTCAGCCCATTCACGGCGACAATGCCCGAGGTTTCCGTGATCGTATTGCAGGTGAATAGCAAGAGGTTTGTCGTTCAGGGCGAAGTGAACAATCCGGGGGTCTTCCCCTTGCGAAATCCAACAAGGGTGTCCCATGCCATCACCCTGGCTGGCGGGTTCACGGAATTTGCCAAGAAGAACAAGATCCGCATTGTGAGGAGATGGCAGGGGCAGCCGCAGACCCTACGCGTGAAGTACAAGAAGATCATGAAGGGGGGGGCCGGAGAGGAGGATATCCTGCTCAAACCCGACGACATCGTCCTGGTTCCCTGAATGCGGGCTGCTGCCTTTCATCAAACGTCATCTTATTTGCGGGCTGTTCCCGACAGACGCAGCGGCCCACGGCGCGGGAGTTCGTGCGATGCCTGCCCGCCAGGCGAGAAAGGCATAGTGGCCTGATGAGTACCGAACTCAACCCCATGCTTCAGTACCTGGATGCCGCGCTGCGGAGGAAATGGCTGATCATCCTCCCCGCGCTGGTTGCTCTGACCGTGGCTGCCTATCTGGCCGTCGTGACCCCGCCCCTGTATCAGTCGGAAACCACGATCCTCGTGGAACCTCAGCAGATTCCGGAGAATTATGTGCAGTCCACGGTGACGGGATCCGTGCAGGACCGGCTGAATATCATCAGCCAGCAGATCCTGAGCCGCACCCGGCTGGAGTCCGTGATCCAGCAGTTTAACCTGTATCCGGAAATGCGCGGGCGAATGCCCATGGAGGATGTGATCCATGCCATGCGCAAGAACATCCAGGTGGATGTCATCGAAGGGGGGCGTTTCCGGCAGCCCGGGGAAGGCGCTGCGGCGGCCTTCAAGCTGGCATTTATTCATGGAGACCCACAGGTGGCCCAGCAGGTCACCATGAATCTGGCGTCGATGTACATCGTGGAGAACCTGAAGATTCGCGAGAACCTGGCGCGGGAGACACGAAGCTTCCTGGACAAACAACTGCTGGACATGGAAACGCAGTTGAAGACGCTGGAAGAGGCGATCAGCGTTTTCAAGCGGGAACACATGGGCGAGCTTCCACAACAGCTCGAGGCGAACCTCCGCACCATGGAGCAGCTTCAGGTGCACAGGACTTCGCTCCAGGTGTCGTTGCGAGACGCCGAGGCACGACAGATCTCCTTGGATCAACAAATGGCGGACACCCCGCGCTATCTCCTTGGCGACGACTCAGACCGGGAGGAACTCGTCCGGCAGGTTCAGCGGAGCAGGCAGGAATTGGCTTCGCTCCTGACACGGTATACGGACCAGTATCCCGACGTCGTCCGCTTGAGAAACCAGATCCGCGAACTGGAAGCCAGAATGTCGGGGGAAGCGGGGGAGACGGCTGGGCCGGAGGGCGTGCTCCCGTTCAACCCCCTGTACGCCCGGATCCAGAACCAGTCGAACGAGAACCTGGCGGAAATCAGAGGTCTGCGGTCCAACATCGCAGAGGTCAACGAGAAGATGAGAACCCTGGAGGGGCGGGTCGAAAACATTCCCAAGCGGGAGCAGGAGCTGATGAGTCTCACACGGGACTACGAGACCATCAAGCAGAGCTACGATAGACTGATGGAGAGAAGAATCAGCGCTTCCATCGCGGAGAGCCTCGAGTCCAGGCAGAAGAGCGAGCAGTTCCGGATCCTGGATCCTGCCAACTACCCACAAAAACCGGTGAAACCGGACCGCATCAAGATCCTGGCCTTCGGGCTTCTTGCCGGGGTGGGGATCGGCGGAGGTATCTCCTCCCTGCTGGAGTTTCTGGATCGGTCCTTGCGAAGGGTGGAGGACGTGAAGAACGCCTTTGACCTGCCTGTACTGGGCGTGATCCCGGTGTTGACCACGGACCAGGAGATCCAGAGAAGAAAGAAATGGAGATGGGTGCTCGCGCTCCTCTCCGTTGCGCTCCTCGTGGGGATGGGGATCGCCGTGGTTCAATACGCAAGCGAACTGAAGAACCTGCTTCATTCCCTGCGGGGATGACAACCCGCCGTCGCAGGCGGCCAGGAAAGCGGAAACAGAGGGTGCAAGATATGTTTTTGCGAAGAAGCCGGAACCGAAAGAACGTGCACTCATGCCTGCTGGCCATCACGGATCCGGACTCCCCCCTGCTCGAATCCTATCGCCGGCTCTACAAGAAGGTGAGCTACTTCCAGCAGGAAAAAAACGTGAAAAGCATCGGCGTCACCAGCGCCGCCGTGGGGGATGGAAAGACGTTGACCTCCATCAACCTGGCCCTGGCCGTTGCCGAAGACAGCCAGAACCGGGTGGTGCTCGTGGATTGCGATTTCCGTCGGCCCAAGGTTGCCGGCTATCTGGGGATCACGGACCGGCGGGGACTGGCGGACGTGATCCAGGCAAACGCGGATCCCCGGGATGTGATGGTCCCCGTGGCCCCTGGAAAGGGGAATCTCCAGGTCCTGCCCATGGGCAAGATGCGGGGAGATCTGGAGAAGGCGGTCTACGCGCTGCTGTATGAGCGGAGGCTGGAACCGCTCCTCGTTTCGCTGAGGGGCGAGTTTGATTTCGTCATCATGGACACGCCTCCCGTCTTGCCGATTGTGGACATGCAATACCTGACCGAGCTGTTGGACGGGCTGATCATGGTCATACGGGCGGGAAAGACGTCGCGGGATCTCGTCCAGGACGCCTTGGAAACGCTGGAAGGAAAGAACATCCTCGGAATGATTGTCAACGGGGTCAGCCGCCAGCTTTCCAGCCGCTACAAGTACGGAAGCTACCACTACCACTACCACCCGTACGCCAGGACCCGGGCTCAGGAAGCCAAGGCGTCTGCGTAGCAGGGTACCCCCAACGTGCCTGCCTCTGTTCTGTGCTTTCATCCTGCTTTGGCCCGGGTGGTTCCGAAGGGCGCCTTCCTCGGGACTTCGCCACACCTTGGGGGTACCTCAGCCGTGTGAAGAAGTGTATGGGGGCAGGCCGTTCAAGACGTGCCAGATGCAAGGTGCGCCACAAGGTCTCCTTGGGAATCGAGTGGGGAGGAATTGGATCCGTCCGAAGGACGGACCCGAAGGGCGAGGCGCGCCGTCGCGCCGAGTCCAATCCCGAGGAAGGTGGCGTACTTCGGAAGTACGTTGGCGGACGAAGGATGAGCGGAACGTGAGCCGATGGCGCTTTTTCAACGGCCTGTTCGGAACGGCCTGCCCACGTGCACGGTTTCAACGGGCGGTCAGGGCCTGCCGGATTCCGGTTCATTGTGCAGATCCGCCTGGACCGGTGCACCGTCCCGGAAGCCTACAAACAGGTACTCCGGGGAGGCCAGGGGCTGGTCGAAGCGGAAGCACACCTCCCGCGGCACCCGGTCCTTCACCTCCTGCTGCCGGATCCGGAACCCCGGCATGGAGGTTTCCAGCCCTTCCTCCATGGGGATCTTGGGGAACGGGGCGTCCAGCACCAGGACGCCTTCCTCCCGGTAGAGGCAGAAACCCTTCTCCTCCACATCCCGGATCTCGGGCATGTCCCCGGCGTTGCCCAATGCGTAGATCCGGGCACCCTTGTCCGGGTGGTGGAAGTCGTACACCACGCCGGCCATGTACACGGACCCTGGGTTGGGCGCGTTGAGCAGGAACAGGGTGGTGCTTCCCGGGTTTTCCTCCTGCATCTTCACCAGGGCACGATCCAGTTCCAGGTGGATCTTGTCTCCCTGGGCGGCCAGCAGGGCCGTGCCCAGGCCGTTGAGGGCGAGCGGCAGCAGCACGAAGAAGAGCGCGAAGGCGGTGACGAGTATCCTGCGGCGGCGGGCAGAGGAAAAGCCGTCCACAAAGGTTTGCAGGAACCCCGAAGCGTAGAGGCAGAAGCCGACGGTGCTCACAAAGAGCGTGCCTGCCTTGGGGATGAACCACAGCGGCGTGAACAGAAACAGGAAGAACCAGGCCAGGAAGAGCCAGAGGACAGGGAGCGAACGGAACGCGCCGCGTTTCCACACGGCCAAGGCCACCCACAGGGCTGCCGGCAGAAGGGCCAGGAAGGGCGCTGAGCCTTGGAGCAGCAGGGTCTGTGTATTGGGGAAATCAGGGGGGATGAACAGGGTCACGGCCACCAGGTAGAGGTAGAGGTTCCGGATCATGATGGCGAGGTTTTCCATGATCCCCTTGTCCAAGGATACCAGGATGTACCCGGTGGAAGCCCCGTGGCCGGCTGCCGCGTACCAGAGCACATAGCCCACGGAGTAGGCCAGGAACGGCACGAGGGGAAGGAACGCGCGAAACCGGATCCGGACCCGTCCCTCGCCGTCCGTGAACACCCCGCCGTGGACGAAGGTCAGCACCACCAGAAGCGCCGGGGCCAGTACCACGTTCTCCTTGGAAAAGACCCCTAGGACCAGGGTCACGAAGGCCGTCACCGCCAGATGGGCCCGCCGCTTTCCCGAGCCCTCCCTCTTCAGAAACGTGGTGTACAACCACAGGGTCGAGGTGACGAGAATCGTTCCCAGGGTGTTGTCCCGGGCGCACATCCAGGAGACCGAAAAGAGGTGGTTGAAGTGGACACAGGCAGCCAGGCTCCCCAGCAGGGCGTACCCCGGCCGAAGGCCCATGGACACACAGAATCCGTAGAGCACGAACCCCAGGATCATGTGCAGGATCAGGCTGGTGAGGTGGTACCCGCGGGCGTCCTGGCCCCACAGGGCGCCGTCCATGGCGAGCAGCAGGGTGGGGGAAGGCCGGAAGTAGTTGAATCGGAAATCCATGCGCCCCCACCAGGGGATCGCCTCGCGCAGGTCGTGGTCCGGGATCCGTGCCGTACTGTACGAGTTGAAGCCGATGTCCCGCAGGCTCTTCTCCTGGTCGCACAGCAGAGAAAGATGGAGGTAATCGTCCATGAAGAACGGGGTGTTGATGGAGGGGCCAAAGGCCGCAGCCACGGCCAGGGCGATGAGCAGGAGGCGCAGCAGGTGACGTTTCATCTCGACGTTCCTCGTTCCCAAGGTGCACAGCCTGCAGGACTAGGGTTTCTCGACAGGCTCTGTGGGGGGCGTGGTGGCAGGGGTGTCGTCACCCTCCACGATGAGTCGGGCCGTCTCGGACGCGAACCGCTGGATCGTGTCCGGCCGGAAGTGGCTCCTGCGCACACAGAAAGACAGGACGCACGTCTCGCTGTTGGGGCTGCAGGTGTTCAGGGTCAGCGGCGCAAAGGCTGTGCCCAGCACCCGCATGTTTTCCAACCTCACCCCACCGAAGTCCCCCTCGATGCCGGGTACCCGCCCGAAGTTGGACACGATGGCCGTGGGTGCGAACCGCAGGATCCAGCCGGACAGCCGGCTCAAGAGCCAGGTGCCGAGCCGGACCACCCACTCCGTGGGGTACCGCAGGGTGGAGCGCTTCCGGATTCCGCTCCACTGGCGCGATTCGGCCTTGGCCTGCCGGAATTCGGAGGCGACCTTGGGGACGAGATCGGCCAACCGGGGGACCCCCGGCTCCGGGCTCGTGACGTTGATGGTGAAGTTGCCGCTCACGTTGGCTGCCAGCTCCATGGGCCGGTCCGGGGGGCGCAGGTTGGCGGGGACGTCCACGGAAAGATAGCGGGCCGGCGCGCCGTTCTGTGCGTTCCAGCGGGCCACCTGGGTGAGCAGGGCCCCCACGAACAAGTCGTTCACCGTGCACCCCAGGGCCCGCGCCCGTTCCTTGACCCGAGCCAGGGGCAGGGTCACGTGCTCCAGCAGGGTGCCCAGGGCCCCCGGTTCTCCGGTGGGAATGACCAGGTCGGCCCGCGTGGACAGGACCCGTCCCCTGTCCGGGTCCACGAACCGCCGGCCCGGGTTCCGGCCATGCTTCCGGGGCCTCTGGCCCCAGTAAGCGCCCGCATGGCGCAGTGCCTCTTCGTCCAGGAGGGCGGGCAGCAAGCGGGGTAGGGCCGCGTACTGCTCCATGATGGAGCGGACCAGGCGTACCAGCCCCACGCCGTCAAAGGCCACATGGTTCATCTCGAAGGTGATCTTCCCCTCCCCCACGTGGATCCTCAGGGGCGGTTCCCGGAACGGGTCGAAGTCCTTCAGTTCCCGGAAGGGTCCAAAGAAGAAGTCCGCAGGGTCGTAGGGCACCTTCTTCCAGCGATAGAAGAACCAGCCGTACCGGGCGATCCTGCAACCGGCCACAGGGTGTCGGACCCGGATCACCTCCCCCAGGGCGCGGGCCAGGCGGTCGCGGTCGATGGTTCCCCGCACGTCGAACATGTACCCCCCGGACTGGGGAAACCCCTTCAGGCGCGACATCCTCGCCAGGCGTCCGTACGCGTCCACGGGGAGGTACTGAGACATGGTTCTGCTTCCTTGC